>Ga0070762_10000173_pt1 | contig 23869 bp, 15 predicted proteins | sample HubBroMetageREF2_FD_66726 | JGI IMG/M metagenome (GOLD analysis project Ga0070762, IMG submission 66726) | Reference soil microbial communities from the Hubbard Brook experimental Forest, New Hampshire, USA - Hubbard Brook CCASE Soil... | ecosystem: Environmental > Terrestrial > Soil >...
TCGTCGCAATTAGCGGCCCGCGGCAGTCGGGAAAAACCACTCTGGCGCGCCGCTTCGCCAAGCAGGGCCGCAAATACGTCACGCTCGACAACCAATCCACATTGGCTGCCGCCAAAAGCGATCCTGTCGCCTTTGTACGCGGCCTCGATCGCGCAGTAATCGATGAGGTGCAGCGCGCGCCAGATCTTCTATTGGCGATCAAACAAAGTGTGGACGAGGACCGGCGGCCGGGACGCTTTTTGTTGACGGGCTCGGCGAATTTGTTGACCGTCAAGACGATTCACGAATCACTCGCCGGCCGCGTGGAAATCGTCCCGCTGTACCCGTTGGGCCGTAGCGAGCAACTGGGTATCAGACATCCACAATTTATAGCAAATGCGTTTCGAGGTGCGGTTCCCGATACCGCAGAAGCCCTGTCCACGGAGAAGCTCTCGGACTGGGTCACGGCGGGTGGTTATCCAGAGGCTATCAAGCGGCATAGTGAACGCCGCCGCCACGATTGGTACCGCGCCTACATCAAATCGATTGTCGAACGCGATCTTCCTGAAATTTCCAATTTGGCAAAACCCGATCAAATTCCGCGCGTGCTCCAGATCGCGGCGCAATTTGCAGGGCAGTTGACGAATCTTTCCGAAATCGGCCGCAGCGTCGGACTCGATCACAAGACGGCCGACCACTACGTGCGTGTATTGGAACAACTCTATCTCATCCAACGTGTCCAGCCCTGGTTTCGCAACGAACTGTCGAGGCTAGTCAAGACACCTAAGCTTCACTTCATCGATTCGGGATTGTTGACTGCAATGCGTGGGTATTCCCTATCTCGTTTGCGGGCCGACCGAACTCTATTCGGTCCTTTGCTCGAGAGCTTCGTATTCTCGGAACTGATCAAGCTGTCGGCATGGACGGAAGAGCGAGTTACGTTGTTTCACTACCGTGATCGCGACCAGCTGGAAGTCGATTTTATCCTTGAGAACTCGGCCGGTGAAATCGTCGGCATCGAAGTTAAATCGGCCGCGTCGGTTACTCGTCGCGATTTCCTGGGATTGGAACGGGTGGCCAGCGCTGCTGGATCTGCATTCAAGCAGGGGATTGTTTTGTACGATGGAGTTCAAACGCTCTCGTTCGCCGAGGATCTTCGCGCTGTTCCCTTATCAGCGTTATGGGCCTAATGGGCGGGTGACCGCCGTATCTCGGCCTGCCGGTATCGGTAAGCCGAAGTTGGCGGACGCCGAATTGATTGCCGCGAAGCGGACATCTTATTGTTAGGCAGGGACGCCCAAGACGCATCAGGAGGGCGCGTGGCTACTTGGGTCCCCGCCGCTGCGCAAGAGAAATGTGCCCTTTCGAAATGGCCCACACGGTGCCATACGGGGGCGTCATAATGTCCAACGGAATTCCCGTCCACACATTCCAAAACACATGGATCTCGGTTGGCACTGGATCCAAAAGATGCGTCGCTACCAACATCACCGGACGGTGCTTTGCGTCCGCCTTCGGGTCTCCCAAAACCAAGCAGGAGCGGGTGAATCCGCGCTCATTGATCAGATGCTGTGCTGTCGCATCAAGTTCCAATCGATGCGCGCCACCCAGTGGAATGCGAAGCGCATCTTGCGTGCCCGGTATGAGATAGACCACCCAATTCGGTGATGCGGACAAATCGGCAGGTAATACGACCGTGTTGTAGTGCTCCGCACAGGGCTGAAATGAATATTTCCCGGCAAAGATTCGTGCCGCTGCCGCGCCCGACTCAAATTCCGTTAATGCCTGCGGCGTCTTGAGTTCCTGAGGCGGCCCCATGACCTCCCCCTTCTTGGACACGCTGACACGATAAAGGGCCTGTGGCGCCTCGTTCGCGTCCCCGCTAATGATTGTCACGAGGATACCCTCGCCTTGCTCCTCAGTGATCCAACCCCGGATACGCTTGTCAGATTTGAAGATGCCCAACGCACCGAGCGCATCCGTAGCGACAGCAGCCGCATGATCGTGATTGTAGATCGTAAGACCCGTTGCTTCGGCGCGCCGTAAAGCCTCCTGCTCTTCTTGCGGAGGTAATTCCTGCGGCACAGAGTCCGCGGCCCAGCTAAAGTGCGCAAATACAGCAGCGAAGACGAGAACCGTAGTCTTTTGGCGAACTCGGTTACAACTGGTTCGAGGCGAATCACATAACATAACCGCTCCTCCCTAAACGATTTGCTTTGCTACACCACTCTCAGTCTACGTCACTTGGGTGGGCAGAAAGCAGCCCGTCACTTCCGACCGCAACGGGCACAAAGCCGCCTGCTGGCGCTCCTCAAGCTATGCAGCCTCTTATCCTTGGGGTGGCCGCCACGCCTTCCATTTTCACGAGACGTCTTGGCTTTGGCCCCATTCCGGGCAGAACCGCCGAGCTCACCGATTTGTTGCATCTATCGACGTGAGCCGAATTCACGTTCGATGAGCGTTCTGACATATTTTGTCAATTGACAAGATCCTGTCGTAATTTGTCGATATCACACAATGGAACAAATGAGCTTTGACCCGCGCTTTCACTGGGAAACCTACGGGCGAAACCGCCGGGGTAACTAACGGGGTAACTAACGGGGTAACTCAGATCTTCGAATTAGTGAAACGGCTATAAAATAGGCATTTTCTGCGTTAATTCGATGGTGAGCGGGCCCACCACTTTGCCAGATAGCCGGCGTCGCATTCCCAATCAGCCGGCGCTTCTCGCAGGTGAGCGAGGCGTCAGCCAGGCCAGAATTGCTGCGACGATCAAAAGTGCTGGTACGTCACCCCAAAGGTGTCCTAAGTGTTCCGGATAAGCCACGGACTGGGCAGCCATGATTCCCCCGTGCACGAGGCTCGACCAAACGGTAAACGCTATGAGGCTGCGGTGGGCGAGAGGATCTCGCGCAGCGAGAAGCAGAAACACGCCGAGGGTCGCATATATCCCGAGGATCATCTGAAGATACATCGACTGGCCCGCATGCCAAGACCAACCAGACGGCCACACGACGCTAAGCGGATAGATACCAAAAATGAACACAAGCCCCGCCGCTACCAAAACGATCTTCAGGTATTTGACACGATCGAATTCAGTCATTCATTTGCTCCAATTCGCATAGTGGCAGAAGTGTAGGCTTGGCGGCGAGGGTTAATCCCGGGCGAACGCCGGGATTTCTCCGGGATTATTCCGACCAGCCCATGGGATATACGATTGGATGCGCGATTATCTTTGCTTTGGATCGTTTCGCTTTGAGCCGTCGACCGCGCGCCTATGGCAACACAAGGACGAGATCAAGCTCACGCCCAAGGCCGCCGCTGTGCTCGGGTTACTTCTCGATCGCGCCGGACAGCCGGTAACCAAGGAGGATCTGTTCGCCTCCGTGTGGCGCAACTCGGTCGTCAGCGATGATGCGCTCGTGACGTGCATTCAAGAATTGCGTAAGGCGCTAGGCGACGATGCGAAGCACCCACGGTACATCCAGACTCGGCACCGCAGCGGGTACCTGTTCGTCGCTGATGTGTCGAACGTTGGTGACGATGCATCTGATGGCCTTCAGGCATCCGAGAAGGCCACCGCGATTGCCGTGCTGCCTTTTGTGGATATGAGCCCCGACCGCGACCAGGATTATTTCTGCGAAGGTCTGGCGGAGGAACTGATCGATGCACTGACGCAGGTCGGTGGCCTGCGCGTGGCCGCGAGAAGCTCCTCGTTTCAGTTCGGCGCGGCCGATGCACAGATCCGAGAAATGGGGCGGCGCCTCGGAGTTCAGGAGCTGCTGCAGGGAAGCGTGCGTAAGGCCGGCGATCGGCTGCGCATCACGGTTCAGCTCATAGATGTCCATAGCGGCTACCACAGGTGGTCGCAACGGTTTGAAGCGAACATCGGCGATGTGTTCGCCGTTCAGGACGAGATCGCCGACGCGGTCGCGACCACCCTGCGGGGCGGTGCTCTTTCCCAGAGCGAACGACGTGCCGTTCGGCGCCCGCAGACGGGCGCCGAACCGTATGAGTATTTTCTTCGGGGCCGTCAGCGCCTTCACAGGATGCAGCAGCCCGATATGGACGAGAGCAGGCGGCTGTTCGAGCGCGCCATTGCGCTGGATGCGCAGTACGCGCCCGCTTGGGCCGGTCTTGCGACCGTGCACGCACTGCTATTCGAGTGGTGGGGGGCGCGCGATGAGGACCTGCAATACGCCGATCGGGCGAGCCAGCGGGCTATGGAATTGGCGCCGGATATGGCTGACGCACATGTCGCCAGAGGATGCGCGTTGTCTTTGCATCGGCGTTATGAAGAAGCGCAGACGCACTTCGAAGCAGCGGCCCGTATTAACCCCAATTTGTTCGACGCCTATTATTATCATGGCCGTGCGGCTTTCTCCCGCGGCGAACTGGAGCGTTCCGCCGATCTGTTTCGCAAGGCTTCCGAGGTTCGGCGAGAGGATTTTCAGAGTTCTGTGCTGCTATCGCAGACGCTTCGCATGCTCGGCCGAACCGAGGAGGCGAGTTCAGCAAATCGAGAGGGAATTTCGCGAGCTGAGCGGATCCTGGCCTTGAATCCCCTCGACGGCCGCGTGCTCGCGCTCGGTTCGGGCGCGCTTTACGAAGCAGGCGAGATCGAACGAGCAATGGAATGGTCGCGCCGATCGCTGGAGCTGCGTCCCGATGACATGAGCGCGCTTCTCAATGCGGTTTGCTTGAGGGCTAAGTCGGGTTTGAAGGAGGAAGCGCTGGAGATTTTCGAGCGTGCTTGCAACCGTGGCTGGGGCAAGCGTGACTGGATCGAACGCGATCCGGACTACGACTCACTGCGCGACGATCCCCGCTTCGAGCTGCTGCTGGCAAAGCTCAAGTGAGCCCTTTCCGCGGCCGCCGCTACCAGGGCACTGTCAGGGCAACTGCGATGCTTGAATCGGCGTTAGCCCCTAAATACCAGCATTTAGCGCGTGCAGTCCTGCAAGAGTTGCTTCCGGGTTCGAAACTTGGTACAGAATGCCTGTCGAGACCGCATTCCGCCCGTCGGCGTCGTACCTGCAAATAGGCGGAATATTGCCCAGGACGGGTCATCCAATGCGAGGCCACCGTGACAAACAAAGTTGTGAACGGCGATTTCCGCTACAGCCGAATCTTCAGCACAGCGTTTTTTGAACGCGCCCAGTGGTTCTACAGAACATATGGATTCAAGGCCTTGCTGAAACGAGCGGTGGTCCGATTATTTAAACTCAACCCGGTCGAGCGGGAGGTTTTGCGTTATTCAAAGTTGGGCAATAAAGTCGTATTTTCGCGAATTTACGAGCAGAATTTGTGGGCAAATTCGGAATCCCGGAGCGGCCATGGTTCGACTTATGAGTTCACAGGCGCGCTTCGCAACGAACTGCCGGAAATTTTGGAACGCCTGGCTGTAAAAACGTTCATTGATGCGCCGTGCGGTGACTTCAATTGGATGCGCCACGTGAAACTTCCCTCGGATTGCAAGTACATCGGAATTGACGTCGTACCGCAGATAGTGGCCACGAACCAGACGAAATTCAGTGATACAGAACACCAGTTCCGATGCCAGGACATCACCTCAGAACCGCTACCGTTTGGAGACTTGATCTTTTGCCGCGATTGCCTGTTTCACTTGAGCTATGCCGATATTCGGCGGTTTCTCGTGAATTTTGTCGAATCGAACTCCAGGTACTTGATGACGACCACCCACAAAAACCCCGACGGTTTTCCCAACAAGGATATTTCTTCCGGAGCGTTTCGGCGGATCGATTTGTTTCGCGCACCATTCAATTTCGGAAAAGCGGTCGTCTATCGTGTAGAGGACTACAACCCGATGGGGCCTGAGCGTGAGATGTGCGTTTGGACGCGAGAAGATGTTGCGAAAGTCGTCGAGAACTTCGGGGCCTGAAGTTTTTCGGGCGGCGGCCCTGCGGCTCGATCGCGCGATGACATTACTGCGAATTGTCGGCTTTGCTGAAATGCAGATCCTGGAAATCGAAGCTAAAGTCAGTTGCCGGTGATACTGCACGCATGGTCATCTCGGCTACTTTGGTGTCATAACCCTGATCGAAACGAACAAAGGCATCCGCGTTTAGCGTTCGATCATTCCAATGGACAATAAAGATATTGCCGCTGTAGGGGGTCAGGGGACCTTCCAGGGAGTCGGTCCGGCTGATCTTGAGGATGAGTTTGTCGTTCTCGAGGCGCACCGTGGCTTCGCCGCGCCAAGGATCGCGATACGTCCCGGCATAGGCAGCCAGCTCAAGCGACGGAGATCCCGAAGAGCCCTCGATTTTGGCCGCGGCATCCTCGATCGTTTTGGCGGCCGCGTCGCGCTTGGCGCCGTACGACGTGCCGATCGCGACCCAGTCGCGGCGCGGCGCTTTCAAGTATGCGTCGAGGATTTGATCGCCGACCGCTTCCATGGCCATGCCCGACTCTTGATTGGTGAACACCAGCACGCCAAGCTGAAGTTCAGGGATCATGGCAACCCACGTGACGCTGCCCAGCACCCCGCCGGTATGCGCGACTTTCTTGTATCCCAGTACGTCTTGCACTCCCCACCCCAAAGCGTAGCCGTTGAAGTGGGTGCGATACATCGTCGTGAACAACGGGCTTACCGGGATGATGGTATTCATGCTCCACATCTCTTCACTGCGTTCAGCAGTGAAAAGTTGCTGGCCCGTCGGCATCTTGCCGGCGGCGAGTTGGGTTTCGAGCCACTTCGCCATGCCATTGATGCTGCAATTGATGGTTCCCGCCGGCCCGACTGCATCCATGTTGAGGACCGGAATCGCTTTGAGCTCACCTTTGATCACCACATGCGGGGACGCGACGTCGCTGCGATCGGCAATCCTGGTATAGCTCGCGGCACAGGGCTGCATTTGCAGCGGATCGAGAATGCGTTCCGTGACGAAGTCTTCCCATGATTTTCCCGTCACGGCGGGAATGATCTGGCCGGCAACCATGTAGAGCAGGTTGTCGTAGTCAAATTTGCTGCGAAATCCGGAGACGGGCTTGAGATAGCGCAGGCCGTGGATAATCTCATCTCGGCTGAAGTCGGTGGCCGGGAAAAACATCAGGTCCCCGGCGCCCATGCCCAGGCCGCTGCGATGAGTGAGCAAGTCGCGAATCGTGAATTCGCGCGTCACGTAGGGATCTTGCATGCGAAACTGGGGCAGATAGTCGATCACCTTGTCGTCCCAGTGAATCTTGCCCGCGTCGACCAGGATCGCGAGGGCAGCGGTGGTAAACGCCTTGGTGTTGGAGCCGATTTGAAACAAGGTGTCGGCATCAACTTGTGCCGCCTTACCGAGTTCTCGAACCCCATACCCCTTGGCGTAGACCAGCTTTCCGTCTTTGACAATGCCCACAGCCATGCCGGGCACTTGAAAGGCCTTCATGGCGCGCGCCACCGTTGCATCGATCGTCGCCGGCGAAATCGGCAGCGCCGGCGGCGAGGCCGCCCAACTTCCCATCGAAGGCAAGTAGGCAAGGACAAGGACAATCGGCAAGCGTCGAACGATTGATCTCACGGTAGGCTCCCCTCGGCTCCACATGTTTACTATTTCTCTCTGGAGGATCATTCTAGCCCATATAGGTTAAACAGGGCAGAACATGCGGATATCCATCAGCAAACTAGCGGCGGCGGCGCTGCTCATTATCACGGCGTTCACCGGCCCCGCGGTCCTGGCCAACCCCTCATCCGCTGAGGTTCCGCCACAGCTCACGCAGTCGGACGCCGATGCTTGGTTGGATGGTTTCATGCCTTACACGCTGGAGTCGAACGATATTGCCGGTGCCACGGTGGTCATCGTCAAAGACGGCCAAGTGCTCACTCAGCGCGGCTTCGGCTACGCAGACGTAGCGGCGCGGAAGCCGGTGGATCCCGCGACAACGATGTTTAGAGCCGGATCGATTTCAAAATTGTTCACCTGGACTGCGGTCATGCAGCTCGTGGAACAACATAAGATCGATCTGGATGCCGACGTGAATCAGTATCTGGATTTTAAGATTCCGCCGTACGAGGGCAAGCCCATCACGATGCGCAATCTCATGACGCATACGCCGGGATTCGAGGAAGCTTTCAAGGGCGGTATTCGTTTCAGCGGCCAGGTGCCCCCACTGGACGAAGTGCTGAAAGGGATGCTGCCCGAACGGGTCTACGCGCCGGGCACGACACCGGCCTATTCAAATTATGGCGCGGGCGTTGCAAGTTATATCGTCCAACGCATTTCCGGTATTCCGTTCGAGGAATATGTTGAGCGCAACATATTTGCGCCCCTCAACATGACCCACGCGTCTTTCCGTCAGCCTTTGCCCGCGCAACTGGCGCCCTCTATGTCCCAGGGATATCCCAGGGCGTCGGTGGATGCCAAACCCTACGAGCTGATCTCGATACCGGGTGCCGGTTCCGTTGCGGTGTCCGCGGCCGACATGGCCAAGTTCATGATCGCGCATCTCAACCAAGGCGCCGGATTGATGAAGCCCGAGACCGCGCTCTTGATGCACGATCCCTCACACGTGACCCTGCCCGGTACCGACCGCATGGCGCTCGGCTTTTACGAGTTGCAGGTCAACGGTTTGAGCGCGATCGCGCATGGCGGCGATCTCAATTACTTTCATAGCGATATGTGGATTTTTCCCGCCAAGAACGTCGGTCTGTTCATTTCGATGAACAGCGCCGGTGCAAATAATGCGACCGAAGCGATCCGCATCGCGCTCTTTGAGCAGTTCGCAGATCGGTATTTTCCAGCGGCGAACGCCGCGGCGCCCGTCGAGCTGCCGAGCGCCAAAGAGCACGCCCGGATGCTGGCCGGTAACTACATCAGCAGCCGTGGTTCCTTTACCAATTTCGTCGACGTGTTGAACCTAGCAGGTCAGGTCAAAATCTCCCTGGATAAGGACGGTCGGCCGTCGGTTCCGGAAATATTGGGAGGGCCGCCCCACAAGTGGATCGAGGTCGCGCCCTTCGTGTGGCAGGCCGCCTATGGCCACGCACGTCTCGGGGCCGTGGTGGAAAACGGTCGCGTCGTGCGCTGGAGCTTCAACCCGGTGTCGCCCTTCATGGTTTGGGAGCGGGCTCCCTGGTATCGAGACGCGGCCTGGCTAAGCCCCTTGTTCGTGGCAAGCTTGGTGCTCGTGTTACTCACCGCTTTGTCCTGGCCGGTCGGCGCCATCAGCCGGCGCCGCTTCGGGGCGGCAATGTCGCTGAGCGGGCCGGATCTGAAAACTTATCGCTGGGTCCGCGGTTTCTCCTGGCTCGTGCTCGCGGTTTTAAGCGGGTGGGCGGCGCTCTTTATGTCGCTGGGCGCGAATACCATTATCGGTGGCGCGATATTATGGCCGCTGCAAATTGCGGGTGCCGTGGGCTTTGTCGGTCTGTGCGGCACCGCGCTTTGGAATCTGCAGCGAGTCTGGCGAAGCAATCGCGGCTGGTTCGCGAAGCTTTGGAGCGTGCTGTTGGTGCTCGCCGCCCTTGTGACACTGTGGGTGACGCTGAGCTTTCATCTGATCAGCTTCGGCGCCCGGTACTAACGACTGCCTAGCGCTGTCTCGAGACCTCGCGCATCAACCGGTAGGTAAAGTCGACCTCCTGCCCGAAGGCCGCGACGCCGATGCGTTCATCGCGCCCGTGCGCGCGTGCGTCATCCAGATCGTCGAACATGCCGTCAATCCCGTAACTCGCCATGCCGACCAGGCGCGTGTACTTGCTGTCGCTCGCACCGGCGCCCATCTGCGGAAGGATCACGACGTCCGGCCATAACTCGTGCACCACCTTTTCGACCGTCGGCAAGATGGTCCCCGAGAGCGGCGACTCCGGGCTCGGCGTCGCGGGTGTGATGACGCTGATCTTGATGGTCGGATCGTTGAGCACGCGCGCGAGTGTATCGCGCACGGAGTCCTGTGACTCGCCGGGGATGATCCGACATTGCAACGTTGCCCGGGCGCGCTGAGGCAGCGCGTTCTGAGCGTGGCCACCCTCAATCTGGGTCGCGGTGCAGGTCGTGCGCAGCAAGATATTCGTCTCCACCACGGCCGACAGGCGCTCGATTGCCGCCGGATCGGGCGGCGTCTTCGCCACGGCGAGCATGTCGGACTTTATCGCGCCCGTCTCGATCGCGGCCCGGCGCTCGAAATATTGCCGGGTTGTGTCGGTCAGATGTACAGGAAATCGAAACTTCGACAGCCGGGCGAGGCCTTCGCTCAGGCGGTAGATCGGATTGTCGGCGGTCGGCCGCGAACTATGGCCGCCTTTGTCGGTCACTTCGGCCTCAAACGCCATCGACATCTTCTCGCTGGTCTGGACACCGACATAGAGCCGGCGACCGCCTTTCATGCCCGCCTCGCCGCCGTCCGGGTTTATCACAAGGTCGGCATTTACAAGATCGCGGTGTTCGGTCAGCAGCCAGTCGACGCCGTTGCGTTCGCCGCCCGACTCCTCGTCTGCCGTGAAGGCGACGACAATGTCCCGCTCGGGAATGAAATGCTCGCTCTTCATGCGCAGCAGCGCCGTGAGGACCGCGGCGTCCTGTCCCTTCATGTCTATCGTGCCGCGCCCGTACAGCCACCCGTTGTCCTCCGTCAGGTGAAAGGGATTCCGCGTCCAGTCCTCTGGATTCGCCGCGACCACGTCAAGATGGCACAGATACAGGACCGGCTTGCCCTTGCCGCTGCCGTGCAGGCGGGCAACGACGTTGCCGGCGCGGGGGTGGTCCACCGGTATGAGAAGCTGCGCGTCCGCCGGGGCAAAACCGGCGGCGAGCAGCCGTGCTTGTACCTTGCGGGCCAGTTCCGTCGAGCCGACGTCGTGCGTCGAGCGCGTGTCGATCATCTCGCGCAGGATCTCGCGCGCGACGTCGCCGGACGGCGGCGCGGCGGGCGCGGCCGGCGCCGATGCGCAGACAGCCGCCGACGCAACGAGGAGGGAGCCGATGGCTGCTCTGATAGGGGAAAGGCGCTCTTGGCGGCGCAGGCGATAGAACATCGGCGAGATTATGCCTGGCAAACGGGCAGGACAGGGAGGGCCGCGCCCCTAATTCGTCGGGGATGGCGGGTTTTGGGTAGCATTCCGGTCTAAATGAACACTACCGAAGAGGGGACACCATGAAGATACCAACGCTGCGCTCAACCGGCCTGGTCCTGCTGGGCAGCATTCTCGGGCTCGCCGCGGGAACGGCGCAGGCCGACATCACCATCGAACGCACCACCTCCGTCGAGGGTGTTGGCGGAATGGCGTTCGCGAATATGTCGGGGAGCTCTAAAACCAGCATTTCCGGCGAGATGTCGCGCACCGACACCGACATGAAAATGCAGTCGAAGATCGTCGGTTTTCTGGCGCGCAACGCACTCGGACCGAGCGCCGAGATCGTCCTCCTCGATCAGGACAAGCTCTACCACCTGAACATCAACAAGAAGGAATATACCGAGACGACCTTCGAGCAGTTCCACGCGCAGATGCAGAGAGTGTCGGATCAGATGAATTCAGGCGAGGCCAAGCAGCAGCCCTCCGCGGTCGATCAATCGAAGTGCGTGTGGCTACCGGCCAAAGTCGACGTCACGAAGAGCGGCGAGAAGGCGCAAATCGCCGGTTACGATGCGCAACGCGTGACCGTCACGGCGACCCAGCCTTGCCAGGACAAAGACACGGGTGCAATTTGCGAGATCGCATTGGTTTTAGATCAGTGGACTTCCGCGGACTTCGCGGAAAGCAGCGAAGCTCGAAAATTTTATACTGCCTATGCCGCCAAGATGGGCTTCGACGTCTCGAACTCCCAAGACGTGTCTGAAAGAGCCAAGGCGCTGTTCGCCCAGTACAAAGGGGTCTGGACGGAAGTCGCGGCCAAGATGCAGGGCGTGAAAGGTTATCCCGTGAAGAGCAGCTTCACGCTCGGACTCGGTGGCCCGCAATGCAAGAATTCAAGTTCGCAACAAGCGCAAACGGGCCAACCTGACAGCAGTTCGTCCAGCTCCAGCCCAAGCCCAAGCCCCAGCGCCAGCCCCAGTGGCATCGCCGGCGCAGTGGTGGGCAAACTCGGCGGTCTTTTCCAAAAGAAGAAAGACAATGCGGATGCGCCGGCTGCGCCGCCGGCACCCGCGGTCGCACCGGTCGCGATGCCGCCGGGTGACGTAGCTTTGATGACGGTGTCATCGCAGGTCGTTTCGGTGTCGACGAATGCCGTGAGCGCAGATGTCTTTACCGTGCCGGCCGGCTTCAAGAAAATAGAAACCAAGACTCAATGATCGTCGCCGGCGAGCGCTCTGCGCAGCCCTTCTGCCGGGCCGGGTTCGTCGCTTTCCAACAATGAACTGCGGCCGCTTGGACGATGCGCGTCCGCGCGATCCGGGAGTCTAAGCAGCGCGCCCGCGCATCACAAATTCATCACAATTGCCGGTCAATGCCGTGCTGCTTTTTACGTAGACTGCGGCATGGGGGAGATTTGGCAAAGGGGTGGCCGATGAATGACGGGTCCGCAACACTAAAAGCCTCGGTACTCGACGCACTTCGTTCCCGTCTGCGCGGTACAGCGCTGATACCCGGCGATGCAGGCTATGACGTGGCTCGCCGCGTCTGGAACGGCGCCATCGATCGGCATCCCTCCTGCATCGTCGGTTGCGCCGACGCCGAGGACGTGTCGCATGCCGTGCGGATCGCGGCCGACCACGGGCTGCGAATGACAGTTCGAGGGGGCGGTCACAATGTGGCGGGGCGTTCGATCCGGGATGGTTCGCTGCTTCTCGACCTTTCAAAGCTGCGCCATGTCGCGGTTAACCGCGATTTGCGTGTGGCGACGGTTCAGGGCGGCGCCGTATGGCGCGACGTAGACACGGCGACCGCAATCGAGGGGCTCGCCACCACGGGAGGCCTGGTTTCGAGCACCGGAGTGGGCGGATTCACCCTCGGCGGCGGTGCGGGATGGCTGATGCGCAAATACGGTCTCGCCTGTGACAATCTGCGCGGCGCCGGCGTGGTGCTGGCGGACGGCCGATTCGTTCGCGCTTCCCTCCAGGAACACGCCGATCTCTTTTGGGGCCTGCGTGGTGGCGCCGGCGGACTCGGGGTTGTGACCAGCTTCGATTTTCAATTGCATCCGCTGCGCGATGTGCTGGCTGGACTCATCGTCCACCCCGCCGAACATGCGGTCGAAACCCTGCGCACCTTCCGGGATTTTGCGGCAAACGCTAGCGATGAATTTTGCGGTATCGCGGTCATCGGGCAGGCGCCGCCCCTGCCGTTTTTGGATTCCTGCTGGCATGGGCGCCCGGTGGTGCTATTCGCGGTGTGCTGGTCTGGCGATCTTGCGGAAGGCGAAGCGGCGCTCGCGCCGTTGCGGTCCCACGGTCAGCCGGTGGCGGATCATATCGGCCGAATGCCCTATGTCCAGTGGCAGCAGATCCAGGACCCGTTGGCGCCGAGGGGACATTATTACTATTGGAAAACGGCAAACTACGCCTCCCTCAGCGACCGTACCGTCGACGATCTGGCCGCCATGGCGTACCGCTTGCCGACCATGAGAAGCGAAATTCACCTGCAGCACATGGGCGGTGCGGTATCCCGATTTGCGGCTGAAGACTCAGCGTTTGCACACCGCAACACACCGTTCTTCGTGAATTTTATCGGCATCACCGACGCGGCGAGCGCCGTCGGGGTGGTGCGCGAGGGTATCCGCGCACTCTACGCCGAGGCATCGCGTGAGGCTTTGCCGGGAATTCTAGCCAACTTCGCCGATCAGGATGACTCCGACAACATCCGCCGGTTCGGATCGCAAAACGCCGGCCGACTCGAGGTTTTGCGAAAGAAGTATGACCCGGGTGGAACTCTGCAGGGTGCCTAAGCAGTCGGCATTGCGCCAAATTGCCGTAAATGTTCCGCAGCTTCGTTGATCACGTCTTCCGCGTGCATCCGCGCGCCTGCGCGGACCAGCGCCTCGTAGCGATTGAGTCCGAGACTGGTTCGGAGTCGCGCATTGGCGGACTCATTGTGGCGAAACCAGAAGCTAAACAGCGGCGACTGCGCGCGCTGGCGAATCTGCTCGGCTGCGCTCAAGAACCGGCAGGCTTGCTCCGCTTTCCCGAGCAGCTCAGCGATGTAGCCACAGCCTTCCACCGACCCTGCGATACCCCGCAGATGTGCAACGGCAAGGGCATTGCGCATGGCTTCATGCCACTCGAGAGCCGCCGCGGCGAGGTCACCTTGCCGGAACAATGCAAGACCGATATACATTCCGATAAAGTGATGCTGATGAGCATCGGTGCTGAGACTCCGGACGGAGCGCAGGACGTCAATTGCTCTCCGGCTGTCCTCTTCAGCCAGGTACAGCCAACCCCGTACCAATCCGGTCAGCCCGCGCAGCAATTCATCGGCATGCTTTTCCGCCAACCGCTCGACGGTAGCCAGATGTTCAGCAGCCTGCTCGGATTCGCCGAAGTGAATCCGCCAAAGAGCCAGATGCCCGCTCGAATAAGCCTCGGTCCATTCGTCGCCGACTTCACGCGCGATCGTGACTGCCGTGAGCAAGGGCCGATCGGCCGCCACTTTGGTGCCGGCGAAGATATTGATGCCGCGGCACATTTCCGCTTGAGCGCGCTCGCGACTGCGCACCGAAGGTGCGGCGGCGAGCGCACGATCGCAGAGTCGAATGGCAAATGGCGCCTCGCCATGCGCTTTGAAATACAGCGTCAAAAGTCCCGCAATTCGCAGGGCGGCCTGCGGGTTACCGCCCGGACCTGCCGCGTATTCCGATGCACTGTTGATGTTGCCGTGCTCCGGCGTGATCAGCGCAATGCTTTCACGCATCCGAGTTCCGAGCATATCTCCGTGCGCCGTTTCCGTCATGCGCAACACGTAAGCCAGGTGCGCGTCCCGTGCACGCCGTTCATCGCCCAATTTCTTGAGCTGTTCGAGGGCAAACTCGCGCACGCTCTCGAGCAGCCGGTAGCGCGGCGGGCTCACGCTCTGGTCTACGGAGGTCAAAGATTTGTTGGCTAGCCCGGTCAGCAGATCGACCGCCTCTTCCGGCGATATTCCAAACGCGGGGGCCAGATCAATAACCGCTTCGACGGTCCAACCTTGAACGAAAACCCCGAGCCAGGACAGCAGGCGTTGTTCATCAGGCGACAGCAGAGCAAAGCCCCACTCGAGCAACGCGATCAAATTCCGGTGCCGGTGGTCGCGGCCGGCAACCTCGCCCACTAAGAAGCGAAAGCGATGATCGAGCCTTTCCAGAACTTGCTCGGGGGACAGCAGCGCGAAGCGCGCCGCGGCGAGCTCGAGGGCCAGCGGCATGCCGTCGAGCCTTTCGCAGATGCCGACAATCGCCGGGGCATTGGCCAGGGTCAATTTGAATTCCGAGTGAACGTCCTGTATGCGAGCCAGTAGCAGCGCGACGGCGGGTGCCGCCGCGATCTGCAGCAGTTCGCTCTCGTCTGAGGGCTGTTGAAGCGGGGGCAATTCCAATGGCGGCAGGCGCAGCACGCGTTCGCCCACGAAACTCAGCTGCTGCTGCGATGTAGCAAGAATCTTGAGTTGTTCGGTGCCGCGCAATATTTCAACGGCCAGGGAGCCTATCCCCGCCGACAGGCGATCGCAGTTGTCGAGCAGCAGAAGCGCGCGCCGGTCCGCGAACATTTCCGTGATTTTGCCGAGCAGCTCGCGCTCCCCGGCAGGTGCGATCGCCAGCGCGAGCGCCAACGCTTGCAGCCACTCATCCGCACGGCGCATCGGCGCCAAGTCGAAGAACCAAATGCCATCGGGATAGCGATCCGCGTGAGCCTGAGCGAAGGACAGCGCGCACTGGGTTTTGCCCATGCCCCCGGTGCCGAGAAGCGTCAGCGAACGGCCGCCCTTCAACAGTGCGTCGATCTGGCTCAGTTCATTCCCGCGACCGATCAAGTTGTGCAAGGGGGCCGGCAGACGTACCGATGCCGGGGGCGCAAAACGCGCGCGCGGCTCCGCCGGCGACGGCGCAGCCTTTTCGACCGGACCTACGTAGCGGTAGCCGGCGCCATGAACAGTCTGGATGAACTTGGGTTCTTCGGCATCGTCGACCAGCGAGCGGCGCGCCAGGGCGATAACACGATTAAGCGTCGAGGGTGTGACATAACGATGACCCCAAACGGCGTCCAACAACTCATCCCGAGTCAGCAATTCTCCGGGCCGCATGACCAACTGCGTCAGCACCGCGAACACCTTTGGCTCGAGCGCGTACTCCGTCCCGCCTTTTCTGAAGATGCGGTTCGCGGTGTCCAGCTCGCAGTCCCCGCAGCGATACACGACTGGGTTCAAGCAGATCTCCCTTCCGGCTGTCCGTCAATCCCTCACGAATCCCTCACGATTATCCAAGGACTGCGCCAGGCGTAAAGCCTAGATTGAACGCAGTCGATTCAGGTCGACAAGGGGAATTCATATTCGCACACGGGAGACTTTCTCATGAAATTGCAGACCGCTTTACTTAACTTGAACACATGCCGGGGTGCCGTCCGCGGCGTCGGGCTGATCGCGATGATTGCGCTTGGCACCGGGCTGGCTCAACAGGCGAGCGCCGGCTGTCTAGACGTTCCGGGGGTCAAGATCCCGACGACCGATCTACGGAACTCGCTGTCGTCATTCGGTTCCGCGCGCTTCATGAAAGCGGATTATCGCCAGGTGTCGGACGACGAATATGGGCCTTCGTTTTTCCACGCCCAGATCGTCGGTCTATGGGCTTTCAAGTACACATCCATGGGGAATTCCAAGACGTTGGGAATTCCTGACGGTGCGCCCATCGACAATGGCACTACCGGGTGGTTCGCTGACGGCAATGAAATCACCTTCTCCGGCACCCGCAACCCGATAGTCGGTGCGACCTGTATCGGCGTGTGGAAACAAACCGGCGAACACACCTATGTGCTCAACCACATCGGTCTGTCCTGGAACCCCTTGGCGCCTTCAACGGCTCCGGCAGGACCGAACAACCCCAGCGGTGGACCTGGTGCCGTAGGCGGTCCGGGGTTCATCAAGCAGTCTGTGACCTTGTCGAAGGATGGACAGAGCTACACGGGAACCTTTTCCATCAGTCAATTGATGCCGGATGGAAAGACGCCTGCTACGCCGGCACCGATCAGGGGAATCATCGCGGCGACTCGCATAACAGTCGATACCGATACATTCGAGCCGTAAACACCGACTCCCCCTTACGCGCCTGGCGTAAGGGGGGTCTCTAGGCATTCGTTGCGGCGCTTGGATACAACCTAAGCCCGAACACCGGACCCGCGGAAAAGCCGGTCTCGGGCTCGAATCGGATTCTCAGCGTCGACTTCGCCTTAGTCAGCGCTTCGTCAATGGAATAATTTCTCTCGATGAAATCGCTCGGCCCGGTACCGCTGAGTTGCTCGCTGGCCACCATGGTGCCGTCGACTCGAATCGTGAACCGGCGGTCGCGCTCCTCGCCCCAATAGGTCGCTTGCAAGGTTAGTGGGCCGGGACGCGCTTGCATGGTGCACTCGAAAAAGCCGCCGGAGCGCGCGTCGCGTCCCGCACGTCCACGATAGACAACCGCGTATGAGATTTTCGATTCTAGAGTATGAGCGTGTTCCGCATCCGCATCGCCGAGGCGCATGACGTCCGTGGATTGCGCATCCAGCTCGCGCAGACGCGCCTGCTCTGCCTCGAGCTTGTTTTGTTCTTCTTGCCACTCGGTTGTCGTGAAGCAGCGAAAATACACCGCGGTGTTGTTGTCGTGCTGAAACGTGAACGGACGCAGCGTCAGGTCAGCCGGGTGCACCAGGCCCTGGGTGCGAAACACGGCGGGTTGCGCGGTTGGCACAATAAATCGCGCAAGATCGTTGCTTCGCGCAAGAACCTCGTCTCGCGCAAGGGCCTTGTCTCGCGCAAGATCATCGCCGACCAATACCGGTGCGAAGCCATCCCAGCGCTGCGTCGCGGGCCCCAAATCGCCTGCCAGAACCATCGGGCCGAAGAGCAGCGCGACTGTCCTCGGATCGTCGAACGTCGGTTCAATGCGCAGCTTGCGCGGTAGTGTGAGACGAACGACATCTCCCGCGCGCCAGGTACGGTGCAACCGCAGATAACCATCGACCACGCTGGGCTCCGCAGCATGCCCGTCCACGCTGACGCTTGGAGAAGCGCACCACGCCGGAATTCGCAGTGAGATCGCCGAAGCGCCTTTCCCCTGTGCCCGAGTTACGGTGAGCGCGATCTCGTCGGCGTATGGATAGGCGGTTTCGAGCCGCAGGCCGATGTCCGGCTGCGAGAGATTCAATGCGGCGGGAATATAAAGATTGACGATGACATCGTTGCCTCGCGTCCAGAAAATCGAATCGCCGTGCTTGGCGTGGCTCTCCATGCCCGTGCCCACGCAGCACCAGAAGTCATCGAAGGGCGTCGAGAACTCACGGTGACTGCCCGACATCAGGGGCACCATATAGGCAAACATGCCTGTTTGCGGGTGGTGCTGCGCGAGAATGTGGTTCAGATGCGTGCGTTCGTAGTAGTCGAAATAGCCCGCGCGCGGCTGCTGTGCATAGAGATATCGGGTCAGCTTCATCATGTTGTAGCTGTTGCACGATTCGCAGGTCTGTTCGGTGACATGGCGCGAGATCGAACGCGGGCCTGCGAAATACTCCCGATCGGCATTGCCGCCAATGACATAGCTGTAAGTGCCGGTGACCGTCTCCCAAAAGAAGCTGGCGGCTTTCAAATGACGCGCCTCGCCGGTGAGCTCATGCAGCCGGGCCAAGCCGATCAGCTTTGGGATCTGGGTATTGGCGTGAATGTTGGGCAAACAGTCCTCGCCGCGGCTCAAGGGCTCCAGTACCTCGCGGTGATAAATAGTCTCCGACAGGGCCAGCCAGCGTCGGTTACCCGTCCGGCTATAAAGCTCGGCAAAGCTCTCGTTCAATCCGCCGTGCTCGCAGCTCAGCATGGTTTGGATCTGCTCTTCAGTGAGCACATCGAACACGCCGCCGATAAAGACGCCCAATTTTTCCGCGATGTGAACCGCGCTCTGGTTGCCGCAATGGCGCTGGGCGTCGAGCAGACCCGCCATCAGCTTGTGCCAGCTATAGAGCGGTACCCAGCAACCGTTCAAATCGAAATTGCGAGCTCGGATGTCGCCGCGGCGAATTTCCTCAAATACCAATCTCCCCGGTTCCATCGTGTCGCCTCGACGGCGAGTAAACCCCGCAACGAAACCGTCGGCGCTCTGTGCTTGGCAGAGGGCCAGTTCATCGACGATATAGACGACGCGGCGCTTACATTCGGCGTCGCCGGTCTGCGCATGCATGAGGCTCAAGGCCGACAGATAGTGCCCCAAGGTATGACCGCCGATGGTGTCGCTCTCCCAGCCGGCATACACCGCACCTTTCGGCGTCAGGCCTGCCTGGCTGCGAAAGTTATGCAGCAGCCGATCCGGCTCCACTCGATGCAGATACTCGAGATTGACGCTGACTGCCGTGAGATACGGTGAGGGAAGCAGGCGCACCGAGCTCAGCGGTGCCGGTATCGTCGGTTGCCGGATCAATGCGGCCGCGGGCCGCGCGGCCAGCAGCAGAGCGGCGGAGGCACTTCCTTGCAGCATTCGCCTGCGATCGATTTGAACAGGAAATTCATCGGGCTCGGACATGCACGGCGATTATGCGCGGAGCACGTTAATTGTTCTAATTATTGCGGATCGCGACCACCGGAGAGATTGACGCTGCACGCAAAGCAGGCCAAAGAACTGCGAGCTGTCCGAGCAACAGGACCACGACCGCGGCGACCACGGTGGAGCCGACATCGAGACGCGCCATTTCGAATTTGCCCGCCATCAAGAAATTCAGCGACAGGGCAAGAAGTATCCCTAAGGCCGCACCCGCCGAGGCGATCATGAGATTCTCCGTTTGAAAGTAACGCAGAATGGCGGTGCGCGACGCTCCCATTGCCCGGCGAATGCCGATCTGCCGCCGCCTCTGCGACACCCAGAAACTGGTGATGCCGATGATGCCGAAAGCAGTCACGATCAGCAGCACCACGCTTACGAAGAGGAGGATCACCGCTAGACCGCGGTCATCGCGATAAGCGCGCTGCCGCGTTTCGGCCATGGTGCGGGTCTTGTCATTGATCCGCCCGCGGCTGATGGCCAGCAATTGCTTTTCCGCGCTCTTCATCGCGGATGCGATCTGGCCGGGCTTTGCCCGTACTACGTAGTACGAGTACTGCTCAACAAAGCGGTAGGGTTGAAGCATGGCGTATTCGACCCGTTGGTTGGTGACTGACGCCCAGGGCTGTTGCAATCGCTCGACGATGCCGACGATCGGCGCCTTGCTGTTGTAGGTGCCCAAGTAAATTGATTTGCCCAGCGCGTCTCCACTCGGAAACAGTTTCGTCGCCAACGCCTGGCTAACAATGATCGCGGCGGGCGGCTTGCCCTCCATGTCGTTGCGCTGGACGATTTCCGCCGGATCGAAGTTCCGGCCGGCAATGAGCTTGAGGCCCAAGGTCGATAGGCCATGTTCGTCCGCAAAGTACAGTGCGCTGTTGGTCACCCAGTGCGCGTCCGTGGGTTCGAGCGACACCCCATCGCCCCAGCCGCCGTTGGACAGCGGATAGGATTGGGAGGCAAAGGCGTCTACAACCTCGGGCAGCGCACGCAGTGCGGCCAAATCGGCCTGCACTTTGGCCGCCAGGTCCGGCGGACTACCCACCCATTGGTTGGACATGGTGAAGAGGTCCTGTTCCCGCAAGCCTGTCGGCCGCTCACTCGATCGCAGGCGCTGTTGAATAAGAAACAGGCTATTGCACAGAATGGCCAAGGTAATGGCCGTCTGTACGACGATTACGATGGCGCCGACCTTGTTGCGGCGCATGGCCGAGAGAATAGGGTGCAGTTCCATGGACATTCCTTTATCCATGGTTCGATGACCGCAACGACCGAATCGTTTAGAGGGTCGTTCTCAATGTTTGACGGCCAGCCTCAATTTGCCGCTGATTGCGGTGTTAATTTGCGGCCGTGGATACGAGATCGCAAAACTTCGAAAGGTCGATGTTGCCGCCGGAAACGACTGCGACAATCGGGCCCGGACCGGCCTTTCCGGTGAGTGCCGCGGCCAGCGATAACGAACCTGCGCCCTCCGCGATGACCCGTGCCTTCTCCGCCAGCATGCGCATCGCCTCCTTGGTCTGCTCCAGACTGACCACGATTGCGCCGTCGACCACCGGTCTCAGGCGTTCCCACATGCGCGGGAAGAGGCTTTGGCCGCCTGCGCCGTCGACGAACGACGCCTTCCAGTCCTGGAAGACCTGCGGCGATCCCATTGAAAACGACAAGGCCGTCGGCGCGGCGGTCTCCGGTTCCACGCCCCAAATCTTGATGGCCGGCTTCAACGCTTTCAAGGCACTGCCTACCCCGGTAATGAGTCCACCTCCGCCGATGGCGGCGATGACGGCGACCGTGTCCGGTGCGTCCTCGAGAATTTCGAATCCCATGGTGCTGTGGCCCGCGATGAAGTTCTGGTCGTCGAAGGGATGCACAAACGTCCCGGTCACGCCAGGATAGGCGCGATCACCGAGGGCGCGCCACGCCGCCTCGTAGGGCACCGGTACAAGTTTCGCGCCGAGGGCGCGCATTCGATCGATCTTTGCGGTCGGCGCCGTCTCGATCGCGACGACCGTGCAGGGGACGCCCGCCAATCGGGCGGCGTAGGCCACGCCTTGGCCGGCGTTGCCGGCACTGATTGTCCACACTCCCAGCTTTCGTTCGGCCTCCGAGAGCATCGCTACGGCATTGACGGCACCGCGAAGTTTGTAGGAGTTCGTGGCCTGCAAATTCTCGAGCTTGAGGCGGATGTCTGGGAATTTTGGCCCCAGGTCAAGACGCACGAGCGGCGTGCGCACGATGCTGCCCGCAATTCTGCGCCGCGCATCCTGCATTTCGATCAGTGTTAGCGGCCGTACCGCCTCAAGCGTCTTGAGCACAGGTTGATTCCTAATGGTAAGAATGAGATGAACTCTAGCAGGTCCGGCGAACGCTCCGATATCACGCCGGCCGAACGATGGAGGCGCGCGTAATCTCGCGCACATTGCGTGCGCCGACTCCCACCATCGCGAGCGTCAATTCATTGTCCAGCAGTTCGAGCACCCGATCGACGCCCGGCTGGCCATAGGCGCCGAGTCCCCAAATATAGGGCCGGCCAATTCCCACCGCAGTCGCGCCGAGGGCCAGGGCTTTGAGGACATCCGTTCCGCGCCGAACCCCGCCATCGAGAAGCACGGGAACTCGACCGTGTACCGCGGTCGCAATTTCCGGCAAAGACTCCAGCGTGCCACGGCCGGTATCGGTGGCCCGACCTCCGTGGTTGGAGACGATGATGCCGTCAGCACCGTTCGCAACCGCCAGGTCCGCGTCTTGGGCCGACTCGAGTCCCTTGATCAGAATTTTCATCTTGGTAACGTCTCTTAACCGTTTGATGAAGTCCCAGGTGAGCGACGAGGACGTGGTTTGCAGGCCGGCCGCATCAATCTGCGAAAACATCGGGCGCGAAAAGAACGGGGATCCGGTCGGCGCGTGGCAGGCCGTGCACGTTCGAGTATCGGTGCGCGCGAGCCGCAACGCCGTCTCAGTGTTCCTGCCCGCGGGTAAATCAACCGTTACCGCGACGACCGGGCAGCCGGCGGCCTCAGCGCGCTTCACCAACTTCCTCGTCACATCGAAACTGGACGTCGTGTAGAGTTGGAACCAGACGGGTGCGCCGCGCGCCGCGATGACATCTTCGACGCCGGTGGAGGTCACCGTCGAGAGGATTTGTAGATGCCCTCTGGCCTTTGCCGCTTTGGCAACTGCGATTTCCCCTTCAGGATGAAAGGCCCGCTGCGCGCCGAGCGGACAAAGAACGATGGGACTATTGAACCTCTCACCGAACAACTCGACACTCAAGTCGATTTTGCTGACGTCGATCATTCGCCGCGCCAGCAACTGGTAGTGCGAGTAGGCCGCGCGGTTTGCTTTGAGCGTGTCTTCGCCGTCCACGCCGCTGACGAGGTAACCCCAATGGGCCGGCGGAATGTTCCGGTGGGCCACGGGCTCGAAATCGAACACATCCAGCGCCTCGCCGGCGCGAGCGATCAGGCCATCGGCGGCGCCGGGCGCAGGTGTCTGCCCCAAGGACCTGCCGAAATAACCCAGGCCTGCGTACAACGGGCTCGCGGCCAGAAAGCGGATGAAGGCGCGCCGACTATTCATAGGTTTTTCTCGCTGAGATAAGCGTCAATTGCCGAGGCGTTGCCGCCGCGGTCAGCCAGGCCGATGTAGCCGTCGGGACGAATCAAGTAGGCCGCGTTGCGCTCGAAACCCGCCCGCTTCATGCCCGCCTCCCACGGGAAAACGTGCAGCGGAATTTTTCGGCCGTCCGCCAGCGCCCGCAGTCCCGGAGCGGGGTCGCCATACACGTGTATTTGCCAATCCATCGATGTCAACGCAACGAAATTGTGCGATTCGCCCCGCTTGATCATCACCCAGGGCAATCGATCCCCGCCGCGCAGTCTGCCCGCGGTGCCGCGGCTCAAGGGACTATCGCGGTAGTTCACGGCGATTTGCGAGACCGTGCGAAAGGCGAATCTGCGCATCGCGGGAAGACGGAGCAATGCGGGCACGACCGCCGGAATGACTTTGGTGCGTACGAAACGAGCGAAAGTGGTGTCGCTGGTCACCGCGGTGAACGCGCGATCCGTGGTCGCAACCAACCGGCGCGCGAAGGCAATCCGCTCGGGCTCATAAGTGTCGAGCAGCCAAGAGCGGCGCGGCTCTTTGAGCGAGGCAGCCAGCTTCCAGGCAAGATTGACCGCATCGCCGATGCCGGTGTTCATTCCTTGGCCGCCCACCGGGCTATGGATATGCGCGGCGTCGCCCAACAAGAACGCCCG
>Ga0070762_10000174_pt1 | contig 23845 bp, 25 predicted proteins | sample HubBroMetageREF2_FD_66726 | JGI IMG/M metagenome (GOLD analysis project Ga0070762, IMG submission 66726) | Reference soil microbial communities from the Hubbard Brook experimental Forest, New Hampshire, USA - Hubbard Brook CCASE Soil... | ecosystem: Environmental > Terrestrial > Soil >...
AAGGTGTGGCCGAAGGTCAACGTCGACGAACATGCCGACGAAGTCTTGGCTTCGTTTTAGAATCGACTTTCGCTTAATTCTCCAGCTTCGGCTCGCTGCGAGGAAGCGAGAAGGCAATGAGCGCTCGCACTGGGGAGAGTCCGCGGCTGACGACGGCATAAGGCGTAACGATCAAGCCGAGTTCTTGCAAGCGCGAGGCGGCTGCGAGCAGCTCCGTTCCACTGGTGACGACGTCCTCGAGCAGCAAGGCTCGCTGGCCGGAGTGATACGGCCCTTCGACGTACTCGTTCGCGAAGGCGCCGTAGCCTTTGGGCTTCTTGCGCACCGCGATCATCGGAATTCCCGACATCTGCGAAACCGCCGTCGCGATAACCACGCCGCCCAGTTCGGTGCCGGCGATTAGGTCGGGACTTATCTCCGCGATGACCGGAGTAAAGAGCCGAGCGATTTTCCGCAGGACGTGCGGGTCGGAGAAGAGCCGGAATTTGTCGATGTAGTAGTCACTGGGGCTGCCGCCGGCCAGGATGTAGTCGCCTTGGGTTAACGCGCGCTCGACGATGATCTTGCGCAGCCACGCGATTTCCTGCATTCCTAAATGGTCCACTGCCAGGCGTTCCACGACTCGACGACCGGATTTGGAGCGAAGCCTTTGAAATCCACACTGATCGGCTCCATTTGGCGCAGCCACATCGTAAAGATGGCCGGATTGTCTCGCGCCAGCAACGCTTGAATGCGATAGTAGGCCGCGGTGCGCGTCCGCCGATCGTAGTGCGTCAGGGCAGCCTGCTGAGCGGCTTGCATGTCGGGGCTGCAATAGCGTGAATAGTTGTAGCCGCTGGGCGGGAAGTTCTGACACTGCAGTTGCGTGCTGTCGTCGGGATCGATGCCCGCGAACCATCCTGAGACGGTGATGTCGAAGCGGCCGAGCTGCAGGATACCGCCCATGCCGGCCGGCGCGTAGAGCATGTCGCCGGGATAGAACTTGATCTCCGACTCGATCCCGGCTTGCCGTAACATCGCTTGCACTTCGACTGCCTCGCGCTTGCGCGTTGCGCTCGAGTTATTCGTAACCATGAGGAGATCCAATCGCTGGCCGTTCTTGCGCACGATTCCGTCGGGGCCCGGTGACCAGCCCGCTTCGGCCAGCAGCTTTCGCGCCATTGCCGGATCGTGCGGATAGGAACGAACGTGGGGGTTGAAGGCCCACATCCAGTCGGGAATGTCTTCCGTCGCGACCGTCTGCATGTTGTACGCGAGCTTTTGCGCGAGCTCTTGCTTGTCGATCGCGTAAGCCACGGCCAGCCGCACGCGCGGATCGCGCAGGAACGGAGTCGAGCAATTCAACTGGAGGTAGTAGTAGCCGTTAACGTTTACCCAGACGATCCGGACATCCGGCGCGTCGCGCAAGGACAGGTACGTTTCGATCGACGCCTGGAACATATAGTCGATCGCATGCGTACGCAAGAGATTGACCGACGTCTCCTCGTCGGGAACGATTTCGACGTCGACCCGCTGTAAGCCGGGTCTTCCCATGAAGAAAGCATCGTTGCGCTCCAGCGCAATGTGATCGCCCCGTGCCCACTCGACAAACTTGAAGGGGCCGTCGGTCACGTCCGGGTTGTTGTTGAACGGTACCTGATTGAGGTTGGGGTACTGCGCTAAAACGTGAGCAGGAGCGATCATATATGGCTGATCGCTCTCGGCGAAGAAGGAGTTGACAAACGGCGAGAACTTCTGCTTGAGATGCACGACCACGGTGTAGGGGTCGGGCGTGTCGATGCTCGAGATGACGTCGTAGCCGTGGCGCGATACGACGTTGTTATCCGGGTTCATGATCGCCTGCCACGACCACTTGACGTCGCGCGCCGTCAACGGCACGCCGTCGGACCAACGAGTGCCGCGCCGCAAATGATAGGTGATCCGCAGGCCGTCTCGGCTGATTCCGCCGTTTTCGAGCGTCGGGATGGCTACGGCCAACATCGGGACCGGATTCCCTTTCGGATCGGCGCTCAAGAGCGGCTCGAACATCAACCGGTCGACGAAAACGTCGGTCGTATTCGAGTTGAGCAGCGGATTGAGATTCTTGAGATCGCTTTGAACGGCGACGCGCAGCACGCCGGGTTTCGTCCACGAATGCCTCCCCGCGCCAACCTCACCGCCCGTCTTCGTGCACGCCACCAAAGCAAACGCAAACGCCACCAGGATCGAAACCGCGCGGAACCTCATGGTTTTTCCAAGGGCTTCAGGCGGCTCGAGAGGGCTTCAAAGTGATCTCGAGAGGGCTCGGCACGACGAGCGAAGACAGGATGTCTGAAGCCCTCTCGAGCCGACTGAAACCGCTGGAGAATCAAAACCTAGACCGCGGCTTTCGGTCCGACTTTATTCCCTGGGACCGGGTCGTACCGTTCGTGACGCCACGAATACGTCCCCAAGCCCTGCGTGGCAGTGCGTAGCTCGGTGATGTAGCGCGAAAGCTCGACGGCCGGCACGTAGGCCTCGACGATGTCGAAGCCGGCCCGCTCGTCGGGGTTCATGCCGAGGATCTGTCCTCGCTTGCCGGTGAGCTGCTGAATGACGGCCGAAGTATAGTTCGTCGGTACGATCGCGCGCACGTGGGCGATCGGTTCGAGCACGACTGGATTGCACTTCGGCAGCGCTTCGCGCACGCCCATGCTCGCCGCGGTTTTGAACGATTGTTCGCTCGAATCTACGTCGTGATACTGACCGTCGTAGAGGGTCACGTGCATATCGGTGACCGGGTTGCCGTTCGGACCGTGGGCGAGCGCTTCGCGGACCCCCTTTTCCACGGCCGGGATGAACTGCCGCGGCACGACGCCGCCGACGATCTTGTCTTCGAAGGTGACGCCGGCGCCTCGCTCGCGCGGTTCGAACCGCAGCCACACGTCGCCGAACTGACCGTGGCCGCCGGTCTGATGTTTGTAGCGCGAATGGACCTCGGTGCCCCCGGTGATCGTTTCCAGATAGGGAATCGTCGGCGCTGCCGTTTCAACTTCGACTTTATATTTGCGAGCGAGTCGCTCGACTGCGATGGAAACATGCTGTTCCCCACGGCCGAGCAGAAGCAGCTCGTGCGTAACGTCCGCTCGCTCCAGTCGCAGCGCCGGATCCTCGTCGACGATACGGGCCATCATCTGCGACATCTTTGCTTCGTCGATGCGTTCCTTCGGCTTTACGGCAACTGCGAAGACGGGATCGGCGACCGGCACGCGGGCCAACAGCACCTTATGTCCGTTCGACGTGAGCGTATCGCCGGTTGAGACCGATTCGAGGCGCGCGAGCGCGACGATCATTCCGGCGACCGCTTCCGCAAGCGGCTCCTGCTTTTTTCCCTGGAGCCGATAGAGGCCGCCGAGCCGTACTTTTTCGTCGTGTTTAGCGATGTTGGTAAGGGTTGCGTCTGCTTTGATCGTTCCCGAGAGAATTCGGACGATCGATAGCTTTCCGCTCTGCGGATGAATGCTGGTCTTGATGACGCGCGCGACGACCGGCCCGGCCGGGTCCGACTCGATCGGCCGTCCTTCGGCATCCACTTGCGATGCGTCTGCGGGCGAAGGCAGCCACGTTTCAATCGCTCGCACGAGCGCCGCAACGCCGGCACCCGAGAGTCCGGCTGCCACGAGCACGGGAACGACTTGATCGTGCGAGCATTCCGCGCAGAGATCGCGCTCGATCTCTTCGAGTGGCGGCTCCACACCTTCGAGCAGTTCCTCTAACAAATGGTCGTCGAAGTCGGCCATCGCTTCGAGAAGCTCGGCGTGCATGCGAGCGGCGTGCTCTTGCAGATCGGAGGGAATGGGCTCTTCGCCCGCATCGAACCGATAGGCTTTCATTTGCGCCAGGTCCACGTAGCCGGAGAACTGTTCGGCACTGCCGATGGGCAACTGTTCGGCCACGACGTGCCGGCCATAGGCGCTCTGCAGAGCGGCCAGCGTCCCGGCAAAATCAGCGCCGGGGCGATCCATCTTATTGACCACGAAGATGTGCGGCATCCGCACCGACTCTAGGTAGTCCACGACCGCCTGCGTCTGCACGACGCGACCGGGATCCGCCTCGACGACCACGATCGCTGCATCGGCGCCCGCAAGCACCTGTTTCGTCTCTTCGAAGAAGTCAATGAACCCGGGCGCATCGACGATGGTAATGTCGACGTCGTCGGCCGTCGTATGCGCGAAGCCCACGGTAGTTGACTGGAGATGCTTCACGTCTTCCGGCTCGTGATCGGTGACGGTCGTTCCGTCGGCGATCGATCCGCGTCGTCCGATAGCGGCACAGTGGGCCAGGATCGCTTCGACGAGCGTGGTCTTGCCCGCGTGGTGGGGTCCAACGAATGCGATATTTCTAAGGCGCACGATATCCGCCACTTCTCAGCCCCCTATATAGGAACGGGTGTTAGCGGCGCTTTGCCGCGGGTTTTTTCTTTTTGACGCTCTTCTTCGCGGCTACGGCGGTCCGCTTCGGCTTTGCCGGGCGGCGCGGTGCGGCGGTCTTGGCTGCCGGTTTCTTACGAACGGGCTTTTTGCTCGGTGCTTTTTTCGCAACCTTTTTGCCGGCGCCGCTCTTGCTGGAGGTCTTCTTGGCGACGCTCTTTTTTGCGGACGGGGCCTTTTTTGCGACGGGTCGCGAGGGCTTTACCGCGGGCTTCTTTGCTTTCGCCGTTGCGGCCGGCGGTCGCACGGGCTTTTTCTTTTCGGGAGCGGGGGGGGTGGCTACGCGCGCGGCTTTTGCTTTGGTCACCGACGCTGTCGAGTCGGGGCTGCGGCGCGATGTGCTCGTGGCCGGCGGAGTCGTGACGGCGACCCGCTTCGACGTGCGGGTCGAATCGCCGGCGCGCTTCTTCGGCCCGCTTTCGCGGGTCGCGCGGCTACTTGCGCGTCCCGAGCCGGCTGGCTCCTCTTCGGGCAATCCGAGCTCGGCCCGGCCATATCCCGTGATGCTGCTGCCCGGCGTGGCCGGTTGACGGCCTGCTTGGGCATGTGCCTCCAAATGTTCCCGCGTCGCGCGCAACGCAACCCGCGCCAGCCTCCCGGCGACTGGAAAGACCAACTCGTTGATGTGCGCGTCGTCGAGCAATCCGAGGATGACGTCGAACGCATTGCCCTGATCCTTCGGACTGTGCGCGTCAGAGCCAACCGCGATTCCAACACCACGGGCTTTGGCCTTGCGGATCAGTCTGGCGTTGGCTTCGAGGTACTTCTTTTTACGTTCTTCGGGATGGTCGCGGTAGAGGAAGCGCGTGTTGATCTCAACGGCCACGCCTCGCTGATGGCAGATATCGAGCAAACGATCCTCGTACTGCTCGAGCGTCTTTTGGGCCGGCCAGCGCCCGAGCGTCGCCGGAACGTAGAAGTGCCCGGCGATATGCGTCGGCAGCTTCTCGAGATCGTCAAACAACTTAGCGGTGTAGAGTTCCCAGAGCGTCTCGGTACTTACCGCCTCGTAGAGGTCGATAAACTCGTCGCTGTCAAAGGGCCACGGCCAGTCTGCCCCTTTTTCCGGATGTTGGATCGGAACGAAGTGCACCGAGCGGATAATTCCGTCGGGTCGCAGCGCGTCCACGATGTTCTGTGCGTCGGGTCGCGCGCGGGGATCGTTATCCATCTCGGCGCCGATTGCGAATCGCATTCCCCGGCGCAAGCCCTCGGAGACGATCGCGGCGTGCGGAGGATCGACACCCGCCGTTTCGGCCGCGCCGATCAGGTCGCCGGCCTGCGCCAGCTTGAGCGCCCGGCGGACCGTGGAGACTGCCCCAGGATCTTCGAATGTCAAGTAGTTGGCATGGTCGGCAACCATCAAGAAGCGCGGAGATGCGCGCCGGCAAGCGTGGTAAAACCACAGGAAGAGCATTCGCGCGGAATACGCGAGCGGCCGTTCCTCTGTAAAGGGCCGGTGTTCGCCTTTGGCGTGACCGTGGACGTCCGGGATGGCGGCGATCCGAGGATCGGTCATCTGATGAAAGGTACGCGAATCGCCACGTTCGCTAGGGTTGGCGTCTAGCCGCGGTAGCCCTCCATTTGTAGAAGCCGCGCCTTCATTTCCAGTCCATAAAAATAATCGTGCAGGTCTCCCGACGAGTCGACGACGCGGTGACATGGGAAGAGCAGCGGGAGCGGATTGCGCGCCATTACGCGGCCGACTGCGCGCGCGGCTTTGGGCCGGCCGATCTGCGTCGCGACCCACGCGTACGAACGAACTTCGCCGGGCGGGATGCGCGCCGCCGCCCGAAGCGCGGCCTGTTCGAACGGTGTGAGATTGCTGATATCAACGACCTCGTCATCGACCTTCCAGGTACTGAAGAATCGTTCGATGGCGCTGACTAGCCATGGTGGTGCCTGTCCCTGCACGACGCGGCGACGTAAGCGGCGCTCGGCGCGGGCGGCAACTGCCTCGGGTGAATCACCGGTGTCCAGGCTAAGGTAGGCGATGCGATTGTCTTTGAAGCCGGCGTAGAGGCGTCCCAGCGGCGTCGAGATCGCGGAGAGCACGATCGGCGCGGCCATCGCGCCCTTGAGCGCCGCAAGATGCTGGACGACCTTTTTCGCCAGATCGCACGAAGGCTCGGGAAGCGGCAGACAGGAGAGGCAGTAAGCGACCCCCGCGTACTGTTCGTAAACCGCCTGACACGAGGGACAGGCTCGAAGATGAGTATGGACGGTCTCTTTTAGCGAGGCTTGGCACTCGCCGCGAAGCTCGTCCCATAATGCATCGACGTCACGACAACGCATGAGCGGGAACTCCTTCCGGGTTGAATCTTCCGATCTGCGGGCCGAGAATGCGTCGCAAGATGCGTACGGCTCGATGGACGTGCGACTTCACCGTTCCGATCGGTTGGTTAAGAATTTCGGCGATCTCGGGGTGGCTGCGTCCTTCGATGAAGCGCAGAGTGGCGGCAGCACGCAAATGCATCGGCAGTTGAAGCAATGCACGCTCCACGAGCGCGATCTCGGTGTTTTGCTCGACGATTCTCTCGGGCTGAGGCGGCCCTTCGTTCGATTCGCGTAACAGAGCGTCGGGGTCGGCGAGCGCATCGAGGGCCACGTTAACGGGGCGCTTGCTGCGGAGCCGATTGCGGGTGACGTTTAGCGTAATCGTGTAGAGCCAGGGCTGCAGACGCAGGTCGGCGCGCTGCTCGAGCGACATTTTGCCCAGGGCGCGATAGGCGCGCACGAAGGCGTCCTGAACGATCTCTTCAGCGTCCTCTCGGTTTCCCGTCATTCGTAGTGCAAACCCGTAGAGGCGGCGCTGGTAGTCGTCGACGATTCTCTCAAACTTTTCGACGCTCGGAATCGAGGCCGCCGCCGTCTGCGCGACCGCAGCCGTCCGCGCGGCCGCCGTCCGGCCCGATGGAGTCGCTGATGGCACGTATACTCCCACGAAGGAGTGGTGCAGGCGCGCTCATACAGTGCCCCCGACACCACCGCTAGGGCCGGTGGTTTCACATCGTGGGAGAAAACTCCTCAAAACCGCCACGGTGCGCCAGCAAGCGCAGGGAAAATTTTCCCTCGTTTCTAAAAGGTCGCCATGCCGATTTCGCTCGGGCCGCTGGCCCGAACCCAGTAGGAAACCGCTTCGCTCCCTTACAGAGAAGAAGCGGTTTTTTGTTTGCGCTCGGAAACGCTCCGCGAGTAGAGGTGAAGCTTAATGCAACAAACCGCGATCGAACCCACGGAAATATCGCTGGATGCCTACACGATGTGCAGTTTCGTGCCGAACCTGACCTCTTCACGAGCCATTCCTTTGGTGCTGATCGGATACCGTCAGAGCGAAGATCCGTGGTTCGTGTGGCTCGTTCCCAAAGAGGGCGTGGATTCCACGGGCTTAACCGACGACCCGTATTACGCTAAGGTTTTACGCGATCCGCGGGCCTACTTCAAGAAAAAGCTAGCGAAGTACGTTGAAGAGACCTGCTCGGTCAAGCGTGCGATCGAAATGCTGATCGATTGTCATCAAAACCATTTGGCCTTAACGCCGCTGACGGAGCTACGCGAGCAGCCGTTCCGCCATCCGTTGCAAGTCGAGCTCATCGGAGCATTTTGACGGCCTGACCGACGTCCCGCGCACGCTGCACCACGCGAATCGCTCGGCTATAGGTGATGTGCACGGGTATGAAGACGGCCGGATGACTTTGACGCAGACGCGCGTCGATTGTTAGCTTCGCACTGAGCGCCAAAAGCATCGCATCGTCGAGCGAGTAATACGCCGTGCCCGCCATCCGCATCGTGCCCGAAATGTCGGCGTCCGCGCTTTGGGGCAACGTTCCGGTCATTGGCCCAACCGCTTGGAAACGCACGGCCACGCTGGGACGCCCGTCGATCGGGCCGCTCGCACCGGGCCGCAAGGAACCGTGGAGCACCGAGTCCCCGCCGAGCGGAGAGTTTGCGGAGAAGGGAACGGCACCGCGAAGCTCCCGCAAGTCTCGTAGCGTTGCCGGGTCGAGCTGCACGGCAAAAGGTTGGTTGAGGATCGTCAGAAAGTCCGGATCGTCGTCAACGCGGCCTTCGAACGAACCGTTAGGCAGAAGCTCGGTGACGAATCGGGCGTCCGCGCTGCTCTTACCGTCCGGGGAGAAGCGAACGTATCGCGCTCGCGCCTCGAAACGCATGCGCTTGCCGTCTTGCTTGATCGACAAGTTTTCGGTACCGGCGTAGGAGACTCTCGAAACCGTCGAGGTAGACTCGATTCGATACACGTCCTCGCCCGCCAAGTCGTACCGAACATCCGGAAGCGCCGGTCGCAGCACCGGCAGGAGCGCGGTAACCAAGACGAGGCCGAGTTTGATTGTCTGCTCCGTTTCTGCCGTGAAGAGCTTTTCTTCTACAGTATCACCCGACGCAAGAGCAACCGCCGGCTGTCTACTTTCGGTTCGGAGCTATCCTCCGTCGCTGGCTCAGGAAGAAACGAATGTCGACGACGCCCTCGCAGACGACGACCGCGTCGGGGTCGGCGAAGGTGCGTCCGTTGACGTCGACCGTAAAGTCGCCGGCGCAAAGACCGGCCAACGTACGATGAACGGTGCGCGAGAACTTGTCACCGGGAGCGCGCGTCCCGATCGCTTCTCGAACGGCAAATCCAAGCAGGTCGCGGATGCGCAGCGGCGTGGCAAGCGCGAAGGCACTAGAGCCGCCTTGGGAGACGGCGTGGAGATCGAGCGGCACCTTCACTCGGATCATGGAAAGACAATTTCTGCCGCATCGAGGAGCTGCCTGCCGCCGAGGATAAATGAATCGACCGATGTCCTTCGGGAACGTGCCGGCCGAGATGCTGGTAGGTACAGTCGAGAAACTTCTCTCGAAGATTGACGAGGCCGATCTCGCCGCTTTCTACGAGCGCGGGATTTCGACGATGCCTTGGGAAGCGTATCCGGCGTTCGTCGAATCGGTCTTTACGGCGTTTCGAGAACGTGGGGAGTCATCCGAAGATGCCGCCGAAGGCGCCGGCACGACGTTAGAGAGCATCGCGCGACGCGAAGACGGAGCCGCCGGCGCATTGTTGGCCTACGCGCGAAGCAATCCGGACCTTCTCAAGGAAGCGACGGTGCTCTTCGTTTCGGAGCGGCCGGAGTTCGTGACCGCATTGCCTGCTGCGCTTCGTGACGCGCTCTCCGAACGGCTGACACCCTGAACGGAAGGGAACCGCCTCGCCGGCGACGCGGCGACGATGAACCCTCGGGCAGAGGACTTCCGGTTTTCCCGCTCATCGTCGTCGTGATTCTGGCCGGTCTCCTTTTAGGCGGCGTGCTGGCGCATTTTTTCGGTGGCTCTAACGCAACGCAACGCCCGGTGCAAACTGCGCTGGCGCAGGCCTCCGTGCCGCCGGTGACACCTCTGCCCTCGCCGCCGCGAGCGGCGTCTCCAGCGCCGTCGCCGATGACCACTCCAACGCCCACGCCGGCGCCGACCGAATCACCCGCGCCCACCAAGAAGCCCGCGAAGCCAACGCCAATGCCGACGGCGACGCCGAGCGCAGCACCCGTTCCGAGCGCGACGCCGACGCGCGCGCCGGCTCCGATCGCAACGGCCACGAGAAAAGCCATCGTCGCGACGGCGAGACCGATCGCGGTTGCAACGCCGGTACCGGTCGCGCCTCCGAAAGCGCCCGCCGGTGACCCCGCCGCCTCGCTCGTGCGCTCCTATCTCGAAGCGCTCGCGCACGGTGACCGCGCGACGGCGAGCACGTATCTCGCCGGCGGGACCGCCACCGAAACGTTCATGAGCGGCGAGGCACAGATCGGGTCCATTCGTTCGACGCCGCAGGGTAATTCGAATTATCTGGTGACGGCCGACGTTAAGTCGGGCGGAGTGGAGTACTACGCCACGTTCACTGTAGCGCCGGGCCCCGGCGGCTTACAAATTACCGACCACTACTGGATCAAACCACAGTAGGAAGCAGATTCAGTCTACTTGCGCGGAGTTAGTTATTCTTCGTCGGGCCAATCGGCGAGTTTGCCGATCGCCGCGCTTTTGAGCACGCGCAAGCCGAGCATCGCACATTTCATGCGGGTTGGGCTGATGCCGATTCCCACGTTTTCCAAGACGGCGTCCTTGGGTAACTGCGCGACGTCGGTGAGCTTCATTCCCTTGACGGTCTCCAGCAGCATCGACGTCGAAGCCTGACTGATGGCGCAGCCTTTTCCGGAGAAGCGGACGTCGCTGATCTTGCCGTCGTCGAGCTTGAGCTCTACCCGAATTTGGTCACCGCAGAGCGGATTAACGTCTTCGGCCGCTACGTCGGGGTGCTCGAGGGTTCCAAAATTGCGGGGACTGCGATAATGATCGAGGATGTAATCCCGGTAGAAATCGTCCATCAGATCTGAAAGACGCGCGCGGCCTTTTCGAGACCTTCATAGAGCGCGTCAACATCAGCCTCGGTGTTGTAAATGTAGAACGAGGCGCGAGCCGTGGCACTCCAGCCGGATTTCTCCATCAGCGGCATCGTGCAGTGATGACCCGCGCGTATGCAAATGCCTTCGGTGTCCAGAATCGAGGCAAGATCGTGTGGGTGGATGTCGGCAAAGTTGAACGATATAACGCCGGAGCTGCGCGCTGGGTCTCGCGGCCCGTAGATCGCAAGGCCGCGCGGCTCGAGCTCGGCGAGGCGTTCCAGCGCGTAACCGGTCAACGCACGCTCGTGCTCGCGAACCCACGGCATCCCTAGCGCCGTTAGATAATCGGTGGCAACGCCGAATGCGATGGCATCGGCGATGTTGCTCGTCCCGGCCTCGAACCGGCGCGGCGGCTCGCTAAACGTGGTCCGAGTGTACTCAACCTTGCGAATCATGTCGCCGCCGGAGAGAAACGGGGGCATCGCTTCTAAGAGCTCGCGCTTCCCGTAGAGACATCCGATTCCGGTCGGCCCGAGCATCTTGTGTCCGCTAAAGGCGTAAAAATCGGCATCGAGGGCCTTGACGTCGAGGGGAAGATGCGGCGCGCCTTGCGCCCCGTCCACGAGCACGACTGCACCGGCGGCGTGCGCGCGTGGAATCAAGGTTTCCAACGGCGCAATGGTTCCCAGCGTATTGCTGACGTGCGAGATCGCGAGAAGCTTGCAGCCGTCGAGCAGTCGGTCGAGGTCGTCCAGGACGTGGATGCCGCGAGCGTCGACCGGAATGAAACGGAGCTGCGCGCCGGTGCGTTGTGCCAGAAGCTGCCACGGAACGAGATCGGAATGATGCTCGAGCTCGGTGAGCAGGATGGCATCGCCGGCGGTTATGTTGTGGTCGCCCCACGAGTAGGCGACTAAGTTTATCGCTTCGGTCGTGTTGCGAACCCAGACGACCTCGGAGGTGTTGGCGCCGATGAAACCCGCGACCTTGACGCGAGCGTGCTCGTACTCGTCGGTGGCGCGTTGGGCGATCTCGTAGACTCCCCGGTGGATGTTCGCGTTATATTGCTCGTAATAATCCACGAGCGCCTGGATGACGGCACGTGGTTTCTGCGACGTTGCTGCGGAGTCGAGATAGACCAGCCGTTTCCCGCGGGACGTCGGGCGGCCCAGAATCGGAAAATCGGCAATGATGCGCTCCGTCTTGGCGTCAGAGTGCAGCGTTTGAGTCACGTAAGCTTTGCCGCCAGCGACGTGCGAATTTCATCGCGCAGCGCTACGGTTGGGAAGCGCTCGATCGCCGGCTCGAAAAAACCCAGCGCGATCATGCGTTCTGCGGCAGCGCGTTCGAGGCCGCGGCTCTCCATATAGAAGATTTGCTCGGCATCGATCGCACCGACGGTCGCGCCATGGTAGGCTTTGACGACGTTCGCGCCGATTTCGAGCGCAGGAACCGAATCGACGTGAGCGTCCGGCGAGAGCAGCAGCGCATCGTCGCGTAAACGTGCATCGCTTCCTTGAGCGTGGGGCGCGATGCGAATGTTGCCGAGAAAGCGCGCCTGTCCGCGTTCGCGAGCGGCCGTCTTCACGATCGTTTCTGAAGTTGCGTCACCGGCGCGGTGCTCGACGGTGCTCACCACGTCGACGTGCTGCGAACCGCGCGGAAAGAAGATCGCCGTGAGATTCGCCTCGGCTCCGGGCGCTTCGATCGAAACGGAGAGGTCGCTGGCAGCAAGTTCGCCGCCGAGCTCGGCCGATGCCCATGACATCCGGGCTTCGGGTCCGGGACGTGCGGCTCGGCTCCAGATAACTCGTGCGTCGTCGTCGACTTGCTGAAACGCGGCATAACGGACGTCCGCGCGGTCTTCCGTAACGACTTCGGTGGCACCGCAGAGGAAGGCTCCAGCGCCGCCTTCGAGACGTTCGACGATCGTGACGCGCGCGCCACGTTCGGCGAGAACGACGCTCCACGGAAAGATTGCCGCTCCGGCGGGCGCGCTATAGCGGATGACGATCGGGTCGTCGCAGGCATGGTCGGCTGGAACGTGCACGAAAACGCCGCACTGCGCGAAGGCCGCTGCAAGCGACCCGAACTTCGTGGCTGCGATGCCGGTCGTTCCGAAGGCGCGCGCGAAAAGCTCGGGGGATTCGCGCGCGGCGGTGGCAAGGTCGCAAACGAAGACCGCCGGATCGTGATTTTCAACGCGTACGTTTGCTGCGCTCAGATCGATCGCGCCGGCCTCGGGCGAAATGGATTCAAAGTCGACGCGCCAGAAGCGCCCCGGCTTTTCACGACCGCTGCGTAAGGAAACGAAGCGGTCGAGCGCGCGCGTCCGCTGCTCGACGGAAAGTGGTGACAGATCTAGCGCGGCAACGCGGTCGTAGAGCTCTTGCGTCGTATGGTCGCGACCGGCGACGACGGGAGCCGGACTAGGCAACGACCGCACTCTCCTCACGCAGCTTGTCGTATCCTTCACGCTCGATGCGATGCGCCAGGTCGTGACCGCCGGTTTTGACGATGCGGCCGTCGATCATGACGTGCACGACATCGGGAACGACGTACGAAAGTATCCGCGGATAGTGCGTGATGATCAAGAAACCGGTGCTGCGTCCTTCTTCGCTCGCGCGTAAGGCCGCGATGGAGCTGCCGACGTCCTTGAGCGCATCGATGTCAAGACCCGAATCGGTTTCGTCGAGAATCGCATACTTGGGGGCTAAGACGGCCAGCTGCAGCATTTCGATCCGCTTTTTCTCGCCGCCCGAAAAGCCGTCGTTGAGGTAGCGGCCCATGAACGACGGATCGATGCCGAGCTGTTCCATCTTTTCCAGTAACAGCGCACGGAACTTGGCGGGCGGAAGATCGCCGGGCCGTTCGGCCTGGCGAGCGGCATGAAGAAAGTTTGCGACCTTGACTCCTGGGATCGCGGCCGGGTACTGGAACGAGAGGAAGAGTCCGGCGCGAGCGCGCTTATCCGGAGGAAGCGCCAGCATGTCCTCGCCGTCGAGCTCGACGCTTCCCCCGGTCACCTCATATTGAGGATGGCCGGTAATCGAGAAGGCGAGCGTCGATTTGCCGCTTCCATTTGGGCCCATGAGCGCGTGTATTTTGCCCCGGTCGACCGTGAGATCGATCCCTTTGAGGATTTCCTTGCCGGCGACTTGGCACCGGAGGTTCTGGATACGAAGAGCGTGGTCGGACATGCAATTTATCGTAGCCGAGGCTCTCTTAGAAAGTCAAGGAAAAACTTTACTATCTAGGTCGCTTCGTGCTAGGATGGCGGCAGAAAATGCAATCGGACCGCTTTTTTCAGACGACGCGCGGAAAGATCGTCAGCGAACTGCGCCGGCGAGGCTCGGCTTCGGCCGCCGACCTGGCACAAGTCTTCGGGCTCTCACCCAACGCCGTGCGCCAACAGCTCATGGTACTCGAACGCGACGGCCTCGTGGCGGAGACGTCGGTGCGCCGGGGTCCGACAAAACCAACATACGAGTTCTCGTTGACGGTCGACGCCGACCGGCTCTTCCCGCAGTCGTACGATAAAATGCTTACGGCCGTGCTGCGCGAGGTCAAGGATCAGTTCGGTGCGCCGGCCATCACGCAGATTTTCGACGGGCTCTCGCGCCGCGCCATCGCGCGTGCGCAACTCAGTGTCACTTCCGACGAGCCCGAGCAGCGCGTCGCGCAACTCACCGAGATGCTGCGTAAGAGCGGCGTCGTTGCCGAGTACAGTCTGATCGACGACGGATTCGTTCTGCACGAACGGAGCTGCCCGTATTCGACCGCGGCCAAAGAGCATCCGGAAGTCTGCCAGGTCATCCATCACGTCATCGACGAAACGCTCGGCGGAGAGCATACACAAACGGAATCTTTAGCGCATGGCGGAAAAGAATGCCGCTTCGAACTGCATCCCAAGGAGATGGTAGGTTGAACTTCCCCAAGTTCCAACAACTCGTCGAAGAGCGTAGCGGCTTTCGCACGATGGAGAACCCGACCGCCAGCGGCGAGTACTTCAGCGACTCGTGCGGCGACATGTATAACTTCTTCTTGAAGATCGGCCCGGGCGCCGTCATCGAAGACATCTCGTACTTCACGACCGGTTGTGGATTCGGTACCGCTACGTGCAGCCTCGTCGTCGAGATCGCAAAAGGCAAGACGGTCGACGAAGCGGCGGCGATTACCGCCGGGGAGATCGAATCGCAGCTCGACGGGTATCCCGAAAAAAAGAAGGATTACCCCGAACGGGCGCTCGAGGCGTTGCACGTCACCATCGCCGACTACCGCGAAAAAGTTTCGTCCGGAGCGATTCCGGATTACGCCGCGATGCCGCGGCCGCCATCTGCGCCGCAGCCCGAACCCGTTGCCGCAGCAGCCTCGAGCAACGGCAGCGATAGCGGCAAGGTCCTCATCAAACTGCGCTGACGGCTCAGGGTGACAATGCAGCTTAGGCCGAAAGAGCGCTGAGTCTCGCGACGCGCGTTACTTCGTAGCGCGTGGTATTCGCCTTCGGGTCGAATAGCGACTCGAAGAGTGATAGCGAGCCTACCTCAATAGTGGTCGGGGCGAACTCGACCGATCGGAGCGGTGCGCGAGGATCCTTGACTCGCGCGATCGTGACGTGCGCAACCGGATCCTCGTCGAACGCAAAGCCGAGGGCCGCGTAGGAGCCTCGTACGGATTGCGCCAGCTTTCGAAACGGCGCCCCTTGTTCGCGGGCTCCGACGTAAATGACGCGCGGCTTGCGCTCGTGCGGAAACGCGCCGATCCGATCGAGCGTTAGTGCGAACGGCGCGTTCTGGCTGGCGACGCGGTCGAGCGTCGCGGCGATTGCCCCGTCTTGACTCGCGGCGACATTTCCCAAAAAAGCGAGCGTGACGTGAAGCTTCTCGGCCGGCTCGTACTTGGCGGTGAAGCCGGTTTGTTGCAATCCCTCGGAGACCACCGCGAACGACGCCCGCGCAGCGTCGTCAAGCTCGAGGCCTACGAAAAGCCGGCGCCTCTTTTCGCGATCATCCACGCAGGTACGGGTTCGAGAGGCGCTCGATGCCGATCGTCGTGAACGGGCCGTGCCCCGGAACGACGGTCGTCGCGTCGGCGAAATCCATCAGCTTAGTCTGAATGGAGGAAACGATATCTTCCATCGACGTGCCGCCCATATCCCAGCGCCCGATGGAGCCTGCGAACAGAGTATCGCCGGTCAGCAGCGTCGTCTCTGCGTCGGCGCGCAGTGCAAAAGAGACGCTCCCGGGGGTGTGCCCCGGCGTGTGAAGCACTTCGAGGCGCACCGCTCCCGCCCGGAGCACGTCACCCTCGTGCAAGTCGCCGTCGAGCGTCACCACGGCCGGCGCGTCGACGAGCCCGAGCCAGCTCGCCTGCAGCGCGAGCATCTGGTAGAGCGGCAGATCGCCCGAATGAAGCAAGGCGCTCCCCGAGGTTAGCTCGCGGAGCCGCCCAACGTTGCCGATGTGATCGATGTGAGCGTGCGTGTGCACGAGCAACTTCGCATGCCAGTTATTTTTGCGTAGACGCGAGACGACTTCGTCAACGCCGTCGCCCCCGTCCACGACGATTGCCTCGCCGGTGCGCTCGTCGGCGACGATCGTGCAGTTGCACGCCAGCGGACCTGCCTCGAAAGTCTCCCATACTGCCATGCCTGCCTCGCCGCGCTCCACTGAGCGTAGCCTTGTCCCGACAGGCGATGCGGACCTGTGCTGCGTTGTCCTAGCTGCCGAAAACCTTATTAGGGGCGGGCGCAGTTCTCGGCCGCCGGGGGCTACCTTTCGAGCACTTGCAGATCGCTATCGTTGTCGTCGTTGAAATAGATCTTCGTATCGGAGTCGGTCGTTCCGCTGGCGACGATGCCGAAGAGCGCGCCCGCCGCGCCCTTGTCGACGTTGCGCGTGGCGGAAAATGCGTTAACTTTTTGTCCGCAACAATCAACCGCGCTTTCGAGCCTGGTGACGGATGCAGCGCGACAATCGTAAATCCCGTGCCCTGCACGTTCTGCTTATCGTTGAAGTTGCAGACGACGAGATCGCCCTTGGCCAAAGGCCCCGAGTTCTTCGGCGCCACCGCTAGACCGTATGGATTGAGCTGGTGGTACTTCGGGTCGATCGTCGAGCCGATAGCGACCTGCTTCTTGTCCAACTTCAAGATTGACGTTTCGTCGGCGGGACCAAACGCCGCCAGCGTCGGCGCTACCGCCGAGGACGCGTATGTCGAACCCCCGGGCAAGGGGTTGGCGCGACCGCCGCAGCCGGCCATGAGCAGCGCGGCGACGGCTGCGAGTTATTTTAGTCGACGTGGATGCCGAAGTCGTGGAAGCCGCCGTTGAAATAGCCCAGCGGCGAACCGGCCCGCGACTTGCACGAGAGGACGTTTCCGATCAGGATCGAGTGCGAGCCGACGGTGTACTCCTGCGCCACCTCGCAATCGAAGTGCGCGATCGAGCCGTCGAGCACCGGAGCTCCCGTGGCGTCGATTGCGTATCCGATGTCGGCAAATTGAAGCTCTCGGACCTTTCCGGAAAAATGCTCGGCGAGGTCGCGCTGGTTGCCCGCCAGTACGTTGACGCAGAAGATGCGAGACGTCGAAATGAATAAGTAGCTTCGCGCTTCGCGATTGACACAGATCAAGAGCGAGGGTGGATCCAGCGAAACGCTCGCAAATGAATTGACGGTAATTCCGCGCGGTTCGCCATCCTTGAGGCTGGTAACGACGGTGACGCCCGTAGGCACGTGGCGCATCGCGTGTTTGAAAGCCTCTGGGTTTGTCATTGCCGGCGCGCGCCGATGGCGATCCCACCGTCGAGGGCAAGTATCGTCGCATCCAGATCGGGGTGCCGCAGGAACGCTTCGTTAAAGTCGCGCGGCGCTCGCAGGGCATGGTCGAAAATGAGAAGCCCGGAGAGCTTGAGCATGGGAATCAGCAACTCGAGGTACGCGCGATACTCCCCTTCGTTGGCGGCGACGAACGCGATGTCAAGGTTGCGATGCGGAAAGTTTTCCAGCAACTCCAGCGCCGGAGTATTGAAGACTTCGATGAAGTCGTCTTCGCCGGCGCGCTGAAAATAAGAGCGAGCCACGTCGGTTCGGTCTGCGTCCGATTCGATCGTCCAGATTCTTCCCATCTGCGGCTGCGCGAGGGCCATCCACAGCGTCGCAGAGCCGTAGGCCGTGCCGACCTCGAGGATCCGACTTGCTTGCATCGCCGTGACGAGCGTCGAAAGAAGGCGTCCCGACTCGCGCGAAACGACGGGCACGCCGTCCTTGCGGCCGTGTTGCTCGAGTGCGACCAGAAGCGGATGGGGCGCAGAATGCATGGCGTCGAGATCGTGCGAGGACGGGTTCACCGTGACGCGCTTTGGGCGCCTCGTAACGAGTGGCCTGCCGCCGCGTATTCCGTTGCCTTGACGACGTTGCGGAGCAGTGCAACGTTCGTAACTGGGCCGACGCCGCCGGGAACCGGTGTAATTGCACCAGCAACGGCGGCGGCGCTTTCAAAGTCAACGTCGCCGCGTAGAGCGCCGTCCACGAGCGTCGTGCCGACGTCGATAACCGTAGCGCCGGCCATCAGGTCTTCGCCACGTATTAATCCCGGCACGCCGGCGGCGACCACCACGATCTCGGCGAGCTTGACATAGGGTTGCAGTGCGGACGATTCTTTGTGCAACACGGTGACGGTCGCATTCTGCGCCAACATCAGCATCGCGACGGGCGCCCCGACGACGATCGAGCGCCCGATGATCGCCGCGCGTCGTCCTCGGAGCGGCCAATGCGGGCTCCGTTCGAGCAGCAGCATCACGGCCGCCGGGGTTGCGGGGACGTATTCCGTTCCGCTTCCGAAAGCCAAGTGGCCTTGGTTGGTGGGATGCGCACCGTCAACGTCCTTATGCGGCGGAATGGCGTCGGCGATTTCACGGATGGAAAGATGCGGCGGCAGCGGCTGCTGCAGCATGACGCCGTGCGCCGTAGGATCGTCACGAAGCTCTTCGAGTTCAGCGCGCACTTCCTCGACCGACGCGTTGGCCGCAAGGTGCGAGACCACCACCTCAATGCCGGCGCGCTCTCCGGTCCGCGCGAGATTGCGCACGTACGCGAGGCTGGATTCATTCTCGCCGACGAAGACGATTGCGAGCTTGGGCGCAAGCCCGCGATCGCGCAACAGGTTCGTCCGTGCGACGAGCTCCGTGCGTAAATCGGCGGCGAGCGCGCGTCCGTCGAGAATCGTGGCAGGCACGCCGTCGCCGTTCGTCTGGAGGAGACAGGCTCCTAGGTAGTGGACGGGATGTGAACGATGCCGTCGCCGGGTCCGGCGATCCAGACTGCCGAGGTGCCGCGCGAAGTGCAAGCGGCGCAACGATCAGCACGAACGACGGCCTCTTGGCAAGCTGTGTGTGTCGGGCATGGCGCTTTTGCGTGGTAACGTCGATTTTGTCACGGGAAAGCGAACACTCGCGTTCGGACGACGGTCGCGCTCGAAGGCGCAAGCCGGGGTGAGCGCGGTAAGGCACACACGACGAAGCACAGGCTCCCCGCGCCGTATGCCGGAAGAATCGCGCTGACCCATGCATCGCTATATCGTTTGGCCGGCCGTCGCGCTGGCGCTGGCCCTCGCCATTTACGTAGCGGAGCCCTACGTCGTTACCCAGCGAGCGGCGGCCGGGGGGCCAGGCGGCCTGGCCGGCCAACCGGCGCCGATCTTCGATCTACGCGACGATCGCGGGCGAAGCGTTTCGCTGCGGGCCTATCGCGGATCCCTGGTCGTGATGAACCTGTGGGCGTCGTGGTGCCCTCCGTGCCGAGCGGAGATGCCCGACCTTCAACGCTTGTCGCAAGCCGAGGCGGGGCGCGGTATCAAAGTCGTCGGCGTCAACGAAGGTGAATCGCCGCAACGAGCGCGAGCCTTTGCCGACTCGTTAGGAATTCGTTTCCCGATTTGGGTCGACGGCGGTCAGCAGTACGGACGCACGTACAACGCGCTCGGCTTACCGACGACCGTGATCCTCGATCGCGAAGGTGTCGTGATCCGTGCATTCGATGGGCCATTGACGCTGGACGAAATGCGCGCGGCGGTGGCTGCGGTGCGCGTGCGTTGATTTGGTTTCTGTCGACGGCGCTGATTGTTACCGTCGGCGTCGTCGTGGAGACTTGGCTGCCGGGCCGGCCGGCTTATCACGCCGGATGGTACAACATCGCGCTGACTGCGCTCGCAATCGTCGTCGTCGTGAACGGGCGAAAGCAATGGAAGGCACGGACCCGGACCTCGCGCTTGGCGATTTTTGCGGTCGCATTTGGTGCGGCCGCGGCCGGACTGGCCGGCGTGACGAACGGGCTCTTTGCGCCGGACAATCGCGACGTCGTTGGTGCGCCAGGGGAGCGAGTTCGCGTTGAAGAGCTCGGCACACTCTCCTTTCCGCTCGCCGGCGAAGATCGAACCGCGCCCGTCGTTGTGACGCTCGAGCGGGCTTTGCACGCGCCGTTAGAAATTGGCGCGCGCGCGCGAACTGCCGGGAGCTTCATCCTCCGCGCGGTGCCGCGCGACGTCGTCGACGTCGAGGTTCGCGACCTTCTCGGCAACGCGCTGACCGTTACGCAGCCGAATGGGGGCGTCTTTCTGTCGCCCGTGCTGTTGATGCAAGCGCGGCAAACGATCGACGGAATGAATTTGCCCTTCGATTCTTTCAACGTCCCCGCCGCGCGACGCGTCGTGAAAGCGATCCTGTTCTCTCCCGCCGAGGCGGCCGTCGTGCTCCACGGTCCGAGTGCCCCCGGCCAAGCAGCGGTTCTTTTCGCCGTCGACGACGAAAGCGAACGGCCGTTGCCGCATGCCATCGCGTTGAGTGCGGCCGGCGCTGCCGTGCACGCCGGCGACCTCTGGTTGCGGGGCGAAGTTACAAGTTACCCCATGATCGAAGTGATCTCGATCCCCAACACCGTCGTCGTTACGATCGGAGCGCTGCTCGTGCTCGGTGGAGTGTTGGGACTGGGAGTACGTCGGAGAAGCTCCTAGTGGCCCGCGACGATCGCGCGAATGTTGCGTAAGACGACGCTGCCCTCGGAAAGCTCGATGCCCTTAGATGGAAGCACGTAGATGGCGATCAGGCGCTCCGCCAGCGAGTCAACCGGAAAACGTACGACGACTTTTCTCCAACCAACCTCGCCGAGCCGGGTTGCGTCGATCAAGACGTCTTCATTGATTTCGTTCCGTAATGCGACGCGCAGCCGTGCGGCGCTGCCGTCGTCTTGCAGCTCGAACGTGAGGCCGATCGTGCCATTGGGGAGCGGTACGTCGGCCATGGCATAGGCGGCGCGTTCGTTTCCGGAAAACGAGAAGCGCAACTCGATACAACTGCCGCAACCGGCATCCTTGTCGAGCTCGCCCTGGCCGCCACGTGGAATCGTTACGAAGTGGGCGAGCTGTGCAAAGGGCAAGGCCTCCTCATGCGATCCCACCGTGACCCTCGCGACCGCCAATGCATCTCCGATCCGAACGGTCACGTCGGCATCGTGCGATCCTGCATGGAACACGCCACGTGCATCGATAGAACCCGCGGTCGCCTTCCACGGCAGCGCGGCGGGCAATTCGAGCGGATAACCCTGGGCGTCATAGGCGTGCGGCAGCAACGCGACGCTCGAATTGGAATCGACGTTCGGGCGTGCGGGCGTGATTCGCGTACGGGCCGGTGCTGCGTCGACCTCAACGGCGACGTCGCCCTGCAAACTATTGCCGCGTAAGAAAAGATGACCCGAGCCGGGATGAAGCGCGACGAATTCCCCGTTTCGAAACTCGCCGAGCGACGAGGGCGAGACGCTGACTCGAATCGGGGCTTCTCCGGCCGCAACGTGATTTGCGGCGTCAACCGCCGCGATGCGCAACGAAACCTCGGCACCCGGAACTGCCCGCACGACAGTTGGCCGTGCGACGAGACGGACCGCGGGCCCGACCGGCGCGGTGCTGTAGACGAAGAGGCCATCGCCGACGGGACGCTCGATGCCGTCGGACGGCGAGTTCGCGACGACGGATTCGCTTTCGCCCAAGCGCCTGATCGCTATCGTCGACGAGCCGCCGCCGTCGAATGCGAGCCCCTCAGTTGCACCCAGCGAGCGCATTAACGCGGCGAACTCGCGCCGCTTCAAACCGACGCTGAACTCGGGCTGCCGTCCGTCCACCTCGATCAGAAAGAGGCGGCCGTCTGGGGCGATGGCCGCGCCGGAGCACGGGATGCGTTTGGAAAACTCCCTCCCGTTGGGTCCATCGCCGTCGTCGTACCAGTCGCCGTCGTGCAAGATCAGCGGGCCGCCCCCAATCGCCGTTGCAATCGAGCCGAGGTCGATCGGCTCGAGCGTACCCCCGGCGTCGACGATGGTGCCAACGTCAAAGCTGTCCACCGCACTATATTCGCTCGGTCCGATCGCGACGTAATAGCCGGGCGGCTGCGTCGTGAGATTGTCGGCCATCCCCGTCACGCGATAGCGCGCAAGCGGCGGGGTTCCGGAGAGCGGCTCGAGGTTCACGAGCGTTACGTCCTCCTGCGGACGAACGTGCCCGTACTCCGGCGTCAACAGCGAGATGCCTCCGTTTGGCGGCGGGAGCTGGTCGATGCCGTTGAGCGACAGGGTACGCTCGTTGGCTTGCAACTCTCCTGAAAACGAAAACTCGGCGATATGCGCAGACCCGTCACGGTCGATCGCGAGCGCATACCGCTTATACGGAATCTGCAAGAGCGCACCGTTTCGAACGACGATGTTCTCGGGCCGATTGGTATTGCCGATATCGAAGTAATCGCCGTTGATTCCGGCGACGGCTCTCGTTCGTTTCGCCATCGAGCCGACGGTCTCGCCCCGTGATTCGAGCGCGTCGCCGGCGAGCACGTTTTCGACGCGGACGTCGCCGCGATGCGGCTCGACGGCGACGACGTGAATCGAGAGAAGGCCGATGGACGTCAAGAGTTGGTAATCGCCGTATTCAACGCCCGGCGCAACGCTTTCAATCGTTGGAGCTTGTTCGAGAATGCGAGGAAAGGGCGACTGCGGCTCGATATGAGCCGGAAGGAGTGCGACGGCGACGAGGAGGGCCAGAATCATGGTCGCCATACTGCGATGGCGAGAGGATAGGCGCCTGTCGCAAACGGCGCGTGCGCGACCCGTCGCAGCGAGCGCGCATCGAACACGTCGATCTCGTTGTCGCCCGCACAAGGAACGTAGAGCCGCTCGCTCACCGAATCCAGCGTCAGCTTCCAGGGGATGGAGCACGTCGTGAGCGCCGAACGTTTTGGACGCAGGGTTCGAGCGTCGAGCACGTTGATGGCATTCCGGTCCTCGTCGCTCACGAAGAGCGTATTCGTGCGGTCGTCCAGCGCGACCCCAAGGGGGAACGAAAGCTTTCCGCTCCGCGCGACGGTGCGGGGGGACGGGCCGTCCAGCGAGATTTCGATCGCTTCCCCGGCCTTTCCGAAAGGCGAATCGGTGGCCTCGTTCGAGATCGCATAGATTCGCCTGCCGTCGGGAGAGAGGGCGAGCGAAAAGACGCGAGCCACGGCTGGAAAGCGTTGAATGACGCGCATCGAACGCGCATCCACGAAGGCGATCGTTCCGTCGTTGGTGTTGGCAACGTAAATGATCTGGCGATGCTCGTCCACCGCCAGACCCTCCGCCGTTTCGCCCGTGGTGACGCGCGTGACGCTCGAATCGAGGCCGACCCGGGTCAGCGCGCCGGCGCCGTTCCAATCTCGATCGGTGACAAAGACAGCATGCGTCGTCTCGTCCATGGCCACTTCATCGCCCGTAACAACGCCGCCGATTTGCGTAACGGCCCAGGGAGAGAGGCTCGCGAGTGTCAAGGCCGTGCCTTGCGTATCGGTAACGGCGATTCTGCCGCGGCGGTCGATCGCGACGTCGCTTGGAACTCCACCGGTGGCGAGCACGCCGACGACCGAAAAGCTTCGTTCGTCGTGAAGAACGAGTCCCTCGTCGTACGATGCCACCAGGAGCAACGGACGGTTGGGGG
>Ga0070762_10000175_pt1 | contig 23727 bp, 14 predicted proteins | sample HubBroMetageREF2_FD_66726 | JGI IMG/M metagenome (GOLD analysis project Ga0070762, IMG submission 66726) | Reference soil microbial communities from the Hubbard Brook experimental Forest, New Hampshire, USA - Hubbard Brook CCASE Soil... | ecosystem: Environmental > Terrestrial > Soil >...
TTCTTGACCGCGTCGCACGTAGTGTTAGAAGGCACGAACGATCAGCGCACGGGTATTCGCTACTATGTTCTGAGAGTATCGAACGGAAACGCTTCGGTGCTGGTGAACAGTGGCAGCAGTTCTGGTCCTCCGGATCTGGAGGATTCGAGCGAGAAGTCGTTCTACTTCATGCCGAGCACGGCGTTGGACAAAGATGGCAACCTGGCTTTTACCTATACCTCGTCCGGTAAGCACTGCCATGTCTGCACGACTCAATACCATCCATCCATTTATTTCGCGGCATTGCCCTGGGGGGCTTCGAAGTTCAGCGTCAACTCTTTGATCATTCAGGGGACAGGGGATGAGCAAAACACCTTTCACTGGGGTGAGTATGCGGCGACGGTGCTCGATTCGAGCAACGGCCTGGAGTTCTACGGAGTGGGCGAATATTTCAAAGGCAATCAATCGGGACTAACCAACTGCACCGTACCCAGCAGCAATTGCTATTTGTGGAAGACGAGGATCTTCCGGGAGAAAGTGGCGCCGTAAACAGTCAGGGGTGGCCCGCCCTGCTGTGACATTCCCATCCATCGTGACTTAGAGAGCGGCTGGCGTGCGGCACGCGGGTGCGACTAGCCTTGATCGTGGATGCTTTTTCGATTTCTCAGCCATCGAATTTTGTATACGGTCGTGGCCGCGCGGATTGGGTTTTCTCCGAGGCTGAGATTCTCGAGTCAAAAACGGCGGACAGGAGTGTCCGCTGTACACTTATTTATGGAACTGGGTATTGTTGAATGACGTAAACGATTTCAGAAGGCTTTTGGTTTCTGCAACACGAGGGCGGTTTCCTGGGCTATGATTCAGGTTCGCGCTTATCGATAGTTTTCTCGCTTCTTGAACAGGAGGGAGTTCATTCATGGGAGCACGTTTTCGGGTCGTCGTCTGCCTGCTTGCTGCTTCGCTTGCGGTGTCGGCTTACGCGCAGACCAACGCCGCGGGAGGGCTCGCGATTCCAGCGACGACTTCGGCGATCAACTCGGCTGCGCCGCTCTCGCAGCGAGTCGTGGCTTATGACATGGACGCGAAGTACAACGCCAAGGCGCATTCTGTTGACGCGACGGAAACGCTGACCTATCACAACCTCACCGGTCAGCCGCTGGATACTTTTCCCTTCCATCTTTATTTGAACGCCTTTCAGCCCACATCTACCTGGGTGCGGGAAGGGAAGCGGGAAGCGACTCGCGGGCAGGATTTTGAAAAGTGGGACGCCAAGAGCTATGGGGCGGAGGAGATCAAGAGCTTAGAAGTCGTGGGGCAGGGGGATTTCACCAACCAGTTGCAGTTTATCCATCCTGATGACGAGAACAAAGATGATCGCACGGTGATGCAAGTGCATTTGCCCAAGCCGATTCCGCCGGATGGGTATGTGCAGTTCAAAATAAAGTTTCACGATCAATTTCCAGAGACGATGGAGCGCACGGGATGGAACCGCGACTTCGTTCTCGGCGGCCAGTGGTTTCCCAAGGTTGGAGTTTGGTGGCACGGTGCCTGGAATTGCCATCAGTTTCACGCTTACACGGAGTTCTTCGCCGACTTCGGGGTTTATGACGTGAAGTTGACGGTGCCGCAGTACGAAGTGGTGGGAGCGAGCGGCATCGAAGCGAGCAGTGTGAACAATCCTGACGGCACGAAGACGGTCGCATACCACGGGGATGACATTCACGATTTTGCGTGGACGGCGAGCCCGCACTATTTGATCTATAACGATATTTTCCAAAGCAGCGTGGGTCCGGTGAAATTGAGAATTTTGATGCAGCCGGCGCATTGGAATCAAGCAGAGCGGCATGCGCGAATCGCTAAAGAGACGATGGAACGTTTTGATCGTTGGTACGGACCGTATCCTTACAAAACTCTGACGATCGTGGATCCGGAACCGGGTTCGGAGGCGATGGGCATGGAGTATCCAACGTTCATCACGGGAGGTACCAGTTGGTTCATGCCCAAAGGCCTGCTCGTCCCCGAAGGAGTGGTGGAACACGAATTCGGACACCAGTACTGGTATGGCATGGTCGCAACCAACGAATTCGAAGACGCATGGATGGACGAGGGCATCAACCAGTATTCAGAAGCGAAAGTGATGGATTCTATTTTCGGTCCAGCTACTTCGGTTCTCAATCTGTGGGGAATCACGGCGGGAGAACGTGACCAGGATAGGCTGTTCTACGAAGCGTCCGCTGATCTTGATTCCATGGCGCAAAATGGCTGGCAGTATTTCAACTACAATTCCTATGGCGGAATCACGTACGGCAAAACGGCTCTGATATTGCTTAGTCTTGAAAACGTGATCGGCGAGGATACGATGCGCCAGGCCATGCACACGTATTTCTTGCGCTACCGGTTTACTCATCCGACCAAAGAAGATTTTCTGAAGACTATTGAAGAAGTGTCAGGCAAAGACCTGCGCTGGTACTTCAATCAGGCGGTGTATGGCACGCAAGTGTTGGACTACGAAGTATTGAAGATCAGTTCAGTGCCCGTGGACTGGTACCAGGAGAACCTGAAAGAGAAAAAGGGCGAGACGGAATACGTGGACAATGTATGGATTCACCGCAAGGGCGAGTTCGTCGTGCCAATCGATATTGAAACCACATTCGATAACGGGAGTAAAGTTCGTGAGCACTGGGACGGGAAAGACCGGTGGGTGAGATATGCGTATCAGAAGAAAGCAAAGATAGAATCGGTTGAGGTCGATCCCGATCACAAGATTTATTTCGATCGCAACAATTTTAATAACAGCCGCACGGCGGAAGCGAACAGTGCGCCTGCTCGCAAGTTAGCAAACTACTGGACGTGCATTGGCCAGTTCTTCGCGCAAGTGCTGGCGTGGTGGCTGGTGTAAGAGGACACGGATGAACGAGAACATGAATCTTGTTTCCGCGGGCGTTGCGATCGCGCGACGCAACAAGCGGTATGTCGTCTGGTTTTATCTATTGAACCTGGTATTTGCTCACTTCGGAGCCAGCGCCTTCAGCGAGGCCGCACACGCCGTTCTGGATAAAAGTCTCTACGCCGATAAGCTGCTCCACGGATTCAACCTGGGGATTTTCGTCGAACTGCTGGCGCGTCCGGAATTCGGCGCGCTATCCAGCGCAACCCATCCTGCGACGATGTTCGCAGTGGTATTTTTTCTGGCGAGCCTGGTGTTCATGCCGGGAGTGTTGCTGGGGTATGCCTCGGACCACCGGCTTCCTCGCGATGAGTTTTTCCGAGCTTGCGGGCGCAATGTTTGGCGATTTGTGCGGCTGTTCATATTCTTCACCGTTATAGCCGGCATTATCGGCGGGATTTTATTCGGAGCGCTGAACGCGCTAGTTATGGCGGCGGACAAGACTTCCAACGAACGGCTGCCATTCTTTACGCAAATGGCAGGCACTTTGATCATTCTGCTGGTGCTGACGGTTATCCGCATATGGTTTGACCTTGCCCAAACTGAAGTGGTCCTGCGCGACCAGCCTGCGGTGCGAAAAGCGATCGCGGCTGGATTTCGCAAGACGCGGCGCAATCTTGGACGGCTGCTGGGGAGCTACGTGGTCGTCGCGATTGTGGCGCTCGCTGTGCTCCTGGGCGGAATCTTTCTGTGGCACGCGATTGTGCCCCCCAGCAGTGTTCTCGGTGCGTTCATTATCGGCCAGGCGATGATGCTTCTACTTCTTGCTACGCGCTTTTGGCAGCGCGCAACGGCTGTCGCGTTCTATGTAAGAGAGATGACTGAGCCAGTTGTGGAAGAGCGGATCATTCCCGCGTTTGTAGCGCCAGTGGTTTCTTAACTAAGAGGCTCGACTGCGATCGTCTTGAGATTTCTCCTGTTCATCGGCGTTCTGGCACCGTAGTCAAATCCACACACTGTCTGTGATCGAATACTCTTCAGCTTAAGCCTCGTCTCCATAAGTTCCTCAAAACCAACAGCATAGGCATTGGTCTGCAGGCTGCTATTTCGTGTGACGTAAGCGCACGATGGGAGCATGCAAATGCAGACTTTACTGACGTTAATCACGGTGACCGCGGGGATGGCTTTTTCGCTGGCGGTCGCAGTTTTGGTGGAAGAGTGGATCTTCGGAAAGGTGTTTGGCCTGTTCTTCTCGCAGCAGGTGGTGCGGGTGAGATCAGAACAAGAGCGCTGATGCGCGACAAGGAGGAAATATGTTGTTCTTGAAATATTTGCTGTTGTGGAGCGGCGTCGGGATGATCGCAGTCGCCGCTGGAATTCTGGTATACGACATTCATCTGGAGATGAAATATCGGCAGGCACTGGCTGCGGCGGGCACGGAGCCGCTGCCTCCGGCTCCGCAGATGCGTTGGCGAATTTCGTTGGCGCTGGTCCTTCTTGCTTGGGGGCCGATCGTGTTGTCGCTGGGAATCGTGGTTGTTCCCAGCGGCACGGCTGCGGTTCGGGTTAGTCAGACGAGTGGAACTTTGCCGGGCGAGTTGTATCCCGGTGCGCACTTAGTGGTGCCGCTGACAGAGAATATTGTGCTCTTCGATACGCGCGATCAGTTATTTACCACTGGCGCCGTCGAGGATGCCGGTGCCGCTAAGGGCGTAAAGTCGGAACCGCTGAATGTCCAGGCAAAAGAGGGGCTCACCCTTGGCTTGTCGATTACGGTACGTTATCGTCTCGATCCCAAGCACCTGGACTACATTCAGAACAATCTGCCTCAGCCGGTGGAAAAAGAAATCGTGCCAGCGGTAGTGGCCAGCGCTTGGCGCGAATTGGTGCCGAACTACACGGTTCGCGATGTGTTTGCCGCGAAGCGCGAAGAAGTGCGTAAGCGGGCGTCTGACGTTATCACGCAGAAACTCGCTGCCGACGGTATCGTCGTGAAAGAAGTAATGCTGCGCGATATCCAATTGCCGCCCGAGTATGCGAAGGGGTTGGAGAGTCTGTTGCTCAAGGAGCAAGAGAGCGACCGCATGGCGGTACAGACCGACATTCAGCAGAAACAGGTGAGGATCGCCGAGCTTGAAGCTGAAGCCACAAAAGCTCAGCAGGTCAAGCAGGCGGAGGGAGAAGCGCAGGTGCGCGTCCTGCAGGCGAAGAGCGAGGCTGACGCCATGCAATACACTCTGCCGCTCAAACAAAAACAGATTGAGCAATCGAAGCTGGAAGCGGAGGCGCGCAAAGAGACCACAGTCAAGAACGCAGAAGCGCAAGCGGAGGCGAAGGTAATTGATAGCAAGGCTGAGATGGAGCGGCGCAAGTTGCTGGCGGAAGCGGAGGCGGATCGCATCCGCGTGACCGCTGCGGCGGATGCGGTGCGTATGCAGAGCGAAGGCGCGATCCTGAAACAGAATCCACTGCTGATTAATAAGATCGTGGCCGAACGGCTCTCAGACAAACTGCAGATCATGATGGTTCCGGCCGACGGGAAGTTCTTCTTCGCCAATGATGTGCTGCGCAGCATGAGCGTGGCGAACCACGCCAGCCAAGCGGAAGAACCGGATGAGCAAGCGAAATAACTTTTGCAGCGGGCATTCAACAAGATGCCGGCGCTACGTTTGCAACGATCGGTGTCTACAAACAGTACAGGGCCTTATGTCGAGTGCCAGCAACAATGCGGTTTATAATGCGCGCATCCTGCACATGGATGATTCGTCATCACCGTTTCGGCGTGTTGCATGCATTTTCGCGCTGATGCTGATATATGCCCCGGCGATTCTGGCGAGTGACTGGCGCACACTAGAGGAGCAATTGGCGCGAAAGATTTCAGCGGCAACGGGTCCTGGAGCGGTCGCGCTGGATGTGGCCAACAAATCTTCGATCAGCCACCAAGACACAGACGAGATTCGACGAGGGCTTACGAGCGAACTGGCCACTCTCGGAGTCCGGTCGGCAAATGCGGACCAGGCCGCTGCCACGGTGCAGATTACTCTGTCTGAAAATCTGCAGGAATATGTTTGGGTGGCTCAGATCCGCCAGGGAAATAACGAAGCATCAGTCGTGATAGTTACCGCGCTCAGACCAGATTCGATTGCGGTCGAACATACGCCGATCACGTTGAGCATTCGCAAAACGCTTTTGTGGGTGGACGGGAATCGCATCCTGGATGATGCGTTGTTGAATGGCAGTCCGCAGCACATGATTGTCCTCGAACCGGAAAGCGTAACGCTGCTTAGATTCCAGGACGGCCGCTGGCAGACGGAACAATCGTTGCCGGTGTCACACGCGCATCCGTGGCCGCGTGATTTACGAGGCCGCTTGGCGTTGCGGAGCGATCACCTGTTCGATGCGTATTTGCCCGGGGTTTTCTGCCGAAGTTCGGGCACGGCACGTGTGACTCTGACCTGCTATGAAAGCGACGATCCCTGGCCACTGGGTCCGGGTGAGTCCGCGTTCTTCGCTCCCGCGAGAAATTTCTTTACCGGGGCGCTCTCGCCGGGCATCGAAAAACAAACTACGGTGAAAGCTTTTTACTCGGCTGCAATGTTGCCAAGGGATAAGTACAACCTATGGATTTTCGCTACCATCGACGGGCAGGTGCATTTGCTGGATGGCGTCTCCGACCAGACCCCAGCTAAATTAGGGTGGGGCAGCGATATTGCCAGCGTGCACAGCGGTTGCGGCCTGGGATGGCAAGTGTTGGTTGCCGGCGACGGGAACGGTCGAGGGGAAACGGTCAGAGCTTTTGAGGTTGTGGATCGCGAGCCCACGCTCGCGAGTCAGCCTGCGGAGTTCAGTGGCAGCATAACCGCGCTGTGGTCCGACGCGGATGGAACAGCGGCGATTGCAATCTCACAGAATTCGGAAACGGGGAGATATGAGGCTTATCGCCTTTCGATTGCTTGTGGCCAGTAGTTTGTTTTGGCCTGCCGTCGCGAGCGCTGCCGTGCGGCCGCATTATGGCGGCTCTCTTCATGTCGAGATGCGGGCCGCGCCCACATCTCTCGACCCGGCAGATTCCAACCAGGCTGACGGGTTCGCACTGCGCGATCTGTCGAACCTGATGTTTGAAACGTTGATTTCGTTGGACCAGCGGGGCGAGGCTGAACCAGCATTGGCGAGTGCATGGCAGGTTGAACCGGGCAATCAGCGTTGGCAGTTTTTCCTGCGCCCGGGAATTACATTTCAGGACGGCGCTCCGCTTACGCCGGATGCGGTTGCTGCCTCGTTGCGGAGAACGAATCCAACTTGGAAAGTTTTTTCTGAGGGAGCAGCTGTAGTCATTGAGCGTGACTCTGCGGCTCCTAATCTTCCCGCGGAGTTGAGTTTGCCGCGCAACAGCATCGTAAAACGCGACGGTGCGAAGATCTCCGGTACTGGACCTTTTGCAGTTTCGCAGTGGGATCCAGGAAAGAAACTGTTGCTGACGGCGCGCGACGACTATTGGGGCGGCCGAGCGTTCGGGGATGCAATCGAGATTGAAATGGGCAAGAGCTTTCGCGAGCAGATGATCGCTTTGGATTTGGGAAAAGCGCTCGTCATAGAGTTGGCTCCAGAACAGGCGCGCCGAGCGGCCGCGGAAGGCCGCCAAATCGACAGTTCAGCTCCGTCGGAACTGATTGCGTTGGTTCTTAGCCGAGACCCGCAGTCGTCTGACGATGAGCGACAGCGTCAAGCTCTTGCGCTTAGCATTGATCGCGAATTGTTGAATACGGTCGTGTTGCAAGGCGGGGGTGAGCCGGCCGGCGGCCTTTTGCCGAATTGGATGACGGGCTATGCTTTTCTTTTTCCATCATCGATCGACCTGGATCTGGCGCGGCAGGTACGGAGCGAAATTCCGCATACGACTTCATGGAGTCTAAGTTACGACCCGGCGGATGCCGCCGCGCGTGTCATCGCTGAGAGAGTCGTGCTCAACGCCCGTGACGCAGGTCTGGGGATACAGATTACAAGCGCGAGCGGCGCTGACCTGCGGATTGTCCGACTTCCGTTAGTTTCAATCGACGCTCAGATCGCACTCAGTGAACTGGCTGCGGGACTTGGACTATCGCCGCCTAAGTTCACTTCCAGTTCAGTCGATGACCTTTACAATGCGGAAAACAAGCTGTTGCAGTCGCAGCGTGTGATCCCTCTGCTGCACTTGCGGACCGCTTACGGAGTGTCGAATGACGTGAAGAATTGGAGGACGGCTCGCGATGGGAGTTGGCGTCTGGCCGATGTCTGGCTCGACGCAGCGAAACCATGATGCTGCGGCGCAAACTACTGGCCGTTTTTGCACTCACCGTCCTGGTGTCAGTGGCAGCAGTTGCCTGGAGCATTTCGTGGCTAACGCGGCGGGCCTTCGAAAAAGCAGATGAAGAGCGCACAGCAGCGTTGGTCGCGCAATTCCGACGCGAGTTTAATCGCCGAGGCGAGGAAGTCGAGCGTCGCGTAGCAAGCGTCGCAGCCAGTGAAGAGGCTGCTCGCATGGCTCTCGCCTTGAGCCACGGTTCGCCCGATTACGGCGCATATCTCAACCAAGCCAAGACGATCGCTGAGAGTCAGCAACTGGATTTTCTGGAGTTTGTCGATACCGCGGCAACGGTCATTTCCTCCGCACAGTGGCCGGCCAAATTTGGTTACAAAGAAGCTGCCATAACTTCGCCCACAATTCCCAATCAGGCCTTTTTGAAGCAGGAGGATCTGCCGGGCGGCGCGACTTTAGGGCTGTTTGCAGTCAGACAGGTAAACGTTTCCGACAAGCCGTTGTTTGTGATTGGAGGACGACGGATCGACAAGGAATTCCTTGCTAGTCTGGAGCTTCCGGCCGGGACGCGAGCCATGTTCTACCTAAATCTAGACGCCGGTTTTTCTTCCCGATTCCTGATCGACGCTGCGGGCACGGTGCAGCAGGCAGATCGAATCGCGCCAATTATTCAGCAACTTCAAATGCAGCCGCGGCAGACCACTACGCTGGTGCATTGGTCGTCCAATCCAGTTAATGACGAAACCATTGATGCTTTTCCCCTCACCAGAGTCGACAAGGAATTGTTGGGGGTCCTGCTGATCGGTAACTCGCGCCGTGCTTATGTCAACCTTCGTCAGCAGATCCGTTCCGTGGCGCTGTTGTGTGGCGGCGGAGGCATCTTGCTGGCGATTCTGCTAAGCGGGTGGGCGGCGGCTCGTGTGACGCGCCCAGTCGAACAACTTGCGCAGGCGGCTCGGGAAGTTGCATCCGGGAATTGGGACGCGCAAGTGACCGTCGCCTCGTCCGATGAAGTGGGGCAGTTGGCGGAATCGTTCAACCGCATGACTCGTGAACTGCTGGCTCAAAGAGAGCATCTGGTGCAGGCGGAGCGTGTGGCGGCGTGGCGTGAATTGGCCCGGCGCCTTGCGCATGAACTGAAGAATCCTCTTTTCCCGCTGCAACTGACCGTCGAAAATTTACTGAGGGCGCGGGAGCAGAGTCCGCAGCAGTTCGAAGAGATTTTTCAGGAGAGCTCATCTACGTTGCTGGCTGAGATTGCGAATCTGAAAGCGATTATCTCGCGCTTCAGCGAGTTTTCGAGGATGCCAGAACCACAGCTTCAGCAAGTGAAACTCAATGACATGGTGCAGAATGTGAGTCGTCTGTTCCAGGCACAACTGCATTTGCCGGAGCACGCACCCATTGAATGTAAACTGGATTTGGCCGAACCCATGGTGCTCATTTCCGCTGATCCCGACCTTTTGCATCGGGCACTCTCAAATCTCGTCCTGAATGCAATGGACGCCATGCCCGAGGGAGGCGTGCTCACGCTGCGCACACGCCAAAACAGCGATTTCAGCTACGTCGAAGTCTCCGATACCGGGGCTGGGCTCACGGCAGAGGAGCGCGAACGTTTGTTCGCACCTTATTACACGAGTAAGGCGCATGGCACGGGGCTGGGTCTGGCGATCGTTCAGTCGATTATCAGCGACCACGGTGGCAGGGTCAGCGTTCGAAGTGAATTGGGACGCGGGACGACATTCATAGTGGAACTTCCGCGTAACGGCGTTAACGAAGCGGCGAGGAATCTCTAGTGGCGCAGAAAGCACACATTCTGATTGTGGATGACGAGCCAAATACGCTGGCCTCGCTTTCGCGCGCGTTTCGTCTTGCGGGCCACGAAGCGACAGTTTGCGACAATGCGCTGAAGGCTCTCGAATTTGCTAGAACGCAAAACTTCGATTTGATTTTTTCCGACGTGGTCATGCCTGCTAAGGACGGACTTTCTTTTCTGGAAGACCTGAGGGCGCTAGGGATCGCGGTTCCAGTGGTCATGATGTCGGGGCAGGCGCACATTGAAATGGCGGTTCGCGCCACGCGGCTTGGAGCTCTCGACTTTCTGGAAAAACCGGTTTCGACCGATAAGCTGCTGCTCACGGTCGAAAACGTTCTCAAACTGCGGCGTCTGGAGTCCGAGAACCGGCAACTTCGTCAACGTCTAGGAAAACACGAAATCGTTTGGACTTCCGAGGTCATGCGCAAAGTTATGACGCAGGTCGAGCGCGTGGCGGCCAGCGAGTCGCGAGTTTGCATTCTGGGAGAAACTGGCACCGGCAAGGAGTTGGTAGCTCGCACTCTGCATGAGCGGAGTCCGCGATCCGGGGGTCCTTTCGTCACTCTGAACTGCGCTGCAGTGCCGGCTGAGTTGATCGAATCAGAACTCTTCGGGCACGAGAAAGGTTCATTTACTGGCGCAGCCGCGCGCCACACGGGAAAATTCGAACAAGCAGAGCGAGGCACAATTTTCCTGGACGAAATCGGCGACATGCCGCTATCGATGCAAGCGAAGTTGCTGCGGGTGCTCGAAGAAGGCGAAGTGGAACGCATCGGTGGCGACAAGCCCATTTCCGTTGACGTGCGCGTTCTGCTTGCGACCCATCGAAATTTAGAGAATCTGGTGCGCGATGGAAAGTTTCGCCAGGACCTTTTTCATCGCGTGTACGTGTTTCCATTGGTCTTGCCTGCCTTACGGGAACGCCCGGAAGACATTCCCGCATTGGTGGAACACTTTGCCCGGCAGGTCTGTGCTCAGAATAATTGGAAGCCGATACCGTTCGCGCCAGAGGGGATCACAGAGCTTGCGGCTTATTCGTGGCCGGGCAACGTCCGCGAATTGCGCAATGTGGTGGAACGCCTGATGCTGTTGGCGACTGAAGGCGAGGTAACGCCAGAGACTGTTCGCTCTGCTTTGCCTTCTGCTACTGCGGCCATTCTCGCTTCGCCGGCGACGAGCTCAGGCCCGCTCGCTGAGCGGGTGCAGAATTTCGAGCGTGCTGCGATTGTCGCTGAGCTGAAACGAAGCAATTACCACATCACAAATGCTGCCAAGTCTCTCGGGCTTGAGCGCAGCCATCTTTACAAGAAAGCCGAACAACTCGGAATCGATATTCAGAAGCGGCGGCGCGAGGAAGAGTCAGAGCCGTCCAATTGAGGACTGAGCTTCGTTTTTGGCGAGGAATCCGGATGTTCGTGGCTGCAAGCGACAGCAGATTCCTCGCTCTGCTCGGAATGACAATTTGGTTGAGATGTCGGCAAAGCATTTCCCATTCTCCCAACGCCTCATTTGATTTATGCTGTCCGGTTTAACATTCGACTGGAGGAACTGCGTGATTCGACTTCATCGACTTATCCTGATTTTGCTCTCGGGCAGTTTTGCATTTTCAATGCTGGGCGTCAGCCAGGCACAACAGTTTCCGGAGAGCATGTATCAGGAGATGGCTTGGCGCATGATCGGGCCTTTCCGGGGCGGCCGGACGCGCGCGGTTGCTGGCGTACCGAGTCGGCCTAATCTTTTCTATATCGGAGCGGTGAACGGTGGAGTATGGAAATCGGACGACTATGGCCGAACATGGACGCCCATCTTCGATCAAGAATCCTCTCAATCCGTGGGTGCGATCGCAGTCGCCCAGTCGAACCCCAATACTGTTTATGTCGCGAGTGGTGAGGGGCTGCACCGCCCTGATCTCTCTGTCGGCAACGGAATCTACAAATCCACGGACGCCGGCAAAACGTGGACCCATCTTGGCCTGCGCGACGGACAGCAGATCCCCGCACTGGTAGTCGATCCACGCGACCCAAACAAAGTGTTCGCCGCGGTGCTCGGGCATCCGTATGGCCCAAACGACGAGCGGGGGATTTTTCGCTCGACCGATGGTGGGAGCACGTGGCAGAAGGTTTTGTATAAGGACGAGAACACCGGCGGCTCCGACGTTGAAATTGATCCGTCGAATCCCGATGTGCTTTACGCATCTCTATGGGAAGCCCGCGAGGGGCCATGGGAGGATAACAACCAATTTCAGGGAACCGGCGGAGGCCTGTTCAAGTCGACGGACGGCGGCACCACTTGGCGTCCGCTCACCAACGGTTTGCCCAAGAACCTTACGCAAATCAATGTGGCGATCGCAGCAAGTCAGACGAGCCGTCTCTATGCGACCGTGGCGACGACCGACCGCGGGGAGTACGGTTCTGCAGCGGGTCTGGGGATGTACCGCTCTGATGATGCAGGCGAAAGCTGGCACGTGGCCACGACCGATCCGCGTCCCGCCATGCGCATCGGTGGCGGCGATCTTTCCATTCTAAGAGTCGATCCGAAAAACCCTGACGTGGTCTACAGTGTGAGCATCGTGGTGGTGCGGTCGACGGATGGCGGCAATACCTGGATGAGCATTCGTGGGGCGCCCGGCGGAGATGACTATCAGAATCTCTGGATCAATGCCAATGACCCGAAGATTATTGTTGTGGTCAGCGATCAGGGCGCGATCGTGACTGTCAATGGTGGAGAAACCTGGAGCTCGTGGTACAACCAGCCGACGGCACAGCTTTACCACGTTGGAGTCACCAATACTTTTCCCTACCGTGTTTGTGCTGGACAACAGGAGAGCGGCTCGGTGTGCATTTTGAGCCGAGGCAATGACGGCGAAATCACATTTCGCGACTGGCATCCCGTCGCCACCATCGAGTACGGGTACGTCGCTCCCGATCCACTTGACCCCGACATTATTTACGGAGGCGGTCGCAGCGAGGTTTCGAAGTATCATTGGTCCACTGGGCAAGCGCAAAACGTGACGCCCATTCCGGTGCGTGACGCGAAGTATCGGACTGATCGCACCGAGCCAACCCTCTTCTCGCCGATCGATCCTCATACTCTTTATTTCGCCTCGAACATATTGTTCAAAACCACTGACGGCGGAGAGACGTGGCAAACCATCAGCCCCGACCTCACCCGCGAAAACCCGGGAGTTCCTCCTAGTGTGGGCACGCTTGCGTCCAAGAATCCCGAAGCAGGGAAGCAACGCGGAGTGATCTATGCGGTTGCTCCGTCGTTTCATGACGTAAATACTCTATGGGCCGGAACCGACGACGGCTTGATCTGGGTGACACGCGATGGCGGAAAGAACTGGAACAACATTACGCCGCCAGAATTGAGTCCCTGGAGCAAAGTCACGCAGATTGAAGCATCGCATTTCGACGATCAATCCGCCTACGCGTCGGTGAGCCGCTTCCGGATCGATGATTTGCATCCTTATATTTACCGCACGCACGACGGCGGCAAGACGTGGAAGTTGATTTCAGGAGGCTTGCCGGCTGATGCGCCGGCTGACACGGTGCGGGAAGATCCGGTCCACAAAGGACTGCTGTTTGCAGGTACTGAAACCAGCGTTTGGGTTTCGTTTGACGACGGCGACCACTGGCAGTCTTTGCAATTGAACCTGCCGCATACCTCGATGCGAGACTTGAGCATTCACGAGAATGATCTGATCGTCGCCACCCACGGGCGATCTTTTTGGATACTCGATGACATCACACCTTTGCGGCAGCTCGCCGAATCCATTGCGAACTCGGATGCTTATCTTTTCAACCCCGCCCCGGCATATCGCGTAAAGCGAAGTACGAATCCTGACACGCCGATTCCGCCAGACGAGCCGACTGGCAAGAATCCTCCGGACGGCGCAATTCTCGATTACCTTCTCTCGCACGCTGGCTCCAGTCCTGTGACGCTTGAAATCGTCGATGCGCAAGGGAAGTTGGTTCGCCGTTTTTCCAGCGCTGACAAGCCAGAGGTGAGTCAGGCTGAACTTGAAAAGCAACTGATTCCGCTGTACTGGATCCGTATGCCGAAGATTCTTTCGGCAAGCGCAGGCATGCACCGGTGGGTATGGGATCTGCACTATCCCTCGCCAGCCTCACTGCAGCGGCAGTATCCAATTTCTGCAGTTCCTTACGATACGCCGAGAACTCCGCTCGGGCCGCTCGCGCTACCCGGCGAATACACGGCGCGACTTACTGCGAATGGCCACAGTTTCAGCGCGCCGCTAACGGTCAAGGTTGATCCGCGAGTGAATACGTCTCCTGCCGCTCTGCAACAACAGTTCAATCTGGAAATGCGTCTGGCTTCGCGGTTGAGTACAAGCACGGAAGCGGTCAGGCAAGCGCGTTCACTTGTCGATCAACTTCACAAGCTTGGAACACAATCCGGCAAGCTGGGGGAATCGATCAAGTCGCTCGATCAAAAGGTGGGAACAATTTTGCGCGGGCCCATGCCGGCGGTGCCGGGTTCAGCGGAGCCAACTCTGATGCGCGAGAGCGCCGCGATTGGCGGGCTCTATGAGAGCGTTGGACAAGCCGACGCCGCGCCCACTGCGGCCCAGACAAGCGCAGCCGCGGATGCTGAGCGTGATCTTTCTGCGGTGTTAAAACAGTGGGAGGGGGTCAAGCAAGATGATCTGCCCGCACTGAATCGCCAACTCGGCAGCGCAAAATTACCCGAGCTTAGTCTCGAGTCGAAGGCTCCGACAGAGGAAAGCGGGACTGATCTGGAGTAAGGAGGTATTGCGACAGTGAAAACCAAGTCCGGGCGTTTTCTACCGGGTGCAATATGCGCGGGAACAATTCTGATCCCTCGCAGCGCTGAAAGATGCAACTGTGCTGGTCTAATCGACGACTCATTCAGCGATTAGAAGGTTTTCAGCAAACGGCCACTCTTCATCAACCCACTGGGCATCGCAGCGAAAGCCTGCAGCTTCGGCAAGTCGAAATACTTCGGCGAGCGAATATTTGTGACTGCTCTCGGTCCAGATGGTTTCCCCTTCAGCGAAGCTGACAGCCAGGGAAGCCGCGCGTATGGTCACGATCTGCGCCTTCCGTGATCGAAGGTGCATTTCCACGCTGCCGACCCTCTCATTGAACCGAGCCACGTGTTCGAATTCGCCGAGTACGAAGTCAGCATCGAGTTCCCGATTGATTCGGGCCAGCAGATTCAAATTGAAGGCCGCCGTAACGCCCAGCGGATCGTCATATGCGCCCAGCAACTGATGAATGGGTTTTGCCAGGTCAGTGCCCAGCAACAGCGCATCGCCCGCTCGCATGATTTCCCGCATCTGACGCAAAAACTTTACGTCTGCCGGATGCTCAAAGTTCCCGATCGTGCTTCCCAGGAACATGGCTAAGAGTTGTTCTCCAGCCTTGCGTCGAGCCGCCACTTCCAACAATCCATCCAGATACTCACGCTCAAAGCCCACGATGCTGACCGAATCAATGTCGCCGAGTTCGCGTTCGCACATGTTGAGCGCGGCACGCGAAAGTTCGATCGGGCAATACGAAATGTGTTGATGGCGACTCAGGGCTTCGAGCATCCATCGCGTCTTCTTGCCGCTGCCGCTACCAAGTTCGGCGACTGTGGTCGGCGGTCTGAGTCTTGCCACGATGTCGTCCGAATGGCGTCGCAGAACACGCTCATCAGCACGAGTCAAACCATATTCCGGCAGGACGCTGATGACCTCGAACAACGCAGACCCTACGCTGTCATACAGGTATTTCGAAGGCAATTCTTTCTGGCCAGGCTTCGTTAAACCACCGCGGATATCGGTGAGGAGATCGGAATTGGTGCCGGCAGTAAAGGTTTGTGTCAACATGTCGTCCTCCGAAATCGATTAGTTGCTCACGCAACGAAATCCTGCGTAAACAAACTGGTAATGGGGCTGGAACCAGTTGCGAAATGAGCGGCGCAACATGCACGCAGCGGTGCGCGCCGATGCCCCTTTCATCACGTAGTGTTTGCCGTCGAAGAAGTCGGCGGAGTAGCCAGGATAAAACGAAAACTGCAGGAAGCCAGGAAACGGCTCAAATCGGCTCGATGTCCACTCCCATCCATTGCCCAGCAAATCCGCAATACCGAAAGCGCTGTTACCCTCGGGAAACGCTCCCACCGGCGTCGGATCCCAGCTTTGGAAATCGAAGTTACCCTTGCTCGCGTTCGGAGTCGCACTGCCCCACGGAAAGGGTCTCTCGCGACCGTCTTCTGTTCCATACGCAGCCCGATGCCATTGCGCTTCCGTAGGCAGCGATTTCCCAGCCCAGCGTGCATACGCGCTGGCCTCCGCGTGGCTCACATAGACAGGCCAATCCAAAGGCAAAGGAATTCCCTCAAACATTGTCCGGTAACACCAGCGGTCGCGGTTCCGGCTCCAGAACACGGGATGGCGAATGTCTTTCGCGGCCCGCCAATTCCAATCTTCTTCCGTCCAGCAAGCACGATTCTCGTAACCGCCTGCGGCTACGAAATCGAGGTACTGGCCGTTCGTCACTTTGTATTTATCAATCGAGAATGCCGCAACATCAATGCCCTGTGTCTGATATTCGTTGTCCCAACCGAACGACATCTGATCGCGGCGCGACAGGCCAAGCGTTGCCCGCCCGGCTGGAATGTCAATCATTCTGGGAGCAATCGGAGAAGCAATCAGTTCAGGTCCGCGGGTTCTTGGGATCTTCCGTTCGAAAGGTAACTGGTGCAGCATGTACGCCAAAGTTTCCGCATGCATGAAGCGGTGCTCGATAGCTACGTTGAGCAACGTGCTTGCGGTAAAATCTGCCCCCACAGGATTGGAATGCCAGTCAGCAGGCTCAAGCGTTGCCAGGCCTTCGTCAATGCTTTCCCGAATTCGTTGGACGTAGCGCCGTGTTTCGGCGATGGAAGGCCAATCGCTCGGTTGGTCGGACGGAAGCGCGCCATTTATGGGATCAATTCCAAAGGCAAATAATCGATCGAGGTCAGCATGAAAAACCTTCATGCCCAGAACGCGCTCCCGGAGCAGGTTCCAGTCGAACGCTTCCAAATGTCCGAGATAAAAATTAATTCGGTGTCTCTCTGGAATGGGACGCTCGTAGATCGAGTCCGGCCTGACGATGTCAAAAATCTCGTCGGTTCGAGCTCGAGCTTCGGACAACCGCTCAAGCAGTTGGTGTCGGACTTCGGCTTTCTTTTGCGCGACGGGCATCGTTCCCTCCAAAGTCACCTGGATGAACTCCGTGATTCTGTCTTCGTTCCCGCTAGCTGGCCACACTCCTACTCGCAATCAAAATTCACCGCAGAGTAGCTAGCCAGAACTTATGACGAAGCGTGCGCAGGAATGCTGGACGAAAACCATCATTTCGTCCATTCAACTCATCCGATAAATATGCCTTCCCCTTAGATGCCCGACCCAGCGAGGTGGTACATTCATTTTATCGGTGTGCAGATTCCACCGATGAAATCGCAAATGACTCAGGAGAATGAGTAAGATAGCGAAGCTCGCGTTCAATCACCAAAGCTGGTTCCGGCTCCTACGGTCGGGGTTGCAGTAAAATGCGGCGTGCGTTCTGAATCCGTTTTCTTAAGACGAGGCATATATGACCGTTGAAACCCTCAGCACAGGACTCTGGCCGGAATTGCCGCTTGATTCCTGGAAGGATACCTATGCGACCCTTCATATGTGGACGCAAATCGTGGGGAAAGTTCGACTCGCGCTCAGTCCAAGGATCAATCATTGGTGGGAGGTAACTCTATACGTCACTCCGTTTGGACTCACGACTTCTTCGATCCCGTACGAGGGTGGGATTTTTGAGATTCAGTTCGATTTCATCCATCACACCCTAATGATTCGCACCAGCCACGACACGGAACGAGTAATGATACTGGCGCCGCGATCTGTCGCTGATTTTTACAAAGAGTTTTCGGAGAACCTGGCATCGCTCGGTATCCACGTAAGAATCCGGACGATGCCGTGCGAAGTGCTCGATTCGATCGCCTTCGACCAGGATACGCAGCACGCTTCGTACGACCCTGAGTACGCGAACCGGTTCTGGCGCATTCTGGTCAGCGTGGGTGAAATCTTCAAGGAGTTTAGGTCGCACTTTATCGGCAAGGACAGCCCGGTGCATTTTTTCTGGGGCAGTTTCGATCTAGCGGTGACGCGTTTCTCAGGCCGCCGCGCACCCGCGCGAGAAGGGGCCGATTCTATTACGCGAGAGGCATATTCTCACGAATTGATCAGCGCGGGCTTCTGGCCTGGCGGTGGTGATATAAAAGGTCCGGCGTTCTACGCCTACTCCGCTCCAGAACCGGCAGGTTTTGCAGAGGCGCATGTCGGCCCGGTGCAGGCGTTCTATCATCCGCAGATGCACGAATTCCTTCTGATGTATGACGATGTCCGAAATGCCTCGGACCCGAAGGCTATCCTTCTGGAGTTCTTGCAGAGCACCTACGAAGCTGGCGCTCGTTTGGGAAACTGGAATCGTGCGGAACTAGAAAGGGCCGCCTGAGTGAATTGATGCCCGCGGCGGCTAAAGCCGGCGCTCATTACAGTTCTGGGTCGGCACGAACCCGACCTTCATGGTTGCGCGGTCTGAACGTCGAGCGTTCGGAGCAGCCACGGAATAATCACCTGCTTGAAAATGAGGGGGTCGGGCCAGACCTTTACTTGGCGGCCCAAGTGGCCGCCCGCTGGATTGATCCACGCATCTTTTGGAACGTCGCCTTTGCTGAGCAGCAAATAAACATCTGAGATTGGCACCTGCGTATCGAGGACTCCAGCCATGATCAGCATGGGCGTGGTTGGTTTGCCGAGGAGACCTTGTTTTACAAGCGACATTTTCTCAAGGCTCGCCGCCAACTCATCCACGGTCGTGACGCCGTCAAAAATATTCATCAATGCGGGAACCTGATCGAACAGGTACTCTCGATTTCCCAGGAGCGAGTTCATAAGAAAATCTTTTTGAAAGAACGTATCAATTGGCGGAGACTGCGCGCTCGCGCCCCGTAGCCTCGCCCGCTCGACGATGGCAAGTTTGGTTGCCCAGTATGCTCCCCAACTGACGCCGTGGACAGCGACCCTAGTCTTATCCACTTCTGGCCTGGTTTGTACGTAGTCGATTACCCGCGACAGCATCCGATCCGCGGTTGGACTTGCTTTGACTGGCGATTGACCTGTACCTGGTCCGTCGACAGCGAGAAACCCAACGCCAAACGGCAGTATGGCTGAGAAGCTTTCCGACAAATCTTCCTTGCGGCTGTCTAAACCGTTGACCGCGATCACGAGCGGCACCGGACCCTTAGCGTTTTTCGGGAGCCGCATATACGCGATAATTTCAGACCCCTCGAATGGGATGTGAACTACTTCCAACGGCGGATCCCAGAAGCGAGCGTGCGCAAGGAAGGCTTCGATCGCCTTGGCGTAGGCTCGTTGTTTCCCGGGGGAGGCCGGTATGGGCCAACGACCGAAGGAGTAAAGTCGCCAGGCGCGAATGTAATCCGCGTTGGCCTTGACGGGATCGGTCTTCTCCAGCGATTTCGCTTCATTGAAATAGCGGTCGGCAACTCCCATGAATGCGGCCGCCCACTCGTCTTTGTCACGCGTCTTCACCAAGGCAAGCGCTTCGCGAACATCCGTGGGGTCTAGCCCAATCAGCGGATACATTCCATTTTCCGCGCGATGAATGGCTTCCGTTTTTATTTCATCGAGCGTGCGTTCGCGCTGTTCCTGCGCCAGGACGGCGCCAGTCAATACGAATGTGAAGATCAACAAGCAGGCTAGAAAATGGAAGCAATCCTTGGCTCTCACGTTACATCGCTCCTTAAGAACGTCTATGAATGTGCAAATCTCATTACTTTTCATAAGCAAAAAGGCCGAACTGTTGCGTCCGGCCCAAAGTTTCCAAGGCAGAAACTAGAAGGCGAACTTTAATCCCAACTGGACCGAACGCGGACCGCCGGAACCCACGGCGGGATTGGCAGCCGCTATATCGGGCGTCGCGCATCCACAGCCAAAGTTCGGTGCTCCAGGATCGTTCAGCCCGTAGCCGTTCTGTCCGCCATAAGGATTGGCGAAGTTCGGGTGATTGAGAATGTTAAAGAACTCAGCGCGGAACTGTGCGTGAAGCCGCTCCCCGAAATGCCAGTTCTTGGCCACCGAGAAGTCCCAGTTCCTGAAGCCAGAGTCAGGGAACAGATTCCGGGGCATGGTGCCGAACTGCCCTTGAGGAGGCGGAATCATGACGGAGTTGCCCTTGGCGTAGCAGCCCCACGTATCGAGCGTCGAGGTCGCCCCGATCGCGGCGGCGTCGCTAGTGCAAGCCGTCGGAAAATTTCCCGCGGTGTAGTGCGGTATTGGCGCTGGTCCCGACTTGAAGTCGGAGGGGTTGCCAAAAAAGTCCCAGCGCTGCGGAGTACCTTGTGGCGGGCTGACAGGCAAGCCGCCAAGACCAGAGATATCGGTGGTCAAATCAATTGGTCCCCAATACTGCGGGCTCTCAATGGTAGCAATCGAATTGATCTCCCAGCCTTCTAACATCTGGCCGTAGCCTTGTTTGCCGGGGATGGCGTAGGTCAGAGAGAGCGTGAGCCGATGTCGTACGTCGAAATCGCTGTTGCCATATTCCGCCGCCAGATTGTTGGAGTTTTGAGGAAGGCCGTAGCCGGCGCCGAAGTCCCAATTTGCCGAGACATCGTCCAGCGCGTGGGAGTAAGTGTAACCGGCCACTAAACTCAGCCCATGATAGTTCCGTGCGGTTAGCGTTGCCTGCAAACCGTCATAGTTTGATCGGTAGGAGTTCCCCAGCTGAAAAATGTTGCTCAGGTAAGGGAACTTCGTGTTGAAAGGCCGCGTAGCCTGGGAGTCGGTGCCCGGTTCCTCCTGGTTGATGTCCCGGATTCCGACCAGATTTGATCCGTGGTTGCCCACGTATCCGACTTCCAGATTCAAGTTGGGTGCGAAGGCGTGTTGAACATTCAAAGTCCAGGTCGCCACGTAAGGGGTAGTGATATTGCGATCAACCCCCATGATGGCACACGGACCGGATCCGTTAGGATCGCAATTGATTGTGGTGCTGCTGAGATTGCCATAGAGAGGTGCTGGACCGTCCCACTGCGGGGCAATTGGCGGAATCGTCAAATTACCCGTTGTAATTGTGCCTCCAGCGGTGACGGGGTTGGCTGTGCCAGTGCCAGCTATGACCGCTCCGGTAGGAACGCTGGGCAGTCCGAAGCTGTTGTTGAAGGCCAGAAACGTTTCCCAGTTCACGGCCTCGAATGTCACGCCGCCGCCGCCCCGGAGCACCGTTTTCCCCTTGCCGTCAATATCCCAGGCGAAACCAACGCGTGGAGCGAAATTCGTGGGATCGTTGTTGTACGCCTTGCCGATCTGTTTGCCCACCTGCACGATTCCGAGGTTGGGATCAAAGTTGCCCAGCAGATTGTTGGAATCCGAGACCACCGAGGCAAACTCGTACCGCAATCCCAAATTTAAAGTGAAGGTCCGGCTTACTCGCCAGTCATCCTGAAGGAACGCAGCATAGTTCCAGTTGTGCAGATGGCGCGTGGGATCACCCGTAAGTACGGATGCCTTGAAAGGATCGCCGGCAAAGAAATCCTCCAGCGGCGTGGATCCGTTGACATTCGTCGCTGTAGGAGCCAGTGCAACGCCGCCCAGGAAGGTGATGCTGCCCCTGGCGTTGCCAAACGCACCCCCACTCACGTAGTTCCGATGCACCTCGCCGCCGAACTTCAAAGCATGTTTTCCGGCAGTGTAGGAAATGTGGTCAACAAGCTGGATGATATCGTCGGGCCCTTGAAACTTCGGCCATTTGAACCCGCCCAGCCCGGTGAAGTATCCGCCAAAGCCAATGCGCGGCAGCCCTCCGGTGAAAGGACCGCTCACCCCGGTGTTGAGACCGTAATCCGAAGCCGGCGTATTAAGATCGCCTGGCAGGGTGGGCTGGTAGAGCCGGTTGTATCCAACCCTGACTTCATTGACCCAGCGCGCTGTGGGCGTGTAAACCCAGCTTCCTCCGACCACCTGGGCACGCGTGTGAATATCGGACAGCCATTTGGTTTGCAGTTCCGGAAAATCCTCGACTGTTCCGGTGTTGTTGCCAAAAAAGTACATTCCGCTCACACGTTGGCGTTCGTTAAAGTTGTAGTCCACTTTAGCGACAACATTATCGACCGAAACCGCATTGGGAAATCCGTTCACGATGTTGATGTTCGGATTGTTGTTAGTGGGAAATCCCGTGCCGTTGCAGGTGACCGCGCCACTTGCCGAGACCGTGCAACCCGAAATTTTCTGGCTGGCCGCGCTGATGGGGACACCATTGGCCACAAGATCAGCGATCGCCGTCGGAATGCTGTCGGCACAATCAGCGGAAGCGAGCCCAGGAGCGGTACAGTTCTGCCCCGTCCCCGGGGCCAGCGTCATCGGAACCATCGATGGACTGGTCACACCTCCAAACTGATTGCCTACGTCATAGCGCTGTCCTTCATACGCGCCAAAGAAAAAGGCTTTGTCCCTGATAATCGGTCCGCCAAATGATCCGCCAAACTGCTCCAAAGTGCGGGGATTCTTCGGGCTGGGCGATTGGCTGAAGGCACATGGATTGCTTGCACAGTTGAAATAGTTGCGAGCGTCGAATACGTTGCCGTCGCGGCCGAAAGCGAACGCCGTGCCGTGAAGAGAGTTTGTACCGGACTTCAGTCCCACATTGACGACAGCTCCAGGCTTCCAGCCAAATTCCGCTGGAGGATTCTCTTGAACGTTAAATTCTTGGATCGCATCAACTGGCAGAATGGTCGCTGAGTCTCCCGCAATGCCGGCTCCATTAATAATGCCTTGCCCGGAGAAAGGCTCGCTATTAAGGAGGCCGTCGATGACATAAGCGTTATCCTCGGCGCGAAGTCCGTTAGTGCTAGTAGTGGAAAAGCCGCCACCAGGGTAGCGAATTACGCCCGGACGCAACTGCAACAGGTTTTCATAATTCCGGCCGTTTAAGGGCAAGTCATTAATGGCCGCATTGCTGAGAGTTCCGCCGAGGGTTGACGAGGTTGTATCCAGTAGCGGAACTTCTCCGCTTACGACAACAGTCTCATTTACTTGGCCCGGCGGCAGCGCAAGATCGATCCTGACGTCCTTGGCCACTTCCAACGGAATATTGACTTGTTCCACCGTTTTAAAGCCCTTGGCTTCGGCATGGACCTTATACACACCGGGGGACAGGTCGGGAGCGACGTATTCTCCGGCTTGGTCCGTGATCAAAGTACGCGTAACTCCTCTCTGCATATCGGTAATGACCACTTGGGCTCCAGGCAAAGTGGCCCCGGTCTGGTCGGTCACCACGCCCAGAATGCGGCCCGTATAAGTCTGCGCGAGAAGGGGTAGACAGGCCAGCAGTATGCCAATACTCACAGCCGTCAGCCGAATGGTTAAGGAACGCATGAGGGCCTCCGTTGAAGTGTGCATGTGCGATATTCGCTAGTTTGTACGGCAACGAAACGAAACTGAAGTTCACAGACTGCCAAACCGATTACTTACTGGTTCGAAAACCGTGGTCTGACAGCTCTACCACCATATGCCGCTAGTAGTCAAGCAACTTTGCATTCCTCCCGTTGATCCTGGTGATTCTTCCAGATAAAGATCGAACGCTTCCGCCTTGGCTGCCGTCGCGATTGCCTGCGCTGCTGACCGGGGAATGATTTTCAGGCGAGCCTGGGCGCGGGCGA
>Ga0070762_10000177_pt1 | contig 23660 bp, 23 predicted proteins | sample HubBroMetageREF2_FD_66726 | JGI IMG/M metagenome (GOLD analysis project Ga0070762, IMG submission 66726) | Reference soil microbial communities from the Hubbard Brook experimental Forest, New Hampshire, USA - Hubbard Brook CCASE Soil... | ecosystem: Environmental > Terrestrial > Soil >...
GTGCCCGTGCGGGGCTGGGTCAACGGAATCGGCGGCTGCCCCAACGTGGGCGGCATCTGCATGGCGTGCACGATGCCCGGCTTCCCCGACAAGTACATGCCGTTCGTAGAACCGGACACCGCGTCAAAGCTGTATGCGAAGACCGCAAGAATCGCTCACGGCCCGCTGGTCAAGTACGTGCGCGAGCGACGAATCCGCCGCAACTATGACGTTGAGCCGGCATGGCGACGGCGCGGCTCAGAGCTCACTAGCGGTTATCAGAGGGACTGAAGCAGCTCGTGATCGTCTCAGGGTGGGCACGCCGCTGGCGCCAGGCACTGGACGCGGCCCCGCTCAGTAATCGCGATTACACCGTAACTGCGAATACCTTGCAGTAACGGCCGCTTGGGCATAGTTTCGTGCGGTGCTCGGCTATACGCTTGCGGTAGTGAAGGCGCTCACCCGCGGGGAGCGGCGTTGGGCTGGCTTCATGTTCGCGACGATCGCGGCGTTGCACATCATTGGCTTTGGCGTGTTCGTCGCGTTCGTGCTGCCTTCGCACTACAAGGGCCTTGGAATCGGCGTCGCGGGGTTGGCCTACTCGCTCGGTCTGCGTCATGCGTTCGACGCGGATCACATCTCCGCGATCGATAACACCACGCGCAAGCTGATGAACGAAGGGAAGCGACCGCTTAGCATCGGCTATTGGTTCTCGCTGGGGCACTCCACGATCGTGATCGCGATCGGTGTTGGCATCGTCGTGGCCGAGAAGGCCGTTTACGGCGCCGTCTCGCACAACGACTCCAGCCTCGAGCAGTTCGGTGGGATCTTCGGCACGGTCGCCTCGGCCGCGTTCCTATACCTGATCGCCTTGCTCAACGTGATCATCCTCGCCGGGATCTTCCGCGTGCTGCGCGCGATGCACCAGGGCGACTACGACGACGCCGAGCTCGAGCGCCAGCTGGGCAACCGCGGGCTGATGTACCGCTTCTTCGGCCGCTGGATGAAGACGATCGACAGGGAGTGGAAGATGTATCCCGTGGGGGTTGTGTTCGGTATGGGCTTCGACACCGCAACCGAGGTGGCGCTGCTCGCGACGACCGCGCTGCTCGCCTCCCAGCATCTGCCGTTCTACTCGATCATGTGCCTGCCGATCCTGTTCACAGCGGGCATGTGCCTGATGGACACGATCGATGGGATCTTCATGAACTTCGCCTACTCATGGGCGTTCTTCAACCCAGTCCGCAAGGTGTACTACAACCTCGCGATCACCGGGCTGTCGGTAGCGATCTGCTTTTTCATCGGCACGATCGAGGTGCTCGGCCTGCTGCCGACTGAGCTGAGCGGCCTACACAGCGGCTTCTGGCGCTACATGGAAGCCTTCGACATCAACAAGGCCGGGTTCGTGATCCTCGGTATGTTCGTCATCTGTTGGGCAGGCGCACTCGCGTTCTGGAGATTTGGCCACGTCGAGGAGAAGTGGAACGCCAGGCTCGAGCAACAGGCCGCTCGCTGACCGTGCAGCTCGGCTGTCGCCTCAGGCGAACAGCGCGTCCACAGAGACCTCGATCCGATGCTGGGGTACAGCCCCTTCGCTCTGCCGTGTGGGGCCAGTGGGGGTGTGCGTGGTGTTGAACAGACCCTGCACCGCATCGGTCAAGAAGCGTGAGGCCCGGGCGTAGCCGTGAGCGTCGTCACCGCCGCGCGGCCGGTGATAGTAGCGAGACGGGACATACACGTGCAGGCGACGACGCGCCCGTGTGAGCGCGACATAGAACAGACGCCGCTCCTCGGCCACTCCCTCCTCTGTCCCTGTGCTCATGTCGGCGGGAAAGTTGCCGTCGTAGGCGGCGATCACGTGGACGGCGTCCCATTCCAGGCCCTTGGCCGAGTGTACGGTGCTGAGCACCAGGTAGTCCTCGTCGAGGTGAGGCGGGCCAGCCAGGTCTGAGCTGGATGCGGGTGGATCGAGCACCAGCTCAGAGACGAAGTGGCGAATGTCCCGGGCGCTGCGCGCGGCAGCGACCAGCTGGTCTAGGTCACCTACGCGAACGGCCCCGTCTGGATAGCGAAGGCGGACCAGCGGCGCGAGCGCTGTGCATAGGCACTCTGCCTGTGCACCGGTCGTCGCACTCGAGCCGGCCCCGGCATACGCGAGTGCTTCGATTACTGCTGTGGCATGCGCGCGTGAGCTGTTGGGAACATGCGTGGCGGCGAGCGACCAGCGGCTCAGCTCTGGTGATCCGCCGTCGGGCGCGCGCAGCGCATCCAGAGCACGCCGGGCGCGGATCGGCCCGACGCCATCCAGCAGTTGCAACAGGCGAAACCAACTGACCTCGTCGGCTGGGTTGTCAGCCAAGCGCAGCAGCGCGATGAAGTCCTTGACGTGGGCCGCGTCCAGGTAGCGCAGCCCCCCGTACTTGACGAACGGGATCCCGCGACGGACCAGCTCCAGCTCCAGCAGATCGGAGTCGTGGCCCGTGCGAAACAGCACGGCCTGCGTACGCAGCTCCATTCCCTCCTCGCGTGCTGCCAACACCCGCTCACACACCTCCCCCGCCTGCTGGCTTTCATCACGCGGGAACACGAGCTCGGGCGGCTGCCCACCATCGCGCTCAGTCCACAGCTGCTTTGGGAACCCCAGACGGTCCTGCGCGGAGACGGCGTTTGCGACCGCGAGGATCGGCGCACAAGAGCGATAGTTGCACTCGAGCGTCACCGTGCTGGTGTCCGGGAAGTGGGCAGGGAAATCGAGGATGTGACGCGCGCTCGCCGCGCGAAAGCCATAGATCGCCTGGAAGTCATCGCCGACGACCGTCAAACCTGGACGCGTCAGACGCAGCCCGCGCACGATGTCCACCTGCAGGCCGTTGACGTCCTGGTACTCGTCGACGAGTACATGGTCGAACGCGTCTGCCATGCGTGGTCCGATCACCCCGTCGACGGCGAGTGCGCGCCAGTAGAGCAGCAGGTCGTCTAGATCGATCACGCCGAGCGCCCGCTTGCGAACACCATATGCACTGTGAGTGTGTGCACAGCAGTTGCTGTGTCGTGATGGTGCGTTCAGCGGCTGCGTTGTAGTCGACGTTCCCCCAGCTGGGGGAACGTCGGGCCTGGTGTTCAGGCTGGCCCCGGTGGCGATGGACGTGACCCTCATATGCACTGGCCCTGCGCTCAGCGTGGGTGCTCTTGGCCTGATCTGTCCGTCTGTTGCTGCCGGTCCCGGCCTGGCCTCCGCTTGTGGCCTGATCAGAAGCCTGTCCGCCCCGTTGCGGGGGCGTGACTCATCACAGTCTTGCCCTTTGCGGTTCCGTTGCCCAGGCCGAGCACCGACAGACAAACCCCCAGGAACAGGAGGTCGTATTTCATGCTGGCAGACCAAGCCGATCATGTGCTCGGCGTTGACACGCACCGCGACTCGCACAGCGCGGCGATCCTTGCCGCGGACACAGCGGTCGTTGAGGGACAGATCACCGTCGCCGCAAATGAGCGCGGCTATCGACGGCTGCTGCGTTTCGCTTGTGAGAGCGCCCCTGGCCGCCGAGCGTGGGCGGTCGAGGGAACAGGCAGCTATGGCGCGGGGCTGGCCGTGTTCCTCCAGCAGGAGGGCGAGCTGGTGCTCGAGGTTGATCGTCCTCGCCGCCCCGCGCGCCGCGACCGCGCGAAGTCTGACGAGCTCGACGCGATCCGTGCAGCACGCGAAGCGCTCACACGCGAGCATCTCGCGCGTCCCCGCCAGCGCGGAGAGCGTGAGGCACTGCGTGTGCTGTTGGCCACACGCGATAGCGCGGTGCGTTCAAAGCGCGCGGCGATCACGCTGATGAAGGGCCTGCTGGTCTCAGCCGCGCCAGCCCTGCGCGAAGGGCTGCGCTCTCTACCCACGAACGAGCAGCTCGCGCGCTGTGCGCGGTTGCGCATCAGTCCCATGCAAGACTCAGAGCAGCGCGCCACCACGATCGCGATCCGCGCGAGCGCACGACGAGCACTCGCGCTTGCAGAGGAAGCACAAGAGCTCGAAGCGGAGATCAAGCCGATCGTTGCTCGCCTGGCGCCCTGTCTGGTCGCGGAGATGGGCGTCGGCGCGATCGTCGCAGCACAGATCCTCTGCGCCTACTCCCACCAAGGACGCATCCGTTCAGAGGCCGCGTTCGCGTCACTCGCCGGCGTCGCGCCGATCCCGGCATCCTCCGGGCAAACCGTGCGTCACCGCCTGAACCGCTCAGGCGACCGCCAGCTCAACCGGGCGCTTCACACGATCGTGCTCTGCCGCATGCGAGACGACGCTCGCACACGCGCCTACGCAGCCCGCAGACAAGCCGAAGGACGCAGCACCCGCGAGATCAGACGCTGCCTCAAGCGCTACACCGCACGCCACCTCTACCGGCTCCTACAAGCCTCACCGCCGAATCTCGCAAATAGCGACACTTGACAAACATAGAAGCATCGGAAGATCTCCGCGAGCGCATCACGATGCTCGGCGCACCACGGAAACGACTCCACGAGGACTTGTGGCAACGGCGTCTGTGAATTGACGGTCCGCGAGTAGATGTCGAGCATCGTCTGTGCCCGCGGGAAGCGCCGGGCGCTCTGTGCGCACCCTTGCTCCTGGCGTACGAAATCGAGCAGGTCGGCTGCGTCGCCTGCGTCGAGCACCCCGAATCCCGCGTTGAGCCCCAGCGAGGACGCATGCAGGCGCACCATCCGATGCGCGACCGAGTGGAACGTGCCGCCCATCACTCGTCCGGCATCGGCTGCGACGTGCTCAGCCAGGCCACGAGCGCGCTCGAGCATCTCTCGCGCTGCGCGCCTGGTGAACGTCAGCAGCAAGATCCGCTCGGCGGGTACGCCCTCGGCGAGCAACCACGCGACACGTGCGCACAATGTGGTCGTCTTGCCGGTGCCCGCTCCTGCGAGGATCAATAGCGGGCCACCGCCGGGGAAGGTGGCGGCCGCACGCTGCTCGGCGTTGAGCCCCTCCAGCCACCGCACCGAATTGTGCTCGTCGAACATCTGTTCGCCACGCTAGGCCACCGCTCGGATGGCGTGCAAGCGCTAATGCGTCTTGGGCACGAAATCCGCCAACGGATTACGACCGTCCCATGATCCCTCGGCGCTGTATGGGCGAAAACGCACGAACGCCGACTGGCTGTGAAACGGTCTGGCAGCGTGAGCGTGAACGGCCGCGCGGTGCCCCGGCTCGATCGCGCCGCGAGCGTAGGCGCGCATCGCACCGGTGCTTCGCCACAGCGAGAAGGTCGCCACAAACGCCGGCGGTCGGGCTAGCCCAGTCGCGGCGAGCACCGCCGGATCGCGAACCACGAGCTCCTCGGCCGCTGCGGTGGCGCGCAGGAAGCGGAGCGTCTGAGAGGGTCGCAGGTGGCCAAGGGTGAGAACCGCTGCAGGCTCGGCGTCGTCCATTGGCTCCTCATCCGCGGGTAGCCCCGGGAGCTGTGGCCATGCCCCGGAGACACGTGTCGGACGCAGGCGCACACGCCACCCGTGCGCCAGGAGCGCGGCGAGCTTGTTGCTGGCTAGGAAGGCGTCGAGCGCCGAGTCATCCTCCCACGCGGCGATCAGCCCGACACGCCCGAAATCGGGCCGCGGCAGCAGACGACCGCTGAGAGGTGCGGCGATCGCGAGCTGCGAATAGCACGGGCCGCGGCCATCCTCTGCAGCGAGCTTCGCACGCAGGAGGCGCAGCGCCACCGACTTGCTCACGTCGGCAAGGTGCACGGAGACGATCACGTGTGCCGCGGGGTTCGAGCCACAAGCATGTTACTGTCTAGTATACCAGATGGTAACTTATGCTGAGCACGAGCCGAGCAACCACGCCGGACAGTCACGGCGCAGGCTGCCTGCAGCAGCGCGACGCGGACTGATCGAAGACGCGGCTGCGCGACTCTTCGCGCAGCGCGGCTACGCCGCGACCACCGTCGAGGACATCGTCGTCGAGGCGGGCGTGAGCAAGCCGATGCTCTACCGCCACTTCGAGTCCAAGCAGGATCTCCATCTCAAGCTGCTCGAACATCGCCGCGACGAGCTAGCCGCGGCGCCGCTCGACAGCTTCCTCAAAGACGAGCGAGATCCAGAGCAACGCCTGCCAGCGATGATCGACGCGTGGTTCGCCCACGTCGAAGCGCACCCTGACACTTGCAGGATCCTGTTCCAGGACTCAAGCGGCGATCCCGACATCCAGGCACTTCAGCGCGAGCTGCGACGCCGTCAGCGCGCCGCAGACATGGCACTGCTACGCGAGTTTGCGCCGCGGCTACCCGCGAGCGAGCTCGAGCCGCTGGGCGAGGTCGTCCGCAGCTCACTCACTGGGCTGGCGCTCTGGTGGCTCGACAATCCCGAGATCCCACGCAGTGTGCTCGTCGCGACGGTGTTGCGCGTGACGACAGGCGTGCTCCTGACGACCCGGTAGGAGCCGAGCCAGACGCTCGCGTTGTGCTCGAGCGTGCGCGTCGGTCCTCGCAACAAGAAGTGCCTGCTGGCGGATGTCTGGCGGCGCAGCGGCATAATCTCGGCGTATGAGCGCCTCGACCCTGCCGGCCACCGACGCGATGGCTGCGGCGGCCGAAGCCGATCTCGAGGCACTCGTCGCCATCTCCAGCCCCTCCGGCGACGCCGACGGCGCGGATGCCTGCGTGGAGCTGTGCATACAGTGGCTCCCCACCGAGGCGGCGGTTGAACGGGTCCCCTGCTCATCGCCAGACCACGTGCCGGACCTGCTGGCACGAATGCCAGGCGCGGGCTCTGGCCGGGTGCTGCTGCTGGGGCACCTGGACACCGTCATCGCCCACCCGGAGCACTTGGCGCTACGTCGCGAAGGCGACATGTGGAGAGGCTCGGGCGCAGTGGACATGAAGGGAGGCGTGGCTCTGGCGCTCGCACTGGCGAGCTGGCTGGCCAAGCGCCCGGAGTCTTTTGCGGAGCTGGGCGTGTTGCTGGTCGTCGACGAGGAGTGGCGCTCAGAGCAGTTCTCCCACGTGGCACGCTTCGCCAACTACGACGCGTGCCTGTGCTTCGAGGCAGGCGAACGCACCCCCGCGGGCATTGAAGGCGTGGTCGTGCGGCGCAAGGCCGCCGGCACTCTGCGCGTAACGGGCCACGGACGTGCCGCGCATGCCGGCTCCAACCCCGACGCGGGAGCCAACGCACTGCTGGCCTTGGCGCAAGCCGCAAGCGCCGCCGCCGCTCTGCATCTGCCAAGCGGCCCTGAGGCACTCAGCGTGGTACCGACCAGGATGCGCGCCGGAGACGCCGTCAATGTCGTTCCTGCCAACGGGGAGTTGATGATCGACGTTCGTGCCGCGAGCGAGGCCGCCTTCGGTCCGGTGATCGAGGCGAGCTCACGCGCGGCAAAAGCGGCGAGCGTCCAGGTCGAGCTGATCCGCAGCTGGCCCGGAATGGACTCCACGGAGGCGACGCGCGGCTTGCTCGAGCTGGCCAGCGCTCGCCTCGGCCGCGAGATCGTAGGTGTCGCCCGCGGCGGGGCCAGTGACGCCAGCCACTTCGCTAGCGCGATCCCGCTCACGATTGACGGTCTCGGCCCTCGGGGCGGACATGCTCACTCGCCCGAGGAGTACGTGCACGGGCCGTCGATACGCGAGCGTGCCGAGGTGGCCATCGCGATCGCCGAGACGCTACTGATCCAATGCGCCTGAGCATCGAGCGGCATCCGTGAAGCGCCGGCGATCCCGCCTCGGCTCGCTCGTTGAGCTTGTTTTGATCATCGCCGTCGCGCTGGGGCTCGCGCTCGCGCTCGAGGCGTTCGTGATCAAGCCCTACCGGATCCCCAGCGCCTCGATGGAACCAACGCTTACAGTCGGACAGCGCGTCCTGGTCAACCGCATCGCGATGGATTTCAGCGAACCGCACGTCGGCGAGATCGCGGTCTTCCATCCCCCCGCAGACGCCGAACAGCAGCAGTGTGGGTTGACGCCGCACCCGGTTACATTCGGGGGCGCGGCGTGCGCGCAGCCGTTCCCCAAGCCCGCAAGCGTGACCTTCATCAAGCGTGTCGTAGCCGGCCCGGGCGATGAAATCTATGTCAAGGCCGGCCACGTCTACCGCAAGGCGGCCGGCAAGACGCAGTTCGTTGCCGAGCGGGATCCCTACATCAGGGCCTGCGGCTCCAGCCCAGAGTGCAACTTCCTGACACCCATCAAGATCCCGCCTGGTCACTGGTTCATGATGGGGGACAATCGCGGCGACTCCGACGACAGCAGGTTCTGGGGACCGGTCCCAACCAGCTGGATCATTGGCCATGCGATCGCCACCTACTGGCCGCCTGATCGCATCGGCAGCCTGTAGTCGCATATTGGCGCTCCACAGCCGATTTCTACGCGGCGAGCCGTCTTGAGGTGAAGAAGACTTGGATACCGACGAACGGAGGGTCGAGATGGGAAGAATCGTCGTAAGCGAGTTCGTGACGTTGGACGGCGTGATCGAGGCACCAGGCGGTGGCGAGGACTTCGAGCATGCCGGCTGGTCATTTCAGTTCAACCGCGGCGAGGACGGTGACAAGTTCAAGTTCGACGAGCTCATGGCCGCCGAGGCGCAGCTCTTGGGCAGGGTCACCTACGCGGGCTTCGCCAGCGCTTGGCCGTCGATGACCGGCGCCGGCGAGTTCGGCGCGAAGATGAACGCCATGCCCAAGTACGTCGTCTCGCGGACGCTCACCGACGAGGACGCGGAGTGGAACAACTCGACCGTGATCGGCCAGGAGCTTGCTGGTGAGGTTTCGCGGCTCCAGGAGCAGATCACAGGAGACATCCTCGTCACTGGTAGTGCTCAGCTCGTGCGGGGACTGGCCGAGCACCAGCTCATCGACGAGTACCGGCTGATGGTCTTCCCAATCGTGCTCGGCACCGGCAAGCGCCTGTTCGGAGATGGCGCTCCTACCACCACGCTCCGCCTCCTCGACTCCACATCCGTCGGTCCAGATGGCGTCGTGATCCTCACCTATCAGCCGGTGGAGAGCGTCGCGAGCAGAGCGAGAAAGCGATGATCGCCACGCTGCTCTTCCTCCCATTCAGCATTGCGGCCGGCATCCTCGGGGGGCTCCTCAGCAAGAGGCTCTTCACACTGGCATGGCGCGCGATTGACGATCAACGGCCCCCGGTTTCCGTTCATCGCTGGCCGACTTGCGTTTCGATGTGCACCTGGATCATCCGCCCGACGTAGTCGCGCCCGGATTGCCACGGGAATGCTGGGATGACCTGGTTGAGCGCGACGAAGCCGTGGAGCCCCGCCCAGATGTAGGCGGACTGCGTGAACGGGTCCGACCCCTCCGGCAGACAGGCGGTGACGATTCCAAGCAGGTCGTTGAACGTGTCGACCCCTTCGTCCACCCCTGGCGTCGGCTCGCGAGCGGGCATCGGCACGCCCTCGCGGAGCTTCGTCATGAATAGCACGCGGTACATGCCGGGCCGCCGCGCGGCGAACTCGACATAGGCCCCACTGAAGGCGCGCAACTGCTCGAGCGGGGCGACCCCGTCCGGCACGGCCGCACGTAGGAACTCGCGCAGCTCGGTGTAGCCGGCGATCATCACCGCCGTCAGCAGCTCGTCCTTGTCGGCGAAGTGCAGATACAGCGCGTTGGGACTCACGCCCGCGCGGGCAGTGACGCCGCGAACGGAGAGCTTGTCCTGATCGCCAAGCTCGAGCAGCAGCTCGCGCGCGGCATCCATCAGCGTTGTGCGCAGCCGCTCTCCCTGCCCACGTGGATTGCGGGTGCGACCCGCTGAGACCGGCACGCGCACAAATATATCGAAGTCCCTTGACATCTGTACATATACGACTGTACAGTGAGCGAGCCAAGTCCAACCGATCGGAGACGCCATGCTTGCCCGCATCACGAACCTCGGAGTTAGCCACCCCCGCCGCACAGCAGTGCTCGCCGTGTTCTTCGTCGCGCTCGCGGCAGTGCTAGGCGGTCCCGCGGCGAGCAAGCTGAACGTCCGCAACGCCTTCGAAGACCCCTCATCGCAGTCAGCCAACGCGCGTACGCAGATCGAACACGCGACCGGCGTCGAGTCGAGCGCCGGCGTGATCGCGCTCGTCCACGCCTCCCCCTCGAGCCCCACCGTGGCCGCCGCCGCGCAAACGCTTCGCCAGGACCCCGCCGTGGCGCATGTGGCGAGTTACGCCGATACACACGATGCTGCGCTCGTCGCCAAGGATGGCCGCGCGACGCTGCTGGCAGCATCGCTTTACTCCAGCGCCGAACCCAACGTTGCTGTCGATCGTCTGACAAAGGACTTCGCGTCGAACAAAGACGTGCAGCTCGGTGGCTCGGATGTCACCATGCGCCAGACCAACCTGCAGGCAACCAAAGACCTCAGCTTCGCCGAGTTGCTTGCCTTCCCGCTACTGGCGTTGCTGGCGCTGCTGATCTTCCGCGGAGTCGCGGCGCTGCTGCCACTTGGAGTCGGCGTCTCCAGCGTGCTCGGCTCACTTGTTGCGCTGCGCCTGATCAATGCCGGACTGCCGCTGTCATCGTTCGCACTTAACGTCGTCATCGGGCTCGGGCTCGGCCTCTCGATCGACTACAGCCTGATCCTCGTCTCGCGCTTTCGCGAGGAGCTCGGAGCAGGCGCCGAGACCACGCTGGCAATCTCCACGACAATGACGACCGCCGGGCGCACCGTGATCTTCAGCTCCCTGACGGTGGCGGCCGCGATGGCGTCGCTGATCGTCTTCCCGCTGCGCTTCCTGCAGTCGATCGGCATTGGTGGCGCTGTCGTCGCGTTGACCGCCGCGACCATTTCGCTGCTGCTGCTTCCAGCGCTGTTCGTCCTGCTCGGCGCCCGCCTCGGCGCCGCCAAGCCCACGCCCGTCGGACACGGGTTCTGGCATCGCCTCGCGGGCACAGTCATGCGCCGCCCGGGGATCGTCGCCGCCACCACGATCACGGTCCTGTTGGCACTGGCCGTACCAACCTTGCACACCAAATGGAGTGGCATCGATGCATCGGTACTGCCAAGCAGCCAGAGCGCACGCGTCGTCTCAGACACGATCGCCCGTGACTTCACCGGTGCAAACAGCACACCCACGGTGATCGCGCTCACCGCACCCGCGAGCGCCGCAGCCAGGCTTGCCGACTACGCACGCAAGCTCGCCCGCTTGCCAGACGTCACCTCGGTGTCGACGCCGCGTCAACTTTCGGCAACCACCTGGCAGCTCAACCTTTCCACAAAAGGCGCGCCCATCGGTGGCCCAGCGCAGCAGGCTCTCAACGACATTCGGGCACTACCTGCGCCCTACCCGGCTGCCGTCGGCGGCCAGGCCGCGCAGTTCCACGACCAGCAGGCATCGATCGCCTCCTCCCTACCACTCGGTCTTGCGATCCTCGCGCTTTCCACGCTGATCATCCTGTGGCTGATGACCGGCTCGGTGATCCTGCCGATCAAGTCGCTGGCCATGAACGCGCTGACCGTCGGTGCCGCGCTTGGACTGCTCGTGCTCGTCTTCCAAGACGGACGGCTAACCGGGCCACTCGAGTACACCAGCCAAGGCGGGATCGAGTCAACTGACTTCCTCGTGCTCGCAGCGATCGTGTTTGGGCTGTCAACCGACTACGGCGTGTTCCTCCTGACCCGCATCAAGGAGGCCCACGATCACGGGCTGCCCAACCGCGATGCGGTCGCTGCCGGCCTGCAGCGCACCGGACGGGTGGTCACAGCCGGGGCGCTCATGGTCGCTGTAGCGCTCGGCGCATTCGCCACCTCGCATGTCGTGTTCATCAAGGAGCTCGGGCTCGGTACCGCCGCCGCCGTGTTGATCGACGCGTTTGTCATTCGCGCGCTGCTCGTACCCGCGCTGATGGCGCTGCTCGAGGGCTGGAACTGGTGGTCACCCGCGCCGCTGCGCCGGCTGCACGCGTGGCTGAACATCAGTGAGAAGCAGGGGACGAAGGCTGCGGCGCTGAGCGAGGAGGGCGGCACGGTAGCGGTCGCGCCTTACGCCGGGTAGCCAGCTCAGACCACTGCCTCTCCCCTGTGTTTCGCAAAGAGCGTGAGCGCGTAGCGCCCAGCCGGGTGCGCGCGCGCACGTTCAACGATGTCTGCCATGGGAAGCGATAGTTCGCCGAGCTGTGGAAGCGCCACCCCATACGCGGACGGCAGGACCACCGGAGCAGACAGCGCCGCGAAGGTCAGGTCTGCAGCGCCAAAACGCTCGCCGCACAAGTACGGACGACCGTCCGCGAGCAGCTCCGCAACATAGTCCAGCTCACGCCAGACCACGACCTCGTCCTCGGCCTCGATGCCCGGGCTGATCTCGAGCGCGCGCCGGACGAAACGAACCATGAGCGGCCATCCGTAGCGGATCGTGCGATCCTCCCACGCGGGTACGCCGCTGTTGTTGAAGCGCAAGGCGAGCTTGGGCTGGGCGAACATGTGGACGTACATCAGCCGTCGTCCCTTCGGCCCGAGCTCCCCATCGAAACGCGCACACAGGCGCTCGACCTCGCGGCGCGCCTGCGGCTCCTCGGGAAGCAGCTTGTACTCCGTGGGAGTGCGTTCGTCGACCCAGCTGAGAATCTCATGCGACTCGCCGATCGCACGATCGGGCGCCACCAGCACGGGAACGGTGAGCCCGCCGCCTGCGCGTCTGGCGGCGAGCTGGTGGATGCCCTGGACATGGCGCTCCTCGCGATAGGGCATTCCCGCCCGCTCCAGCGCCCACCGCGCCTTTTCGCAGTAGTGGCTGATCGGGATCGTGATGAGCCGAAGCACTACAGGGAAAGTTACACCGCGGGCGTCTCCAGCCCATTGACGTAGCTGGTGACGTGCGGATAATTTGAAACTACAGTGCGCAAGAGCGGCTCCGGAGGTCTTTGGGGTTCGGTGCGGCTCCGCGCGAATCCGTTCTAGAGGGAGGAAGAGATGGGGAATTGGCGCCGAGTAGTCGGCCTGGTCGCATTGTGCGTGGGCGTACTCGTACCAGCTGCGGTCGCAGCTGCAGCACCGCAGTACGTCGCGCTCGGGGACTCCTACTCCTCGGGTGTCGGCACACGCGTCTTTTACGAAGAATCGGGCGAATGCGACCGCAGCCCGGACGCCTACGGGCCGAAGATCGCGGCGGCGAAGGGCTACACGTTGAGCTTCCAGGCCTGCAGCGGCGCGACGACCACGGAAGTGAACGAAAAACAGCTGGGAACGCTGAGCAGCTCGACCAGCTTGGTGACAATCACCATTGGCGGCAACGACGCAGGCTTCAGCAACGTGATCATCAACTGCGCGCTGTACTACTTCACGTGCGGCAGCGCCATCAGCGAAGCCAACGAATTCATAGCTAAAAAATTGCCAGGCCTGCTGGAAACAACCTACAAAGACATTCGTGCCAAGGCGACCACCGCCCAGGTGATCGTACTCGGATACCCCAAGCTATTCACCAAGGAAGGCGCTACCTGCAACGTCAACTTCCTGACTTCAGGCAACGAGAAGAAAATGAACGAATCGGCAGAAAAACTCGACGCCGTGATCAAGGCGCGAGCCGAAGCGATGAAATTCACGTTCGTCAACCCAACGAGCGAGTTTGAATCGCACGAGGTCTGCTCATCCTCTGAATGGCTCAACGGACAGTCCGACCCACTGTCGGAAAGCTACCACCCGAACGTCTCTGGCCAGGCCGAGTTCACCTCACTGGTCGAGGCAGCAATCTAGGTAGAGCACGCGAACTGCGTCCGCGCCCCACCGGGCGCGGACGCAGGACAGCACCCCCTCGTCGGCGCAGGCACTTAGAACCCGCCTGCCCCGGCCCAGCCGAGTGCCGCAGCCGAGTCGAATCATCGTCCAAGGGGCCACCGTAAGCGCAACCCCAGCGCGAGCAAACACGATCAATAGCCGGATGACCCCTTCCACCGCCGTGCGGCCCCGGTCCACGAGTTCCACCCGGCTGTCGATCGTCGAGCTGATCGAGCACGAGCGGGTCGTGTCCGTCTACCAGCCGCTGGTGGATCTCTACTCGGATGAGGTCGTCGGCTATGAGGCACTCGCGAGGGGCCCAGCGGGCACACACTTGGAACGTCCCGTCGATCTGTTCGCTGCTGCCCGCGCCGCAGACATGGAGGCGGAGATCGAGCTGGAGTGCCAGCGTGCTGCACTGGAAGGCACGCTGGAGGTGGGCATGGCCCCGGGTCAGTCGCTGTTCATGAACTTCGAACCGCGGCTGCTCGCGCAGGAGCTGCCCGAGCGGATCGCGGCGCTGATGCGCACCGCGCTCGAGCACTTCTCAGTCTTTGTCGAGTTCACGGAGCGGTCGCTGACCGACCGCCCGGCTGAGCTGCTTGCGGCCGCCGAGCGCTTGCGTCGAATGGGCGTGGGCATAGTGCTCGACGACGTCGGCGCCGACCCACGCTCGCTGGCGCTGATGCCCTTCCTGGCGCCCGAGGTGATCAAGCTCGACCTCAACCTGCTGCGCGCAAACCCGTCTCGGCAGGTCGCTGAGATCGTCCACGCCGTCAACGCTGAGGCTGAGCGCAGCGGCGCGCTGGTTCTCGCGGAGGGAATCGAGACCGAGGAGCATCGTGAGACCGCGCTCTCGCTGGGCGCATGCTACGGGCAGGGATGGCTGTTCGGGCATCCAGGCCCGCTCGACCGAACGGCCCCGGCGGTCGCCAACGCGATCCAACGACCGCTGCGCCAGCCGCCGTCCTTCGCGGACACACCATTCGGCGTCGTCTCGCGAAAGCGCCCGGTGCAGCAGGCCGACAAGCGCCTGCTGCTGGCGCTCAGCCTGCAGATCGAGGCGCAGACGCGCAACGTCGGGCGCTCCGCCGTCCTTTTGAGCGGCTTTCAGGACGCGCGGTTCTTCAACCCACTCACGCAGTCACGCTACGCCTCGCTCTCCCAGGGCGCCTCGCTCGTCGGCGCGCTGGGCTATGGCCTACCCGAATGGCCCGCACCGGGCGTTCGTGGCATCGCGCTTGACCGGGCCGACCCGCTGCGCGGCGAGTGGGATGTGACGGTGATTGGCTCGCACTTCGCGATGGCGTTGGTGGCGCGGGATGTGGGCGACACCGGCCCGGACATGCGCCGGCGCTTTGACTTTGCCGTCACCTACGAGCGCGACCTCGCGATCGAAGCAGCTCGCGCGATGATGGCGCGGGTGGCAGCGTTCTGAAGCCAGCTTGCAACGCCAGCCGGCCCAAACGCACGTCAACTCATCAGTGGTGTGCTGTCGGGGCACGAAGAATGATCGAGATTGGGCGGTGCGGCAACCGATGATTCTCGATGACGGTCGTCAGGATCCGGTCCGCCCACGCGCGATCCACGAGTCGCTGAATCTCTGGCTCGCGACTTGCGAACCGATGCTCGCTGCCGGCGAAGTCCTCTAGGAGGAATCCCTCAAAATCGCCAAAGCGGTCGAACAGAAGGGCTGCCACCTTGCCGGTGCGACCCTCATCGTCTGCCCTTGCTCCCTCCCGAGCAAGAAGCCTGAGTAGCGCCTTGCCCTTGATGCTGCCAAGACCCGTACAGGCGTCCCAACCTGGCACAGAGACGTACCCGGGCGCACCTCCGGTGGCGTTGGTGCGACCGTCGGCAATGTCGCGGAAGATCCCGGCCGCGCGGTGCGAGTAGAGGATGGGGTTGAGGTAGCCAACGCGCTCGCCGAGTCGGGCATTGATGATCGCGATGAGCGCGGCGTAAAGCGGGGCTGTCTCGCTGGTGCCCGACCAGCCAGGCGAGCTCACCCCGTCAAGCACGATCTCATACCCGTTGGCATAGCCCGCTATATCGGGTAGGCCCCGGCCCTTGCGATGTCCCGGATTCACCGACAGGGGGACGTTCGCGTGCCGTTGCCAGCTTGGCAGGTCAAACACGTCGCTGATCCCACCGCCGGTGATGCCGTTATCCGTCCAGGTCACCTCGGTGAACGAGGTGCCCGACACGTTCCCAATCGTGGTGCCACCGCACGAGATGACCCAAGGGTCCGATGTCGGGTAGTAGACGTGGGCTTTGCCGTCATACACCTGGCAGTTCGAGCCGTCGTCGCCGGAAGCCACCAGCACCGTCATCCCGAACATCGCAGCCTCCTGGAAAGTGGCGCTTACGGCGGCGATCGCGGCTGGCGTCCACGCGAGGTTGCCAAGGTGGTCGAACTCAGCCCAATCCCAGCTAATCGACAAGACCGACGGCCGGGGCTCACCGGGATGAGGATGAACGGCGCGCTTGAGAGCCAAGATCCATCCATTCTCGTCCCAGGTAGTGAAGTACACAGCGATGTGCGCGCCCTGAGCGACCGATCCCGCGACCTCGATGTCGAGCGTCACCTCGGCATCGTCAGGTCCTCCAGGCGAGTTCGTGGCACCATTGATTCCGATGTCAGTGAGCATCGGCGTCAGATAGCCAGGCCCGATGCCCATTGCTGTGGTGAAGTACGCATCGATATCGCTCGGGTGGTAGCCGCATTTGCCGATTACGGGATCGCTGAACTCCAGCAGGCCAATCGTCTCCATCCCAATGTGATGTGGTGGTACTGGGAAGTCGTACAGCTCGGCCACCTGGGGCGGGGTCAGCGGGGTGATCACCGGCAACGGCACAACGGGCATCGCTCGGCGCGCCATCGGACGGTTGTCAAGCCCAAATAGGCCCTCCACGACAGGTGCGAGCTCTGCCGGCAGGTGGACCGCGCCCTCGTAGCCACGGTGAGATCTCGTGTCGTTCGCTACCTTCGGCGGAGAGCCGCCCTTCAACCGCTTGGGCTCGTCCTCGCGCTTGGTCGGTAGCTCGTAGAGCCCCAAATCCAGCGAGAAGGCCTTGTTGACGTCAGCGACCTTGCCGGACACGATCACCGTCCGCTGGGCAGCGTTGCGCTCGATCACGTCGAGCTTGTGCCTGGCGGCAAACGCTGCTACTAGATCGAGGTCGCTGGGAGCGGCGCCGTACTCGGCGGTGAACTCCTCGCCAGTCATGTATCGCCGCTCCCCTGGAGGGGTCGCTGCCCAATACTCCTGGCTCGGCATCTCGGGCGCGCCTGGACGTCGACGAACAAGAATCGTGACGGAGATCACTTCGGCTGGGTCAGCCGGGCCGACCCGCTTTGCCCCAGGCACGATATGGCGCGTACTGCTCTCCAGCTGCTGATATCCCTTCGGAATCGGCACTCTCATCATCTCCTTGGGTCTCGTGTCACCCCTGCGGACGACAGAGCAGTTGTATGCACTCCCATGCTGGATGCTGCCAGAGATAGACAATCTGCCTGATTCGGATGACAGGGATTGTTACGTTTGCGTGAACTATAAACCATCTTTCCTCTGCCCTCGCTAGCCGGTGAGCGGCGGATCTAATGCGGCTATGTCCCGCAAGCCACGATCGAGCGTCGCCACCAGCCGCTCGAATGTCTCGTCGAGTGAGAGATCGATGGCGAACCCTCCATCGGCCTCGAGCGAGACGAAGCCGTGCAGGGCAACACGGATCACACGCGCGGCATGGACAGCGTCATCGCCGTGGAGGTCATAGCCACGCAGAACGGCCAGCACAACCTCGGTCACGGCACTGGCGGCCGCGACAGCGTCCTCGTCTCCTCCCAGCTCACGAGCACGTTGCGCGGCCGCATAGCTTCCGGGATGCTCGCGGCCGTAGGCGAGATACGCGTGCGCGATCGCCACAAGCGCGTCGGTGCCTGCGCGTCCAGCCGCGGCACGACTCAGCTGTGCAGCGAGCTCGCGTGCGCCTCGCGCCCCCAGCCGCCGGCGAAGATCCTCGAGGCTGTCGACGTGCGCATACAGCGATGGCGATCTGACGCCGAGAGCGGCGGCCAGGCGCGCGAGCGTCAGCGACGCCAGACCGTTGGCGTCGGCAAGTCGTGCGGCCGCATCGACGACCGCCGCCGTGTCAAGTCGGGCGCGCGCCATCAGCGCCCACCGGCCCGCGCGATCGCCGCGTCCATCCCCTGCCCCGGAGAGCGAACCGCCGGCCCGTGGCCGCACACGAGCACCACCGGCTCGAGCGCTCGCAATGCCCGTGCCGACTCGACCACCTGCTGGCGATCCTGGGTCCCCATTGTCGCGAGCGGAAAGCGCTGGGTGAGTCGGTTGGGGATCTCCGCCCGCCAGTAGGTCGTGAACGTGTCACCCGCGATTAGTGCCCGGTCACGCGTGTCTAGGAAAGCCATGTGCCCGGGCGTGTGCCCCGGCGATGGGACCACTTCGAGGCTGCCGATCCGCTCGCCGCCGTGCAGGCGCGTGTCAGGCTTGGTCTCGAGCTTCGGCCACGACCCGCTGGGTTTGCCCTCCACTACCGACTCACCGGCGTGGATGCGCGCGTCCGGCTCGCCCATCAGCACCTCCACCCCCTCGCCCAGTTGTCCCCGCAGCGCGTCGAGCGAGCCAACGTGATCGCTGTGCCCATGTGTGAGCGCGATCCGCGTGATCCCCCCACCGGCATCGCGGGCGGCGGCTATCAGCCCATCGGCGGACCCGCTGACGGTGGTGTCCACGAGCGTGAACCCATCGGGCTCGCGCACGAGGTAGGCGTTGACGAAGTGCAGCCGGTTGATCTGGATCAGGTTCTCGCTGATTTGCGTGACCCTCATTTGACTATGCCTCCTAGGTAGTTGCCTAATAAGATTAGATTAGCATGGGGCCGCCTCACCGCCTCACCGCCTCACCGCCTCACCGCCTCACCGCCTCACCGCCACACACCACCTTTAGCCACTCGGTAATACCATCGCTATACGGCGCCCACAACTGGTCGCATTGCCCCGCGCGGATTTACATATCCCTCCCACCACACGGTGTATAGCGATGGCTATACACCGGCGCCCGGCGCCGATGACCTCGACAAGCCCCAGCGACCCGGGCGGCTCGAATCAATTCAGGAGGGAAACCTGACCTCGACCCGCAGCCCGCCAGCAGGCTGTGCATGGACGGCGAGCTCTGCCCCATGGGCGGTTGCGATCGCGTCGACGATCGACAGGCCGAGGCCGTGGCCGCCGTCGTGGCTGGTGCGATCGGTGCCGAGCCGCTGGAACGGGCGCACTAGCGAAGCAAGCTCCTCGGGCGCGATCACGGGTCCGCTGTTGGCGACCGTGAGCAGCGCCTCCTCCGCCTCGAGCGAGCTCGCGACGGTCAGCCAGCCATCGTGGCTGTTGTGCTGGATCGCGTTGTCGAGGAGGTTGGCGATCAGCCGCTCGATCAGCCGTCTGTCGCCGGCGATGGGCGCGCGGTCGAGCTCGCTGTCGAGGCGCAGGCCGCGGCGGACGATCTCCGCGCGGTGCTCATCGAGGATCTTGGCGGTGAGCGCGTCGAGCAGCAGCGGTTCGCGGCGCTCGACTCCGCGCTCGCTGCGTGCGAGGGTCAAGAGCGCGTCGATGGTGCGCTCCTGCTGCTCGCCGACGGCAAGCACCCGCTCACAGGCGGCTCGCAGGGAAGCGGCGCTGGCGTCGGGATCGGCGAGCGTGACCTCGAGGATGGCCCGCTCCAGCGTCAGCGGCGTACGCAGCTCGTGTGAGGCGTTGGCGACGAACTGGCGCTGCGCGGCGAAGGATGCCTCGAGACGTCCGAGCAGCTCGTCGAAGGTGTCTCCGAGCTCACGTAGCTCGTCGTTGGGCCCGCTGAGCGCGAGGCGCTCGTGCAGGGTCGAGGCGGACAGCTCGCGGGCCGCGGCGGTGATCGTCTGCAGCGGGCGCAGCACGCGACCGGCGATCACCCACCCCAACGCCATCGACGCGAACACCATGATCGCGAGGGCTACGAGCGAGAAGATCAGCAGGTGGTGCAGGTCGCTGTTGTTGACGCTGACCGCGACCGCGCCGAGCTGATGGGCCTGTTCGCGGGCGCGCTGGACCGTGACGCCTTCGGGCGTCGCGTGAAGCGTGGCTCCAGGTGCCGATAGGTGGACGTGGATGCGCGGTCCCACGAGCCTCGCAGCGGCGCCCTGCGCGGTGGCAACGGTGCTGTGCGCGGAGGAGCGCACCGTCAGAAAGATGAGCGCGAGCAGCAGCGTTCCGGTGACCATGAAGACGCCGCCATAAAGGACGGCAAGACGCAGGCGGATGGTGTAGCGCGGCAGGCGCGGCCTGACCTTCATATTCGGTAGCCGCCGCGGGGTACGGTGTCGATCAGCGGCGGCTCGCCGAGCTTCGTGCGCAAACGCTTGATGGTGACCTTGACGGTGGTGGTGAACGGGTCGGCGTTCTCGTCCCACACGTGCTCGAGCAGCTCCTCGGCGGAGACGACGCGGCCGTGGGCCCCGAGCAGGTACTCGAGCACGGCGAGCTCCTTGGGGCTGAGCGACAAGCGCTGCCCGTCGCGGCTGGCGAGGCGATTGGCGGAGTCGACGCGCAGGTTGCCGTGCACGAGCACAGGCGGTAGCTGGACGCCGGAGCGTCGGGCGAGCGCGCGCACGCGGGCGACGAGCTCGGCGAAGGCGAACGGCTTGGGCAGGTAGTCGTCGGCGCCGAGGCTGAGGCCGTCGACCCGGTCTTCGATGCTGCCGGCGGCGGTGAGCATCAGGATCCGCCCGTTGCGACCCTCGGCCACGAGCGAGCGGCAGATCTGATCGCCATGCACGCCGGGGAGATCGCGGTCGAGCACCAATACGTCGTAGTCGGTGAGCGCGAGTCGTGTGAGCGCGTCGTGGCCATCGAGCGCGACGTCGACGGCGATGCCCTCACGGCGCAGACCGGTGGCGACCGTGTCGGCCAGCTCGGCGTGATCCTCGACCAGCAGCACTCGCATTGAGCTACCAAGCGTGGCGCATCGGTGGTTACAGCGCGGTTACAGCGTCGCTCACCGTGGTGTAACCGGCCATTCCGTAGAACGGCCTGGCACGCAACATCAAGCCAGCGCGAGGAGACGACGAGATGGAAGCGACAAAGCTGATTGCGGGGCTCACGGCGCTCGCGCTGCTCGCGGCGGGGTGTGGCGGCGGCGGCAAGACCCCGACCGTGGCGCACCTGGGGTCGAGCACTTCCTCGGGCGGCTCCTCGGCCGGCTCGGGCGGCTCCTCGGCCGGCTCCGGCGGCTCGCAGAGTGGTTCTGCCTCGCCGGGCAGCCAGGCGGTGGCGTACTCGGCGTGCGTGCGCGCACACGGAGTGCCCAACTTCCCCGACCCGAAAGTCTCGACGAACGGCAACGAAGTGAAGGTTGCAATCGCGGTCAATCCGTCGATCTCGGGCAATCCCCATTTCAAGTCGGCGCAGGAAGCCTGCGGCAAGCTGCTCCCAAACGGTGGCCCGGGCGCGGGAGAAGGCAACCAGCAGATCAGCCTGCAGGAACAATCGCAGTACCTGAAGGCGGCGGCGTGCATCCGCTCGCACGGGATCCCCAACTTCCCCGACCCGACGTTCTCCGGCGGGGGCGTGCACGTGCCGAAAACCGCCGGCATCAACCCACACTCGCCCCAGGTGCGCGCGGCAGAGGAAGCCTGCCAATCGCTGATCCCGGGCGGCCTGCACGGCAGCCACTAGTGAGCGTGAGGCAACCGCGCCGAACCGCCCTGGCGGGCCTGGGACTCGTGCTGATGGCGGTCGCCGTGGTCGTGAGCGACCCGTTCAGCGGCGGGGGCAGGCCGAGCGGCGTCTCCGACAACGCGAGCGAGACGTCGCTGGTGACGGTGACCCGGCAGTCGCTGTCTGCGCAGACGCAGGTGAACGCCACGCTCGGCTATGCGGGAGCGGCGAACATCCGTGTGCCGACGGGCACGCCACCGTCCGTGGTGCAGCAGGCCGAACAGGCGGTGGGCAGCAGCGAGCGCATGCTGCAGAGCGCGAGTGGATCGCTGTCGGCGGACAGCACGACGCTGGACGACGCGCGGGCAACGGTTACGGCGGCGCGGGACAAGGAGGCTGTCGACTGCGCGGGTGAGGGCGCCGCGGACGAAGCGCCGGGCTCCTCCTCGCCGAGCGGAGAAGCCGCGTCGAGCGGCTCGCCGTCGGATGGTGGGGACGCGAGCGTGTGCGCGAGTGACGTGCAGGCGCTGGCAAGCGAGGAGCAGAGCTCCAGCGGCGCGGCGATGAAGCTGAAGAGCGACCGGGCGTCGCTGTCCTCAGCGCAGGCGGCGGTCGCGAGCGCGGAGGCGTCCGTGGCGGCGGCGCGCTCAGCGGCCGCGGACTACGGTCAGGGCTCGACGTTCACGATGCTGCCGGCGGTGGGCCAGGTGATCGCGCTGGGGCAGAGCGTATTCGCGCTGAGCGGCCACCCGACGGTGCTGCTGTACGGCTCGGTTGTGCCGTCGCGGGCGTTCGTGGCGGGGATGACACCGGGCAAGGACGTGCGGGCGCTGAACACGAGCCTGGACGTCCTCGGCGACGGCACGGGGCTGAGCGGCGAAACGTTCAGCGCGGCAACGGAAGCGGCGGTCCGTGCATTTCAGTCCGCACATGGGATGACGGCGACCGGCGAGCTGCCACTGGGGTCGGTGGTATTCGAGCGGGGGCCGGTGCGGGTGACGAGCGTGACGCCGGAAGTTGGCGCGAACGTGACGCCGGGCCCGGTGCTGGGGATCACCTCGACGCGGCCACAGGTGACGATCGCGCTGAGCGCTTCAGAGCAGTCGAGCGTGAAGGTGGGCGATCGGGTGTCGATCGCGCTGCCCAACCAGCAGACGACACCGGGTGTGATCAGCTCGGTGGGGACCGTTGCGAAATTGCCGGCGAGCAAAGAAGGCGGTGGTGGTGGTGGTGGTGGTGGCGGCGGCGGTGGTGGCGGTGGCGGCCCTGAAGACGGTGAAGAAGGAGGGCCGACGGTGGAAGTGGGCGTCACGCCGAGCGAACCGCGGGCAATGGGCCATCTGGACGAGGCGCCTGTATCGGTGTCGATCACGACAGCGAGCGTTCCCGAGGCGCTGGCTGTGCCGGTGGATGCGCTGTTGGCGTTGGCGGGCGGTGGCTATGCGCTGGAGGTGGTGGAAGATGGCTTGCACCACCTGGAGGCGGTGACGCTGGGGCTGTTTGACGACGCTGAAGGTCTCGTCCAGGTCAGCGGGCCGGGCGTGCGTGCGGGTCAGCGTGTGGTGGCGCCTTCGACATGAGCGATTCAGGCGTGCTCGAGCTGCGGGAGGTGAGCAAGGCGTATGGCACTGAGCCGCCGGTGCTCGCGTTGCGGGAGGTGAGCTTCACGGTGAACGAGGGCGAGCTGGTGGCGATCGTGGGTCCGTCGGGGTCGGGCAAGACGACGCTGCTGCATGTGATCGGCACGCTCGAGCGCCCGAGCGCGGGCGCGGTGCTGATAACAGGCGTTGACGTGGCTGAGCTGTCGGACGGTGAGCTGGCGAGCCTACGCGCGAGGAGCATCGGCTTCGTCTTCCAGCAGTTCTTCTTGGCGGAGCACTCGACGGCGCTCGAGAACGTGGCGGACGGGCTGCTGTATGCGGGCGCTGGCGCGAGCGAGCGGCGCGAGCGGGCGGTGGAGGCGCTTGCCCAGGTTGGATTGGCAGACCGCGTGAGCTTTCGCCCGAGCAAGCTTTCCGGCGGTGAGCGCCAGCGGGTGGCGATCGCGCGCGCGTTGGTCGGCCGTCCGGCGATCGTGCTCGCGGATGAGCCCACGGGCAATCTGGACAGCGCGGCGGGTGCTGCGATCGTGCGGTTGCTGGAAGAGCTGAACGCCGGGGGCGCGACGATCGTGGTCATCACCCACGATCGTGAGCTGGCGGCGAGCCTGCCGCGTCAGGTGCAGATGCTCGACGGGCGCATCGTTGCGGACACGGCGGTGTCGAATGTTGATTAGT
>Ga0070762_10000178_pt1 | contig 23637 bp, 14 predicted proteins | sample HubBroMetageREF2_FD_66726 | JGI IMG/M metagenome (GOLD analysis project Ga0070762, IMG submission 66726) | Reference soil microbial communities from the Hubbard Brook experimental Forest, New Hampshire, USA - Hubbard Brook CCASE Soil... | ecosystem: Environmental > Terrestrial > Soil >...
GGATGGCGTAAGAGATTAAGGCTTTTTCACCGCGGAGTCACAGAGAAAATCCATCGGTAAGGGCACGGTTTCGATCGTGCCCTTCTTTTTGCCCATTCCTTACGCACGAGCGTACAAGTCCTTGCGTTCACGTTGACTTGTGTTCCATATTTTGCAAGACTCAATTAATCTAGTGTTGAAGGGTTAACCTCGAAGGCCTCGCTCCGTTTAAGTTGTGCGCGATGGAATTGCTACTCAATATCGTTTGGTTGACGCTGGCCTTTCCCGCTATCTGGATGTGGCGTCACCAATCGACTTGCCCTGCGGATGGCTGTCGCTTGAGCCGGGTCCGGCCGTTCCTGCTTTTGAGTTGCGTTCTGATGCTCTTGTTCCCGGTAATTTCAGCTACCGACGACCTGCATGCGATGCGGCAGGAAATGGAAGAGTCGAGTTCGTCGAAGCGAATGGTTAAGCAGGCCGTCGGGGATAAATCAGCTTCTGGTGCGAACGTCCCCGGTGCTTTGCCGGCTTGGATGTCCCCTTTGCCAGTCGATCCCAACCACCAGGTTTGCGGACAGGTCGTGGTGATCTCGGTCGTTTTTCCCCAGCAAGCGCACGCCACCGGGCGTGCTTCTCGTGCCCCGCCGTTCGCATCCTTTAGTGGAAATGTTCGTTTCGGCGCCTAGTTCTCCCCGGTTTGAACCGAGCCCTATGTGTTGCCGCGATAGGCGGTGTGTTTGGCTGCGGCCTATCTGTTGCCGGCCTAGGCCGGCAACCATTGATTTACGGAGTAGTGGATGAACCAGACGCTTTGGAGATGTTCCGGGCTTTTTGTTTTGCTCTGCTGCGGTCTGAAGGCGGGTGCGCAGCAGACTTTGACCTGGGAACAAGTGCGCGCGCGGTTCGAGCAAGGAAACCCTACGTTGTTGGCAGACAAGCTGAGTATTGACGAATCGAAAGCAGAGGAGATTACGGCGTTCCTGCGTCCGAACCCGACCTTCACTCTATCGGCGGACGGGACCCAAATCGCTCCGAGTCAAGGTGTCTGGAAGCCATTTGCTGGAACGTTTGAGACGCCCAGCATTAGTTATCTATACGAGCGGAGGCACAAGCGCGACCTACGGCTGCAAAGCCAGCAGAAGGCGACACTGATTGCCGAATCGATTCACGCCGACCTGGAGAGGACCCTCCTGTTTAACTTGCGCGCTGCGTTTGTGTCGACCATGCAAGCGAAAACGGTGCTGCAACTAGCAAAAGATGACCTTGATTACTACGACCACGTGCTCGACATCAGCAGAAATCGATTTCAAGCGGGCGACATTGCGCAGATCGATCTCGATCGATTGGAACTGCAGCGCGTGCAATACGAATCTGACGTGCAAACCGCAGAGGTCAATCTGCGTACCGCGAAGATCCAATTGCTGACACTGCTGAACGATCGGAGCCCGATTGAACAATTCGACGTCATCGGATCCTTCGATTTCAATGACCAACTGATCTCTCGCGACGAATTTCGGAAAATCGCTATGGATACGAGGCCGGATCTCAAAGCGGCCGTGGAAGCCGTCGACAAAGCTCAGACCGATCACAAGCTGGCCGTTTCGAACGGCTCGACCGATCCCACGTTCAGCGTATGGTATACGCACAACGCATCTACGAATAATCCGTTTGCCACAAATACTCTGGGGGTCAGCGTCAGTGTTCCACTGCGCGTCTTCGACCGTAATCAGGGTGAGAAGCTGCGCACGCAGATCGATATCACGCGCAATGAGAGATTGCGCGAGGCGACCGAAGCAGGCGTGCTGAGTGACGTAGATTCCGGCTATGCCACGATCGCAAGCAATCTGACTCTGCTGCGGCCCTACAAAGCCAAATACCTGCAACAGTCTTTACGAGTGCGGGACACGATTTTCTTTTCTTATCAAAACGGCGGCGCTTCATTGCTGGATTTTTTGAACGCACAGTCGGAGTACCGCAGCGTGCAGTTGAATTACGTGAATCTGGTTGGCGCGTACTTGACGGCCGCGGCTCAATTGAATATGGCCGTCGGCCGGGAGGTAATCCCATGAACGCGAAAATGACATCCAGACTTGTCATCACTGCTCTGGCTGCGATTCTTTGCCTGCTCCCGAACGTGCTTCTCCTTGGCTGCAACGAAGGCAAAGCCGATCCAAAAGCTGAGGCGCCGCCCAAGGCGGTTGTCGAGCCGGATTTGGACGCCAACAACTTCAAGGTTGACCATCCGGAACTGTTCCCGCTGGCGATAGCAACTGAGTACAAAGCTGCGCCCGCGCTGAATGTAACGGGAGTCGTGCAACCTGATATCGCGCGAGCTGTTCCGGTGGTTTCTCTGGCTGCAGGACGAGTTGTGGAGGTTAAAGCCAGGCTGGGCGACGTCGTGCAGAAAGGCCAGTTGTTGCTTAGAGTCCAGAGCAACGATGTTTCCGGAGCTTACCAGTCTTATTTGAAAGCCGTAAACGATGAGCGCCTGGCGCGCCAGCAACTGCAGCGGGCACAGACCCTTTATGACAAGGGTGCCATCGCTAAGAGTGCACTCGAGGCCGCTGAAGACGCGGAACAGGATGCCAAAGTTGACCTGGACACCTTTGCTGAACAGTTGAGACTGCTCGGTGTGGACAAAGATCATCCGTCGGGGATCGTCGACGTGGTTGCCCCCATCTCGGGCGTGATTACGGATCAGCAGATTACTAACGCCGGCGGCGTTCAGGGCCTGTCTGGCCCGAATCCATTCACCATTTCGGATCTCTCCTACGTATGGATTGTCTGCGACGTTTACGAAAATGATCTCGATGCAGCGCGCGTGGGTGAAACCGCCGACATCCGTCTGAACGCCTATCCAGGAAAAACCTTCAAGGGCCGGATCGATAACATCCTGCCGGTTCTCGATCCCAATCTCCGCACTGCCAAAGTTCGAATCGAAGTCCCGAACCCAGGGCTCATGCGCGTGGGAATGTTTGTTACGGCGACGTTCTATGGCAAGCAGCCTGAGGCCTACGCGGCCATCCCGGCAAGTGCGATTCTACATCTGCATGACCGCCAGTGGGTTTACGCGCCAATCGGTTCCGGACACTTCAAGCGTATGGAAATCGTGACAGGAGAAATGCTTCCCGACAACATGCAGGAGGTCATCTCCGGCATCAAACCTGGGGATCAAGTGGTCTCAAACGCTCTGTCGCTACAGAACACCGTGGAGCAATAAATGATTCGCAGAATCGTTGATTTTGCTCTCGGCAACCGGTGGTTGGTCGTAGGCCTGGCGCTGATCCTTTTTGCGGCCGGGATCGTTTCGTTTGAGCGCCTGCCTATCGAAGCGTATCCCGACGTGGCGGATAACTACGTCGAGATTATCACGCAATGGCCGGGAATTTCGGCGGAGCAGATCGAACAGCAGGTTACGATTCCGCTTGAGGTTGTGATGAACGGCATCCCGCAGGTCGTTCACTTGCGTTCGTTCTCGCTCTTCGGCCTGTCTGATTTAAAGCTCATCTTCGATGACGAATCCGACGACGCCTGGAATCGCGAGCGTGTTTTGGAACGGCTGAGCCAGGTCACTCTGCCGCCGGGCGTGAGTCCGCAGATGGGTACGGACTGGAGCCCGGTCGGCCAGATTTATTTCTTCACTCTGCGCAGCACCAATCCGGCGTACGACCCGATGGAGTTGAAGTCCATTGAAGACTGGGTCATTGAAAAGAATTTCAAAGCTGTCCCCAACATTGTTGATGTCTCCAGCTTCGGCGGCCCTACGCGTGAATACCAGGTCCGCGTCGACCCCAATAAGCTCGTCGCCTATGGTCTTAGTCTGGGCCAAGTCGAACAGCAACTGACGAACAGCAACGGAAATGCGGGTGGAAGCTTCATACAAGCGGGTCTGCAACAGATTAATGTCCGGTCTGTCGGACTGGTCGACCGAACCCAGGACATCGAACAGACGGTCATTCTGACCAAGAACGGCACGCCGCTCCGTGTCAAAGACATTGCCGTCGTTGTACAGGGCCCCAAGATTCGCCTCGGTCAATTCGCGAAAGCCATTCACCGCGAGGACGGCAAGATTATCGACAATGACGACGTGGTCTCCGGCATCGTGCTATTGCGAAAGGGCTCAGCGGCCGATGCCGCTCTTGATGGTATCCACAAGAAGGTTGAGGAACTCAATAGTCATATTCTGCCGCCGGGCGTGAAGATTGTTCCCTTCATCGATCGCCGCGATCTGGTGCACTTCACTTCTCATACCGTGCTCCATAACCTTACCGAAGGAATGATTCTGGTGTCGGTCGTTTTGTTCCTGTTTCTCGGCAACGTCCGGGGCGCCTTGATCGTCGCTGCGACCATTCCGTTTTCTTTGCTGTTTGCCTCGATTTGTCTGGACCTGCGACAAATCCCCGCGAATCTTCTGTCCCTCGGTGCGCTGGATTTCGGCATGGTCGTCGATGGCGCGGTCGTGATGATTGAAAACATCGTCCGCCACTTGGGCCACACCAACGGGATGCAGACCCCCGCCGAAAAGATCAGTGACGCTTCCCATGAGGTCCAACGCCCGGTGTTCTATGCCATCGGCATCATCATTACCGCGTACCTGCCGATCTTTACGCTGCAGCGGGTCGAAGGGCGATTGTTCCATCCGATGGCCTGGACCGTTGCCTTTGCGCTACTTGGGGCGCTGATCTTTTCCATCGTGATTGCGCCGGTGTTGGCGAGCTTCGCTTTCGCTAAGGGGGCAAAAGAATGGCATAACCCGGCAATGAATTTCGTGATAAGGCAATATCGCACCGCGGTTCGTTGGGCCATTCGCCATCGGGTCATCACGGTAGGAGTCGCCGTGTTTGGCATCGGGTTAGCCGGTTTCCTCGGATTCAGTGGTATTATCGGCTCCGAGTTTTTGCCCCATCTGGACGAAGGCGCTCTCTGGGTCCGCGGAACACTCGCTCCCAGCGCCGGCCCTGACGAAGGCATCCGCGTGGCGAACCAGGCGCGAATCGTACTTTGCTCTTTTCCTGAGGTCCCACAATGTACCAGCCAGGTGGGGCGTCCCGATGATGGAACTGACACCACGGGTTTCTTCAATACCGAATATTTTGTGGACTTGAAACCAAAAGAAGAGTGGCGTCCCGTTTTCCACGAGAATAAAGATGAACTCATCGCTGCCATGAATCGCGAGTTGGACAAAATCCCCGGTGTCGTTTGGGGTTTTTCGCAGCCCATCGAAGACAACATGGAGGAAGCTGTCAGTGGCGTAAAGGGTGAGCTTGCCACCAAGGTCTACGGTGACGACCTGAAGATTCTCGAAGCGAAGGCCGACGAGATCGTCGGCATCCTCGGCCGCGTCAAAGGCATCGAGGATCTAGGAGTGTTGCGGGTGCTTGGCCAGCCCAACCTGAATGTCACAGTCGACCGAGATCGAGCAGCACGTTATCAGATCAATGTCTCGGACGTTCAGGACGCGATACAGACTGCGGTTGGGGGCAATGCGCTCACCCAGGTCCTGCAAGGCGAAGCTCGCTATGACCTCGTTCTCCGCTACCTCCCGCAATATCGGGCCACCAAGGAGGCGATCGAGAACATTCGCCTGCTCGCCCCCACAGGCGAGCGCGTATCGTTGGCCCAGCTTTGCAAGATCAAAGAAGAGGATGGCGGTTCGGAGATCTATCGCGAAGGCAATCGTCGCTATATCGCCGTTAAGTACAGCGTCCGTGGGCGAGATCTCGGCAGCACGGTAGAGGAGGCAATGAAAAAGGTTGACGAGCAGGTGAAGTTGCCGCTCGGATACGGCATCTATTGGGAGGGGGAATACGCCAGCCAGAAGCGGGCCAACGCTCGCCTGCTGATTGTTCTCCCGGTAACCATTCTCATCATCTTCGTCCTTCTTTACACGATGTTCAAATCCTTCAAGTGGGCGCTGTTGATTCTGGCAAACATTGCCGTAGCCCCGGTCGGTGGTCTGCTGGCGCTGCTCATGACAGGTACCCATTTCAGCGTTTCCTCGGGCGTAGGTTTCTTAGCGCTGTTCGGTGTATGCGTGCAAACGGGAGTCATCATGCTCGAGTACATCAATCAGCTTCGAGCCCGAAGGTATTCCATCGAGGATGCCGCCGTGGAGGGTGCCGTTCTCAGATTGCGACCGATCCTAATGACTATGCTCGTGGCCACGCTCGGTCTCTTGCCGGCCGCGCTATCGCATGCCATTGGCTCCGACTCACAGCGTCCGTTCGCGATCGTAATTGTCGGAGGTCTCATCGCCGCTCTCGTCATGAGCATCTTTCTGTTGCCGACTCTTTATGTCTGGATCGCGGGTGAGCGCGATGTGTTGCCTCGGGCTGAAGAGGGATTTGAAGTGGGTGAGCATGTGGACTGAGGACAAACGAAGTCCTCTAATACGCGCCTCGGTGATTCGCGGCCTTTAGTGGCTTAACAAATGTTCTTTCGGAGTTTGTATGAAGTTTGTGATCGCGATTGCGCTGGTTCTGGTGTGGCTGTTTTTTCCGGCGACGCAGACTCTAAGATGGTGGCGTCGTTGGCGAGCCAGACGAGAGGCGGCTAACTATTCAAGAACGCTTCTCAGGTGAACTTGGTCAAAGTTGGCTCGACGATCTGACGATGCTGGCGTAGACGCCATCTCGCCCCGAGACGATCTGAGATTGTTTACCATTTTTCCAGTGGTTTCCACAAAGAAGTTCTGTCCTCCACAGCTTGTGCACAAGCCAGCTTCGATTTTCTATTGCGATGATTCAATTGCTAAAGCAGAGTATCGCCAGCGCAGATGTGCGGTGTCTTGAGAGCGCTGTCAGATTGCGGAGAGTTGACGTTTTCGGTGGTTCTCGAGAGTGAACCGCCGGAGGGTTTCCTAGGACTTGTCACGGCGAGATGCTGAATGAGAGGTTCTGGGGCGCCGGGCACGCGGCCTCCTCGAATAGTTCCTTTGCAGGAACTGAGCCGTCAACTTGAACAATCAGTTCAAGTCATGGGCTGTGGACACAGGTCTGCGGATCGAAGACTTGAAGGACGGGCTGAGAAACGAGCGTTCCTCCAGGAATGCGGTTTCAAAAAGCGCCTCGCTGCATAGGGCAGTGAGGGCGCAAGCAAGACATCCACAAGCATGCGGCCCAGATGGCTGGTCTGGGCCGCATTTATTTTTTGTGCAGAAAGCAATTCGCCACAGATTTCACGGATCAGGATTGATTGGAGGACATGCGAGCTGTTTCCTGAGCGGAGGCTTCTCAATTGATCTTCGCTTTTGTTTCACCTATACTCTGGCTGAATGGAACAAACTCCGGACAATTCAGTTTTTGCCACGCAACTGGACCACCAAAAAACTTGGGTTTGTTCTTCGTTTTCCGAAGATATTATTTCGCATTCACAAGTCGTTCGTGAGTAGTATCGCTCTCGCGTTCTTACACATTTTCTCCTGAACAGTACGAAGCCTTTGGCAACAATTGATTACAATCTCGCGCACACCCTGCCGGCAAACGTGGAAGCCGAGCGCTCCATCCTTGGCGCCATCCTGCTCGACAATCTGGCCTACAATGAAGCTGCCGAGCATTTGAAGCCGGAGGACTTCTCGCTCGATTCTCATCGCCGCGTCTTCTCGCGCATGGTCGACCTGGCCGAATCTTCGCGGCCGATCGACATGATTACTCTTGTCGAAGAACTGGACCGGCGCAAGGAACTGGAGGCGATTGGCGATGTCGGCTACATTTCCGGACTAGTTGACGGCGTCCCCGACCGGCCGAGCATTGAGCATTACATTAAGATCGTCCGCGATAAAGCCCTGCTGCGTGGATTGATTCACGCCGCCGGCGCCGCGATTGCACGCGCCTCCGATCAAAGCGATCCTGCCGAAGAAATCCTGAACGACGCGGAAGCTGCCATTTTCCAGCTTTCCGAAAAGCGGATTGGCCGCGGCTTCATGGGCGTTCAGGACATAGTCAAAGAATCTTTCGGGTCGGTGGATGCACTACTGCAGCGCGGCCAGCGCATCACGGGCCTGGCCACTCACTACACCGACTTGGACGAGATGACTAGCGGATTCCAGCGCGCGGACCTGATTATCATCGCCGCGCGCCCGTCAATGGGAAAAACTGCCTTCGCGATGAACATCGCCGAGAACGCGTCCATCGAAGATCAGAAGGTGGTTGGCATGTTCTCGCTGGAAATGTCCCGCGAGGCTTTGCTGTTGCGTTTACTGTGTTCGCGAGCGCGGGTCGATTCGCACAAGATGCGCACCGGTTCGCTCTGGCGCGATGACATGACCAAAGTCGTTCAGGCCATGGAGCAATTAGCGCATGCGCCGATTTTCATCGACGACACACCCGGCATCTCGCTGAGCGAAATGCGGGCCAAGGCTCGCCGTCTGCAACAGTCGCAAGGCAAACTCGACTTGCTGATCGTGGATTACCTGCAACTCATGTCGGGTGGTGGTAGGCGCTATGAAAATCGTACCCAGGAAGTTTCCGCCATTTCGCGGGGTCTGAAAGCATTGGCCAAAGAACTAGCGGTGCCGGTGATTGCGCTTTCGCAGCTAAGCCGCGCACCTGAGAGCCGGGGTGGCGACCACCGTCCACAACTTTCCGACCTCCGCGAATCCGGATCGATCGAGCAGGATGCAGACGTCGTCGCTTTCATTTTCCGCGAAGAGGTCTACAAACAGGACGACCCCGACCTGCAAGGCAAGGCGGAACTCATTATCGCCAAACAGCGAAACGGCCCCACCGGCCGGGTAAACCTGGCGTTTCTAAAGAATTCGACCCGTTTCGAATCGATGCTCGCGGACGGCATGGCGCAACCTGAATAGTATGTTTACTGGTCACAAGTTAGTGCTGATGTTGCTGTGGAAAGGCTGTGGAATCGTGCACAGTGATGCCCATAGCTTGTATCTGTGACTTCGGTAGCAATTATGACTTTGCTGTTGCGATATCCGTAACTAATTAGAACATAAGAAGTTATTGTTGTTCCCCGCGGTTCGTAATGGCAAATTGGGAACCTGCCGAAAATTTCAAGCAACCCGCGAGATTTGCACATTCCCTCGATATTGGCTCCATCATTGCTAAGCCGGTGCCGTGGGTCAGCAAGAGTGACAAATAACTGTTAACAATTGTTACCGGACGTCGAATTGCTGTGCCTGCCGACGCGGTGACCTTCGTTTATTCTTCCCGGAGCCCTATGACTGCCGCACCGCACGATGCTTCCCATTTGTTCGTGGAGATCGGCGCTGCCATCGTTCTGCTGGCAATTCTGGCGCGATTGGCGAACCGATGGTGCTTCTCCGCGATTCCTCTCTACCTGCTGGCTGGTCTGGCCCTTGGCGATGGCGGCCTGGCTCCTCTTCCTCTTAGTCAGGGCTTCATTGGAACTGGGGCAGAGATAGGCGTCCTGCTGCTGCTTTTTATGCTAGGACTGGAATATAGCGGCGAAGATTTGAAAAAGAACCTCCGCTTTGGGCTACCTGCGGGCATTGTGGACTTTCTCTTGAACTTCACCCCCGGTCTGGCAGCGGGATTTCTGCTGAAATGGAAGCCTCTGGCTGCCGTCCTGCTGGGAGGCGTCACATACATCTCGTCCTCTGGCGTGATCGCCAAAGTGCTGGAGGAACTGCGCCGGATCAACAATCCGGAGACGCCAACGGTCTTGGCGGTTCTCGTCCTCGAAGACCTGGCGATGGCTGTGTATCTTCCTCTCGTGGGAGTTTTGCTGCTGGGCGGTGGGCCAACGAAGATTGCGCTCTCCGTCACGATCGCGGTCGCGGTTGTGCTGCTCGTGCTCTTTGTGGCCCTCAGGTATGGGCTACGGCTCAGCCAGTTTCTGGCCCACGAGTCCGACGAGATCATTTTGCTCACAACGTTTGGATCCGTGCTTCTGGTGGCTGGTTTGGCTGAGCGCTTCCAGGTGTCGGCGGCCATCGGCGCGTTTTTAGTCGGCATCGCATTATCCGGACCCATTGCCGAACAGTCGCACAGACTTCTCGCTCCATTACGCGACCTGTTCGCCGCCACTTTCTTCTTCTTTTTCGGATTGCAGATCGATCCCGCAACTTTGCCGCCGGCTCTTCCGGTCGCGCTGGGATTGGGCGTTGTCACGACTCTGACGAAAGTGCTCACCGGATATTGGGCAGCGAAGCGAGCCGGCGCCGATAAGCAAGCTGCTTTGCGCGCGGGGACGGCATTGGTCGCCCGTGGAGAATTCTCTATTGTGATCGCGGGTCTGGGCGCGTCGCTTGAACCGAGCCTGGGTCCGCTGGCCGCCGCCTACGTGCTCCTCTTGGCGATTCTAGGACCGGTTCTGGCGCGCCTTGCCAAATGACGGTTCGGAGTGGGAAGTCGCGTCGGAAAGCGCTTCTTGTGCCGAGGCAAGAGTATGGGATTCGGTCACGCAATCTCGATCCGCTCAATTCACGCGGGAACTTCTTCAGCACGGCCTAGTGGACGTTCCTAGTGTGAGGATCGCACTGGTTGTGGCGAACTCGGGCCACTCTTGTTCTTCGTAAAGACCTGGAGCAATCCCTCCAGGAACGAGAAGAATACCTCCACGGCGTATCCCACCAGAAAGGCGATCGCCAACGGCGGGATGGAGGCCGCTTGGGTTATCGTGAAGTTGTTAAACAGCCCAACTACGGCACCCCCGATGGCTGCTATCAGGAACCGGGCTGAATTGACCGAGGACGGTATGAATGTTCGCGCTGCCATTTGCTGCTCGAAGGTTCGCAAAAGATATGCGCAAGTACCCAAGAGAGCATAGAGAACTGGAAGCAGGCAGGTAGTAATGGCGCCGTAATAAACCGAGATAAGATCGAGTACGTCTTGGCCAAACAACCGGACGTCCTGATAGGTAGTAGTTAGGGTGTCCAAAGCCTTCGGCATGTTGGGCAATCCAACCTCCAGCTGGAACTTGGCCTTGAGTGTTTCTTGGTTTTTCTCGTTGAGTTCTCGCTGATCTTCCTCGTTGAGCTTCTGTTGGTCTTGTTCTTTGAGTTTGTTGGTGGAGGCTTCCTTGAGTTTTTGCTGGGGGTGTTTGATAAGCAGTCCTTGGGCTTCTTTCTGGCTCGCCTTCGAGTTCCATCGGTATTCTGCAAAAGGATCCCTTGCTGCCTGGAACACAAACCAATTTAACTGCAGAGATCGGGCGTCGATTGCGCGGATGGTAGAGGCGTATAGCTGGAGCTGAGAGATGACATCCGCTTCATTAAGTCCTTTAGGAAGGGGCTTTTCAGGAGTTCCGCCCGACGGTGCCGCTGACGTGCCGAGCTCCGCCCTGAGCTTTACAGCCAGGTCATTGGCAGTGGTGATATCGGCACGAATCGCGTTCGAAATAGCAGAGGAGATAAAACTTGCCAGTGAAAATGGAACGATCAGAACAGCCAGCCAGAAGGCCACAATCCAGTAAGTATGAATAGTTGGCGTGGTGTCATCGTTGCACGCCTTCAGGCTCTCGGCTGTAACCGGCTTGAGGACTAGGGCAAGCTTCGTCAGCGCCGCAAGCAGATTGGCGACCGTTTCCTCGTTCCATCCGATGCCACCGGCAGTAGCCCTCGCCTGCAGGATGTGATCTCGAGTTTCGGCCTCGATCTCGATACCGGCTTCAGCCGCATACTTGAGCAGCCTCTCGGCATCTTTCAGCGCCTCGTGGAAATAAGGAGGGCAGGTTGAGGCTGCGATAAGCTCGCCGCTCACTACGTTCTTATTGTCTGGCAGTACCGCGATATGAATGTCAGGAGAGTGTGCAGCTCCGTTCGGGGCGGCCGAGTCCACGGTTGCTGATTGCGTTCCGTAAAGTATTCGATCATCCGTGGCTTGAGCCATTGCGGAACTCCGCTAGTCAACTTATTTGGATAGTGATTCTCCTCCAGATTTCGTTTCATTGGAAACCCGAACGCCCGCTTCTAGCCTCCGGCGGACGCAGCAACCGCGGTGCGGTTGGTTGCCAGCAGCTTCAACATGGCTTGGGCATCAGCCGGCCGCGAGTAGTTGTAGCCTTGTGACATCTCGCATTTGAGCAGCTTGAGCAGCTTGATGTGATCTTCCGTTTCTGTCCCTTCGGCGACGACCTTCAGGCCAAGATTGTGGGCAAGCATAATGATGATGCGCACGATCTCGTGGCTTTCAGGGTCGCTGTCCATGTGCATGATGAACGCGCGGTCAATTTTCAAGGTGTCGACGGGAATGCGGCGCAAGCGGCTCAGCGAGGAATAGCCTGTGCCAAAATCGTCGATGCTCAGGCGAACTCCGAGCGCCTTCAACTGCGCCAGCACCTGACCAGATTTTTCCGCGTCTCCCATGGCGATGGTCTCGATGATTTCAAGCTGTAAGCACGCGGGGTCAAAGCCGATCTCCGCAAGGCTTTTGCCAATCTCGCTGGCCAAGTCGGGCTGCGCAAATTCTTTGGGAGTAATGTTCACGCTCATGGTGAGCGGCGGATTTGCGGGAAATTCGGATTGCCACGATTGTAGTTGTTGGCAGGCTTCGCGCCGCAGTTGCCGGTTCATGGGGATGATGAGCCCAATCTCCTCCGCTACCGCGATGAACTCGATCGGAGGAACGATTCCCTCCGGGCGTTGCCATCGCGTCAGCGCCTCGAAGCCCGTGATCTTGCCGGTTTGCAACGACACAATCGGCTGGTAGAAAACGCGGAATTCTCCCTGGTCAAAAGCCTTGCGCAGATCCGTCTCCAGCCGCAACCGCTTAACCGCAGACTCATGCATGGCCGTGTCCGACACTTCGCAACGGGCTTTGCCCGCCCGCTTGGCTCGGTACATCGCGATGTCCGCGTCGCGCAGCAGATCCTCGGCTTGGGTGTGGGGGGTGGTGCTGGCGGTGATTCCAATGCTGGCGGAAATGACGATCTCCTGCTGATTTACCACGAAGGGCGTCGCCAGGTCGGCCTGTACCCGTTCCGCCACACGAACTGCTTCAATGGGGTCGCGGATGTCGTCGAGAAGGATGGTGAATTCATCACCGCCGAGCCTGGCCAGCGTGTCGTCGTTACCGGGCCTGTCAAGCGCGCCGTTATTGCGCGGGCGTGAGACAGTATCGGCACGCCGCACCGCATCCTTCAACCTCTGTCCGATCTTGATCAGTAGCTCATCCCCAGCCGTGTGTCCCAGACTGTCGTTAACAATCTTGAATTCGTCGATGTCGATCAGTAACACCGCAAACTTGTAGTTGGCATGTCTCTTAGAGAGCGTGAGAGCGTGCTGCAGCCGGTCCAGGAACAGAGCGCGGTTGGGCAGGTTCGTGAGTCCATCGTGAAATGCATTGTGGGCGAGCAGTTCCTCGGCCCGCTTTCGCTCGGTGATGTCGCGGTTCACGATGACCAGTTTGTCGGTCTGCCCTTTGGCATCCCGGATCGGGCTCGCGGTCGATTCCAGAGTGCGCCAGGACCCGTCTTTATGACGAATCCGGTACTCCATCGGCTCGCCGCGGCCAGTGAGCCGTGCTTGTTCAGCGGCTTTCAATACTCGCGGGCGATCGTCGGGATGAATTTGCTCAAGCGATGAGGTGGTCTTCAAATCCTCGGGGGAATATCCCAGGACTTTTTGATAAGCGGGACTGTTGTAAAGCCGCCGGCCATCGCTGCCCACCAGCGCGATCATGTCGGCCGCATTTTCACTGATGAGCTGAAACAGTTGATCCCGCTCGGCCAGTTGGCGTCGAATGCGGTGCAGCTGAAAGTGCTGGTAAATGGTGTAGAAGTCGAAGAGCAAAACCAGAGCTGCCAGCCCGCGAACCCACTCCCTCAGGTCGAACCAATACGACGAGTCCCGATCCCAGCGAAACCAGGGAAAAGTGAACGAGACGATGCCCAAGGTCAACGCCAGCGTTACCGCTACGGCGAACCCCCAGAGCCACCACTCGCGCCCTTCGATCTGGCGCATCTGCGTGGGAATCGCCTCTGGGCTATTCTGATTTACTTCCGGAAATGCCTGCTGATCCATGCGGTTTAACTTTGCTGTTGCAACTTTAAAGATTTTAATCTGCAGGGAAACTTGGGGGAGAGTTACGAAAGTTGCGCCGTCGGTGCTGATTCAGCCTTCGACGAACTACCTTCCGTGGAAAGGGCTGAACTGAATTCTATCTAATTCATCACCGCGTAACTCAGGCACGCCGAATTTGTGGGGGAAACATCGGTCGCAATCACGAAGCTCACGCCGGGCGTTTGTTCGACGATCCCATAATGCCGGCCTAGAGTCCGGTCGCAAGTAATCCCCAAGCCGGGACCATAAGTAAAATTCTCGTCGATGTGAATTTCGCTGGTCGCGGTAACAGCACTGGTAAGGACTGTGACGCTGGTTGTCCCCGGTGCGATCGAAATCATTCCAGCGGCTGCGGATCCGCACGAGCCAATGCTTGACGAGCAGTTTGAGGTGGTCTGAAAGGCGGTGGCACTGACTGGAACCTTGAAGGTCTTAAGCGAAGACGTTAGGCGCTCTAACCAGTTTGTTCCATCTCCCGGATTGGCAATATAGAGTGAAATCGATACCGGAGCGCCGATCGAAATCTGGGTCGAATTCGTAAACTGATTGTTCGGCTGGTCATACCCGATATACGAGTCCGCTGCATCCCAACTCGGCCTATGCATCGGCGACGCGAGCGTCTTCGACGGATTGGAATCGGCAAGCGTAATAATGTGCGTTGCTGGGACGGAACTTTGAGGAGGTTCCTCAAAGATGATCCTGCCCTTGAGACCGCCGGGTTGCCCGCCGAATGCGCTGTCCTGAAGCAGAGTGCCAACAATTGGAGAGTAATCATTGGAGACTGCGTTTCCACTTTGACATTCGGTCCAGATCGCTGACTGCTGAACCATGGGATCGCATTCCTGGGCAAAGACCGACGGCTGATTGGCTCCGTCAGAGTTTACGAATCCTCCCTGCGTGATGGTTTGTGCGTAATAACGAGTAGGCTGTAAACCACCCGTATTTTGTGTGTCTTTGTTGTTGGTGAGTATGACCGAGCCCGGCCAGGTCAAGAGTGCGGGGGAATAGAATGTCGCCGCCGGAATCGAGTAGGGCGAAGGATTGGCCGCCGCGTTATCGAGGATCGAGCAGACTTTATTGGAACAATTAGCGGTGGTCACTCCAGTCGCGATGGCGAAGTTTCCAGTTCCGTAAGGAGCCGCAGTATTTGCGCTCGGAGCACCAGGAATGCGCAAGACGTCATACGTAATTACACCCGCCGTCCCAACCTGGTTCCACTGGACCTTGATGGTTCCCGACCCGTTCGTCATTGCAGATCCGGCGAGATAGGCTGGAGACGTGCCCATTGTGCTGCTTTGCACAACGACGTAATAGTTGTATTGCGTCTGCCCAGTGCTCGCATACTGAGGAAGAGATCCCGCCGGCCCGACGCCTCCGGACACCTGAGCATAGCCGCCCTCGGCAATCAATCCCGCGATGCCCGTTCCAAGTGGATTGGTGCAGTCTCCCACTTCCTCGTAGACGTTATTCAATTGGACAGAGGGATTGTTGTAAACCTGATATGAACGTATTCCGAACTGCGCGTAGCCTTGCACCACAGTGTTCGACACTTGCAGCGTGTTCCCATCTTGGTTGTCGATTCCGTTGGCCGCGCACTGGAAGGAAAGGTTCGAGTTCTGAACCCAGATGACGCCAGCGTTCACCGAGAAAGGCCCCGGACCGAAGATCGCGGTAGAACAAAATGTCGAATCGCACCTGCTCCACGATCCCGAGCCTGCGTTCAGTTGATCGATGAGTGCTGCCTGATCATTATTCACTTGGATGAGGTAGCCAAACGAATCGCCCCCATTTGCGGCATTCGCGGCTGCCAGATTACTCAACGCAGACCCTTGCGCATTGTCTACGATAGCGGGCCATGTCCCATTGCTCACACCCGCGCGTAGCCGCAGACCTTGAATCTTGATGCCATTAAAAAGAGTAGCGCTCGATGGATCCCCTACCATTATGCAAGTGTCTTTCATGGCGCAGGTGATCGTGGCTCCAGATGCGGAAATCGTCACGCCTGAAGCTCGGATTGAGAGCCTTGCGTAAAACACATATTCTTTGGGGTCGATCATTATTGATCGCGAGGTTTGCCCGGCCGATCCCTGCACGACGGCGACGTTAACGGCTTCCTGGACCCCTCCGGTGGCACTTTCTAACTTATAGCCGGCAGGATGCGCAAACGCTGCCGTGAATTGCACGGTTCCGCTGGCCGCTCCCGATGTACAGGTGCCGCCGGTTATGAGCACGGCTTCAGGCGTTCCGGTGCCCGAGAGATACAAATAGTGCCACGCATCCGTTCCATTCACGCCTCGCGGGCAGGGACTCATATTGACCGTGTTCAGACCAACTTTTAGCGGATTCGCCGGACTCTGTTGCCACGCGTACGCCGCTGTGTTAACGACGGGTGCGGACGGCGTTTCTCCCGGAGTGCTCGACGGAGATGTCAGGCCGGCATCGTTGAGCGCGGTCTGGATCGCGTTAAGCGGTATTTGTTGCCCTGGCACTATACCGAGCGTGCCATCAGAGTTGATGAAGAAACCGGTATCTTTGGGAGTGGCTCCGTTCGAACCAAACAGTAAACTCAAGCGGCCCGAGGGGGCGGCCGTGCCGCTCTGCACTGGCTCGGCTTGCCAGCGAAAAAGCTCGTTCTGCGCGGAATTTGTCTTGAGATTGAATGCAGAAGCAATGAGGTCGAGACCATTTGAAGGCATTCCGGCGATGCTATTCCGAGGTGCCGGGGCGATTGCCGGAATGGACGCGCCTCCCTGCAAGGATTGGCTCAGAGAAAATTCGTTGGCTGCATCGAGCCGGGCGAAGGCGCTACTTTGCGAAGCCGATTCGGCTTGCAGGGAATTGGACTGAAGGACTAACGCTGCCCCGGATTCGCGGGTAGTGCTCTGAGAAAGAGCGTTGTTCAGAATCTGAGTGAGTTGCTCCATCTGAACAAAATCCGAGATGGGCTTTCCCGCAAGTGTGTCTGCGTCAACCGCTTTCAGTGCGTATGGAACAGTCACAAGCGGAACACGAGCATTCGGAGGAAAACCGTCCGCGCTGGTTTCGATCCAGCGAGCCTCGCGGCTGGCAAATATGTCTACCGGTAAGCCGGCGACACTCATAGATCCCAATAGAGCCGTATAGCGTCCTTGATGATCGAGCTGAACGTTCTGAGTCTCGGACCAGATGGGTTGACCGCCTTCCGCTTCCCCGAAAATGCTGAAGGTGACCTGAGCAGCGACGGTTGTGCTTGCCGCACCATTGCCGCTAACTTTGAGCTTCCCACTGAGTTTAACGATGAACGGAACTTGAGTTGAGACAATCGACGAGAGAGAAGAGGCAGCACCCGAGGCTGAGTCCGCATTTCCGCCGGTCACAGGACTTTCTTGCGCAGCACACAAGATCGATGCAAGTAACAATGCAAGAATCGGCGAAGATTGGAATCGGTTATGAACGGGCTGTGGTGTTCCACACAACATTGAACGGACTCCTCTTAAGCGAATCGTTTGAACATTAGGATCAGTGCGATGTCGCAGCGGTGCCCTAGGCTTTTTGCTCGCCAGGCGTGAAGGGCCTCGATGCTTATTCCAAACGGAAACGATCGGTGGCTTGTCGAAATCTCTCGGCAACTGCTTCGGGCATGCTTTTCTCCAGTTGCTCGGCCAGCCACTCTTGCAGATCACAACGTTGTTCAAGAGGCAGAAGACGAAAGCGAAGACCAACATGACCTCGCTTGTCCCGCCACACGACTTCACATGCACTGGTAAGCTTTCCCATTCGGCCAGGCAATGTGAATTCGGCGTGGACCCGCTTTCCAGGCACAAGCGCTCCGGGCGCGGCAGTAATCTCCATCCCTCCTTCGCTTATGTTCACGGTATGGGATTGTGCTTGGCGCATATCGACTCTGCGTAGACTCACGCGTGTCTTCACTTTGCAGCGGAAATAGCGACGGCGTTCGCGTACGATCAATCCGTAGCCGACCGATAGAGTGCGGTCCAGCGATTGGGCTGACAGCGGTCTCTCCAGCACGAAGTTGCTGCCAGCACAATAGGCCAGAGCAAGCTCGGACTTGCTCCGAATAATCGCCATCGTGGGAGCAGTCCGGTTCGATGGAGATTGGCGCATCTCTCCGAGCACTCCCGGGGCATTGTCGCCTAAATCAAAATCGACCATGACGGTATCGAACTTTTTGGTATTCAGTATCTGCAGGGCGCTGGCCACATCGACGCAAACTTCGGTTGCGACCGCCAGTCTCTCCATCGCGTCGGTTATTTGCTCAATGGTGGTTGGATCGCTGGACACGAGCAGCGAACGGGCAACCGAGGGCGACGATGGTAAGGTAATCACTTTCACTCCTAAACTTCTCCGTAACAAGGGCGTCGATACCATGCAGTTCCTCCGTTTGTTCGTATCTCAGCTTTTTCAAAGCTGCTGTTCCGTTTCATGTGGCGGCATTTCTTTAGTGCCACCCTATTTCTTTCAATTGATTCGTTTTCGACAGGATCACTTGAACTGCTTTAACCACACTCTGTGAATTGTTCTCCAGAAGTTCGTCTGTCTTCTCGACAAACTCGACCGCTCCCTGATTCATCAGCTTCGCCGCATTCGCCCGTGAGAGGCCGCTCAAGACGACTACAGGAATTTGCTTTGTGCGCGGATCACGCTTAAGGGTGCGCAGCACGTCCTGGCCGGCAATTTTTGGCAGCATCATGTCCAACAGGACAAGATCGGGGCTGTCCTCGCGAGCAATTCGCAAGCCCTCTTCTCCGTCGCTGGCGCTAATGACCTCGTAGCCGGCTCTGATGAGCGCTCTTTCGTGAATCAGTCGAAGCACTCTGCTGTCATCGATCAAAAGTATTTTCATCTCGACGTTTCCTCGACCACGGCGAACCTAGACATTTTCTGTTTCAGGTAATCGGCAACTTGTTTTCTCAAATCCGCCAACCAGTGCATCGCCTATGTGCTCTGGAGGAAGTTTCCATGGCAAGTCACCTGCACGGAAGCAATGTCGGAGATCACTAGATCGCTTTCGCGGGAGAGCTCTACGACACGGGGATGGCTCAACGTCTTCTCGATGCTCAACAGGGCGACGGAACCACAAGCACTACATCGGCTGTGGGCGGGGGTAATCATCTCGCAGTCGAGGCAGAGACTTGCAATTTGCAGAGGTATCAGGCTCAGGTTTGCTGAATTCACGCCTGTCACTCCCCACCTTTGCGGCGAAGTTTGTCGCCGGGAACCGGCGGGTTCCTCGCTTACGAAGTTGCCATCGCCCTGTGGATTGACAAGCCCAATCAATCTGGAACTGAAACGTCTGAATAAGTCTTCTGTGGTCGGCGTTTTGTAAAATGGAGTAACGCTCTTGGGCAAGAGATCAGCTGCTTGAAGCTTGGAATTGGCTCTATTCTGCTTGCAAGACCTCAAGTTCAACATGCCGTCGTATAAAGCAATCGCGCTGCCAGGGTCAGAACATCTCCTGGGCCCATGTACACAATGACTTAGACGTCACATTCTGGTGCCCGTCTAAATCGGAATATTCGAGTTTTGGAAATCGGACATTCAGATCGCGGGCGGCCAGCCGCAGGGCGGAAAGGAGGAAGACGAAAGAGATTGCAGAACGAGAGACTGGGGTTCATGAGGATTCTAGAAGAGTCTTTGTTCCGAAGGGTTAGAAAGTGAGACTGTGGTTACTCCTATTCACTGCGCACGGGCACTTGCAGCAATGCCTCGGCCTAGAATCTCTGTTATGCGCTTGCCCAGGACTGACAGCCGGAAGGGTTTCTGCAGCAGCACATGCTTTGGATCCAGAATCTGCTCGTTTGAGAGCAAATTATTGGAATATCCCGACATGAACAATACTTTGGTTTCCGGGTGAACGCTGGTGATGCGCTCGGAGAGTTCCCGGCCGCTCATCTGCGGCATTATCAGGTCTGTGAGCATGAGATGGATCGGGCGCGAATGCTGGTCTGCGATCTTCAGCGCATCAGGGCCGTGTTTGGCCTTAAGCACCGTGTATCCATTCTCCGCGAGATATTCGGACGCGGACTCTCGTACAGCGTCTTCATCTTCGACCAGAAGAATGGTTTCGTTGCCTCGGAATGAGCGGTCGCTGCTCTCGTCATCCTCCGTCTGGTCCGCGGCTTCCACCTGCGGCAAATAAATCTTGAACGTCGAGCCGTGGTCGGGTTCGCTATGCAGGAAAATATATCCGCCGCTCTGTTTAACAATGCCAAATACGATCGCGAGGCCAAGGCCGGTGCCCTTTCCCTGCTCTTTGGTAGTGAAGAATGGTTCAAAGATGTGAGCTTGTGTTTCCGCGCTCATGCCGCAACCGCTATCGCTTACTGCAATCATGACGTAACGTCCAGACTGGGCTGGGTGTTGCAGGCCGCAGTCCTTTTGGTCAAGTTCCGCATTGCTGGTTTCAAGAAGAATCGTGCCGCCGTTGGGCGTCGCATCCCTGGCGTTGATGACGAGGTTCATCACGATTTGCTCCACCTGACCGGGATCCACTCTCACTCGTCCGAGAGCGTCACCCGGCATGAAGCGAAGTTCGATGTTTTCCGGAATAAGGCGCTTGAGCATCTCTGTCTGCGCTGCGATTAGCGCATTGAGATCAAGCACTTTAGGGGAGATCACCTGCTTCCGGCTGAAAGCCAGCAAGCCCTGAGTCAACGAGGCTGCACGATCTGTGGCCTTTGAGATTTCGTCGATGTATCTCCGTCGGGCGTCGCTTTCTGGAGTTTTTCCGTACAACAAATCCGCATAACTGCTGATAGCCATTAGAATGTTGTTGAAGTCGTGGGCGACGCCACCGGCCAATCGGCCCACGGCTTCGATCTTCTGCATCTGTCGTAACTGCTGCTCGAGTTCGCGGCTTTGAGTAATGTCCTGTACGGTGCCCTCAAAATAAAGGATCCGCCCTTCGGTATCCCTGACGGCGTGAGCGTTCGCCGAGACCCAGATCGCCTTCCCATCCCGGCGATAGGCTTGATATTCGAAATTTCGTACGACTCCACGATTCTCCAACTCCCGAACAAAATCGGCGCGTGATTGCGGAGTAACATACTCCTGATTGGTGATGTCGTTACGCGTGTCTGTGAGTTCTTGCGGCGAATCAAAGCCAAACATACGCGCGAGGGCCGGATTCGCCGAAACATACTTGCCATCTGGCGTGCTTTGATAGACGCCCTCCAAGGCATTTTCAAAAATACCGCGATATTTTTCTTCTGCCGCCCGGAGTGCTTCTTCGGCACGCTTCCGCTCCGTAATATCGGTCAGGAAGCCAATGATGCCTCGTACGTTGTTACTCGCGTCCCAGAGCGGGGTTGCGGACAGACTGACGGCCACCGACGATCCATCTCGCTTTTGACGGTGCACCTCTACTCCGGTAAGAGTTTCACCCGCCATCAACCGCCGGTGTAAGGCAGCGACTGTTGCTGTTTCATACTGGGGAACGATTGGGATGGGCCGGCCAATAACCTCCTTCTCGCTCCAGCCAAACAGTTTTTCTGCCGCCGGATTCCAAATGGTGACGTGGCTTTTCGTATCGGCTGCGATGATTGGAATTGGCGACGCGTACACGCTAGTCTCGTTGGCCTTGCGAAGAGCTTCCTCGGCAGTCTTACGCGCGGTTATATCGCGGGCGATGCTCGAGCCACCGATTACGCTTCCATCAGGATCCAGAACTGGCGATACCGTCAAAGAAACGTCGACCAGGTTCCCGTTCTTGGCAATCCTGGCGGTTTCGAAATTCTCAATTCTACGACCAGCCCTCAACTCCGCCAAAATCCTGGGACCTTCGTCAGGGCTGCCGGGAGGAATAAGTAGTGAGATGTCCTCGCCGATCATTTCATCAGCGGCATAACCGTACATGGATTCGGCGCCTTTGTTCCAGCTGGTGATCCTGCCATCGAGATTCTTACCGATAATGGCGTCCTGCGAAGACTCGACAATCGCAGCTAGCCAGACGACTGCCTCTTCGGCTCGTTTGCGCGCAGTGATGTCGCGGACATAGACGGTGAACGTAGGTTTGCTCTGGATAACAATGCTGGTAACCGTGAGTTCGACAGGAAACTCAGTGCCGTCGAAGCGCAATGCTTGGGTCTCAAGTCGATTACCGATGACGGCAATGCCATCAGACCCGCCGGAGGCGAACAATTCGCGCCGATGACGATCCCGCAATTCGGCGGGCAAGATCGTTTCGGACAGATCCCTGCCCAAGACCGCAAACCGAGGGACGCGAAAGGTTCTCTCGGCGGCAGCGTTAAAGTCAATAATCCTGATCTGCTCGTCGGTGCAGATGATGCAATCCAGTGCTGAATCCAGCAGAGCTTGGCGGCGAGCTTCGCTTTCCTCAAGCGCTTGTCTGGCTCGCTGAATCTCACTCGAATCTGAAACGGATGCCATGACTCTAGCCTCGACCCGGCGGCCGTTGGCGCAAACGGCAGCCGTCTGAAGTGTGATTACTATCCCAGAACTTCGCGGATCTTGTCTTTGAGTTTGTTGAGGCGGAAAGGTTTCTGCAGGACGAAATTCTGCGCCCCCTCGGCTCCGCTCGCCTGATGGGCGTCTCCTGACATGTAGAGAACCTTGAGGCCGGGGCACAGCTCAAACAGTTGCTCGGCCACGTCCCGGCCGCCCATACCCGGCATGACCATGTCTGTTACCAACAGGTCCAGCGGAGAACGGTTCTGCTGCGCAACGCGGATGGCTTCGGCTCCGGTCCGCGCTTGCAAAACCTTGAATCCTTCCATCATGAGGAATTCGGCGGCCGGCACGCGAACTGCATCGTCGTCTTCAACGACAAGAATTGTTTTCGCTGTGGGATCGTCTTTAGGTGAGCTGAGGCCTGGGGATCCCGCGATCTCTTTGCTGAGCGCGGGGAAATATATTTTGAAACTCGTACCCTTCGCCGGATCGCTGGAGATTCTCACCAGGCCATGAGCTTCCTCCACGATCCTATGAACCGTTGCCAATGCCAGATTAATTCGCAACTCCTGATTCGTGCTGCTGGTTTTCTGCGCACTACGACCCGGGGCGGCATCGCAGACACAGAGCACCGTGTATTTGCCCGGAAAAGCATTGTCGTTCTTTCCGATGAATCCATCGTTCAGGTCCGCCGATTCCGTGGACACCGTGAGTTTGCCGCCGGCAGTCATCGCGTCGCGAGCACTCAAGGCGAGACTCAATATCAATTGCTCGAGCTCGAACCGATCGCTCTTGATTCCCTGAATGTGTGGATCGAGGCTAAGCACGACCTCGATGTGCTCACCGACTATCTGCCGAACTAAGTCGCTGATTTCCGTGATTACGCTGTTCAGTTCGAGAGGCTGTGGAGACGATACTTGTTTGCGGCTGATGGCCAGCAACTTCTGAACCATCGACGTTGCCCGACCCGCGTTGCTCAAAACTTGTTCCAGACTGCGTCGTCCTTTTGAAGGTGCCTTCTTTAACTCCAGTTCGGCGTAACTCGTGATGGCCATCATAATGTTGTTGAACTGGTTGGCCGTCGCCTCGGCGAGTTCGCCGATCAACTCGGTCTTCTGTGCGAGCAATGCGCTGCGAAGGTCAGACGACTGAGGGCCGCTCGCCGATTTGGTAGTCAGGACTTCCGCCATCAGAGTGTCTCTCCCATTTCGGTTTTTAATCGCAGCGATCCCATTACGATACTGATCTGCCGCAGGGTCCCTCAACTTACT
>Ga0070762_10000182_pt1 | contig 23580 bp, 24 predicted proteins | sample HubBroMetageREF2_FD_66726 | JGI IMG/M metagenome (GOLD analysis project Ga0070762, IMG submission 66726) | Reference soil microbial communities from the Hubbard Brook experimental Forest, New Hampshire, USA - Hubbard Brook CCASE Soil... | ecosystem: Environmental > Terrestrial > Soil >...
AATCTGGTACGAGATCCTGTTGGAGCCGGAGAACGGCCTCGTCGTCGAGGCGATCGGCCATCAGTTCTACTTCTCATTCCGCTACCCGGACATCAACGGTGAGGTCACCGACGAGATGCACATCCCGTTGAATGTGCCGGTAACGCTCAACCTCACCTCGGCCGACGTGATCCACGGATTCTGGGTGCCGGCGATGCGTCTTAAGAACGACACGGTTCCGGGTCTAGTGACGACGATCCGGTTCACGCCGCGGCTAGCGGGACGCTATCCGATCATCTGCACGCAGTTCTGCGGCGTCGAGCACAGTGAGATGGACAAGCAGGTCTTGGTGATCGAGGATAAGGCCTCGTTCGACCGTTGGTATAAAGGCTGGCAGCAGAAGAACGCTCGCGCTAGCAACGCGTTGCCGGGCGCGAGTGGGCAAGCGATTCCGCTTCAGGGAGGCGATGTCGCGGCCGGCAAGGCGCTCTTCAGTCAAAAGTGCACGGCCTGCCACAAGCTCGCTCCGTTCAACCAAACCCTCGTCGGCCCGGGCCTCGAGGCCGTTTTGCACGATCCGGCACATCCGGACTTGGTCAACGGCAAGGCAGCGAATCCCGCAGACGTCGCGTCGATCTTGGAGAACGGCTACACCGGTAGCATGGGTGCGATGCCCAGCGCGAGCTCCAACGGCCTCTCTCCCCAGGACATCGCCAATCTGGTGGCATTTCTCAACACACTGAAATGAGATACTTGAAAGCAGCATGGCAGTAGCAGCGATTCACTCGGGCGGTATCGCCGAACACATTCACCCCGAACCTCAGGGATTCGTTCGGCGGTACGTCTTTTCGCTCGATCACAAGATCATCGGCATTCAGTACATCATCACCGCCTTCGTCTTCTTTATGCTCTCAGGTCTGTTGGCCGAGGCCATCCGAACGCAGCTGCTCAACCCCAACGGGGGTTTCGTCGCACCCGGCACGTACAATGAGGTCTATAGCGTGCACGGCAGCGCGATGGTCTGGCTGGTCATCATTCCGCTGCTTACCGGCGGCTTCGGCAATCTGGTATTTCCGCTGCAGATCGGAGCCCGCGACGTAGCGTTTCCGTGGCTCAACATGCTCAGCTTCTGGATCTTTCCGGTCGCCGGCTTGATGCTGTTTTCGTCGTTCCTCATGGGAGCGCCGACCGCGGGGTGGATGGAGTACCCGCCGATCTCGCTGCAGGGCGCGGCCGGAACCTCGATGTGGTGTGCCGCGATCTTTTTGGTCGGCGTGAGCTCGACGATCACGGGGATCAACTTCGTCGTAACGATCTTGAAGATGCGTGCGCCGGGGATGACCTTTACTCGCATGCCGCTGTTCGTCTGGGGACAGTTCGCGACCGCGCCGCTGCTGATGATCGCGACTACGGCACTGGCCGCCGCGTTGGCGGCGCTCTTTATCGAACGACAGTTTGGCGTGCCGTTCTTCGACCCGACCAAAGGCGGCAGTCCGGTCATGTGGCAACATATGTTCTGGTTCTATTCGCATCCGGCCGTCTACATCATGATTCTTCCTGCCTTCGGCATCATCTCCGAAGTACTGCCGACCTTCGCACGCAAGCCGGTCTTCGGCTACAAGCTGATCGCATTTTCTTCGATGGCGATCGCGCTACTCGGATTCATGGTTTGGGCCCACCACATGTTCACCTCGGGCCTCGCGCCCTTCTTGCAACTGCCCTTCATGATCCTCACCTACATCATCGGCGTGCCGACGGGAATCAAGATATTCTCATGGACGGCGACGCTTTTCGGCGGAAAGATCCACTACTCGACCGCGATGCTCTTCGCGATCGGCTTCATCGGCCTCTTTACGATCGGAGGAATAACCGGAATCTTTCTCGCTGCGATTCCGTTCGACTTGCACGTGCACGGGACGTATTTTATCGTCGCGCATCTGCATTACGTGCTCGTCGGAGGAAGTCTCATGGGCGTCTTTGCCGGCATGTACTACTGGTTCCCCAAGATGTCGGGTCGCCTGCTCAACGAAACGCTCGGCAAGATCCACTTCTGGCTCTTTTTCATCGGCTTCAACTGCACGTTTCTTCCGATGCATTGGCTGGGCATGCTTGGGATGCCGCGCGAGGTGGCAACCTACGATCCCCAGTTCACGTTCTGGAACCGCTTCGAGTCGGTCGCGTCATACCTCATGACGTTCGCGATCCTGATCTTCTTCGTCAACGTTCTCTGGAGCATCCGCAACGGCCGGCGGTCGGGGCCCAATCCGTGGGGAGCGCGTACGCTGGAGTGGCAAATTCCATCGCCGCCGCACTACTACAACTTCAAGCACGTCCCGACGGTCTACGGCCTGCCGTACGACTTCAGCCAGCCGCTCCCATATAAGGGGTTGGAAGAAGAGCTCACCGATTCGCCGCCGCCCGTCGCGGCGGGGGCCCACTGATGTCGGTCGCGGCGATCGGGGCCGACGCGCACGGCGACGTCGACCAGCTCTACGTCGAAACGCGCGAACTGCGCCTGCAAGGCTTCCTGCTCTTCCTGATCAGCGATTGCGTGCTCTTCTCGTCCTTCATCTTCGCCTATCTCTATCTGCGCAACAGCGGGCAGGGCTGGCCGCCGCCGGGAATTCAGCGTCTCGACGTCGCGTTTGCTGCCTGGAACTCCGTCGTGCTTTTCGGCTCCGGCGCGACGATGCATTACGCACTCGAGAACTTCAAGCACGGGAACTTCATCAAATATATGTGGTTCCTGCTGGCGACGATCGTGTTAGGCGCGGGATTCCTCGGGGGTCAAGCCTACGAGTACAACCATTTGATCTTCGGCGAGCACGTGACGTGGTGGGGAAGCGGGATCTTCGGCGCGTCGTTCTTCACGTTGACCGGCATGCACGGGCTGCACGTCTTCTTCGGCGTCTGCTACCTCACGGTGCTCGTGCTCCAATCGGCGGCCGGCGTCTACACAAAAGGCAAGTTCTTCGGGATCACCGCGGGCACGCTTTACTGGCACTTCGTCGACGTGATCTGGGTAGTACTCTTTTCAATCTTTTACCTGATATAAGGGCCCTGATTATGCTTATGTCGTTGTCGCCTCGGCCCTCATTTATCGTAATAAACTTCGGACCTCGGCTCCTAGACCTAAGCAAAATCAGAGCCCTTATGGAGGATAAGAATTAATGAGTGCCCAGTTCGTCGAACGGTTGGGTGCGGTGATCGCGGGCATCGCCGTCGCCGTGGTTGCCTTCTACGCGCTCTATAAGGATTGGCAGTCGACCGGAGTCGAGAACCAGGTCTTTAAGCTGATGCTCGCGCTGCTCGGGTTCGGCGCGGTTCTCGCTCTGCTCGCCGGCCTCAACGTGATCGGCTTCACACCCCCGAAAGGTGCGTACTAATGATCGTAAGCGACGACGAGTATCTCGACTTTAAGAGCGTCCCTGAGAGCAAGGGCATCCCGACCTCACTCGTTCGCGTCGCGGCCGTCGGGCTCGTAATCATTTTCCTGATCGGCGCGTCGGTCTGTTTGATGTCGGGGTTCGGGCACCACTGGCCGGCCGATACGACGTTGCGCGTTCCGCTCGACAACCGGTAGCTAGTAGGGCGGCTTACAAGTCGGCGCGGCGGCCGTGGCGCGTCGCGATGCCGATCGCCAGCAGCGGAAGCTCTTCGTCGGGGAGCAACCCGGTCGACTTACCGTCGATCTTGTGGATTCCGGCGTAGCGCGAGAACTCGACCAGGGCGGGGATCGTTACGTTAGGCAGGCGGTGCCGGCCGAGCCACTCCCATTCGCCGCCCACGGTTCGATTCGCAAAGAGCACGGCTGCATAGCCGCAGGCGTCGGCACGCGAGCGTTCGTCGGGTTCGCGGTAACGCACGTACCCGTCGACGATATAAATCGGTGCAAACGTTTGGAGGTACGCGGCCAGCGGCGCGACCAGTACGGCCACGAAGTATCCGGCGAAGACGACGGTACCAAGTGCGAAGATCCACGCAACTTTGATCAGCGTCGCATCGGAGGCTACGTGATGCGCGCGGTAGACGATGCCCCAAGTCAGGAGGGCCATAAAGACCATTCCGATCAGCGGCTCGATCGCCAGTGCAAAGCGCCCGGTCAGCCCGCGCCAAACGATTCTTCGTTCGGAAGACGTCCAGCGCCGGCTCGCGAGGCTATGGTTGCTCTCGAGCACCGCGCTACTACGCGGCCTCCTCGATGGGCCGCGTGCGTTCTTCATCGCGCGATTTCAACGACGCGGCCAAGAGTAGCGCCACGAAGGCAACGGCGCAAAACGCGAGGTAGGCGTGGCGATAACCCGTCAGTTCGGTTTGCGCTGCGCTCATCAGGCCGCCCGCGAGCGAGCTGCCGAGAATTTGGCCGATGATCAGCGCTTGGCTCAAAAAGCCTACCGCGGTCGCCCGCGCGCCGGCGGGCGTTTCGTTCGTGACGATGTAGCGCGTCGGCGCACCGAGCAAGGCGCCAAATCCGGCGCCTGCTATCACGATCGCGAGTAGCGCGACCGGCAGCGAACCGAAGCCCAACGCGAAGAGCGCGAGGCCGATTTCACTGACGATCGTGCCAATCAGGAGGACGTCCCGGCTTCCAATTCGGTCCAGAGCGCGCCCCGAGCCCGGAATCACCAGCACGAACATGAACGCACCGAGCGCGGCAACGAAACCGCCCGCCGCGGACGACAGACCGTCTGCTGCGATCAACACGGCAGGTATGAAGAAGAGCGAGCCTTCCAAAATGCCGATGACGATCTCCAGCAGGTACGTCTTGACGAGCTGCGGCGTGCGTAGAATCTCCAGCGGCACGATCGGGTTACGTGCGGTTCGTTCCCAGAATGCAAAGCCCGCGAGGAGCGCAACGCCGGCGAGTCCCGTCGCAACGTTCGATGCAATCAGTCCGTCCATGAGCGCCAGCAGTCCGCCGCAGAGCAGGGCCAGCCCGACAACGTCGAGCGCTTCGCGTCGCCGTGGCGCGTGCGCCGGGAGCTCCTTGAGCGCCATCCAGAAAACGATTGCCGCGAGAGGTAAGTTCGCTACAAAAATGTAGCGCCACGAGACGTAGTGCGTGATCAAACCGCCGATGCTCGGGCCAATCACCGCGGCTACGCCCCACGTTGCGGCGACCATGCCCAGCGCCGCACCGCGCCGCGCCGCCGGCACGACGTCGCCGATCGCCGCGGTGGCGACGGGAAAGATTCCACCGGCACCAAGTGCTTGAATTGCGCGCGCGACGAGGAAGATTGCATAGTTCGGCGCGACGATCGCGAGAACGCTTCCGGCTGCGAAGAGCGAGATGCAGATGAGATAGATCGAACGCCTTCCGTACCGGTCGGCCATCGAACTAGCTACCGCAATAGAGACGACCGTGACGAGAAGATATAACGTGAAGACCCAGGCCAGGTCGCCGGTCTGCAGGGCGAACGTCCGTCCGAGCGCCGGAAGTGCGGGCGAGAGCACGCTCAGATCGAGGGCTCCGGCAAAGACGCCGAGCGCGAGCGTCCAGAGTAGTCGAGTCACCAGATGATTCGGTCGATCACCATCACCGCGCACATCAGCGCCAGGTACACCAGTGAGTAGCGAAAGAGTTTGCGAGCTTCGTGCGTGCCGGTCTGTTCGCGCCACGTGCGCCAAGCATCGAGCAGAAAAAGCCCACCCAGCACGGCTGCTGCACCGAAATAGAGCGCACCCATGACGTGAAAGGGATAGAGCAGGAGCGATGCTGCAACGAGCACGAGGCTGTAGTACACGATCTCGCGTTTGGTGCGTTCTCGTCCGTAGACATTGGGGAGCATCGGGATGTTGGCCTTGCCGTAATCCATTTCCGTCATCAACGCGAGCGACCAAAAATGGGGCGGCGTCCACAGAAAGATCAATGCGAAGAGGCCGAGCGCCGGCGCGCCGATGGCGTGCGTGACCGCGGCCCATCCAACGAGCGGCGGAACGGCGCCGGCGGCCCCGCCGATCACGATATTGAGCGGCGTAATGCGTTTGAGCCACATCGTGTAGATAACGACGTAATAGGCGTTTCCGGCCAGCGAGAGCCAAGCCGCAAGCGGATTGACCAAGACATAAAAGAGCGCAAAGGATGTGCCGCCTGCGAGGATTGCATAGATCGTCGCGCTGCGCCGGGAGATACGCCCCTGCGGGATCGGGCGCGATTGGGTGCGCTTCATCACGCGGTCGATGTCGGCGTCCCAGACGCAGTTGAATGCTCCGGCCGATGCCGCAGCCAGCGCGCCCGCTAACAGCGTCCAAAAGAGCAGCCCCAGCGGCGGCACTCCGCGCGCAGCCATTACCATCGACGCGGCCGTCGTAATCAGCAACAGCGCGATGATGCGCGGCTTCGAGAGTTCGTAATAGTCGCCGATTCGTCCGGGTACGATCATTGCCGTGCGCCGCTCGGGGTCAAGGGGATTGCCGGCTGGTTCGCCATTCCGTCCAGTGTCGCAAAGACCGAAGCGATAAAGAAAGCCAAGAAGACGAAGGCGGCGTTGACCGCATGCGCTTCACGCAGCTCCATCGGCAATCGCAGCGTTACGTTGAGAAGGCCGAGCAGCACTTGGATGCAGACCAAAGTCGCCCCGGCGCCTGCCGCGCCCTTCACACGCCCCGAGGCTGGACCGGCCCACGCGAGCGCCAATGCGGCAGCGGCAAAGATCAGCGTGGCGGCCGCAGCAGCGCGATGTAGCATTTGCACGTACTGACCAGGGGTAAGAACGATAACGTTACCGGCGCATTGCGGAATCGACAGGCAGGCAAGGCCCGCGCCGCTGGAGCTTACGTAAGCCCCGATGCACATCGTAATAAATGCGATCGTTGCAGTTGTGAGCAGTACAAAGCGAAGGCGGTTCGACGACTCGGACGCGTCGTGCAAGGGCGCAATCCCGGCACACGGCGCCGTCGCGGCAAACACGGCCATTGCCGAGAGGGCGGCGATGAATGCCATCGCAGTAGCCCAATGAAGGACGACGGAGAATGGCGCATTCCCGAGCGCAACGGTCGCCGCTCCGAGCAACACTTGAGCCAAAAAGAGGACAACGATGACGGCGAGCGTTGGTCCGACGAATGGGGAACGCCGTCGCGCGGGCCAGGCGGCCGCGACGAGTGCGAGCGTTAGCGGCGCCACCGTGAACGCAAGCAAGCGGTGCGTCCATTCCCACAAGGTGCCGTCGGTCATGAGAGGGATTATGCGCCCGTGGCAAAGGGGCCAATCGGGGCACGTGAGTCCGGCGCCGTTGATGCGCGTCCAACTGCCGAGGACAACGGTCATCAGGGCAACGAAGCCGGTGGCCAGCGAAAGCCGGAGGAGTCGTTTCATCCGTGCCTTAGCGTAGCTTCGCGCGGGCCGGATGGCAATGACAAATGAGACGCACGGCGAAGCGGTCGGCCGTGATGCGCTGGTCGACCCTGGCAGGTCTAGCCTTGGGGCTCATTGTGCTGGTCGGATGTCGCGAGGTGCGCGTGAAGACGCTCGCAGCAGGTACTACCACCGTTCTGGGGGGCAATCAAATTCTCATAGTACGCGATGAGGTTACGCTGGGCAAGCAAGGAATTCGGGCCCCCATTCATTTCAAAGGCGAGTTCGGCGTCGTCTTGCTCATGGGACCACACGACCGGACCGGCTACAAACAGATCGTAGAATCCATCGGCGCCAATTCGCAACGCGTTCGCGTCGTGGCCTTCGAACAGGCTCCGGCCGACGCAGGTGAGCCGTCGCCCCAGTACCGCACCTACACGCTCTGGATCGTTCCCAATCGGGTATATCGTCGAGGCGTTCGAGTCGAAGTCGTGACGCCCAGTGACGAACCGATCGCGACGACCTACTTGCCGTAGGGATAGCCGTGCTCTCTCCCAAGCAGCCGAAAACCCCAGAAGGACTCGATCGACTCCAAGTGCGCGTCGAGCGATTGGGCCTCGTCCTTGCCCCCGACGGAGAGCCGAGCGAAGCCGGCGGAATTTTGAATCCCGCGGCAACGCGCGCTCCCGGTGGCGAGCTCTTGATTTACCCGCGCTGTGTTGCCGACGGAAACATTTCGCGGGTGCGAACGGTGCGCGTCTCGCACGAACGCGATAAATACGATTGCGAACGGCTCGATTTCGCACTCGAACCGCAAGCGCCGTACGAGTTGCGCCCCCATCCAGGATTCGGCTGCGAAGATCCGCGCGTCACTTACATCGCCGCACTCGAATCGTATGTCATGGCGTACACCGCGTTTGGTCCGGATGGCCCGCGCATCGCGGTTGCGATATCCGGCGATGCTTTCCATTGGGAGCGGCTAGGTACGGTTCGGTTTGCCGGTTCGGCAAACGTCGTGGGTGACGACAAAGATGCGGCGTTCTTCCCCGAGCCCGTGCTTTCGCCGACGGGCCGCAAGTGTTTAGCCTTTTACCATCGTCCCATGCTGCATCTCTCCAGTGTCGACGGCCGTGCCGCCATCCCGATGATCGAGCGCATGCCCTTCGAAGATCGCGAATCGATCAGGATCGGATACGTACCGCTGGCGCCCGTGCTCAAGAATCGCAGCAATCTCTGCAACGTCTCGGAGAGCCGTCAGGTGCTCTGCCCCGACGAGAAATGGGGATCGATCAAGATTGGCGCCGGCACGCCGCCCGTTCGATTCACGCTCGGCGAAACGACGGGATGGTTGGCGCTTTTTCACGGCGTCGATGCGATCGAAGGCGACGGACACGGACCCTCGCTGCGATACAGCGCGGGCATCGTCGTCCACGATTTGGAACGGCCGGATCGCATTCTTTACCGCTCGCCGCAGCCCGTTCTCACGCCGGAATCGACTGAAGAACGCAAGGGGGTCGTCGATAACGTCGTTTTCCCGACCGGACTGGATCCGCGACCCGATCTCGGCGATCGGGTCTATGACGTCTACTACGGGATGGGCGACTATGCGATCGGAGCCGCGCGCCTTTTTGTTGGAGACCCGTCGACCGCCGGCACGTGATAAAATATCTTGCAATGTCAACCGTGATCGTTCTGGGCTTCGGGGTCATCGTGGCGGCCTGGGTCAATCGCGACCTGATTCGCATCAAGATCGCCTCAGTCTACGCGCGCGTAGCGCCGAAACCGGGCGCGTCGAACCCTGTGTCGAGCGGTGCGATCGCGCCGATGAGCGGCGACGCGCCGTGGGCGCTGTCGGCGCTGCCTGAGTGTTTGACGCAAATTTCGGAATCCAGTGGCTCCCGGGGTTACGTGCGTGCCCATCTGCCGCGCAGCGCGGTCCGAATCGTGCCGCCGGCGCGCTTATCGTATGGGGATTGCACGATCTCGATCGATGGTGATGAGGCCTTCGTACGGCGAGGGACCGATCGGTTTCGGATTCCTCCCAGGGTCCAGTTTTACCGCGCGCAGGGAGAGGTCGCGATGATGCGCGAGACTGCCGCCAGCGTAGAGTTGCGCGTCTATCAGCCGGTGCGGCCATGACGGAAAACTCGAAGATTCTCGACGAAGTTCGCAAACGCCGCACCTTTGCGATTATTTCGCACCCCGACGCCGGCAAGACGACTCTCACTGAGAAGCTGCTGCTCTACGGCGGCGCCATCCACATTGCAGGGCAAGTCTCGGCAAGAAAGCGGCAGCGCCAAGTAACCAGCGATTGGATGGCGCTCGAACGCGAGCGCGGCATTTCCATAACGTCAACCGTTCTACAGTTCGAGTATGGCGGCCATACCCTCAACTTGCTCGATACGCCGGGTCACCAAGACTTTGGCGAGGATACCTATCGCACGCTGCTGGCTGCCGATAGCGCCGTGATGCTCATCGATGCCGCTAAGGGTGTAGAACCCCAGACTAAAAAGCTGTTCGCAATCTGCGCCGAGCGCGGCATTCCGCTCTTCACGTTCATGAATAAGCTCGACCGGCCGAGCCGCGATCCGCTCGAGCTGCTCGACGAGCTCGAAAGCGTCTTGGGTATCGGAGCCTTTCCAATAAACTGGCCGCTGGGGAGCGGAGAAGAGTTTAAGGGCGTCTACGACCGGCGTACGAAAGCCGTGCATCTCTTCGAGCGGGCCGCGCACGGCGCGACGCGCGCCACCGTCTCCGTAACCGACGCCGCGGACCCGGCGTTGCGGTCGCTCGTCAACGAACACGTTTACGAACAGTTTCGCGAAGCGATCGAGCTGCTCGATGGAGCCGGAGAACGGTTTGACAACGCGGCGATGTTGCGCGGTTCCACCACGCCGGTCTTCTTCGGTAGCGCCGTTACGAACTTCGGCGTGCAGCTCTTTCTCGACGAGTTCGTTGCGATGGGGCCGTCGCCGTCGGTGCGCGCCGGAGTCGACCCCGCGGACGATGCGTTCACTGGTTTCGTCTTCAAGATTCAGGCGAACATGGATCCCCGTCACCGGGATCGGGTAGCATTCGTACGCGTTTGCTCCGGCGAGTTCGCGCGGGACATGACCGTGCGCAACGCGCGTACCGGCGATCAGGTGCGCCTCTCTAGAGCGATGCGGCTCTTTGCCGACGACCGCGAGTCGTTGGAGGTCGCGTACGCTGGTGATGTCGTCGGACTCGTCAACCCCGGCGCTTTTGCAATCGGCGACACGCTCTACGAAGGCCGTCGCGTCGCGTTTCCGCCGATCCCCGCCTTTGCCCCGGAACATTTCGCATCGGTGCGCAGTATCGACGTATCGGGTTACAAGTCGTTCGGCAAAGGCATATCGCAGCTGCGAGAAGAGGGGGCAGTGCAAGTTTTCTACCCATGGGGTACGCCGCGGATCGAGCCGATTCTCGGAGCCGTCGGAGAACTGCAGTTCGAGGTTGCAAAATACCGGCTGGAATCCGAATACAACGTCAAGACGCTCGTGTCGACTCTGCCATACTCGTTGGCGCTCTACGTCGACGGCGACCGCGAGCATCTCTCGCGCGCGCACCTGCCGTCCAACGCTAGGCTTGTCGAGGACTGGAACGGACGCGCTGCAGCGCTGTTTGAAAACGAGTGGAGCGTACGGCTCGCGCGAGAATGGAATCCGCAACTGACGTTTACGAAGTTCTCCTCGGAGAGCGATACGGAGGTCTTGGCATCGTGATCCTTCGGCTGCTCGTCGTCGCGGCGGCGATCGCCGGTTTGGCCGGGTGCTCGTTTCAAAATCCAGACGAGCGCGAAGCGGATCGGATCACGCAAGCGGTCGTCAAGAACGATTTGAGGCCGGTGGAAAGCGACATCGCCAAAGGCATTTCCATAACGCGGGTCAAGGTAGCGGAGTGGTCCGACGAGCTCAACGCGCAGGGTAAGCTACTCTCCCTCAAGGAGACGACCGTCAACTGCCCCCCGGGATGGCACTGTTTCGACGTGAAGTTCGCGAAGCGCTCGTACGTGGAACGTATGCGATTCGACGAGAATCACAAGGTGGTCGATTGGATGTTCCACATGGCACAGGAATAGGTTTGACGCGACGCGTTACGCTTGCCGACGTTCGCGCGGCGGCAGAGCGTCTTGCTGGAGTGGCGCACCGGACTCCGGTGCTGCATTCGGCGACGCTGGATGCGCGTTGCGGCGCGCAAATCTTCGTAAAATGCGAGAACCTGCAACGCATGGGCGCTTTCAAGTTTCGCGGTGCCTATAATTTCTTGGCAACGCTCTCGCCGGAGCAGCGAGAGCGGGGCGTCGTCGCCTACTCGAGCGGCAATCACGCGCAGGGCGTCGCACTGGCGGCGCGACTCCTGGGCATTCCGGCAACGATCGTCATGCCGACGGACGCGCCCGCGGTCAAACTGGCGGCGACGCTTGAGTATGGCGCCGAAGTCGTCAACTACGAACGCGCGCACTCGCACCGCGAAGAGATTGCGCAAGCCCTCGCCGCCGAGCGTGGCGCGACGCTCGTCCCACCGTTTGATGACGAGCGAATCGTCGCGGGCGCGGGCACCGCGGCGCTGGAGCTCCTCGAGGACGCGGATCCGCTCGATGCGATCGTCGTTCCGGTTGGAGGCGGAGGGCTCATGTCCGGAACCGCAATTGTCGCGCACGGTCTCGACGCGGCGATCGCAGTCTACGGAGTCGAGCCGGCGGCCGGCGACGACTTCGCCCAATCGCTCCGGCTCGGGCACCCTATCTCGATTCCCGTCCCGAAAACCATTGCCGATGGCTTGCAGACGACGGCTCCGGGCGAACTGACGTTTGCGATCGCCGCAGAGCTCGTGCGCTCGGTCGTGACCGTGAGCGACGACGAACTGTGCGAAGCAATGCGGTTTGTTTTCGAGCGCATGAAGCTCGTCATCGAGCCCAGCGCCGCGGCGCCGCTTGCCGCCCTCCTGCAGCGACGAATTCCTGGCGTCGCCGGCAAGCGGGTCGGCGTTATCGTGACCGGCGGAAATATCGATGCGGCTCGCTATGGCGAGCTGATTACATCGAGCTCGCCGGCTTAACGATGTTTGCGCACGCGACGTAGTTCCCCATGCTGTCCGTGCTCTTGTGAACGTTGATCGCGTACTTACCGGCCAACAGCTGGTCGATCGTGATTCCCTTGATCTCCGTCGTCGAGTTTCCGTTGGCGATACTGGTCAAAGCGTAGGCGACTCCGAGGATGCCGGCGCAGGTTCCGTCGTGAATGTGCGCCGGTTGAGGGCCCGCCGGACCGTTCGGAATCGAGATTACGACACTCACGGCTCCATCGGCTTGAGTGAGCGTGGCGGTTCCATTCTCTCCCGAACCGTTTTGAGCGCTGAGTTTGAGGGTTAGCGTGCTGGTGGCGGCCGCCGCCGGGGCAATATAGGCCGCGCTCAGACCGAGGCACACCAACAACGAGATAACTGTTTTCATGAGCGAGCGTTTCTGCGTGCGCCTGCTCGGCCCCCGCGATTACTGTCGTTTGAGAGCGTCGAAGCGCCGTTCGAGCTCGCCGACCGCGGCCGCGGCTTGCTGCGTCGGAGGAGCGTCGGCTCCGTCGACGGTCTCCAACAGGGCTGCGGCAGTTTCGTTGATCCTCGTAAAGGCCGCCGTCGCGACGGCGTTGCCCCGAGCCTTCGCGACGGCATCGTAGCTTTTATTCGCCAGCGACATCAGGCGCGCAGCGAGGAGGTATTGGGCCGCGAGCGCTTCGTTCGAAATGACGACGCGAGGGTCCATGACGACTGCGAGCGGGCGCTGCATCGTGTGGCCATCGACGTCGAGGCGCACGGTGTAAATGCCCGGAAGCACCAGCGGGCCCTCCGGAACGCGCGGCGTGTCGTGCGGAACCGCCGAGATCGGAAGATCTTGGCTCGTTGCCAACGGCGGCGGCTCGCGCAGATCCCAAACGAAACGATGCATTCCGGCTGCCCGTGACGGCGATACGAAGGGTCGCTCCCAGTAGGCGGGCTTGTCGAGATGGGGGATCGGAACCGGCGCAACGTCGGTGCTCGCATATTTTCGCACCAGCCGGCCGCTGCGATCGTAGAAGGAGAGAACGACCCGCTTTGCAGGGTGGTTGAGTTCGTAGTCCACGATTGCGCCGTCGGGCGGATTCTCGCCCATCGGCTCCTCCGGCGGCAACGGCGTGTCGGTGTTCGTGCTGCGCCGCACGCGATAAGCGCGCTCGGGCGCAAAGAGGTAACTCTCGGTGTCACCCTGAGCCTCGTTCGCAGCCAGCTCGCGCAGCGGCTCGACGTCGTCGAGAATCCAGAAGCCGCGGCCATGGGTTGCGACGATCAAATCGTTATCGTGCACGATGATGTCGCGCACCGACGTGTGCGGCAGGTCATTCTGCAACGACTGCCAGGCCGCGCCGCCGTCGAACGAAACGTAGACGCCGTTCTCGGTCGCCGCATAGAGCAGCGTTTGAACGACCGGATCTTGGCGAACCGCGTTGACCGGTTGGTCGGGCAGGCCATTCACGGAGAGTTTCCAGGATCGTCCGCCGTCGTGCGTCACGTAGACGTACGGATGCAGATCGTCCAAACGAAACCGGTTGACGGCGACGAAGGCCGTGTTGTCGTCGAAGCGCGACGCGTCGATCTGCGCGATCTTGCTCCACGGGGTCAGCCCGGGCGGCGTAATATTCGTCCAGTGAGGCTGTGAGCTTGTCGAATCACGCGTGATCCAGACGAGGCCGTCGTCCGTCCCCGCCCAGATCGTTCCGCGACGCGCGTACGCGGGCGCAAGCGCGTAGACCACGCCGCGATGCGCGCCTTTCTGCGGATCGTCATTCTCGAACGCGCCGAGCACCGATGGAACGCCGGGAACCCGACGCGTCAGGTCGGGGCTGAGGGCGTGCCAGCGTTGGCCTCCGTCGTCGGTTGCGAAAACAACGTTCGTGCCGAAATATAGGCGATGCGGGTCGAAATGATCGAACGCGATCGGTTCGGTACGTACCGTGCGGTACTGCTTGGATGGCAGCGCGAGCGGTGAGACCTCTTGGGTCTGGTCGGTACGCTCGTCGTGTTTTTCGACCTTACCACCGAACGTGATGCCGTGGTGCAGCGGATCGGGGACCACGTAACCGTACTCTTGCGCGCCGACGGTATGCCAATCGCGCTCCGTTACTTCACCCCAGTTGCCACGGCTGACCACGCAAGCCGACCCGCTCTCCTGTTGACCGCCGCAAACCCAATACGGAAATCGGTCGTCGGCATTGACGTGGTACATCTGGGCCGTCGGCTGATTGTACCAAGAGCTCCAGGTCGCGCCGCCGTCGACGCTGATCGTCGCGCCCTGGTCGCTGGCCAACGCGACGATCTCCGGATTGCGTGGATTGATCCAGACGGTATGATAGTCGTCGCCGCCCGGCGCGCCTTTGATTGCAACGAGCGTCTTCCCGCCGTCGGCAGAACGATAGGTCGACGTGTTCGTGAGATAGACGACTTGCGGATTGGTTGGATCGACCGCCAGCGAGACGAGGTCATCGCCGCGCTGCGCGATCTCATCGGCATTGTTGACGAGCGTGAAGTGGGCGCCGGCATCCTCGCTGCGATAGAGGGCGCCGGCGTCGTCGCCTTTGGCCTCTACGTCTGCGTAGACGTAAACCACCCTCGCATCGCTGGGTGCGACCGCTATTTCGGTGCGCCCTATTCGCTCCGGCAGGCCGGTTGTCAACTGCGTCCAGCTCGTGCCGCCGTCGCTCGACTTGAAGACTCCGCTTCCCGGCATTTCGAAAGAGGCACCGATCTCCCACGGCGCTTGGCGAGCCGCCCAAAGGGTCGCATACACAACGTTCGGGTCGTTGGGATCGATGACGACGTCGAAGGCGCCGGTGTTCTCGCTTTTATAGAGAACCTGCGTGAATGTCGCCCCGCCGTCGAGGGAGCGATAGACGCCGCGTTGCGCGTTGGGGCCGTACGGGTGGCCGAGCACGCCGACGAACAGCCGGTTGGCATTCCTCGGATCGACGGCAATCGAAGCGATCTGCTGGCCGTCGCGCAGACCGAGGTGCGTCCACGTATCCCCGCCGTCGCCGGACTTGTACATCCCGTCGCCGACGGCGAGGTCGGGTCGCTGCAAGCCCTCTCCGCTGCCCGCATAGATGACCCGCGGATCGCTTGGCGCAACCGCGAGCGCGCCGATCGAGCCCGTCGGTTCCCGATCGAAGATAGGCACCCAGGTCCGCCCCGCGTCTTCACTCTTCCAAATGCCGCCGTTGACCGCAGCGATGTAAAAGAGATTCGGTCGCGCGGCAACACCGTCGATCGCGACCGTTCGTCCGCCCCGCAACGGGCCGACGAATCGCCAGTGCATTCCTTGGTAGAGCGCCGCCGTAACGGCAAGGGCGGCGAGCGTCAAAGGCGCTTGCCGTTGGGGCTGCGGCCGCGCCGCTTTGGCTGGAACGCCGGCCCGACCTTCCAGGCCGTCTTTCGCGGCAACGCCGTGTCCACGTCCCCGCACCCAATGGGCGTGAAATCGCGGCAGTCGTGCGGGCGTGCCTCGTAAATACCGCAGTAATGCCGGCCGCTGCGGGATCCCATGAGAAAGACGCATTGGTCGGCGATGTCGTCGCCCACTTTCCGCAGCCATCCCACGTGAAAGCCGTCGGCGGACGGACGCTCGACCACATACTGGCGCAGCGTTTCCTCGTAGGTCATTCCGAAGTGCCCGGCGATGCGCTCGACGTCGGCTTTGCTGACGAAGGGCTCGTAACCGCTGCAACACTCGGCGCAGCCCGGCGGACACGCGATGTTCTCGGGCAGGTCCTTAAGATGCCTGCGCGCGAGTTCGATCACTTTGCCGACCGCCGCAACGAACTCCGGATCGTCGTTGTACTTATAAATCCATTCGCGATGGGTGATCTCATTCGCATTGTAAAAGCGCGTGATTTTTTCGTCGTACTCCACCGTAATGTGCTCTTCGTCAATTTCGATCTTGTTGACGTGGTCGAGCGGGCGAGCGTCGAGCAGATCCGGGTGCGTTGGTTGCCCGGTACGGCGAGTAAAGTTTCGTAACGTGGTGAGGTCGATCGTCTCCATAAGGCTTCTTCGATTCCCGCGCCTTGCGGGTACGGCCTTCGCCGATATCAAAAGAGCCGACCCATGCAAACGGCTATCGGCGTCGACCTCGGCGCGTCTCACGTGGCGGCTGCGGTCGTTACCGACGATGGAGTGATTCACGTCCAACATGAAGAGGATCTCGAAGACCTTGGTTTCGAGGCCGTCGTCGCGTCGGTCGAAGCGATGGTCGGACTGGCGCTCAAAGATGCCGGGAACGTCGCGGGCATCGGCATCGGTTCGCCCGGCAATATCGATGCCGCCTCCGGAGCGGTGCTCTACAGTCCCAACTTCGGCTGGACGAACGTGCCGCTGGGTGACGCGCTGCGCAAGAAGTTTGCTCCGCCGGTCTTCGTCGCCAACGACGCCCGCTGCGCGACGCTGGGCGAGTTTACGTTTGGTACCGGCATGGGCTGCAAAGACTTCGCGCTGCTCACCCTAGGAACGGGGATCGGTGGAGGCATCGTTGGCGGGGGCAGGTTGCTGCTCGGAAACCGTTGGGGTGCAGGCGAGATAGGACACCATCAAATTCGGCCGACGGATGGGTTCATCTGCGCTTGCGGAAAGATCGGCTGCTTCGAGGCTCAGGCCTCAGGTACGGGATTGATCCGACATGCCTTCGCAGTCGCGCCCTCCTTTCCACGGAGCTTGCTGCTCGACGCGCCGCGCGCCAAGCTCAGCTCGAAGAAGATTCGCAAAGCGGCGCAGGCCGGCGACGCTCACGCCCTTGCCGCCTGGAATAATTTCATCGGCGATCTCGCAATCGGCTTGGCGAACGTAATCGCGTTCGTCAACCCCGAGAAAATCGCAATTGGCGGCGGCGTCTCGACCGCCGGTGACTTTATGCTCGATGCCGTGCGGCCGCGCGCCGATGCGCTGACAACGATGGTTCCCAAAGGCACAACGGAGATCGTCATCGCTTCTCTCGGCAACGACGCCGGGCAAGTCGGAGCGGCGACGATGGCGTTTCGCGGAGGATTGACTGCCGTTGCGGTATAGCCGTTTCTTCCTTGCGCTCGCGTTCGCGCTGGGAACTTCTCCCGTGCGCTCCCAGAGCGAAGACTCGATTCACAAGATTCGACACATCGTGATCATCATGCAAGAGAATCGCTCGTTCGATTCGTATTTCGGAACGTTTCCCGGAGCGGACGGCATTGCGATGAGTAACGGCGTTCCGACGGTCTGCGTTCCGGCCCCGGCGGGCGCGTGCGTCCGGCCCTTCCACGATTCCGCCGACCTCAACCGAGGCGGCCCGCATAATGTCCGCGCCGCGATCACCGACGTCGACGCCGGAAGGATGGATGGCTTCGTCACAGCCGCGCAACGCCGGAGGCGCGGAGTTTGCCGCGATCCCAACGCGCCCAACTGTGGGGGCACGGTCGAGGTCATGGGATACCACGATGGGCGCGAGCTTGCGAACTATTGGAGGTACGCGCACGATTTCGTGCTCGAAGATCGCCTCTTCGAGCAGATCGCGTCGTGGAGTTTACCGCAGCATCTTTTCATGGTCTCCGGATGGTCGGCCTGGTGCAAGCAAATCGGCAATCCGACGAGCTGCATCAACGAGCCGGAATCACCGGATTTCCCGCCGGATTTCCGTTCCAGCAACCCGCGTTTCCGGCCGCCCGCCCCGGGGCGCCCCGACTACGCATGGACGGATCTGACGTATCTGTTGCACGCACATCACGTCAGCTGGGCCTACTACGTTATGCGCGGAAACGAACCGGACTGCGCCAACAACGAAGAAGACTGCGGTCCGGTGCAGCAAAAAGCCAACACGCCGGGCATATGGAACCCGTTGCCCTTCTTCGATACGGTGAAGCGTGATGGTGAGCTCGGCAACATTCGCGATTTACGCGATTTTTACGCCGCCGCCGCCAACGGCACGCTGCCAAACGTAGTGTGGATCGCACCGGCGGGGCCGTACAGCGAACATCCTCCGGCGCTCGTGAGCCGCGGTCAAGCCTACGTCACGGGGCTCATCAATGCGCTGATGCGCAGCCCCGATTGGAAGAGCACCGCAATCTTTGTAAGCTGGGACGATTGGGGTGGTTTCTACGATCACGTCGTCCCGCCGCACGTCGATGAGAACGGCTACGGGCTTCGGGTGCCCGGAATCGTGATCGGCCCCTACGCGCGCCGCGGTTTCATCGACCATCAGGTGCTCAGCCACGACGCCTACCTCAAGTTCATCGAGGACGACTTTCTCGGCGGAGCGCGCATCGATCCGCAAACCGATGGGCGGCCTGACCAGCGGCCTACCGTACGCGAGAACGTCCCCATCCTCGGCGACCTGCGTAAGGATTTTGATTTTCACCAGCCGCCGCGCGCGCCGGAGATTCTTCCCGGCGGCATTATCTGGAACGGCTCGTCACCCTGACCCTTCGCAGGCTCAGGGTGACAGTGTGGGCTAAACTGCGGCGGCGGTTTGCAGCAGCGCGGTTTCCGTAATTTCTGAGATCAGCTCGGCGATACGGCGCGAGCTGCGGCGTGGCGCGACGACTTCTTGGTTGTGGCGAATCATCTTGAGCCGGTCGGGAGCATCGATGAGCGTTTTGACCGCGCGAACGACGGCCGCCGCGCCGTTGAGCGCGATTAACCCGAGGCCATTGGCGCGCACGAAGTCGACGTTGCCGCGTTCCTGTCCGGGAACGTAGTCGTACACGATGATGGGAAGCTGCGCGGCATTTGCCTCGGCCAGTGCTCCGGGGCCCGCTTTCGTGACGAGGAGGTCCACGGCGCGAAAATACTCGGGAATCTTGTCGGTGAAGCCGAGGACGTGCATCGGCGTGGGCAACGATCGAGCGAGCTCTTTGAGCCGGGTTTCCAGCGGTTCGTTGCGACCGCAGACGACGACGAGCTCGATGGGAAGATTGGCCTTCGCGAGAGCCAGTGCCGTCGAAAGGAGCTTGCCGCCGCCTTCGCCGCCCGCCATCAGCATCACGACCGGCGTCTTTTCGGAGGGCAGATTGAGTTGCTCGCGCAGGCTCGCCTTGCTTCCGGTAACGTCGTCAAACTTCGGATGGATCGGGTGGCCGAGCAGATGTAAACGCCGCGTCGGTACGGCGCGCGAGAGCGCGCGTTGATAGACTTCGCGGGCCGGGACGACGACGGCGTCGACGTTTGGGACGAGCCACGACTCGTGAACTTTGCCGAGATCGGTGATGACGGTGACCACCGGTACGTGCTGCATGTGCGCGTCGTCCCGCGCTCGCATCGCGGCGTGGTTGAGCAGCGGATGAACCGAAACGATGACGTCGGGCTGGTAACTGATGAAGAGGTCGCGTAACCGTTCGCGGTAGAGCGGCTCACAGAAGCGCACCAGCGCGCGGTAACGGCGGCGTCCGTTGGTGGCGTAGTAGAGCGCGCCGTAGACGGGCGGGGCGTAGCGCAGGGCCATGCTGTACCCGAGTCCGAGTTGCGTCAGCGGAAAGGCGCAGTGGGCCGCGACATCCTCGATCCGCGTTTCAAACGGCTCGTGGGTGCCGGACTCTTCCAGGGCGGCCACAATCGCGTTCGCGGCGCTGCGGTGACCGCCGCCCGTGTCCGAGATCAAAAGAAGCGCCCGTTTGGCCATAGGACCCCCGATCAAGCTCTGGCCGGAACCCTCCTCGCCGTGCGCCGGCCGGCATTTCGCGCTCGGCGGCCCGTTGGTGCGAGCCGCGCCAAAAGCGCTCGAGCTGGCGCGTCGTAGAAGCGGAAGATATCGCCAAACTCGACCTCGGGGTTTCGGTGGTGCCCGTCGTGGTCCTCGGGAAGGACGATTCCCAGAGGGCGCGAGAGGGCGCGAACCCAGCCCGGGGTCCGCCAGCCCAGCTCCGTCGTATGCCGCCACCATACGTGGATCTGGCCTAGGGCCAGGCCGGCAACGGCGCCGGGCCAGGAGAGACGCCAAAGGAAAGCGGCGACGATTATGTACGGAACGGCGCCGAGAAATCCGTCGAGTAAGACCGCCGGGTCGGTCGATAGCACGGCGTGATCGAAATACCGGCGGCGCCGGTCGTGATGTGTGCGCAAGTGCAGCGTGAACCACAGATGCTGCGGAACGTGATAAAAGAAAGTCGAACCAAAGTCTCCCAAGACGAGCGTGACGATGAGAGCCGTAATGAAGAACATGCGTTTCGTCCCCTTATGCGGCGGATTCCCGATTCATAGTGTCTCGTTTGCAGCGGCTGTAATGTTGTCCGGATGCACGTTACCCACCATATACCATATCAACGAGCGGCCAATCGCGCCGCCCCAACTGCGGCGAACTGTTAATATCGCTTTAAGCTGGCCGTCGCCCGCTGACGTCGATGCCCTACAAGGCGCCTTCCTGATTCGCGACGGGCCGGCCGTCGACGATGGGGAGCTCGCCATTGCGCGCGCGATCCTTCGGACGAATGCTCGGCTGCAACCGGCCTACGCGTTGCTGTTTGCGGGAGCAACGGTGCGCGCGGCCCGCAGCCATTCGCTTCCCGCGGAATTCCTCGGCGCAACGCTCTTGCAAGAATCGGCGTACGACCCGCAAGCCTTGTCCGCGGCCGGGGCGATCGGCATCGCTCAATTTATGCCGGAGACGGCTGCCGAGGTCGGTCTGAATCCATACGACCCCTTCGAATCGATCGAAGGCGCGGCGGCACTCATCGCCGGGTACGCCGACGCGTACCGGGGGCGTTACGCCGATCCCTATTCGGCCGCGCTGGCGGCATATAACGCCGGTCCCTTCGCCGTTGCCCGGTATCGCGGGGTGCCGCCGTACGCGGAAACGCGCGAATATATCGCGCTGATTTACGATCGCTGGGCCCGCATCGTCTCGTACGAACGCACCGGCGGAGATTGAGGTGTGAGGTGGAAGCCTATCGAGCATCAGGAGGTAGTCGAGATGCGCTCGCCCCTAGGCGTCGCCCTCGTTGCGCTGCTCGCCGTCACGGTGGGCGGATGCGCTTTACAGGCGAGTCCGGCAGATGGGTTGCGATTCGAGGCGCCCAGCGGCTGGCGCGCGTCGCTGGGGATCCTGGGGTACATGCAGTTCTGGCGTCCGCCGGCTAACGACCGCGAAGTACTCCTGCTCTTCAAGTCGCCACGGCCGATGCAGACGAACGAGGTCTTCTCAAACTCCAACGTACAAGACACGATGAAAGACGTGACGGTCGTTTCGCAACAAACGATCGAGATTTGCGGTACCCAACCCGCAAAATACGTCCAAGCACGAGGCTCTTCTCGCGGAGGCCCGATAGATATCGAAACCGTGGCCACGATTATACAAGGCTCTAGTTATTTTGCCGTGTACGTACGGCCGATCGCCGTCCGGCCCAACCCCATAGCCCTCGCGACGTTGCGAGAAGTCTGCCCGAAACCCTAGGAGCCCAATCGCTTGGCGCGCCGTAATGTATTAAGACAGCTCGTCGCGTGTCAGCCCCTCGGATGGACTGCACCTGTATCCTCCGGCCCTCCGCTGCGGCGAGTGTTGGGTTGGCCCGCCCTGACGGGCATCGGGTTGGGGACCATGCTGGGCGGAATATTCCCGACAATCGGCGCCGGTGCGCACGCCGCGGGGCCGGCCGTAATTCTGGCGTACGTTCTCTCGGGCCTCGTCAGCCTGTGCGTCGCGCTCTGCTATGCGGAGTTCGCCTCAATGGTGCCAGTCGCCGGCAGTGCCTACACGTACGCCTATGCGACGTTGGGCGAGCTCGTCGCATGGGTAATCGGCTGGGATCTGATCTTAGAGTACGGACTCTCTTTGGCGCCCACTGCGTCATCGCTTTCGGACTACTTTCAGCACATGCTTGCCAACGTCGGCATCGCGTTTCCCGCGTGGGCGCAGACTGCAAACGTTCACGGAATCCATCCGCAAATCGATCTCTTCGCGTGCCTCATCACGCTCGGCATCGCGTTGCTCGTTGCCAGCGGCATACGCGAGTCGACGGGGGTTAACGGCGCGCTGGTCCTCGTGCAGATCGCGTCGATGCTCGTCTTCATCGCAGTCGTCGCTCATGCGATACACCCATCGAACTTGCGTCCTTTTGCGCCGATGGGCTACCACGGCGTGCTCGCGAGCACGGCTTTGGTCTTCTTTGCCTACATCGGCTTCGATACGGTGACCGTCGCCTCGGAAGAAGCGAAGCGGCCGGAAAGAAACGTGCCGATCGGAATCATCCTCGCTCTCGCGCTAGGCGGCATACTTTACGTTGCGTTGACCCTTTGCACGGTCGGCGTTCTGCGCTTCGATCGCCTTTCGGATGGAGCGGCAATGCTCGACGCGCTCGGGTCGGTGACCAAGAGCCACACGCTCTACTGGATCGTCGCAATCGGCGGACTGGCCGGCAACGCCACGGTAATGCTCACGTCGCTGCTGGGCCAAGTGCGCATCTTCTACGTTATGGCGCGCGATCGAATGTTGCCCCCGGGCGTTGCACGCATTCATCACGTGTTTCGTACGCCGGCGCGCATGACGGTTATCACCGGCGCAATCGTAGCGGTTTTCGCCGCGGTCTTGCCGCTGACCGATCTGCTGACGCTGGTGAATATCGGAACACTGGCCGCATTCGCGATCGTTTGTGCGGGCGTCTTGGTGCTTCGAATCGTCAACCCCACTGCGCCCCGGCCTTTTCGGGCCCCGCTGCTGCCGCTTTTTTCGGTCGCGGGGGGAGCGGCGTGCCTGTATCTGGTGAGTGGCCTGCAGGTGGCGACGTGGATCCGATACGGGATCTGGTTCGCCGTTGGGATCCTAGTCTACGCCCTTTACGGTTTTCGCAACTCGAGGCTGCGGGTCGGGCTGATCGAGCCCTAGGAGCTCCAAAAAGTGCAACTCGCCAAGGGAAAGCCGTTTATAAGAAGGCGTACTCGGGCATGAGGGGGGGCACGTGGCCATAGACAGCGCGGTCTCCGACCGCTTCGAACTCGTTACCGTGCCTCGTGCGAAGGGCGTTCCTTCGTTCGCCCAGGAGGTCGCGGCAGGCTTGAGCGCGTCGCCGAAGCGCTTGCCCTCAAAGTTTCACTACGACGACGTAGGCTCGGCGCTATTCGACGCGATTACGCGTCTGCCGGAGTACTACCTGACCAGAGCCGAGACCGAGATACTCTCCGAATGGGGCTGGCAGATGGTGCGATTGCTCGATGCCCCCCTGGATTTCTTGGAACTCGGAAGTGGGAGCGCCGTCAAGACCCGCCTGCTGATCGGCGAAGCGTTGCGCGTGCAGGACGAACTGCGCTACAGTCCG
>Ga0070762_10000185_pt1 | contig 23519 bp, 17 predicted proteins | sample HubBroMetageREF2_FD_66726 | JGI IMG/M metagenome (GOLD analysis project Ga0070762, IMG submission 66726) | Reference soil microbial communities from the Hubbard Brook experimental Forest, New Hampshire, USA - Hubbard Brook CCASE Soil... | ecosystem: Environmental > Terrestrial > Soil >...
AGCCATGTAATCTCGGTGGGCAATGCGTCGATCGGCGAGGAGATTGCTTGGCAGCGTATCGCTCCCTTGCGCGACCGCGATGAGGTTCTCCTGAATTGCGCCGATGCGGATGCCGAATTGCGGATGAAGGAAGAAGTTGACCGGGTGCTCAGGACCGGAGATTCGGTGGGAGGCGTGTTCGAAGTAGTCGCCCACAATGTTCCTCCCGGGCTGGGCACGTACGCACAATGGGATGAGCGTTTGGACGCGTTATTAGCTGGCGCGGTAATGTCGCTGCAGGCGGTAAAGGCGGTCGAGATCGGCTCGGGCATCACTGCCGCTTCTTCCCTCGGCTCCGCGGTGCATGATGAAATAGGGTACGACGAGTCCACAGGTTTTGCCGGGTTTACTCGCAGTCGCAACAATGCAGGTGGAATCGAAGGCGGTGTCTCGAACGGAGAGGACATTCGGGTGCGGGGTTACCTTAAGCCGATTTCCACCTTGCGCCGTCCGCTGCAGTCGGTGGATTTTGCCACCCGCGAGCCGGTAAAAGCTGCCTACGAACGCTCCGATGTGTGCGTGGTCCCTGCGGCCGGCGTGGCAGCCGAAGCGATGGTGGCGTTGACCCTGGCTCGCTGTGCACTGGAGAAGTTTGGCGGTGACTCTATGACAGAAACCTTACGCAACTTTCAGGGCTACTTGGAACAGTTAAAAAAATACTAGCTAACAACCTACTCAATGATCTATCCCATCGTAAAGTTTGGAAATCCTGTCCTGGAGAAGCCGGCGGAACCGGTTACGGTTTTCGACGATCAATTGAAGAAACTGGTCGAGGACATGTTCGAGTCCATGTATGAAGCCCATGGAGTCGGCTTGGCCGCTCCCCAGATCGGCATCTCGAAACGTCTCGCGGTCATCGACGTTACCTTCAAGGAAGATCCCGATGCTCAGTTAGTGCTGGCGAATCCGGAGATCCTTCATACCGAGGGCAAACACACCCAACCCGAAGGCTGCCTCAGCATTCCCGAATTTCGTGAACCCGTGACACGGCCGCGCAAGGTGACGATTCGTGCCCAGGATGTGAATGGAAAATGGTATGAGAAAACCGGAGAAGAGTTGTTAGCCCGAGCCTTCTTGCATGAAACCGAACACTTGCATGGCAAGCTCTACATCAGCCACATCAGCGCGCTGAAGCGCGACCTGATCAAGCGCAAGATCCGCAAGCTGATGAAGGCGGGAGAGTGGTAGATGAGCAATTGAATCGTTGGGTGATTGAATCATTAACTCAATGACTCAATGACTCAATGAGTCAATCCCTCGTCTTTTGTGGTACGCCTCGCTTTGCCGTTCCCACGCTGGAAGCGCTGGCTCATGCGGGCTTTCAGGTTGCTCTGGTTGTCACGCAACCAGACAAGCCTCGCGGACGTGGGCTTGCGCTTGCTCCGTCTCCGGTAAAGGAGTCTGCTCTCGCACTTCAATTGCCGGCCTCGCAGCCGCAGAGCATCAAGAACAACGATGAATTCCGCGCCCAGCTTACCGCCCTCAAGCCCGACGCAATCGTAGTGGTTGCTTATGGACGCATCATTCCGCAGTGGATGATCGATCTGCCACGGCTGGGCAACATCAACCTGCATGCATCGTTGTTACCCAAATATCGTGGGGCAGCGCCCATCCAATGGGCGATCGCCCGCGGTGAAACCATGACTGGGGTCACTACCATGCGAATCGATGCGGGACTCGATACGGGCGACATCCTGCTGCAGAAAGAAATTCCAATCAATCCCGCGGATACTGCCGAATCGCTGGCTCCAACGCTGGCCGCGATCGGCGCCGATCTCATGGTCGACACTTTGCGCGGATTAGATGCGGGCACAATCGCCCCGCGGCCGCAGGACGACGCGAAAGCAACGCTTGCCCCCATCCTCAAAAAGGAAGATGGCCGAATCGACTTTTGCCAAGCCGCGCAAGAAATCGGCAATCGCTTGCGTGGGTTCCAGCCATGGCCCGGGGCATTCACAACCTTTCGTCACAAGAACCTGCATGTATGGGAGACTGCAGTGGATCAGCATTCGCTGCGGCCCGGAGAACTTCTGGTTGAGGGCGGTCGTTTGTTCGCAGGTTGTGGAGTAGGCACCGCGTTGGAGTTGCGAACTGTACAGCCGGAAGGCAAGAAGCGCATGGCTTCACACGATTTCATCCATGGCTATCGTCCTCAAAACAGTGAAAAGCTGGGTTTGTAACCGAGAACTGCATGCCTATCTCGCCCGCCCGCGTCGCTGCTTTCGACATTCTGCTTCGAGTTGAGCGCGAGGACTCCTACGCCTCGGAACTGCTTCACTCTTCACGGTACGCTGGTGTTTCGACTGCCGATCATGGCTTGGCAACCGAGTTAGTCATGGGCGTTCTCCGCTGGCGATCTTTTCTGGACGAAAAGATCGCAGAACGCTCATCGCAGAAACTCACTCGCCTCGACCCAGAGGTTCTCGCCGCTCTGCGCCTCGCCGCTTACCAACTTTTGTTTCTCGATCGTGTGCCTGAGCGCGCGGCCGTACACGAGAGCGTGGAGTTAGTGAAGCGGGCCAGGAAGCGGTCGGCCGTGCCGTTTACAAACGCCGTCTTGAGAAAGTTCGCAGCAGTCGAACGAGACCATGATTCCACGTTCGCCATCGGCAATTCGCAAGCGCCCCAGGAACTGGCCGCGTTATCCGCGCACCCACTTTGGTTGGTTGAACGCTGGATTCGCGAATTCGGGTTCGAGTCTGCTAAGCAGGTCTGTACTTACGACCAGCAAATTCCGGAAACCGTCATAAGTGTCTCTGACGCCACGATTGCAGACCAACTCCGGAACAACAAGATCCAGCTATCTCCTGGCCGGTTGCTGGCATCGGCGTATCGCGTCGTAGGAGGTGATCTCACCACCACGCGCCTATTCCGTGATGGCCGAGTTTTCATCCAGGATGAAGCGTCGCAATTGGTTTCACTCCTCGTTGGCCAAGCCGCAAGCATTCTCGACTGTTGTGCGGCGCCTGGCGGGAAGACGCGAGTTCTCGCCGATCGAAACCCCAACGCCGGCATCGTTGCCATCGAGTTGCATCCACACCGCGCGCGAATGCTGCGTGGACTGGTTACCGCAGCCAATGTCCAGGTAATCGCAGCGGACGCTCGCAGTTTTCCGCTAACCGCACACTTCGACCGCGTGCTGGCCGACGTGCCCTGCTCTGGCACCGGAACGCTCGCCCGCAATCCCGAGATCAAATGGCGGCTCAAACTCGAAGATCTGGCGGATCTCCAGTCTCGCCAATTGGCCATCCTGCAATCGGCTATGCAGCGCGTCTCCCCGGGCGGAAAGATTGTCTACTCGACTTGCTCGCTCGAAAGGGAAGAGAACTCGGCAGTCGTGGAGAAGGCTTTACTGGTCGACCATTCGTTCCGCGTGATCGATTGCGGGCTCGAACTGGAGCAACTCCGCTCGCGAAATGAACTGCGGTGGGATGACATCGATTCTCTAACCGATGGACCGTACTTGCGAACGATTCCCGGGGTGCACCCCTGCGACGGCTTTTTCGCGGCAATCCTGGAGAGAATCTAGCCACGGATTCTCACGGATTGACACTGATGAAATTGGGCCTCACGATGCGTGTGTTGACCAGTAAAATCCGTGGCAGGGATTTAGCGTACTTCGAAGTTAACCGCCGATCCCACGACGATCTTCGCTCCAGGCGCTGGATTCTGCGAGACGATAACACTACTCGGCGTGGGCTCCGGCGGAGGGGCGGGAGGTGAGGGCAGCGACGTCGCGACAGTAGAATCGGCAACTGGCGCGGCAGGCGGGGCAACTGCCGGAGCGACGTTAACGCTTCCCAATCGAAATCCCGCATCCTGCAAAACCAGCGTTACACCTCCTAACGCCTGGCCTGCGAAATTGGGCATCAGAAACGCTTGCGGGAGCGGAGCTTCGGTCGTCAGCAGACTAATCTTGGGCGCTGCAATGCCGCTGGCATTTGGCGGAGGGCTTTGACCCAGTACCTGGTCCGGGGGTGGGCCACGCATTCCAATCTGTGCAACTGCACCGACGTCCAATCCACGGCGAAGTATATTGATCTGCGCTGCGCGCTGGCTTTCCCCGAGCACGTTGGGGATCACTACCCGTTGCGGTCCCAGACTCTCCGCAACCCGTATCTGCCATCCCCGGCGTACCTTCGTACCCGGGGCCGGAAGCTGCGAAAGAATTTTCCCCTCAGGGACCGTTGGGCTGTAGTACTGCCGTTCGACATTCATCTGGAAGCCGGCCGCATCGGCAATTCTCCGCGCCTCAGCCGGTGACTTGCCCACCAAATCGGGGATGGCAACCTCCCGCCCGTGAATGGCAAAGCGCATCGCCGTCAGCGCCGATACCAAGGCCACCACCAGCAACACCAGCGTAAGGAAGATGAATCGAAAAAAGGCCTTCATTGCGTTTTGCAATTATAGCTAGAACTCACGTAGGCTCGGACGCCCTTGTCCGCGTGTGAGCGTCAACCCTCCATCTTTGGGAATGCATTCGAACACATTGCGCACATCCACGGACCCGCACCCGCCTGTCATCCTATACTGTGTGCATGCTGCCCGAGGCTGACCTTTTCTCGCTCCTGGAACGCTACTGGGGCTACAGCACATTCCGGCCGTTGCAGGAAAAGATCGTGCAAAGCCTGCTCGGGGGTCGTGACACTTGCGTCGTGATGCCCACGGGAGGCGGCAAGTCGCTGTGTTATCAACTGCCCGCTCTGGTCTCGGGCAAGACGGCCATCGTCATCTCGCCCTTGATTGCACTGATGCAGGACCAGGCAGCCCAGCTTGCGCAAATGGGGATTCCCGCGGCGGTGCTGAACAGCACCCAGAGCAGCGGCGAGCAGTCGAACGTCACCAAGAACGCCTGCGCAGGTGAGTACCGTCTGTTGTACCTCTCCCCGGAGCGGCTGGCTCGCCAGGACACGATCACACTGTTGCGACGTATCCCAGTCGCATTTTTCGCCATCGATGAAGCTCACTGCATCTCGGAGTGGGGACACGAGTTTCGTCCTGAATATCGCCAGCTCAGTTCGCTGCGCGTCAACTTCCCAGACCTACCCATCGCCGCCTTCACTGCCAGCGCAACCCGGCGGGTCCGTCACGACATCCTGACTCAGCTACAACTACGCGACCCGGCAAAGTATATCGCCAGCTTTCATCGCGCGAATCTGCGATATGTGGCGCGCGAATGTGAATATGGCGAGCAGCCAGCCCTGCTGGTGAACGCCGTCCGCAGTTACTCCAACGGCGCCATCATCGTATATGCGCCCACCATCGCTCGCGTGGAAGAAACGGTCGATTTTCTGGAGGAGCAGGGGATCCCCGCCATCGCTTACCACGGCCAGATGGAAAAAGAGCAACGGCGGCTCAACCAGGAGCGCTGGATGGCGGACGAAGTGCGCGTGCTCGTCGGAACTATCGCGTTCGGTCTGGGGATCAACAAGGCAACAGTGCGGGCCGTGATCCATCTCTCGCTGCCCCAGTCGATCGAGCAGTATTACCAGGAAGCTGGCCGCGCCGGTCGCGATGGCCTCCCCGCCGATTGTGTTTTGCTGTGGCAGAAACGGGATGCTGGTTTGCTGGCATACTTCATCGACAAGATCACCGACGCCGCCGAGAAAGAGCGCGCCTGGCAGCGCTACCACACCATTCGCCGCTTCGTGGAATCGGCAAATTGCCGTCATCGTGAAATCTGCCTGCATTTCGGTGAGACTCCGAAGTGGACCTCGTGCGATGCCTGTGATGTATGCAGCGGCCTGCCCGCGTTCCTTCTCGCACCCGCGCCCACGGGGCGAGCCAGGCGGCGGAAGCGTTCCACCGATGAGAGTGCCGCGAAGCTGTCCGTCTCCACACCGCGCTCCGCAGGCGCAGAAACTCCCGTCCCAGCTTCAGACGTTGATTCTGATTTACGCGAGTATCTTCGAGAGTGGCGGCGCGGAGCAGCGAAGGAGGATAAAATTGCCTCTTTCATGGTCATGCATGACAGTTCGCTCGACGAGATTTGCCGGCGGCGCCCGACCTCGCCGGCCGAAATCCGCGGCATTCCTGGATTCGGCGAGAAGAAAACCGAACGCTACGGCCAGCAGATTCTGCAGGCATTGGCAGAGTTCAACACTGGCGCACGCGCGAGCGCGCCTCTGGAAGTGAAGTCGAAGCCGGCTGAACAAACCATTCGCTTGCTGGGTGAAGGGCACTCGTTTCTCGAGATTGCCAACCTTCGCGGGCGCCACCTCGGTTCCGTAGTCGGTCTAATCGCCAATCTGGTGGAAAAGGGCGAGCTGCAATTCCAGCCTGGGTGGATCGAAGAAGCCACACTGGCAAGCATTGAAGAAGCCTGCGCCCGGCTGGGGACGCGGGCGCTGAAGCCGATCAAAGACGCTCTGGCGCCCGAAGTTACTTATGAAGAGATTCGGCTGGTCGTGGCCAGACTTCGCAGTCGGCAACAAAAAACCGCATAAGAACCACACCGGTGATTGTGAGCGCTGGGCAAAACTTGCGGAACTTCGGTTTGTCGGGCGGGCGAGGGCGTCCGCCCCGTCGCGTTTAGCGGTGGTTTATGATGAGTGGTCGCTTTCTGTCAGACTCCAACCCTGAGGCTTCATCATGAGTGCTCCCACAATTCCGGCAGAGAAAACACGTCTCGCCCGCGAAGAAATCAATCGTAAACAAAAGGAATACATATTTCCTTCGGTCACGAATTACTACTCCGATCCGCTTCCGATGGACCACGGCGTGATGCAGCACGTTTGGGACGTCGAAGGCAAAAAGTATCTCGACTTCTTTGGCGGCATCGTGACCATCAGCGTGGGGCACTGCAATCCGCGGGTCACGTCGCGCACCAAAGCTCAGATCGACCGATTGCAGCACGTTTCGACCTGCTTTCCCAATGAGCCGATGGTTAGCCTCGCAGAAAAGCTGGCGCAGATCACGCCGGGAGCTTTGAAGAAGTCCTACTTCACCAATAGCGGCACCGAAGCCAACGAGACCGCGATCCAAGTGGCGCGCATGCACACCGGAAACTTTGAAGTAGTCGCGCTGCGTCACGGCTACAGCGGCCGCTCTTCACTGGCGCGCGGGCTGAATGGCATGAGCACCTGGCGGCGGGGAACGATCGAGGTTGGCATTGTTCATGCGATGAATCCGTATTGTTACCGCTGCCCGCTGGGATTGAAGTATCCCGACTGCGAGGTCGCGTGCGCCAAGGATATCGAGAACACGATTCAGTTCTCGACTTCGGGACGCATCGCCGCATTTCTGGCCGAGCCGATCCAAGGCGTCGCCGGCTTCGTCACACCCCCGAAAGAATATTTCAAAATGGCTTTCAGTATCGTCAAGCAGTATGGCGGCGACTTCATCGCCGATGAAGTGCAAACCGGTTGGGGGCGCACCGGGCACAAATGGTTTGGAATCGAACATTGGGAAGTTGAACCCGACATGATTACCTCAGCCAAAGGCATGGGAAACGGCGTGCCTATTGGACTAACTATAGCTAAGCCAGAAATTGCCGATTCATTTCAGGGGCTGACGATTTCGACGTTCGGCGGAAATCCAGTCACTTGCGCCACCGCAAAGGCCGTCATTGATGTGATCGAAGAAGACGACCTGCGAGCCAACGCCGCTGTAGTTGGCGGCTATTTTCGCGAGAAACTGGAAGAACTGCAGCAGAAGCATCCGCTGATTGGCGACGTTCGTGGAATGGGCCTGATGCAGGCGCTCGAGTTGGTCGAGGACCGCACGACCAAACAGCCGTCGCCAGCGGGCACAAACGGCGTCATGGAAGAAGCGCGCAAACGCGGTTTGTTGATCGGCAAAGGCGGCTTCCACGGCAACGTCATTCGCATGTCGCCGCCGCTGAACATTTCGAAGGCTGACGTGGATGAGGCAGTACGCATATTGGATGAGAGCTTCGCGGTGGTGAATCGATAGGTCGATTAGGCTTGTCGGATAACGATGATAACTGCGACCGCGACCCTGTCTACTCGCCGTGTTTGTGAGGATAAAAAGATGTTGACTTCCCGTTGTCTTTAAGCGAGTATTCCGCACGCGGTCTTCGAGGGGGATGAACCGCATAGGAGGAGCCTATGGCTCGCCTCATGCGCTGGCTATCCCTTTGCCTGCTTATCATCGCCACTACCTTTGTCTCTCCCGAATCGAGTGCTCAAACTCAGCCGGCGAAAGGGCCCGCTCAGAAGGGCAAGAAGCAAGCTCGATCAGGAATCACACAAACTCCGCCACTGGCCCCAACAACCCAGCCGATGGGGGCGCAGCCTCAACCGGTTGTGTCGCAGACCCAGTCGGGGAATGCGCAAAATCAGCCGACCGCTAATCAAGCCCAGCCGCCGAATTCACAGATTCCGCCGACCAATGGGCAAACCCAGCTGCAGAATGCCCCAACGCCAGAGATCACTGGCGTCAACGTATTCCAGACCGCAGCAACGCCGGACGGCAATGCTTCCTTATACCTTGAGATCAATGGCCAATCCCTGCCCACGACGAGCCCGGTCGTCTTCCTTGCGCCGCAGAAAGGCCTGATTGGACCTCTGGACGTTGTCTCCGCAAAGGACACCCAGGTCATCGTCAAGTTCACGGCCTCGAAAGATTACTTTCCTTCGACGGTCGGAGTGGGGGGCACTGGCGGGGTCATCAAAACGTTCGATCTGGATCAGAGCGCGAACGTGAATTCCACCCTGCCCCGAATCGACGACGTTGAAGTTTTGGAACTGAACCGAATATTGGGAACGGGCAGCATCAAGATCGACGGAGCAAACTTGGGGAGTGATCTGACGGAGATCACGGTGTCAATCGTGCCCCGTGATCCCACGTTACCAGCCTTTCCGCTTGTTAGGCCACAGAACTCATACAGCTGCCCCGCTGATAACGCGCAGAAACAGGCAGCCGCCCTAACCCCTCGAACGGCGCAAGACGATGTCGTCGTTGTCGATTTCTCCTTTCCATGTTTACCTGGCTACAGCGTGCCATTTCGGATTGCTCGAGTGATCCTGACTCGGATGGACGCCTCGGGTGGATCATCGTCAGCGTCCTACGAAATGGTGCCTGCGCGTGACAAAAACTTGACGTACCGCTCTACCATCCTTAGTCAGAAACAGACCTCATCACGATTCGGCGGGGGCATCGCCAAGAATTTCTATGCGGTGCAGCTCTCCATCGTCAATAGCGGCCCCGTGAAAATTCAGGTTCCGCTTGCTTCCATTCAGGCAGAGGTTCAGTGGTTCCAGGGGACGGTAGCCGGGAGCAAGTTTTATATGGAGGGGCCGGCCACCGTGGCGCCCGTACCACTGACAGGTGCAGTTAGCTACTTTTCTACCCATCGACAGGCGACAGGGGCGCGCGCGATTTTCTTTAACACTTTGCAGGGCATGACAACGATCGGCAGCGCCATACAGCTGTTCTTTGGCCCCGGATTCGCCCAGGGAGTCGGGATTGCGGGCGGAGGTCTTCGCCAGGGACTTGGACAAATCTTCCAGGACCTGTCCGATCAGCAGCTTGCCAATCTGACGTCGCAGAGTTTCGAGTCTATTGAAACCGCCAGCGGCAACGGAGGGTCCATCGAAAAGGTCATTTTCATTCAGCGAGGAGAGGAAGTGCTTGAGTCAATTAAGCTGCAGGGCAATAACGTAACCAAGTTTCGCAGGCTGATAGATAACATTCAGGGTTTTGAAATTACCGGATACGAGGTGCCCGAAACTGCTGCCAAGGCTGCGACTCCCAAGCCCTAGCGTGCCTGCATCGGCGAATTGATGCGGGTGACGATGCCTCTGCAAGACATTCGCCAGATCCGCAACACCAGGCATGCACCAACAGTGGAGCTAAACACACGGCCAATGAAGCAGCAGAGGAAAAGCAAGTAAGAAAGAAGGAGGTGTGAATGACCAACATGAAACAAAAAGCTGCGTTGTGGGCCTCTGGCCCCCCCGGCCCTACCCCCGGCCCGCCGCCTGGCCCCACGCCTGGCCCGGCACCCGGTCCCACGTCAGGTCCGCCATCCGGACCAACGCCGGGTCCGGCACCTGGTCCGACGCGGCGTCGGCCAGCGACTCGTAAACCCAAGTCGTAGGTCAGGGCCGAACGGGTGGCACAGGAACGAGGCCACATTTTGTTCGCGAAGACAAGTTGATCGCTTGTGACTGCACCGGCTCGTCGGGCGAGCTTCGCAGCACGATGACCGATCCTAGTGCGCCTCTTCCGCGGCGGGCGCAGTATCCACAGTGTCCACTTTTTCCGCCATTGGCCTTGGCGGCAACTCGGGCATCGGCTGAAAGTCTCCTGGATCCTTCCCCGCCAGCGCAACCTTCATGAAGTCCATCCAGATGGGAAGCGCGGCGCGGGCTCCGGTTTCCTTGGCTCCGAGCGATTTCTTCTCGTCATAACCAATCCAGACTCCGGTGGTCATCGCGGGCGAGAACCCAACAAACCAGGCGTCGGTGAAATCGTTGGTCGTGCCGGTCTTGCCCGCGAGCGGATACTTCATACTCGACGCGGCTATCCCCGTTCCATGCAGCACGACTTCGCGGAGCATGAAGGTCATGATCCGCGCCGTGCGAGCACTGATCACATCTTTCACGTCCGGAAAATCTTCCTCCAGCACGCGGCCTTCGTAGTCCTCAACCTTGGTGATGTAGCGCGGCATAATGCGAACGCCGTCGTTGGGGAAAACGCTGAAGGCGGACGTCTGCTCGAACAAGGTAACTTCGGCGGCTCCCAACGCCACCGGCAGGTAAGCGGGAATGTTGGATGTAATCCCGAAACGATGGGCGTAGTCGATCACGGTTCTTATTCCGATGCGGTCCGCAACCTTCAATGCGGGAATGTTGCGCGATTGCGCGAGCGCCCGCCGCAGCGTGATGGTGCCTTCAAATTTCTCATCGTAGTTGTGCGGAGTGTAGGGGCCGGACACGGTCTGAAAAGTCACAGGGGCGTCGACGATCAAGTCGTCCGGCCTTGCCCCCTGATCGATGGCAGCGGTATAGACATAGGGCTTGAACGACGATCCCACTTGTCGCAGAGCTTGCGTAGCCCGGTTGAACTTAGACAGTTCAAAGTCTCGTCCGCCGACCATCGCCTTGATCTCGCCCGTAGCGTTGTCGATTGCGATCAATGCGCCCTGTGTGCCCGAATCCTGCCCCAGGCTCGCTCGCGCCTTGCCATCGCTGCCGAGGGTCACGATTTTCAAGTAGACGATATCGCCGGGCTTCAAAATGTCCTGCAGCTTGCGCTGCGTCCAAGTAGCGTCGGCTTGCATGAGGCTTCCCGTATACCGTCCGAACTTGAACGCCGCTGAGCCGGGCGCAACCGCCGTAACCAAAGCATGGACATAACCATTCACCTCGGGCTCGTCGTCCCAATCGGGATGCTGATAGGTGGCGAGAGTTGCGCTCCCGTTTAGCACATTTTCCAGATGCGCTTTCCACCCATGGCGACGCTCATAGGCGGCCAGACCGTCGAGCACAGCCTGATTCGCGGCCCTCTGCAAATCCATGTCAAGCGAGGTGTACACTCGTAATCCGCCCTCATGAACCTGATCGCTGCCATACTTGGTCTCCAGATAGCGACGGATCTCTTCAATAAAGTGCGGCGCCAGAGAGTTGGGATCGTGCTTCAACCTTAGTTCGATAGGTTTGTTCCGAGCCTCGACGGCTTGTCGCGCCGTGATCTTGCCATCCTCCAGCATGCCGTTGATCACCAGGTTGCGACGCTTGATGGCGCGATCGGGGTGATTGATCGGGGAGTAAAACTGCGGAGCTTTTGGCAATCCCGCCAGCAACGCCGCCTCCTCAATGGTGAGCTGCTTTGCTGGCTTGCCAAAGTAATATTCGGATGCGGCCTCGAAACCGTACACTCCGTGCCCAAGAAAAATCTGGTTGGCGTAGAGAGTGAATATCTGTTCCTTGGTAAAACGCCGCTCAATCTGAATCGCCAGCAAAGCTTCCTCGATCTTGCGATGAAACGATCGATCGGGCGAAAGAAAAAGGTTTCGCGCAAGTTGCATGGTGAGCGTCGAGGCGCCCTGCACTCTGCCACCCGACTCAATATCGCGATATGCAGCCCCGGCGATCCGCCACACATTGATGCCCCAGTGACGGTAGAAATCCTTGTCCTCAATCGAAATCAGGGCATCGCGCAACACCTGCGGATAGTCGTTATAAGACGCGACCACTCGCCTCTGCAGTGCGAACGAACCTATGGTGCGGCCCTGCCCGTCGTAAAGCTCGGTAATGGAGTTGGGACGGAAATGTTCCAACTCCTCGACTTGGGGAAGATCCGTGGAATAGACCAGCAACAATCCGGCGGTGGCGCCGACAAGCGCAGCCACCAACACCAGCAGCCCAAACAGGACGCGGCCCACCAGTTTCCGTCCCGCGACCTCAACCGGTGGAAGGTCTTGATAGATGACCTTCATGGGAATTGACCTCAGAATAGCATGGGCGCTTCTAGCTTCTGGTTTCTAGCTTTTAGCCAGAAGCTAGCGGCTAGAAGCTCTTCTCACGGAAACAATTGCAGAAACTTTTCCCACAAGATCAGCGCTATTGTGTTATGTACTTCGAGGGCGGTGACACCCTCCTGCACCGCCTTGGGATCGTGGAGCAGCCCGACTGCCTTGTTGGCAATGTCGGAGGCGTCGTCAGTAGCAGCTTGCCAATTGCGCGGCGCCCACGCGATCGCGTCGGAAACCACCGAGGCCACGCCCTGCGCGATTCCGTCGGCGGTCACCATGTTAAAGCCCTCGGTATAGGATGGCTGCAGCAGCAGGTCCATCGATCCCACCGTATTCAGGAACTGGGGCCATGATTGCCAGTTACGCTCGACGACTTTGGCACGCGGCACATTCAGGTACATTTGCTGGATGGCAGCAACAATCGTCTGTCCACCGCCCTCGCGCCGGCCCCCGGAGATCCAGAATTCCAGATCGGTCACGCGCAGGCGTTGTCCCACTTCGAGCGCAGCGGCAGCGGCCGTGAGCACGTTTTTGTACGGGCGTATGGCGCAGAAGCATCCCATGCGCAGCGCGCCTCGCTGCCACATCGGCCGCCACCGCGCCGGACCAAGAGGGTACATATTCGGCAATAAGGTCATTGCAGTACCGTAGGTCGACTGCCACCAGGTCTGAAAGCGCTGCGAGTTGGCCGCGATGTGGAAGTTAGGACAGCCCTGCTCCAGTTCCGAGCCTTGGCGCAACAACTCGATCGCACGAGGATCTGCTTGCAGGAATCCGATGTTGCTGTGGCTGACCACGGCGATTTCCAGGTCCGGATTCTGAGCCGTCAGGCTGGCCAAGTTGGCGGTCGGAATCCACGGCGCGCTGATCACCAGATGGGAAAGCGGAACATGATGTGCAAGAGTTCGGGCCTGCAGTTCGGCCTTCATGAGGGTTTGCAAGTCGACGAAGGAGCTGATAGGCCAAATTTCGACGATGTAACCGGCTGCTCGCAGTGCTTTGGCGTTCTGGGTTGCGCTGACTCCGAGGCCGATGTGGCTTACGTTCTGGGCGGCGGCGAAATTTTTGTAAGCGATCGCCAACCGAGGTGTGTTGTGCTGAACTCTTAGCATTTGTACCTTTCGCTGAACCACGAGCGGGCCAACCGACCCGCGCGCGGATTGCCTGGAATTAGGGCGAAGACCTCCCTCGGAGTTGGCGGACTCCAAAAGTCTGAGGCAAGTTTTCTAAGGGATTACGGCGGGCTTACCGAGTGCTATTGATTCGTTTTCTTACTCTCTACTTCTAGTGTGACACATTTGAGGGGGTAAACCCGCCAACTTTTTGACTTTATTTTAATAATAGATTCAGTGAGTTACGGGGAATTGTGTGGTTCAGGGGGCTTGACAACTTTTCGGCACTTCGGCGGTTTTGTGCCTTTATTTCGGCAGTTTGTTGCGTCGAACGACTTGGGGAGCCGACGCCCGGCCGCCCCGATGCGGATTAGCTGGCCCTGCTCTTCAGGACTTCAATAGCCTTCAACATCTGCTGATCTGGCTGCGGAGGCTGAACTTTCTTGGTGGCATCGTCCGCTGGAGCGGCATTTTCATCTTCATCCGGCACTGGCCCCTCCTCGTCGGTATCAGCGACCAACACGTTCGGCGTTATGGCCGTATCCTGAATCGCTTTGCCAGCAGGTGTGTAGTACTTGGCGATCGAAAGAATAAGCGCGGACCCATCGCGGAGTTCCATGGTTTTCTGGATCGAACCATCGCCGAATGTCTTATTCCCTACAACGTCGCCGCGAGCATTTTCGAGAACGGCAGCCGCGACAATCTCCGCCGGTCCGGCTGTTCCCTTATTCACTAGCACAACCACGGGAAGGTTCGTGATCGTCTTGGAAGGATCCGCGTTAAACGCTTCGCGTGGGTATTTCTGGCCCTGAAGGTAGGTGATCGTACCGTGATTGAGAAAAAGATTCGCACTGGCGATACCCTCAGTTTCGTCACCCTCGGCACAGTTGCGCAAGTCTAGGATGAGCTTCTTCGCCCCCGACTTTTGCACCGCCTTGATCTTGTTGGCGATTTCCTGAGACTTGCCCTTGGTGAAAGCATCTACCTGGATTACGGCAATACCCTCATCAAGCATCTTGTCGGTCACCGGCGGAATCGCAACGATATCGCGAGTAATAACGACTTTCTGCGGCTCGGCGCGACGCGCGCGGACCAACGAAACGGTTACGTTCGAACCAGGCTGCCCAGCCAGCAGATTGCGAACTTCGCCGACCGACATTTCCCGAGTGCTCTTGCCCTCGATGGCTTCGATAATATCGGTGTCCTGAAGTCCCGCCTTATCCGCCGGCCCGCCAGGAATGACCGCGATCACCGAAGCATAGCCAAAGCGCTTGGAGACCGCAGCCCCGATGTCGCCTTTCGCTTCGGTCTGGTGAGCCTTGTATTGCGTATACTCTTCGGCGCTCAGATAGCTGGAATTGGCATCCAGCGACTCGAGCAGTCCGTGCAACGCCCCCGCAGTCACAACCGGGATGTTGGGCTCTTCCACATACTCGCTGCGCACGCGAGAGAGCACCTCGCTATACACCTGCAGTTGGCGATAGGCGCCATCGTTGCTGGAGGCGCGAACGCCGTCCATTCCACCCACCACCATGAAGAGCAGCACTACGGCGGAGGAAGCAAGAACTACAGCCTTGGTCTTTATCGACATCGGATTCGTTTTCTCAGAAAGGAAGTCACTTCCTTAGGAAGTGTTAACAGTATATCTGGTTTGATGCGGGTTTCTCAGAGTTTGCTTCGTCAAAATATTGACCAATGGTAACCAACGGTTGCGACCTTGGCGGCCGGACGGCAAAAGGGCGCGCGACCGCTATCGTCCTCTTGCGGCTCTCATAAAAAAGGACTTAACGTTGGTTTGGCAGTGAGCCTCAATTGGTGGCCCTAGATGCAAAGGCGCGGGTCTCTCCTGGTGAAGAAACCTGAGGGCTAATGCGGATCAGCGGATACTGCGGCGGGATCCGGCAAGGTTGAGTTTTCGCCGGCACCATGGGAATCGGAGCGAGCCACGCCGGTGACCTGATAATCGCTGTAATCAATGGTCAGGACGGCTTTGCCCCCCATCCGAACCTGGGTTTCGGACTGGTTGTGGACAGGAAGCCAGAAGCCCGCGACCTTGGACCAGCGATATTCGATTTGAGTATGGCTGACCCAGAGAGATGGGTTCTGGGCAGGCTCGCCTTGCATCCGCGCAATCGCGAAATCTCTGGCGTCCACCCAAAATTTTCCCCGGTAGAGATATTTGCTCTTGTTTTTGGGGCTCACTGCCAGAACATAGAAGTCCCCGCTTGGGGTGTGTTCCGTCCCGGCCAGTGCGAAATCGTAGTTCTTTGGGCTGATCTCGAGCTCTTTCCGGGTCTTTTCTTCTTGTGCTTCTTGTTCGCTGCTCAGCAGCTTCAAGAGCACGTGGTTAATCAGCAACTGTGAACCGCTCTCGGAGATGACCTTGAAGTCTTTTCGGTTGGGCGCGGTGTAGACCGCTTCTACCTGCATTGTCGCATCATGGCTGCCAAAGATTCCACGATAGTCGAGGTGATAAACCCGCTTGCCACGATATCCGCGCAACATCTGGGAGCGCTGCGCGTTTGCCGCCATCAGTCTTTGCACGATTACTTCGGTCGAGAGTGGAGGAGACGAATGCAAATCCGTGTCGGCGAAGGTGAGGGTGCCGAGCATGACGAGTAGAAGTACGCTGGCCTGGACCGGAAGATCACAACCGCGCTGCTCGAAGCGCAGCAATCGAGGCAGTTCGAAGGCGTAAGAAAAAGTCCGCAAGCAATTTTCAATCTACCATATTCAATTGGGGCCTGAGTTACGGAAGGGGTAGAGTCTTTCGGGAAAAAGGGAAGCGAGAGCGTTGGCTACAGACACAGCCCGCTCTTGCTTTGTAGTTCTCAGCGCCCTCCGCGGCCGTTCTCCGCGTCCTCTGCGATTTAAGATTTTGGGGTCGGTAATAAAACCTTAAAACGCAGAGACCGCAGAGAAACCCGCGCAGAGAGCGCAGAGCAAGTCCATGCTACCTGACTGCCGCGAGCTGAGTTCGCAACTTGTGTGTGGCGCGGAACAGAGTGTTCTTGATCGTGCCCTCACTGGTATTCAAAATGCCGGCCACGGTTCTAAGCCTTAAACCGTGGTAGTGTTTCAACTCGAATACGACTCGCTCGCGTGGCGAAAGTCTCTGCAGGGCCCGAACGATGCAGCCTCGTAGTTCGTGGCTGGCCATGTTCCGCTCCGGACTGGAACCGGCACGCTGATCGGGAATCCGGTCCAAAACCTGCTCTTCCTCACCATCGGATGAAATCGTAGTCGTAAGGTCCCGATAACGCGAGGATCGCTTCCGCAAATGGTCGAGACACAGATTGGTCACGATGCGGTAGATCCAGGTGTAGAAGGAGCACTCAAACCGGAAACTGCCGATGTTGATGTAAGCCCGCAAGAAGGCTTCCTGGTAGATGTCTTGGCCGTCTTCCTGGGAGCCGGTAAGATGGACTGCCAGGCGGAGCACGGCCCGGTCGTACTGGCGAACCAGTTCTTCAAAGGAGGCGGCATCGCCGAGCTGTGCTCCGCGGATGAGCTGCGTGTCATCTACGCGCGCTGCCCCAACCTTCTCTCGATGCGGGACTCGAAGCTGTAGGACCTTTTCCACGTTTTCTTCTCCGCCCAAAAAATGTTTTAGCCGACGAACTTATAACCCGTCCCGTGTACGGTCAGAATGAATCGAGGTTCCTCCGGTTTGGGTTCAACCTTTTGCCGGAGACGAACAATATGCGCATCCACGGTGCGCGTCGTGGGGAAGCGATCGTATCCCCAAACATCCTCGAGCAGCCGGTCCCGGCTCAGGGTCTCGCCCGGATGAATGAGGAAGTACTTCAAAAGTTCAAACTCCTTCGACGAGAAATCCAGCGCGTGCCCTTTGCGCGACACCTGGCAACTCCGCAAATTCACTTCGACCTCACCGAAGGAATATTTCTCCTCCGCCTTGGGAGCGACTTTGGCGCGACGCAGTACGGCTTTCACCCGCGCCAGCAGTTCACGAATGGAAAATGGTTTGGTAACGTAGTCGTCGGCACCCAGTTCAAGGCCAACCACCTTGTCCACTTCCTGCCCGCGGGCAGTCAGCATGATGATCGGAATCGACGGCCGTTTAGACTTAAGCTGCTTGCAAACGTCGAGCCCACTCATCCTCGGCATCATGACGTCCAGGATGACCAGGTCCGGCGATTCGGCGATTGCGCGCTCCAGGCCCGCCACGCCGTCACCTGCGGTGATGACCTGATGCCCCTCGAATTCGAAGTTGTCGCGCAGGCCAGCCACCATGTTCGGCTCGTCTTCGACAATCAGGATCTTGGCCATTCTTTTGCTCTCCGCGCCTATGCCAATGCTGCTTTGGGTCCGTTTGTCCGGACAGCCACAGGCAGGTTGATAGTGAATTTGCTTCCTCGACCGGGCACGCTATCCACCAAAACCTCTCCGCCATGCGCCTGAACGATGTGACGAACTAACGACAGCCCCAAACCGCTGCCCTTCGTGTTGTGAACCAGCGGATCACCCACTCGATAAAACTTGTCGAAAATCTTCTGTTGCTCAGCTGGAGGGATGCCAATGCCATGGTCGACCACCTCTAGCTTTACCGAACCGTTGTCACGGAACAGGTTCACGCCGATATACTTCTGGTCCTGCGAATACTTGAGCGCATTGTTGACCAGATTCAACAGCGATCGTGCCATAGCCTCGCGATCGACGCTAAGCGGCGGCACGTCTTCCGCAATCTTTTCCTCGAAAGCAAATCCGCTTTGCTCGATCTGGTAGCGATACGATTCGAGGGTGTTGCGGACCAATTCGCGCATATCGGTCTGGCGGAAGTCGTATTCTTTCCGTCCGGCTTCGATCCGCGAAAAATCCAGAATGTTATTGATCAGCGCGGTAAGCCGTTCGCTCTCTTTACGAATAATGCTGTAATACTCCTGATATTTGTCAGGCGATTTCAGTCTTCCCATCTCCAGAGTTTCCGCGTAAAGCCGGATCAGCGAGAGCGGCGTCCGCAGCTCGTGGGAAACGTTGGACACAAAATCAGACTTCAACCGCGCCAGCGCCATCTCGCGCGAGATATTGCGATGCGTCATCACGATCCCACCGGCAAGCAAAAGAGAGATGGCGCCGAGGATCAGAAAACTGGTGTGGACAAAATGCTGGCCCAGTGCAGCCAATGTGGTTCCGGGTAATTTAATCGCGAGCGTCAGGCCGGGGAACGCCCCCTCCAGGTTGCGTTCCACTTCGGGTTCGCCACCGTCCCAACCCACCGAAGCCGCCAACGGCGTGGATTCGTGTTTAGGATGGACCATCATTACTACATGATTTTTCTCGCCTCTTTCTTCCTGATGGCTCAATAACGTGTCCAGCATCTCGGGAAAGAATTGGTCGTGCAAGTAGTCGGCATCGAACATCATGCCGCCAATGGCCTTTTGTTCTCCCTGGAGGTCCGCCACTAAGAAAATAGCGCCCGACTGATACAAATGTTTTTCGCCTCGTGGAGCCCAGTTTTCAAAAAAGTAGAAGGGCCGGCCTTTCTTCGACATCTCGGCCAATTCCTTTACTTGATCCTTGTATTCCACCTGCATCCATCCGCTCATCATGCTCGAAATGGCGTCCGCTTCGGTGCGAAACGAGGCATCCTTGATCCGCGATGGCTGAGAGCGGAAGGTCAATCTCCCATTCGGTTCATAGACCCAGACATGGGCCACGTAAGGGTGGGTGGCGAGAATCCTGTCCATCGTTTCCACGCATGCGTCGCCTGCACTGGGGAACTGGCTACGCACGTCCTCTGCTATTTCATCAGCTTTCCGGTTGATCTGCTTCTCGGAAATCGCAAGGACCTGGTTGAAATCACGCTGGAAGGCGGCTTCAACGCCCCGGTCGCGCTGGATTTCGTTCAAGTGCCACGCGCTCAGGATCACGAGGGCAGCGGCGGGCAACACTACGGCGAGCTCCAGCGTCAGCATCAACCGGGTTCGCTCGTTCCATCGCCGCTTCACCTTCATTATGGTCTCCTGATCCGGTTGATACTGCATCTGCCCAAACAGATCAGCCCGGAAACAAACATAGTTGAACAGGCTGGGAGATGTGTCAATCCAGAGTAAAAACAAGTAAAAAGTTGTGAACTGAATGATTCTCAAGGTACTGGGCTGGTGCCTTAAGATCCGCGTGGCGGAGACTCAGGGAAAGCCTCTAAGGCAATCTGAAATTCACCGTGATATAGGTCTCAGCTTCGACGGCTACACCATTCCGCACGTAGGGTTTGTACCGCCATTGCTTAACCGCCTTGACGGCAGCCTGGCCAAGCAGCAGGGAGCCATCCACGAGTTTCAGGTCCCGGATGCTGCCGTCTCTGTCAATCCAGGCCTGCAGTACTACCGCGCCTTGCAGACCGGCTTTCAAAGCTTTTTCTGGATAGCTGGGTGCGACTTTCTGCAACAGCAGCCCCTGGGACAAATCTTCGGGCAGGCTTACCGGCTCCATCTGGCTGAGTAGAGATGGCGACCGCCTCACGCTTACGGTTCGAACCGTAGCCGCCCCCGGCGGCAATTTTAAGCTGTCCGGGATCAGCATCGGCGATGCGGCTGACGGCAAACGGTCCTGATTCAGGCGAGCATTGGCGTCCAGGACTTCTTCGGAGGATGTCGGAGCTTCGTCTTGCGGAATCACCGTTTGAAGCGGGACGGTGCGTAACCTCGATGACGGATATCTGCCAGAGCCAGCCCGGCGCGAAGCTGCGGCTTGGGCCAATGCGGAGTCCGAGTCCGTCTCGTCTTCAGACGACTGTAACTTGGCTGATCTCATTTCAAGAGCTTTATAAGCAGTGGCCACGCTGGCAAACACACTCTGAACCCGCAAAGGCTGGCCAAAGGTGTAGCCCAACGAAAGGAACGCTACGGTCAGAAAAGCTCCCAAGAAGAATCGATGGCGGCGGTATCTCTTAACCTTGCCAGATACGTGCTCAACGTGATTCTGCTCGTCGAGGGACCGGAATAATCGCCGGTCAAAAGTGGCAAATGTGAGATGGAGTGGCCCGGAAGTTTCGCCGCGAGAATGGCCATGATCCGGGGAGGGCTCAGGCAGTCGGGCGGCCAGTGGCTCTGGGGAGGGCTGCTCTGAAACCGGCCGCCGCTCAACATTTTCGGCTCTTGCAATATTTTGTACTTTTGCGACCGCGCGAGTTGTTCCCTGGGCTTGGGCAAAATCGCCCCTCGCGATCCACGCCTTCATGCAACCTAGAAAGCGGTCGTTGCTCAGCACCGCATACTTAACCTGATCGGGCTCCAGGGGTTTGGTCAACACCAGATCTGGACCATCTTCTTCAGCCGTAGGGTTCGATTTCCCACTAGTGAGAGCCAGGGTGAAAGCAGCCTTATTCAACTTCAATTCACGAGCATTCTTCAGCAGAAATGCCGCTTCCGGGCCGCAGTCCCAGTCAGCCACAATGACGTCAAAGCTTCGACTGGTAAGCCATTCGACGGCGGTAAAGATGTCAGGGCAGGGCTCAATCTCGAGCTCGAGTTCTCTTAGAGCCTGAACCAACCGGCGCGACGATTCCTCGTCAGAGGAGAACAAAAGAGAGACTGGTGACATCAAGTATCAGGCTAGTTTCCAGACGCCCCCGTGACAAGTTACGAACTACCACCATTGTGCTATATCAGAAGACGGGGTAACTGCCGAGTCGGTTACCTGTACTATTGGACAAGTCTCAGCAGGTTCAGCGACGCCAAACATCACTAGCCGACGAACAGGCATTGCCATCGCCTTCGCCGGACGCATAGAATTCTCATTTACCGAAGCTGAATCCAGAATCAACACCGACCAAGGATGAAAGAGGCTTTTTGAAAAAAGTCATCGCAATGTATCCCGGCTCCTTCGATCCGCCCACCAACGGGCACCTGGATTTGATCGAGCGGGGCAGCAAGATCTTTGATGAGTTGGTGGTGGCGATTCTGCGTAATGCGGAGAAGGCCCCGCTGTTCAACTTGTCCGAGAGGCTGCTCATGCTGGAAGCCATGACTGCCGACTTCAAGAATGTACGGGTGGAGACCTTTGACGGTCTCATGGTCGACTACGCGGCCAAAGTCAAGGCCAGTGCCGTGCTCCGCGGGATTCGCGCCATCAGCGATTATGAGTATGAGTTGCAGATGGCTTTGATGAACCGCAAATTGCAGCCTGACCTGGAAACTGTATTCATGATGCCGGCAGAGCAGTATTCTTACCTGAGTTCGCGGCTGGTCCGGGAGATCGCCCAATTGGGTGGTTCGGTTAAAGATCTGGTTCCGGATTTGGTTGTACAACGGCTGAAAGAGAAGCTAGACCCAGCCATTAAGCTGGCAAATGCCAGAAACCTGAGGCAGAGGAAACGAGGATGACTCCAGTTACGGAAGCGACTCTTGCTTTAAAACTCACCGAGCGAATCAACCGCATCGAACCCTCGGCCACGATGGCGGTGGTGGCCGAAGCCGACAAGTTGCGCCAGCAAGGGATTGACGTGGTGGATTTCGGAGCGGGCGAGCCGCATTTCGCCACGCCCCAGCACATCAAGGACGCCGGCGTCGCCGCGATTCAGGGCAACTTCACGAAGTACACAGCGGTGAGTGGGACGACCGAACTGCGCGACGCAATTGCGCATCGCCATGCCGTGGATTTCGATTCCGACTATCGCCGTGAAGAAGTAATTGCCTCAACGGGAGGCAAGCAAGCCCTGTTTAACGCTGTGCAGGTTCTGGTCGACCATGGAGATGAGGTCATTCTCCCGGTTCCGTACTGGGTTTCCTTCAAAGATATCGTCCGCTACGCCGGAGGAAATTGTGTATTGTTGGAGACCGATGAAGCGAAGGGCTTTCGAGTTACGGCGGAAATGATTGAGCGGCTGATTACTCCGCGGACCAAGCTCATCATCTTGAATTCGCCATCGAACCCTTCGGGAGCGGTGATGTCGCCGGAAGATCTGACCGAAGTAGTGCGTCTGGCGCACGAGCGCGGCATCTGGGTGCTTTCCGACGAGTGTTACGTGTATTTGAACTACACCATGAAGCGTTTCTCGATAGGAGCTTTGCGCGAGTTCCGCGAGCGCATGGTGATCATCGGATCGCTTTCCAAGACTTACGCGATGACGGGTTGGCGATTAGGTTATGCTCTGGGGCCCAGTGCGGTTGTCGGTGCGATGAATAAGCTGCAGAGCCAATCCACGTCGAACCCCACCTCGATTGTGCAGAAGGCGGCAGTAGCGGCGTTGAAAGGTCCGCAGCAATGCGTCACCGACATGCGGGCGGAGTACATCAACCTGCGCGATCACGTGGTCAACGGGCTGCGTGCGATTCCCGGCGTGAAGTGCACATTGCCTGAAGGCGCGTTCTATACGTATCCGAACGTGTCCGCGTTCTTTGGGCGTAGCGGCGTGAAGTCGGCTTCGGATCTTGCGGGAAAATTATTGCGTGAAGCTCACGTAGCCACGGTCCCGGGTGAAGGCTTCGGAACCCGTGACCATATTCGCGTGTCCTACGCAACGTCGGTAGCGGAACTGGACCGCGGACTGGAGCGCCTGCGAAAGTTTCTAGCGGCACTGTGAGGAACTTCGTTCCGCGTAGCGCCGCCGTCCCAGCGACTGTCGCGGGGCGCTCTCGCCCGCGCTTCCGAGGGCAAAATGCCTTCGCGACAGCTGTCAGGATGCTGGCGCTACGAGGCGTTATTCCCCCACATGAATGACCTTTATCCACTGTTAATGTCGCCCATCTTCGACCCACGTCCATGGGGCACGACTGACTTATCTCCTATCTATCCAAATCATCGGTTCGAGGAGAAGATCGGCGAGGCGTGGTTAACGGGCGACGAAGGCAAGGTAGCGAATGGGCCGTTGCGAGGAAAATCGCTTGCCGAGTTAAGCACCCAGTACGGCCGGGAACTGGTCGGGGAGGCCGCAACCGACGCCACTCGCTTTCCGTTGCTCACAA
>Ga0070762_10000188_pt1 | contig 23429 bp, 24 predicted proteins | sample HubBroMetageREF2_FD_66726 | JGI IMG/M metagenome (GOLD analysis project Ga0070762, IMG submission 66726) | Reference soil microbial communities from the Hubbard Brook experimental Forest, New Hampshire, USA - Hubbard Brook CCASE Soil... | ecosystem: Environmental > Terrestrial > Soil >...
TGGGGCTGCGTATCAGCCGAACGATCATTGAGGCCCACGGTGGCCGGCTATGGGCTACCGACAACCACCCGCGCGGAGCGAGTTTTCACTTCACGCTGGCTGTCTTCTCGGACGCTGCGAGTTTGGACGCCAGGAGCAACGCCTGACCTGCTCAGGGAATTTGGCTTTGCCGATCGGGCTTTCTCACTTTGCCCTCCGAATCACATTCCTCGGTTCGCTGCAGAGTGCAAATTGCCAGTAGCGTTTCTTCGCCAGAAATTGCAGCCACAATCGTCTCGAAACTCCTGATCAACGCCCAAATCGGGCAAGTGGAATCGACCGAAAACCAGATGCCCGGTAATGCGACTTGACAGGCCACTGGGATTGCTTCCGATTTCACCACCCGGAACCAGACCCGATTGAGTTTTTCGATGCACTTAGCGTCGTCCCGTGGGACATCGGCGCGATCTGACAAATCCGAGCAAGACGCCAGACCAGCACTCGACTCAGGCAGCGGTGAAGACCGTTAAAGCTCCGCGGGGTACTTGATGTTAAGGGCGGGCACGGTTCAACGCTTCTGGTACGGGTGAAAGATGTAGTCCTTCGCCTTCACCGCCGTATGGCACGTGTTTCCGCAGTCCGCGGGGCTTGGATCGGCAGTGAACTTGTCCGATGCCGCATCGTAGTTGAATACCGCGTATCCCCATCCGCCGCTTTTCGGAAATCTCTTGCTGTCCTTTTCCATCACGAAAGCCTGTGCAAAGACGTCGGGCACATCCACGACAAAGGGGGCCTCCGTACTCTTCTTCGGTTTCCACTGCAACTTGACTATCTTGGACCCATCCGGGAAAGGCTGGCCGTCCCCCGGAACGCCCGCCTTGTACGCATTGATCATGGTCTGATTGCCGACGATCACCTTGAGCACTGCGTCGGTCCGGGCGGACGAGACAACCGCCCAGTCCTCGTATCCCCTGAAATCGGAGAACGCAATTCCGCTCGTCGTCTTCAGCGAGTACTTGTCCTGCGTATGGTCCTGAGCATAAACAACCGTAGCGCCGAGGACGGCGAGGACCACGACGGCTGCCGTAACGATTGTAAAGCCAACGCTACGTTCTACGGCGGTACGAGTCTCTAACTTCTGTTCTTGACGTCCTTGCACCGCAGATTTCCTCACAAGTCCAGACATGGCGTGTTCTCCCTCACGAAACCAAGATTTTTAGGCCCGATCCATGAACATCTCGAGCCGTCACAATTAAGCCAGACGTGAGGGGAGTAGGACAATTGGACGATGGTATCGAGGATACTTTGGTATCGCTTGGCGCACGAAGCAGTCGTCTCTTCCGCGGTTGAGATATCTGAATTGCCGGAGAACTGGCCGATTCGGCGAGCGGGTTTCGGTCACTTGCCTGATGAACGCAGTGTTTATCAGGCACTGACTGAAGCTCCTCAGTGAAACACCGGCCAGCGTGCCGTCAGCGGAGCGCGAAAGCCTGTCACTTTTGACAATGCCGTCCCGCGGTTGTTAGGCCTAAGATCTGTAGATCTTCAAAGGTGCTTTGCGTTGGGCGTCCAAGGAAGAGTCATCGGGCAAAGGTCGCTCTTCTGCATTGCAGAAAGCCCAAACCGTTTACCCCGCCTCATACAACACCACCTTTAGAGAGAAGATCCATATCAGATGGTGTTGCATCGACCCATTGAGAGCGCCGCGTTAATCAGGCACAGGCCTCCGGCAATCAAGCAATAGCAATGTCAGCCTTCGCAGAATTGAAGCCCATTACAGGATCGAAACTAACGGATTTGCGTCATCTCAATGAGATATCCTTCGACACCCTTCAGGTTTTTCGATTTTGCGTTCATGATTCTCTCAAGCCATGCGCCATCTGCCGCAAGTCTTACGACACGAAGCTCGATTCTCGAATCAGTTTTCGAATGTCTCTTGAGGCGTTCGCTCAGCCAGTTACCCCACACCCATCCGACCTGATCTTTAGAGGCCATCAGGCTCAAGAGCGCGCCCCAAAGTTTACGTTCAGCTGCACCTTCGGAGAACGCGGCCCTAATGTATGCACGGGTAAAGCATCCGCCCAAATTCTCTTCCCCCGCCATCAGTCGGTCAAACTGCTTGTCCAATCGCGTCAACAGCATCTGCATCAGCTCCGTCACCAACGTCTCTTTGCTATCGAAGTGATGAAAGAAAGCGCCCTTGGTAACGTCCGCCAATTCGCTCACTTTGTTGACGGTGACATCAGCCATGCCCTTGGTGGCAGCGAGTTCGAAGGCGGCATTTAAGAGGGATTCTCTAACGAAGCGAGGGTCCTTCCTTTTCATGTACGCGTTTTTTACTTTCCTCGCCTTCATTTTTGAAAGTCTCCTCAACGTCTCAGAAGTGTATTCCATGGATGAGCCAGCGGCACAAATAAAATGCTTGCCGTCGAAGATACCGATTGGTATCTTTTATAGGCACGCCCTTAAGAACGAAGCGCAACGCCGCTGTATCGGTATTGCTTCAGGGCAATTTTGAAGAAAAACTTGCGAGGTGAATCATGACCGGTTCAGGATGGAGCGAGAGGAAGACTGTTGTTGACTCGGAATTAGCAGTAGCTCACCTTGTTTTTAAGGTGGCTGACCTGAAGAGCAGTTGCCAATTCTACTCGAATCTGGGCATTCCTCCCTTTGCCATTGACGAAAAGTTCGCAATTGTTGAACTACGTGGAGGCACGCATCTTCTACTGTTCGAAGTCGGGCTGGCTGGAGAAGATGTGGCGGAAAGTGTGACAGGACAATTCCATAAAAGATTGTCTGAGCGATTTGACCTCATGATTGAAGGCAAAGGCCTGAATGAATTGAAAAAATATCGGCTAGACCTAATCAGTCGGGGAATCGCAGCAGGGGAGATCCCTGATGAAACGTTTTTTGGACATCATCTTTTTTGCATCAAGGACCCCGATGGAAACGGTATAACGATTTATTCCAGCCACGCAATTTAGTGCTCAGAAATGCGAAAGAGATAGCGAAAAGGAGTTTGCACACACTCATCCATATACCGGCGATCCTCTCTGATGCCTGATTAGCCCGGACTGCGTCTTGACGCGTCGCTAGCGCCAGAAACTTGGCGAGATTCGTTTCTTGATTCGACAGGGGTTATGAGCCAAGTTCCTGGAGAGTCGCGTAACCGGAAATCCAGCTGGACGGTCAAGCCGTTGTCCGACGCCACGATGAAGTGAGCGGAAACTCAATGCCGCGGTGAGTTTTCCTTGAAGCCGATGCGCTCAAGCATCGGCTTCATTTCCGGATTGGACATAAACAGTCTCCACAAGAGGCCCGTACGATAGTTCTCGATCATCACCGTGATGGGCGTCTGGTTCAACCCCATATAGACCGGCGCAAACCAATTGTGGTCAAGGTTGAAAGCATCGCGCGGGCCGTAGATGCCCCACAAGCGATCTCCGAGATCGCGATAAAAGTGCTTGAGGGCGGCCATCGAAGCTTCGGGAACGTAGGGAAATGACGCAAGCGCGCCGGTGGGCGTCATTGTTCCGGTGTCATTGTTGGGGTCCGGCGCATGTGCCCGGTAGCCCGAGGGACCGTCGCTCGCTGTGAGGCCCCACGAGTCCGGACCATAACCCTTGTGATGCTCGGGATTCTCGGTGCAGTAAGCGCGATTGATCAGCGCGAGATTGCGATTGTTTTCGAAGTAATCCGTAAACCGGTCGCGGATTCCGCGCGGATCAAATCCCATATAGGAATAATGGGCAAAGAAAAGCGGATTTCCTTCTTTCGTGCCAGCGTCCAGTTTGATTCCATAAAAAGTCTTGCCGTTGAGGAAGTCGTTGTCCTTTGAAGCGTCCCCGGCCTGATCCGCCCAGCCCGTGTAGTAAAGGCTCGCTGCCACGGCATGAGTGGGCGAAGCGATGCCAAGCAGATAGACAATCATCACTTCGTTGAACCCGGTGAGGCGATGATTGATGTGCCACGACCATTGAGGCGACCAGTGCCAGTAGAGCGCGTCACTTTGCGGCGTCTGGTGATACCAATCCCATTCCACGGTTTCCCAGAGACGTGAAATGCGATCATACAGAACCTTCTCCTTCCCGCTGGATTGATTCAGATATTGCCGCGCGGTCAGGAGCCCTTCCATTAGAAAAGCGGTTTCAACCAGGTCCCCGCCGTCATCGAACATGCTAAACACTGGCAAACTCGCACCCGTAGCGTCGTCCATGAAGTGCGACCACGCACCGTGATATCGGGGCGCTTTTTCCAGGAAGCCGACAATTTTGTTCAGGCGCGCGATCCCTTGTGTGCGAGTGATGAACCCCCGGTCCATCGCGACAATTAAAGCGAGGATGCCGAAACCGCTTGCTCCCGTGGCGACGATGCGGTCATCGCCGGGAATATTTTCCCGCGCCATGCCGGAGTGCGGCCCCGAGGATTCCCAGTAGTAGCGGAAGCATTCGGTCTGCAGCATTGTGAGCAGTTCGTCGTCGGTCAGCGGGCGCGTATAAGCGCTGGCGGCGGAAGACATCGGCGAGCGCAGCCCATCGGAAGAAAATGCAGCAACTTTGTATGACGTCGTCTGACCTGTCTTGCCAAGGAAGTCGGTATATCGTCGCAATCCGCGTTCCTGGATTCCGATCGGTTCGAACGACTCGCCGTCCAGAGAACGATAGATCACGTAATGGCGAAGACGGTCCGAAACAACCGGCTTCCACGCGATATCAGTGTGGCGCTCGTAGCCGGTTGCCGTGACCTCTTGCGGCGCTGGCAGTGCGCTGCTTGCAGCGCCATCCCGCGACCCCTCGATTGTGATCTGGTCAATGATTAAAATATGCCGCGCGGCATCGGCCGAGGACTGAGAAAAAATCAGCTTGCCGAGCTGATTGGCTTCGAGCGGACGCATGGAAGCCGTCGCAAAATCCCGCAACGGAATTTTGACGTGAACCCACCGCCCGGCAGGTAAAGCGCCGGAGAATTCCGAAAGTAGAAGCGGGATTGAAAAATTCTCGCTCATGTCCGCGATCCTAACCAGCGGCAAGCTCGCGGAACCGATCTGCCGCGGCGCAAAGCACCAGAAAGAAAGCACGTCGCCGTCAAATCGAATTTCGCGGTTGCGGAATTTGACGACACCAATCTGCGCCACCCAACTTCCGCCGGGCTGTGAAGTCCATTCGAGGCGTAGCGCGTTCGGCGGAGTGAAAAATGTGCGAGTTTCGACCGGAAGCTTCGAGTCCAGAAGCGCGAGGAGGCTTGGAGAAGTGGCTTTGCCGGCGCTGTAAAAATAAGAATCAGGCGTCAGGCTGTTGTCGAAGAAAACGTGGCGGTAATATTCCGTGTCCGCGCGGACCGAAACGGCAACGACAAGTGTCAGAAAGAGTCCGGCGGCTCGCCGGACAAGTCGAAAGCTCGCACGAACTCTTGGCTCCAGCAGATGCGTCATCTTTGTTCGAAAGGCGACAGACATCGTCGGCGCGCGCCACTGCAAGAGTCAAACCCATCTGACCACAGTTTTCAAGACGTAGTCGCCTCGAATCCAAATACCAGAGATACGAATCGTTGACAACAAAAAAGCCGCCTGTGAGCAACCCGGCGGCATACCGTAAATCCCCAAGCGGCTCTACCCCTTTTCGTGTATGGCACCCCCTCGCAGCACGGATACGCTGTCCGCCGAGGTTTCTGTGGCGCATTCTCGACCTGTAACAATCCGCGTAGCGTTACCGGCCTCAACATGGAGTGACAGATGAAAACCTCACGAATTCTTCTTGGCTTGGCAATCATTGTGTGTTCATTGAGTTTATTTCCTCGGGCGGCGAGGGCGCAGTACCGCGCCGGCTTGCAGGGAGTCGTACTCGATGCGCAGGGCGCGGCCGTCGAGGGCGCCACCATCACTTTGACGTATTCGGAAACCAATCATTCGCAGCAAACCACTTCTGGATCGGGCGGCGTTTACTCTTTCTCCAGCCTTCCTCCAGGCAGCTACATAGTTTCAGCGGAAAAGAAGGGCTTCAAGAAGAATGTCCTTGAAAATATCTCGATCGCCGGAGAACAAGTCCAGGCACTCAACATCACGTTGGAGCTTGGGGACGTCACTTCTTCGGTAGTAGTGAATGCGTCCGAAGCCGCTGCGATTGATACCGAAACAGGACAACTCGGCGGCACTCTTTCGTCTACGGAAGTGCAGGACCTTCCATCTTTTGGCCGGGATCCGTTTCAACTGCTTCGACTCGCCCCGGGCGTTTTCGGCGACGGCGCCCACAATAATGGCGGAGGAGCGCAAAACATTCCCGGCAGCGCCGGACCCGGCGGTACCAGCGCGACGACTAGCATTTTCCAGATTGAGAATCAGGCCCAGGCTTTCGCCGGCGGGCAGCGCAATGAAGCGAACAGCTTTCAGATTGATGGTGTCTCGGTAAACAGCCTTGACTGGGGCGGAGCTGCGATCATCACGCCCAACGAAGAGTCGGTTAAGGAAGTCCGAATTACCTCTAACTCTTACGATGCGGAACTAGGACATGGCAGCGGTGCGCAGGTCGAAGTCGTTTCGCAGAATGGCACAAACAGTTATCACGGCAGCGCCTTCATCAAGATTGATCGGCCGGGATTGAATGCCTTCCAGGCATATAACGGCCCGAGCGGTCCGAGTGCAGACGAGCGCGTAAACAACCGGTTTAATCAGTTCGGTGGCAGCGTGGGCGGACCGATCATCAAGAATCACCTGTTTGTGTTCTTCTCATACGAAACGCTCAGGAACAATTCGGTGGAAACTTCCAACCAGTGGGTGGAAACACCACAATACCTCGCGGTGGTTCAGGGCCTGGGGTCGCCATTTCTCTCATCGGCCATTCTGAGTTTTCCTGGTGAAGGTGCGTCCTTCAATAAGGTGCTTCCCTCCACCTGTTCGCAGGCTGGCTTCACAACCGCAGCGAATTGTCAGCCTGCGGGTACGGGTCTGGATATCGGTTCTTTATCGACCAGTCCACGTGGATCGCTTGATCCGACTTTCGGAACGGCTGCTACACCGAACGGTGTGGGCAGCGGCCTCGACGGCATTCCGGACATCCAATTTGTGCAAGCCACGAATCCGACAACTATTACCGACTCGCAATACAATGGTCGCGTGGATTACCAGGCTACAAACCGCGATTTGGTGACTTTTAGCATCTATTGGGTGCCAACCGAGACCAACAGCTTTAACGGCAATATCCGTCCGGCGAATTTGTTTCACCACAATCCGCTCAATTACGCCGAAGGTTTGGTGTGGAACCACACCTTCGGTCCAACCTTGATTAATGAAGCGCGCTTCAACGTCTCGCGCTGGTATTACAATGAACTAGCGAGTAATCAGCAGGAGCCGTGGGGCCTGCCGGAAGGCACGATCACCGGCTTACCCAGCGGCGTGAACAATATCAACCAGATCGTTTACGGTGCCAATCCCCCAGGCATTTTCTTCAAGACTGGTTACAACGTACGCGATACGGTTACAAAAGTTCTGAACAGGCAGTCCCTGAAATTCGGCGTTGATATCTACAAGGAGCAGAATACGCAGGTCCAAGGCTCCGGCGCACGTCCAACCTACAACTTCAACGACCTTTGGGACTTCGCCAACGACGCTCCGGTCCTGGAAAGTGGGAACTTCAACCCTGTCACCGGCGTGCCCACCACCCTCACGAGTTACATTCGTGACAACGACATTGCCCTGTTCGTGCAGGACGATTACAAACTGAAACCCAATCTAACGATAAATCTAGGCCTTCGTTGGGAGTACTTTGGCCCCTTCCACGAAAAGGACAACAATCTCGGCATAGCCGTGCTCGGGCCTCCCCCGAATCAGCTGGCGGATATTAGCGTTCGGTTGGGAGGGAACCTCTACAACGCCGATTACCATAATTTCGGTCCTCAAATCGGCTTCGCGTGGAGCCCGTATTCCTTGCCTCTCCTCCATCACGACCTCCAGAATCGGCTCGTAGTGCGTGGCGGTTTCGGAATCGGTTATAACCGGACGGAGGATTCTGTTCCGCTCAACGCCCTCACGAACCCGTCTCCGATCTTCGCTAGTTTTGGCATCCTCGCCGGGTCGGATATCGTCTATGCTGCACCCTCTGATCCGCATCAATTTGCTCCCTATCCAGCCAACCCGAACGCAGAGCTTACCTTTAACCCGACTACGAACATCCCGACAACCGGTGCGCCGATTACCTTGAATGCGCTTCCAAGGAACCTACTGTCGCCCTACACTTATCGCTACTCTCTTGAAACCCAGTACGACTTGGGGCACAGCATGGTTGCCACGGTCGGTTACCAGGGCAGTTCATCCCATCGCCTCCTGCGATGGAATTTCAATGGACAAATCCTCTTTGAGCCTCAGAATCCCCAGGTCAACAACCTTCGCTACTGGACGGACGACGTAGACGGCAACTACAACGCGCTGCTCACCGAATTTCAGAAGCGTTTCTCGCACGGCTTCCAGTTGGATGCTCAGTACACGTTCAGCAGAGCGATGGATGACGCATCAACCAACTTCTATTTTGACGCTTATCCTTTTAACGCCAAGGCGGGATACGGCCCTTCGGACTACGACGCCAAGCACAATTTCAAGCTCTGGGGATTGTGGACTCCGCAAATCTTCAAGAACCAACACAGCTGGGAGGAGAAGGTAATCGGTGGATGGACGTTCAGTGGCATCTGGAACGTGCACTCCGGCTTTCCGTGGACGCCGCTCTACAACGTTCAAGTCGTCGGCGACCCCGATACCTGCAGTTTGATCTTTGAGAACAGCGGCTATTGTTCGGTACGGCCAGCGGCATACCTGGGCGGCGCGGGCACCAATTACAGCAACTCGACTTTCAAGAAGCAGCTCGGCAACTTCCCCAATGGCCCGACAACCTATTTTACGCCGCCGACCCTCACGACGACCAGCATCCCGCCCGTGCCAGGCGTCGCACGCAATTCGTTCCGCGGCCCGGGTTATTCTTCGATGGACTTTACGCTTGCCAAAGGCTTCGGATTGCCTAGCGCGAAGGTGATTGGCGAGAATGCAAGATTGGAGATTCGCGCCAATTTCTACAATCTGTTCAACCAGGTCAATCTTGGTCCGCTGGGCAACCAAACCATCGGGAACATTGCGCTGACTACGACCGGCCAGACCGTGAGTGGAAGCACTACGTTCGACCAGGCTCAATTTGCATTAGCGGGCCGCGTGATCGAAGCGCAGGCGCGGTTTAGCTTTTGACCCTCACCCTAATGTGCGAACCTTTTTCTAGAGTGCACCCCGCTTTCTTGCCGACCTCCCCGGAGGGAGTGGTGCGGGAACGCGAAACCAAAAGGAATCCCGAAGGGGAGTGATCGGTTCTTGTCGCGCATCGGCTAGAAGGCCAGCCGCCACACACCGCCAGTTCGGTGACGTGCGGCTTGATCAGGTCGCACAGCCAGGCAGCCCAGGTGCCTTCTTCGAAAGTCACGTGCAAACTTCCGCGCAGGCCTTTGAGAAAATCCAGCATGGTGCTGGCCTTGGTTTCGATCGTGCACTCCATCGCCAGCTTGCCCGCGGAATTGGGAACCGCGACGGAGATCGCTTCCTTGCGCACATCCATCCCGATGTACTTCACGCTATCCATAGAGGGCGCTCCTTTCTGAGTTAGGTTCGAGCCGAACACTCAAAACCTACTCCAATCGGGGCGCCCTTTTATATTGCGTCGGGTGGTCTCAATGGGTCGACGCAACACCATCTGATATAAATTTTCTCTGTAAGGGTGGTGTTGTACTGGAGTTAGGCAGGCAACCGAAGGCGATGACGGTGAAGTCACTTTGGTTGCAGCCAGGTTTGCGCCTGTTATGTTTGGGAACTGAGCATGATTGTGGCACGAGTGTGCATCCGGCAAGAGATGAGGTGATTCTGTCCGTCCTTGGGCCAAGTCCGTTGATATAAATCTGTCCGGCGTCGTTCCCAGCAAGGCATGGATTTCGCTCTGCGCCCGCTTCAGCACCGCCAAAGCGTAGAGCGCGACGTCGATCGCCGCTGTCTCTTCGGGCGAGTTCTGGCCAATAACCAAGGGTGTGCGCCCGTTAATTGCGTCTTCCGCAGATGTCGCGTAAGCCTCTAGATTGTCTCGGGCTAGTTCTAGAACAGATTTCTCGAACGGAACCCATTCGACGACAATGGGCGCCTGCGCATCACCTCTTGCAAGAGAGTTTTCAGATTGCCTTCTGGTCGTGTTCGGTGTTGTCGTTGCGGTTCCGAAGAACGCGTTCCGAGCTTTCTCGAACGAATCTTCCGCCATTCGATTTTCCATTTTCATTTCAATTGCTTACAAGCCCCACTGTAGTGTGTAAAGGCTTCACGAAGGGCAAGGGCGTCATGTTTTCCATCAATTTGAAGCACGATCATAAAGATGCTGCGGACAACCGTCTGTGCAATTGTGAACAGTTGTGCCCGCCGCCGAGTCCAAGTCAAACGACCCCGCCATGATCTACTGACGTGAATCGCCCGAATATTTCGCAACTGTGCAAAATGGGACTGTATGACTTCCGTCTCGATGCGATCATCAGTGCATGCCGCATAAGAAAGGTAAGAAGGAACCAAGGAACGCGACACATGCCGACGTCACGAAGGAAATGGCGAAACCGCGCACGGCGAGGTCCGCAAGGATAGCGGAACTGAATCTGGATACTTCGCGAAATATAGAGCAGCCAAGCACGACTATGCCTGGAACCGTCAAGAAAATTATCCTGCCGTCCCGTCCGAACCTGCCGGAAGAGGCACAGATTGCCGTCGCCGGGGCGCCCCACCCGTATCGAAATATCCGCATCGAAAATTCGTTAACTGACGAACACGGCGACGACGTGAGGCTCAAGAAGGGCGCCCACGTTGAGATTACCGTCACTTCCCGCGACGGCGGCGGTCAAAATTAATTAAGACAGCTAGATGCCTCGGACAAGATTGCCTCAATGAATCTCGGCTGAGGAGCTGCGAGCATGGCTGACGAAGAGTGGATCAAAAAACCTGAAGACGGCAGAGAAGTTAAATTCATCTACCAGGAACTGCCGGAAGACGGTGCATTTATCACCGCGGCTCGAAGCGAACCAGTTCGTCTATTCGGTCGTACTGGCCAACGCAAGAAGCGCGCTAAGTCGTGAAGACGTTGAAAGCCATTTCAAGGGCGAGCTTTCAAAGAAGTGAGCGGTCTAACCTGCCAGGACGCTCTCCTGGTTTTGAACGGGAACGGGCGGCTCTTCGTCAGCGTAAGCCGCCGAGCAGGTAGACTACTAGCACGATGACGAGGACGGTACCGAGGATGCCCAGTCCGCCGCCTGCGCCCCAGCGGGAATAGCCGTAGTAGCCGCCGCCACCGCCGAAGAGAAGCACTAAGATGATGATTAGAAGTAGCATGAAAGTCTCCTTTGAGTTGCGACTGGTGATTCGTGACTAGTGATTGGTGATTGGTGACTTGAGTGGACGCTGAATTGCCAGTGTTTGGCGTTCGTGCGTCAGGCGGTTTGGGCCCGGGCTATTTCCGGCTCATCGACCAGCTCCTCAAAAAGCGTGCGGTAGTGAATCATCGCTTGACGTAAATCTTCGGTATTGGTGTCGCCGTTCGATTGGCGAAGCGCGTATTGGTGAGCGGCGCGGTAATTTTCGAGAACCAGTGGATGGTCCACGGAAATATCGGCGGCGCGTTGCTCGAAATCGCTGACGGGATAGCCGCGGGTGGACATCACATCGCCCAGCAATTGGTCGGCGTCAGTCACGGCGCTTCCGGGGCCGTCAACGAAGCGCGCCTGGAGTTTGGCCCAGGATTCGATGAAACGGGCGCGATCGTCGGGAGCGAGCGGCTTGATGTGCAGCTTCTCGACGCGTGCGGCGCGCGCGTCGAGGACCGCTTCCGCTTTCTGTTGGCTGCCGCCTTCGGTTACGGCGCGGGTGTATTCAGCGCTGCCGAACTGAGTGCGAAGTTTTTGCGTGCGGCGTTTGCGGCTGTACTGCCAAATGGCGATGAATACCAGCCCGACGACCACTACTACAGCGATGGTGATGATGATCTGCGTGTTGCTTAGCGCTGCGAAATTCATGACTTGCCTCCCATCTTGCGGTCGTGCGTGCGCGCGAAACTGAGCGAGGGCGTCCCTCGGCGGAGCAACGCCACATGGGCGACGCGGCCTTACGGTTTCTCGATGATTTTTTCTACCTGCGCGATTTTCTTCTGGATTTTACCGGTGATGTTTTCAACGATGCCGTCTGCTTCGAGGTCGGGATCGTCGGTGAGCTTTCCCACGTGGCTCTTGATCGTGCCTTTTACTTCGTGAAGTGTGCCTTCGGCCGAATCTTTTGTGCTGTCTTTCATGATGGAGTGCCTCCGGGTGATTCAACGGATAATTTGTGCAGCGCAACGGGAGACTTGGCTGTGGCACAAGCCAAGTGATGAGTGATCGCGCTCCCATTCTGCCGCTGGGAACACGTTGCGTCGCCGGGCCCCGATGCCTACCGCTGCCAGACCCAACAGCAAGAGCGGAAGCGCTGCGGGTTCCGGGACCAGAGCCGACGGAGGAGTGGCCTTGTCTGGATCTTTTCCGTCGTTGCGTTTGCCGCGTTCGCGTCCGATCTTGCGGAGAGCGCCTTCGGAGTCGAAGAAGGACAGCGCGGGATCGCCAGGGTTGATTTCATCTGGCGCGCCGGAATGAATGCTGGTGTCCGGCGACGGGGGAAAGATCGTGCCTACAATAAAGGAAGGCCCTGAGCCCCAGGCAGCGAAGGAACTGCTGGAGTCAAAGCCACCGATGGACGTTATCGCCGGGGTGGGGTCCGATAGTTGTCCATCAATCTGTGGCGCGTCTGGGCGCCGTGCTGATGTGCCGAACGTTGTGGCGGAAAGGGCGTTGAGCGAGGACTCCGCGGCGCGAGCAAGGTACATGCTTTCACGGCTCCCTACCGGAGCTGCGGCTGAGAAAGGACCCGTCATGGCGCGCGGGATTGCAGGCGACAACATTTTCATCGCGGAGGCGTGAAACCCTGGGGCGGAGTTTTCGGTATTACGGGAATCATCAGCGGTACCGGTGTAAGAAAGGCTGTCTGCTCGAATCGGGAGCGCGGGAATCAGGAACGCTGCGCAAATCAGAAAGGCCGGTGTGAACTTCATATAATTTCCCCCAAGGGTGAATGGCGGGGATTCCATTCATGAGAAATTCTAAGCTGTGAGGAAAACAGTTTCTGTTCAAATCAGCACACATTTCGGAATTTGGTTTGAGTTTGTGCCGAATGCGAGGCCGCGCGGCGGATGTGATGGCGCTGGGTAAACGGGGGAGCGCGATTGTGGAGCAGTTTGCGTGGCGCGAACTCTTGAGAAATATTTGCAGCGGTGTGCAAAAGAGGACAGTTTCACTTTGATGCGATGCCTAGAATCGCGCGCGAGTGGCGAGGCTGGGAAGAGAGGATCCCGCAACCAGGGCTGGGGGCTGGGTACTTGCTTCCCTTCTCGCCATCACGAAATTTGGATCGGCGAAATGACACGGGCCAGCGGGGGGCACGGGCAGTGCTGCGCGCGGTATCGCGGAAGTTTTTTATGCGAGTAGTAGATGGGACCGGATGCGGAAGGATTTTTGGAGAGAATTACAGTGGCCTTCTCATGTCCCCATTGCCAAAGCAAGGCAACGCACAGGTCGAAGCGCAGAGGGACGTTTGAATCAACGATACTGCGGGTGATACCGATGCGGCCATTCCGCTGCGAGGATTGCGACCGGCGGTTCTATGCGTTTGTCTGGCCGACCGGCACAATGCAATCCCACAGTGAGATGTCGCGCTCGATCGTCGTTCGGACTCGAACTCTAGTTGCGAACGATCATCGTAGTTCGTGCACGCCTTAATCCCCTCAAATCCGCACTGCAGCGGCTGAAGCCGCTGTTATTCTGCAGCGTTTATGTCGTGCGTGGCTAGAGCCACGACGTGCAAACGCTATCGAGCTCCCACACCGATGCTGAAGCCGCGTTTCCGAGTCAGACATACATGAGACGAGTTCTGAGTGTTACATTTTTTTGTGATTGAAGCCGAACACTTCTTCGAAGAGACGGGAATCGAGCAGGCGCCATTGGGCGGGATCGCAAGGTTGGCGTAGCCAGCGAGAGGTGGTGGCTTTCAGTTGTGGCCAATCGATGGAGCTTACGGCGGCGACAAAGCTCTCGCCACGCGTCAGAAATCCCATAGAGCTAGTTTTGGCCAGGCGGAGCCAGCGCGCCGGAAGCTGGAACAAGATCACCGGCGGCGGAGCCCAGGCGGTGGTGGTAGCGGCGGTCAAGAAACTATTACTCCATCTAATGCTCCATTGGACGAGAGGATGACGCAGGGCGATTGCTTTCATCATGCCGACGCTGAGAAGAGCTGGTTTCGTCGCGCCCACTTTGAATGATGGTTGCGAGTGGTTTTGAGGGATGGGCTGCCGGCGACGGATGGAGGATGACGATAGGGCGAAGACTGGTTTCGCTTCGACCAGATGCAGGCGGCGAGGATGCGCGGGCTCTGACGTCGGCTGCACCACCGGCTCCGCCATTGCGACCGATGGGAGCGAGTTGCCGACCTCGAAAAAAAACGCAGTCCAGTCCGAGAGTAACCTTGCCTGTAATTGCGATCGCCAGGGCGCGGTGGGCGGGACGAGCGGAACACCGGACGGCGCGGAAGTTGCGGGGTCGCCCTCATCGTCATCGTCCAGGAAATTATCGCAATCCAGAACCGGCGATGCGGGTGCGTGGTCCGGGCAGAATACACTGTCTTCGGAAGTGGACGAGGCGGAGGCGCGGATCGTGGAAGGACCTGGGCATTCCTCGTGCAAGACTGGTTCGGTAGTGCCCGTCAGAGCGACCAGCGCGTTCATGAATCTGGATTGGACGGAAATCTTATCGGAGCGCGGGCCCTCTCCGAAATCTGAATGCGAGGCGACCGGCTTGAAATCATCAAGCTGAAATTCGCTGGCGACTTCTGCGACAAAGCGCACCGGGACCGGCTGAATCTGTTCCGCGCTGGCATTGATCAGGGCGTGTTCGCAGAGCAGGTTCATGACGCGCGGGATGCCGCGCGAATAAAAGTGCACTGCATCCATTGCATCGGAGGCAAAAATTCGCGGGCCGTCCGCGCCGGCGATATGCAAACGCGCCTGCACATATTGGTGAGCTTCTTCGAGCGAAAGAGCGGCGGTATTGCAGCGCAGCGCGACGCGCTGTTTGACCTGTCGAAGTTCTGGCTGCTGGAGCCGCTCCTCCAGCTCGGGTTGGCCGGCGAGCACAATCTGCAACAGCTTTTCGCTGGAAGTCTCCAAGTTCAGAAGCATGCGAATTTCTTCCAGGACGCGATTCGAAAGGCCTTGCGCTTCGTCCACGATGACGACCGGAGTATCGCCCGCGCGATAGCGTTCCCACAGCCACTGGTGGAGACGCATTAGGACGTTGTCCTTCATTCTGGAATCGAACCTCACACCGAAACCGGTCAGCACGAAGTCGAAGAGCTGGCTGATTTCCAAATGAGAATTGAAGATGAAGGCCGTGGGAGCGCGCTGTTGATGTAGCCAATCGAGCAGGTGGTTCAGCAGCGTGGTCTTGCCGGTTCCGACTTCGCCAGTGAGCAAGAGGAGTCCCTGGCGGGCCTGGACTCCGTGCGTGAGGCTGTCCCACGCTTTCCTGGTTTGTGAAGTTAGAAATAGATAGCGAGGATCGGGGTTAACGTTAAAGGGGTTTTCGCGCAATCGAAAGAATTGGTTATACATTTTGGGGTCGCCAGCCCGCTGCCCGTGATGTCGTTGCATGAATTTCAGGAATTTTGCGCGCGTTGCGTCAATTGATGAACTTCGGTTTTTCCAGAGGGCCGATCAGCCGGCCCTTCGGCTTCATGGCCGGTCTGTCGACACGGTCCTCCGGATCGGGGCGTTGCAGCGCTAGTGCCGCAAGATAAGGGACGCGATTGATCAGGTTATTTTCAGGTATGGTGGGCCGGCGTAGATCGCAGCCGAAAATTTCGAGCATGCCCAGGAAAACCCGGTCGGGCGAGAGAATCGCGCTCGAAGAAAAGCTTTCCAGGCCCAATTGTAGAGTGCTGTCGGTCATGGAACAGAAATGATTTTCTGCCTCGTCTGGCAAGGACACGGTCGAGACTACATCCCCGATACGAACATCGATCATCATGCAGAGCTTGTTCAAGATACCGGGCAATGGCGCAGCGAGATATATCAGCTCGAGGATCTGGCGCTCGCCGACGAACTGGCAGCGGCGGTGGTCGGTGCATCGAAGACGAAACCGGAAGTCGCCGTGCGACCGTTTGGAGCGTGATTGTTCGGCCATGATGGTTACCTCACCGCTGTGGTGCTTCCCGGGATTGCTCGCGCTGATTGTGGGCGCGAAGCTGTTCCTGGACCTCTTCCCGACGGATGCGCGTTAGTTCTTTGGCGATCGCTCATACAATGCCTTTGCTGAAATCGATCTATTTTCTGCGGAGCTTTTCTACGAATTGATTCCGGTGGCTGGGGATATTGTCCGGGCGCATGCTTTTTCGTGCTCCTTCAAATTGATTGGGTGGCCGGGAGATGCGGTGCTCCCGGAGATCGACAGCGACGCGAACGGTGCGGTACCGATGGCTGACTTCTTGCCTCCTGCGACGGACGGGCGATTTTAAAGGTTGCTAAGATCCGGCGCTGTTCAATTTTGCACAGTTTTTGTGTCTAACCCGGATCGCTCTTGCGTAATCGAAGCTTGGCGCGAAACCCCAGATGCAGATCGCATCATGTCGTCGGTATCGGAGAGGTGACGGGCCCGAGGCTCCAGCCGTTTTTTGGATTCGAGACTTCCATCACGAATGCGATCTCGCTATTACAAAGCGCGTACGAGCCAAACGACCGGACAGATAGTTACCAGGGCACCGATCAATCCATATCCACGTTGCGAGGATCAAGGCAGCGGCGTTGGCTGATAAGGAGAGGAAAAGCGAGCGAGGGCGCGAGTACAGGCGCATTCAGGTTCTCGCAAGATCGTAATTTTTCTGTGCTTCCCGCCTCAACGCCGCGTTCTCACCAATTTCGGGGATGCTCAGCACAAACGTGCGACCCAAACGCCTTGTCGCGCTGCGTCTCATACCCCCGCTTCAATTCTTCGATTGACTTGTCGCCCAGCCGCCCAGACCCTTTGAATAGCCACCCACAAACGGAACAAGCCCAGCCGTGGAATTGCTCCCGCTCAACCCATACCATTTCGCGCGCCAAGGAACACCTCCGCCAGGAGCGGGTTTGCGGGGGACGACATCATGATGCCAGCTGGACGTCGAGTCAAGCCAGGTAGTGTTCCATATTGGACAGCGCGGGTGAGGCTACTATGGGACGGTATCTCACCCATCCCAAAAGGAGCTGCATGGAACGCGAGTATGACTTGTTCGAGATGCTATCGGATGGCGCCCCTATGTGGCGGCAGATGGTAGCGGGCCGAGACAACGCGGTTCAGAAATTAATAGAATTATCCAAGCAAACATCACACGAAATTCGTGTGATGCACGTTCTCAGCAACAGTCTGATTGCCTCAACGAAGGGACTTAAGGCGTAACGCCACCACATTGTCGATCGACTTGCGATTCGCGGCTTCACGCGCCGGAAGCGGATGCCCGTCGAGCGCACGCCGAACCGGGTCCCGGGAACGAAGGTGCAACACTGGTTGCAAGGGGGTCATGATGACCAACGAACAAATGACGGCACTGGAGAATGTTCGGGCTGCCGCGTTCGCGGCAGAAACAACAGGCCTTACCGAAGCAGAGATATGGAAAGCAGCTGTAACCGGGCTAGTTCATCCTGAAGTGAAAAGCGGACGGCCACCGGGTAACTACAATCCAATCTCCGACGGCCTCGACAAACCAAGAAGCAAAGCACAACACGGGTGATGCTTGACGAGGCTATCGATCGTTGATGCCTGGGAGCAGCAATCGTGAGACTAGCGCCCGATGGACCCGATAGGTCACCGTGGGCGATTTGTTTTGTCGTGCTGCCTATGGTTCTTTGTTTCTTAATGGTCTGGGACGAGTTCAAAGCACGACGCTACCGAAAATTTCCGTGGACGAGGCCACCGATTTTATTGTCCGCCGTCGCCGACTGGAGGCGCCTGCGCAAGAGAGACCGGTTGAGACAATGATGATCATCGCCAACAGTCCAATCAGTCTGTCAAGGTTGCGATTTGCAAATTCCGGCGATGACTTCCCAACTTCTATTGCGCCATCGGTGCATCTCAGTGGCGCCCATGAATGCCTTTACCGGATTGGCACAGACCTTGAGCAGTGAGTTGCAAACCAAATAAACCTGACCTGCTTTTGCAATTTCTTCTGCAAGCACCCCATCGCAATTCGGGCATCGAATTTCGCCCGGCATGAACTGGTCATTGGTGCAGTCGCCCACAAACAATGCGCCGTTGTGTTGGGTTCTAGTGACCATTACGTTCCCCATTTAAGCCTCATCTTTTAGAAGATGGGACTGTTATCGATGTCGGAGAGGCTTCATCAAGGCGTCGCACGCAGTATGACAACCCGCGCTGCATTACGCTTTTCGAGGCCTGCTCAGCGTTCACTCGCGTTACGGCCTGCATGCTCGCCAAGTCGCCTTTTGCGACCCTCTGCACCAGAGGCTTCAGCAGTTTCGTTGCCTCCACTGCTGCTCTGATTGCTACCGGGTGGAGCGAACCAGTTCCCGGGCGGGTTCACCCCCGCTGTGGACCACCGCCTTTTTCACGGCGCACCCGGTACATGCGCTAATCAGGAATTGGCGGCCGCTGCCAGAACTGGACCGGAAAGCGATTTTTACAGGGTGTGCAAAACGGCACATGATCCGCCAGAGCGAGATTCTATAATGGCGAACCGAGGGAGCAAGCATGAGCGACCTACGATCAGGATGGCAGGACCACCATCGGCAAGCGGTGTTTGAGTCGAGTCCACGGGCTCTCTCTGGGCAGATAGCGGCAGCAGAAGAAGCCGTCTTTTTGCGCATGGAAGAACTACGCACCAGTTCAGACCGCCAGGTCGTGCGCCGCGCGATAGAAGACGCTATCCATCTCTTGTCAGTTCTTAAGAACGAAATGCTGAGATCTACAATTGCAATCGAGACTGAACGGAGACTTTGGCTTGGGGACTTAAATTCCCGATGAGTCTACGGAGTGGCGATCAAAAGGCCATATCTTGAGCCTTCAGTGACAACCTCCCGAACTGGAGAGCCGAAGACTTCCCCGACAGCTTCGACGCAGTCCAGCCGCCAAGAATTAAACCCCAAGCTCAAAAATTGCGGATGGACGGGAAGCCGAATTGCGTCCCCAGCGGCCTTGGAAATTAGAAGCATAGAGTGGTTACTCTTACTACATCGAGAATTCTAATAGATTGTGGCGTGTCTCTTTCAGGACAGTTTTGCATACCGCTTTAATGGCAAAACTGGTCTGCGAACTCCGTAACGACAGCGTTGCATAAAAACGGAACTGCCGAGATTGTTAGCCGCACCGGGCAACCAGATTGACGAAATAGAGTAATGAGCGAGGGAGGAAGTAATGATCGAAGCTGTTAAGTCTGCTACGAGGTCCAATGGGAGTGGCGACGCTGCCTCTATTGACAGCGTGGCGGACATCCTCGAACGTGAAGTGCCAAATCTGATTGACGATTGGCTTGCCAGAGTTGAGCAGGAGCCGGATCTAGCCCGTATCCCGCTGAGCTTTGAAGAGCGCACGGGCCATCTTCCTCACCTTCTGCATGATGTCATTAAGCGTTTGCGCCTGAACGCGGCTACGAAAGCTCCGATTTCAATAGCGGCGGCCAAGCATGGCGATTTGCGGCGTAAGCAAGGTTACACGGTGGCGATGGCGGTAGAGGAGTCCCGTCTACTACAGGTCAGCATTTTTACGACGCTGCACAAGAACGTGAATCATTTGGAATTCAGCGCACTACTTCCCGATGTTGTGACCATTGCGGACGAGGTGGACGCGCAATTGAAGGAGCAGATGCTGCGCTTCATGGCCGCGGATGCTGCCGAAAATTCTAAGGGCCGATAACACATGCTAGGCGGATTGCGAAAGATGCCAACTCTAGGGTTCGGAACGAAAAAACCAACGAACACGAAGCATACCGAAGAGTGTGTCCTACTCATCGAGGGTGAGGCAAATGATGCCGCGAAGATTTCAAATGAATTAAACTCGGCAACCGACGACCGATTCGATGTGGAGTGGGTTTCCGAACTCTCAAGTGCGATCGAGCGATTGCGCAACGGCGGAGTTGGGGCAGTCGTGCTGGATCTGACATTGGCCGACAGCCACGGCATCGAGACCTTTAACAAGGTTTTTCTGGTCGCGCCTAGCGTACCAATTCTAATCCTAACCGGATCTGATGCGGAAGCAATCGCGCGGCAAGCGGTACAGCGCGGGGCCCAAGACTACCTAGTCAAAAATCAAGTCGATGGCTACCGGTTAAGGCGGGCGGTGCGCTCGATGATGGATCGTCGTGCGGCTAACGCAATGTTATTGGAGAATCAAGTCGCCAATATGACGCTTGATTCCATTGGCGAGGCAGTGCTGCGCACGGACAGGCATGGCAACATCGTTTATCTAAATCGGATCGCGGAAAACAAGACTGGGTGGCGCCGGGAGGAGGCGCTGGGGCGTCCCGTTGGCGATGTGCTCCGAATCATTGATGTGGTTAGCGGCGCAAAGGTGCGCAATGTCGTGGAAATCGCAATGCAGGAGGATAAGACGGCGCGGGTAACGGCGGACTGCGTAAACTGCATTTTAGTTCGACGGGACGCCGTCGAAATCGGAATTGAAAATAGGGTAACGCCTATCCATGACCAGGATGGTAGCGTATCAGGGACCGTTGTGGCTTTCCACGATGTGAGCTTGGCCCGGGCCAGATCGCTCGAAATGTCGCGCCTAGCGCAGCACGATTCCCTGACTGATTTGCCAAACCGGATGCTATTCAACGACCGGCTGACACAAGCGATTTCGTTGGCGGTGCGCGAGGGCAAGCAACTCGCGGTCATGTTTGTCGATTTAGATCACTTTAAAAAGATCAATGACTCCCTGGGCCATGCGGTGGGCGACAAATTGCTGCAGTCGGTTGCCGCGCGACTAGTGACTTGTGTCCGGCGCACGGACACGGTAAGCAGGCTGGGTGGGGATGAGTTCGTTGTACTCCTCTCCCAAATGGAGCATGAGGAAGACGCGGCCTTGGGCGCGAGAAAAATCCTCAGGGCACTGTCGGCGCCACATATTATTGATGGCAAAAGTCTCGATGCAAACGCGAGCATTGGGGTGAGCACCTACCCTAACGACGGCCCGGACGCAGAAAGCTTAATGAACAAAGCAGACACGGCGATGTACGAAGCCAAACAAACCGGCCGGAATAACTTCCAGTTCTTCCGGCGGGACATGCACGCACGACTTGCAGACCGGCAATTGCTGGAAGCGGACTTGCGCTACGCGCTAGGTCGGAATGAGTTTTTGCTGCACTACCAGCCTAGATACAATCTTCGGACAAAACAGCTCACGGGGGTGGAAGCGCTGATACGTTGGGCACACCCGCAGCGAGGAATAGTACCTCCGGGGCAGTTCGTGCCCATCGCGGAAGAGTGCGGATTGATCTTACCTATAGGTCGGTGGGTGCTACTGGAAGCATGCAGGCAGGCCCGAGCATGGAACGATGCGGGTCTTGGAGTTGTGCCGGTAGCTGTGAACGTTTCCGCGAGTGAGTTCGTGGACAAGGATTTTATCTCAGGAGTTCGTGCCGTGCTGATTGCGACAGGAGTGGAGCCTGCGAATCTAGAGCTGGAACTGACTGAGAGCGTTCTGATGCAGGACGCGGAGTCTACAGTGCGCACACTGGCCGCCCTGAAAACTATGGGTGTGCAGTTAGCAATCGACGACTTTGGCACGGGTTACTCGAGCTTTACCTATCTTCGACGCTTTCCGGTGGATGCGCTGAAGTTGCATCAATCGTTTGTGCAGGAGATCACGGCGGACCCCGGGGATGCAACCATCGTCAGCGCCATGATTAATATCGGCAAGAGCCTGAAGCAGCGAGTGATTGCAGAAGGGGTGGAAACCGGTGCCCAGTTCAATTTCCTTCAGCACCACGGATGCAATGAGGGACAAGGCTATTATTTCAGCCGTCCGGTTGGGGCCAAGCAGGCCGAGAAGCTGATTGGCGCCGGCGTTCGAGAAGAGGTCGTAATTTAGCAATTTGCAACGAAATATATCTCATCCAATGTTCCGGTGACAGATAGGTGCGGTCGGAAAGCCCAACCAACGTGCGTTCGCAACAAACATGCATCGCTACACCTTTCCCTCAAGGGAGAATCCCCGATGGAAACTGAACGCCGTCACACGCCCAGGTATCTTTTTTCCGCGCTGGCCGAAATCGTCGACGAAGCAGAAAATGCCCGTACCTCCTCACGAATCAGCGATCTCAGTCTGCACGGATGCTACGTGGAGATGAAGAATCCATTTCCTGAAGGGACAAATGTGATGATCGAAATTTCCACCGAGACGGAGTCTCTGGAGACTCATGCGATCGTTGCTCATATTGAACCGAAACGAGGAATGGGACTTACATTCGGCGAAATGCCGAAGTCTCTCGCGAATGTCTTGAACAGATGGGTGATACAAGCCAAGGGACGCGAAACCAACTGATCCCCTCGGTACTATTTCAGCGCCTGCGTCTACTCGGCTGGTAAATTCTATGAAAGCAGTTGACTGCGTCGATGGCACACTTATTGGTGCCAGAAACTTATTTCGAGTTCGCCAATTCTGGAAAATCCAATCGCGGATTCGGTTCGGCAAGCTAAGGCCGAACCCCCATTGGTGCTTTGTGCCCGGATAAAAGCGTGGCTCCGGTGCTGGCGATCGCTAGCATGGTGGCAAGTGCGGGCTCAACCGGTCGATGCAACACCATCTAGTGCATTGATTCGACGATGTTTCCGCGGGAGAACCGTACGTTTGGCCGTACTCGGTCAAGACCTCGCCAGGACAGCATTCCGGCTGGTCTATCCTTAGCGAGCGATTTTAGCTTTTGTTTTCAATGCAGGGTGGGTTCCAGCTTAGTGTTGCATCGACCCATTGAGACCACCAGGATTAATGGTCTTCCAGCGTTTTGAACCACTCTTCGTCAGGCATGGTCGCGGATTCTCAGCCGAGATCCAGTTAGGTCATCTTACCCCGAGTCAGTTGGCTGTCTTGGTTAATCGCGACGGCGGTCATCGTTGGTAGTGACGGTAATCTCAACGTGGGCGCCCTTCTTGAGCCTCACGTCGTCGCCGTGTTCGTCAGTTAACGTATTTTCGATGCGGGTATCTCGATACGGGTGGGGCGCCCCGGCGACGGCAATCTGTGCCTTTTCCGGCAGGTTCGGACGGGACGGCAGGATAATTTTCTTGACGGTTCCAGGCATAGTCGTGCTTGGCTGCTCTATATTTCGCGAAGTATCCAGATTCAGT
>Ga0070762_10000189_pt1 | contig 23362 bp, 22 predicted proteins | sample HubBroMetageREF2_FD_66726 | JGI IMG/M metagenome (GOLD analysis project Ga0070762, IMG submission 66726) | Reference soil microbial communities from the Hubbard Brook experimental Forest, New Hampshire, USA - Hubbard Brook CCASE Soil... | ecosystem: Environmental > Terrestrial > Soil >...
GACTGAGTGGACCGGCGACAACGGTTGCCGCTGCAGTACCAACAAAGCCACGGCGATTCAGGCGAGATATCATGGATTACTCCTTTGCAGCGCTTGAAACGAAGCGCAGTTTTTCTGAGCGGATCGAAAACTTAGCGCACATAACGGAACGTCCCGCGAGTGTCTTCGGAAAGCAGCTGCGGTCGGTCCCATGATGCAAAACGGCCGCCAGTGTCGTGCTCCTTGTAGTAGACGAGCTTTGGATACGCTTTTTTCGACTGGCGTTCGTGCTGCTTCCTGTCTGGTCTGCTGCCGTAGTCATACCGCGAGCCCTTTCTTGAAATGCGGAAACGCAGAGCGGAAGGCCGGCCAATGTTGCGGTGGCGGTCCTACAGAAACGGCGGCGGTTCACGGCAGTGACTCCAAATCGAGAATCGCTTGCGCAAAAGCTTGCGGAGCTTCTTGGGGAACGTCAAAGGCTCGAAAAGTCAAGCGGGGACGAGGCTAGGGTTGCACCTGCAAAAACAGACGGTTCAGCCGCGGCGGATTACCTACTAATCATGCATCGCGCTCTTCGCAGAACATCCATCCGAATAATCGACATCGAGTTTCTTGGAAATCACCGTGCGGCGACGGTTCTAAACTAGCGGCTTGAGCCGACGCTGACCGTCACCGCATAAGGGTCGTAATGGCTCCCGAGGCCTACTACCACGGATGTCTTGCCGCCGCTCGGGTAGTTCCAGAACCCCACCCTGTGTTCAACGTCTGAGTGCCCGATTGGCGCGATGATCGTGCTTCCTTGTATCCACGATTCGGTCTCTTCACGAGCATTTACGCCGATAAGGTGCCGCTGGAAGTCGTTTCCAACCGGCTCGGCCATACGTCGATCGGAGTCACGCCAAGTCGTTACCTACACGTCTACAGCGACCGGGACGCGGAGGCGGCAAGCGCCTTCGATAGGCTGGTCGGTTAATAATGAAAGAGGGCTCCGCTGTTGAATATCCGTTGAGCGGAGCCTCGAAGTGTCGTAACCCTTACGGTATAAGGTCGAAAAGTTTAGCCCCAGCGGGATTCGAACCCGCGTTACCGCCGTGAGAGGGCGGCATCCTAGGCCTCTAGATGATGGGGCCGCGAAACTCCCGGGGATGGGCTCGAACCACCGACATGCGGCTTCAGAGGCCGCCGTTCTTCCAGCTGAACTACCCGGGATCGCTAACGACCGTTATACTACATGGCCCGTTCACTTCTTGCAACCGCCGCCCTCGGCCCGCGTTGCGACCGCCATAGGTCTCGGTTTGGCTGTGGCAGTTCGGGCGGAGCATTCGAAGGTTTTCGATGCGCCAGTCGTTTCTCACTCCGTTTATGTGGTCGATCTGAATTACCAAACGCTCGCCTCGCCACTGGCTGATACCGCATCGTGAGCATCGAACCGCCAAATAGCCCTCCCTCAATAGCTTTGCCTTCTTGCACCATCGCGACGATCCGGATTTTAAGACGTCGACAATTGATCTGACGGTAAGCCGAGGTTTAATCTCGCCTCGCCGCACTGCTTTCGTCCACGAGAGGGCGCAGAAGCCGAATCGAACCCTCCAATCTCTCATTGAAGCGCCTGCGTCGTAGTACGCCTGGAAATCGGCCCAGTTGTGCCGACGCCGCCGGTCGTCTAAAACCGAGCGAGGAACGTCCAGGGCTCCCCGCGCGAGCGCTTTGTTCCAGGCACTCCGCGTAAATCCAAAGCGGCGCGTGCATTCGACAAAGCCGTGTCCCTCGTCGTAATAGGCCTGCACGGCCTTCCAATCGTGTAGCGTTCTCGGTATACCACGATGTTAGAACCTCAAGGTGCCAACCGTATGGCATTAAAGAGGTGTTTCCGGCAAGTAGACGCTCAAGGGAACGAGAATAGGCATCGTGATGCAAGCAATCGTTCTGGTTGGCGGCGAGGGAACGCGGCTTCGGCCGCTGACGTACGGCACGCCGAAACCGATGGTGCCGATCGTCAACGTTCCGTTCTTGGCGCGAACGATGGAGCGGCTTTATGCTGCCGACATTCGGGACGTGATTCTTGCGGCTGGCTATATGCCGCAAGCGATCGTGGATTACTTCGGCGACGGTTCGCGACTCGGAATGAAGGTGACCTACGCGATCGAGGAGACGCCGCTGGGAACCGCCGGTGCGCTCAAAAACGTCGAGGAGCACATCACGGGCCCGTTTTTTGTGCTCAACGGCGACATCCTCACCAGCCTCGATCTACCCGCGATGCGGGAGTATCATCAGCGCAAGGGCGGCATCGGGACGCTGCATTTGATCCACGTCGACGACCCGTCGCCATTCGGCTGCGTCGTGCACGATGGCACTGGGAAAGTCACCGCCTTCATTGAGAAGCCGCCAAAAGGCGAAGAGCCGACCAACGAAATCAACGCGGGAACCTACCTTCTAGAGCGAGAGATCCTGAACTACATTCCCGCCGGTCGCAAGGTCTCGATCGAGCACGAGACGTTTCCGCAAGTGATCGCTGCCGGGAAGGCGCTCTACGCCTATACGACCGACGACTATTGGCTCGACCTCGGAAGACCGGAGCAGTATCTCGCAGCACATCGTGACGTCCTGAGTGGGATGATGCCGCTGCTCGTCGAGTTGGGAATCAGCGGCGAAGGCAAGGAGGTGTTGCAGGGGCATCCCGGTGTCGTCCCGCCGGTTCACGCCGCCGGCGACGTCGTGGTGGATGCTAGCGCCAGAGTTGGTCCCAACGTCGTGCTCGGCCAAAGCTGCAGCATCGGCGCCGATGCCGTGATTCGGGAATCCGTCTTGTGGGATCGTGTCAGCGTGGGCTCGGGCGCAGTCATCGAACATTCCATACTGGCAAGCCGGGTGACCGTCGGGGCGAAGGCCCGGGTCGGCGCTGGCAGCGTCATCGGGCACGACGTGAGCGTCGAACCCGGAGCAACGATCGAGCCAGGGGCTCGGCTAGGCTCGCCCCCGTAACCCTAGGAGCCCGTCGAAGGAACGCCTAGCGGCAGTTCGGTTTATTCTGCATCCGTCCGGGGGTAAACTAGGGTCCATCGGTGGAGGTGACCGCACAGATGCTTCCCCCTCAGCCTTTATTCTTGGGCTCATACCCGCCCCGTGAATGTGGCATCGCGACCTTTACCAAGGACGTGGTCGACGCATACGATCGGGCCTTTGGGTTTGCGAGCCCGGTTATTGCGATTGACGAGCCAGGCGCGGACACGCGCCGCTATGACCCCGAAGTAGTCGCTCGGATTCGGGAGCAAAGCCGCGAGAGTTACGCATCGGCGGCCGAGTTGGTGAGCATCTATCCCGCCGACCTGATCAACATCCAGCACGAATACGGCCTCTTCGGCGGTGAACGCGGCGAGTGGCTCGCCGACTTCATGAGCGTGCTCGATAAACCCGCCGTTTTGACGATGCACACCGTGCTCCCCGACCCCGACGAAACGTATCTGCGCGTGACCCAAGCACTCTGCGAAGAGGCTTCGAAGGTCGTCGCGCTCTCGGAGACCGGACGCGGGCTCCTCGAGCGTGTCTATGGCGTCGATCCCGGCGTGCTTCAGGTCATTCACCACGGCGTGCCGGACGTGCCCTTTCAAGATACGGCCGCAGCCAAAGCCTCGTTCGGCATCGGGCAGCGAACGGTGATCTCCACGTTCGGACTGATCAGCCGCGGGAAGGGCCTCGAGTACGCCATTGAAGCGATGCGCGACGTCGTCAAACGCCATCCCGAAACGCTCTATCTCATCCTCGGCGAAACGCATCCGGTCGTGCGCCGCCAGGAAGGCGAATCGTATCGCGAATCCTTAATTGCAATGGTGCGCCAATACGGCCTTAACTACAACGTGCAGCTCATCGACAAGTATCTCGAATTCGACGAAGTCGTGAGCTACCTCGCCGCCACGGATATCTATCTAACGCCCTACCTCAATCCCGCACAGATTGTCAGCGGAACGCTCGCCTATGCCGTAGGATGCGGCAAGGCCATCGTCTCGACTCCCTACCTCTACGCGCAAGAGCTCCTGGCGCATAATCGCGGTTTTCTCTGCGATTTCCGCGATGCGTCGTCGATCGCGAACCGGCTAAATATGCTGCTCGACGATCCGGCCCTGCGCCGAGCGACCGAACGGCGCGCTTACCGCTTCGGCCGTCAGATGACCTGGCCGAATGTGGCGATGCAGTACGGGCGCCTCTTTAGCGAACTCTGCCCGCGCGGACCGATGGAGCTTGTGAACTCTGCATAAGACGCGACCCGCACGAGCGCTGCCGCCGCTGGATCATCTTGCGATACTGACGGATGACGTCGGAATCATACAGCACGCAATCGAGACGGTGCCCAATCGCAAGACCGGATACTGCACCGACGATATATCGCGGGCTTTCATCGTCGCTCTTACTTATCTGCGTCTCAATCCGAACGACCGGCTCAGTCAACGACTAGCGTCGATTTACCTTTCCTTCCTCGCGCACGCGCAGATGGAGGACGGCCGGTTTCATAATTTCATGGATTACGATCGCCGCTGGAGCGACGAGGTGGGCACGCCCGATAGCTGCGGGCGCGCGATTTGGGCTCTCGGCTATGGTGTCGCAAACGCGCCGTCACCGCCATGGCGCCGCGCCTGCGCCGCGCTTCTCGACCGGACGCTTTCCACGGTGGCATCGCTGGGGCACATCAGGTCTCGGGCATATGCGGCCATCGGTCTCGCACACGCCTACACGGCGGTGAAGGACTCCAAATACGCCGATGCGTTGCGATCGCTGGCCGATGAATTGCACGGTGCTTACGAAACGACGGCCTCCGACGACTGGCAATGGTTCGAAAAAGCGATGTTTTACGACAACGCACGCCTTTGCGAAGCGATGATCCTTGCCGGCCGGGCGCTCTCGGAGCCGCGCTTTCACGAGGTTGGCCTACGGACTCTTGCGTTCTACGAAAACGTCACGACGGAAAACGGCGTCCACGTTCCAATCGGGAACCACGGCTGGTATTACCGGGGTGGACACCGTGCCCGGTACGCGCAGCAACCGCTAGAAGCTTGCGCGATGGTGAAAGCCGAGCTAGCGGCCTTCGATCTGACCGGCGACGTGGGCCACTTTGCCTCCGCCGAACTCGCGATGGAATGGTACTACGGGAAGAACTCGCGGGGCGTCGTGATGGCGCAGGGCGGTGGATGCTGCGACGGTCTGGAAGAAGACACCGTCAATACCAACATGGGTGCCGAATCGACCCTGGCATTGCTTGCGGCGGCTTATGCGCTCGCCCTCCGACGGGAGCGAGTGCTTCGCGCGGTGCGTTGACCCTACTGTAAATGTAGCAGTTTCCACGTTAACAAGGCGTTAACCACGCTTGCGGCGAACCGCGATAAATGCTCCTGGAAACGGAAATCCTCAACGACGTGCAGTCTGCCGCCGTCCGGCAGACCGATGGCCCCGTTTTGATATTCGCTGGGGCCGGCAGCGGAAAAACTCGCGTCCTGACGCACCGCATCGCCTACCTTCTTGGCGAGATGCGCATCGCTCCGGATCGCATCCTCGCCGTGACCTTTACGAACAAGGCTGCGGGCGAGATGAAGTCGCGCTTGCAAAACATGGTTGGCGCCGTCGCGCGCGACCTGTGGGTCGGCACGTTTCATGCCATGTGCGTGCGTATCTTGCGTCGCGACGGATCGCGGATCGGCATCGCGCCGACGTTTGCGGTCATCGACGACGCCGATCAGCGGCAGCTCATTCGAGAGATTCTCGAAGATCTCGACTACGACGAGCGTCAGCTCACGGTGGGCGCCTGCCTTGCCGAAATCGACAAGGCGAAGAACGCGCTCGTGTGGCCGAGCGAGTATACGCAGAAGCAAACGTCGTTTCTCGGCGAGCGTCTTGCCAACGTCTACACGGAGTATCAGCGCCGGCTCAACGAATCCAACTCGTTGGATTTCGACGATCTCATCGTACGGACGATCGACCTTCTCGAGCGCGACAAGACCGTGCGCGAGAAGTACCAGCGCAAGTTTGAATACGTCCTGGTAGACGAGTATCAGGACGTCAACGCCGCCCAATACCGTTTGGTCGCGCTCTTGGCCGCCCACCACGGCAACATCACGGTGGTTGGCGACGACGATCAATCGATCTATTCATGGCGCGGCAGCGATTACCGGATGATCCTGCGCTTTGAAGAGGACTTCCCGGGCGCGGCCGTCTTCAAGCTCGAGGAGAACTATCGGAGCACCGGGCGAATTCTCGATGCTGCCAACACGCTGGTCGCCAACAACCAGTCCCGAGCCGCGAAGAAGCTTTTCACCTCGCGTGCTGAGGGTGACCCGATTACGGTTTATCCGGCGGCCACCGAGCGCGACGAGGCTCGCTACGTCGTCGAAAAGGTCAAGAACCTCGTGCGCGAGGGCGCGGCCTACCGCGACTTTGTCGTCCTCTATCGCACCAACGCGCAGTCGCGCGTCTTCGAGGAGGCGCTGCTCGCCGAGGGGATTCCCTATCGCGTCATCGGCGGCGTCGGCTTCTACGCGCGCGCCGAGATCAAGGACGTCGTTGCGTACCTGCGTTACATCATGAACTCGTCGGACGCGCTGGCGTTCAAGCGAATCGTCAACGTACCGCGGCGCGGCATCGGGCAGCAGACGCTCTCGGCGCTCGTGCAAGCGGCGAATACGTCGCGCGTCTCGGTGGGCGCGGCGATCTTCAACGGCGAGTTGTTGCGCTCGGCCGTTCCCAAGAAACTCAAGGAGCTCGAACGTTTCGCCGAGCTCATCGGCGATCTGCGCGCACGTGCGGAGAGCATGAGCATCGCCGACCTTCTGGTCGCGGTCATGGAAGATTCGGGCTACGTTCGCGAGCTTCAAAGCGAAGACACGCACGACGCCCGCGCGCGTTTGGAAAACCTTCAGGAGTTGGTTGGCGTGGCGCGCGACTACGAAGCCACCGACGAAGAGCCGTCCTTGGCCGGTTTCCTCGCGAACATCGCGCTCGTGAGCGATCTGGACGCCCTGGAGGAAGATGCCTCCTACGTAACGCTGATGACGCTGCACAGCGCGAAAGGCCTGGAGTTTTCGAGCGTTTTCCTTACCGGTCTGGAGGAAGGCGTCTTTCCGCACAGCCGCGCGCTTACGGAAACCGCGGAGCTCGAAGAAGAACGGCGTCTGGCCTACGTCGGCATCACGCGTGCCATCGATCGTCTGTTCCTCACCTACGCCGCTCGGCGTGCGCTCTTCGGTAACACGTACGCCTACCCGAAATCGCGCTTCATCGAGGAACTGCCGTCGCTCGAGATTTTGGAGAGCGACAGCGTCCCGCTCGCGCGTCCGGCCGGCGGACGATGGCGCGAAGTGGCCATTCACGAATCGGCCGGCGCGGGCGTGCATCTCGGCCTCGAAGCGGGCGATCGCGTGCGTCATCCAAAGTGGGGCGAGGGCTGCATCGAGAATATCGTTGGCGCCGGCGGCGACGGCCTGGTAACGATCGACTTTCCCAACGTTGGTCAGAAGATGCTCATGCTCAAGTACGCGCCCCTCGAAAAACTCTAGCCTCGTAACCGGAGATGACCCCAACGGTTCGGGTTGCGGTGGCGGGCGCCATGGGGCGTATGGGCACGATTGCGCGAGAAGCGCTCCAACAAAGCGGGGAGTATTGCTGCGGGCTTTCGCGTCGCGCGGATTCCCAGCATGCAATCTTCGATTCTTTTGAGCGGGTTCTCGCGTGCAAGCCCAACGTGCTGCTCGATCTGACGACGCAGCCGGGCAGCTACGAGATTGCGATCGAAGCCGTCGTCCACGGGCTGCACACGGTAGTGGGTGCAAGCGGGTGGAGCAACGACCAGCGCGTCGCGTTGGGAGCGGTTGCGGAGCAGCACGGCGTCGGTGCGCTGATCGTTCCAAACTTCTCGCTGGGTGCGATGTTGATGATGCGCTTTGCGCAACAAGCAGCGCGCTACTTTCCCGACGCCGAGATCGTCGAGTTGCACCACGCCGGCAAGAAGGACAAGCCGTCCGGCACCGCGGCAGAGACGGCGGCGAGGATGAAGCTCGCCGGTGGGCGAGCCCCCGTTATTCATAGCGTGCGATTGCCCGGGCTGCTCGCGCATCAGGAGGTGCTGCTGGGTGGAACCGGAGAGTTGTTGACGATTCGGCACGATTCGTTAACCCGAGAGTCATTCGTGACCGGAATGCTGGCCGCCGTTCGCGCCGTCGTGCACCGCCGCGGGCTCGCCATCGGTCTCGACTGCGTTTTCGACGAGACCGCATGAACGTCGCCGTCGTCGGTGCGACCGGTGCGGTCGGTGAAACGATCGTGCAGGTTCTTGAAGAGCGCAACGTTCCTATCACGCACCTTGGTCCGTTTGCCTCTCGCGACCGCAGCGCGGCCGTGCGCTTTCGGGGCCACCGGCTGGACGTGCGCACGGCATCGGACGAAGCGCTGCGCGGATTTGACGTCGTCTTCTTCGCCGGGGGCGAAGATGCCAGCGAAAAATATGCGCCGGGATTGCTCGAACGCGGCATCGTCGTCATCGACAACAGCGCCTCATTCCGCATGCAGCGCGGCGTGCCGCTGATCGTTCCGGAGGTCAATGGCGACGCCGTGCGGCCCGAGCATCGGCTCTTCCCGGTCGCAAACTGCACGGCGATCATTCTCTGCACGGCGTTGCGCCCGATTCGTGACGTCGCCGGCCTCACGAGCGTACGCGTCGCGACCTATCAAGCGGCCAGCGGTGCCGGTCGCGCGGGGCTCGACGAGCTGGCCGCCGGCGAACGCGCCCTCGTGGCCGGTGAACCGGAGCCGGTGCCCTCGATCTTTCCGCGCCCGCTGGCGCGCAACGTCGTGCCGCAGGTCGGCTCGTTCGACGCCGATGGATGGAGTGGCGAGGAATGTAAGGTGCGTGATGAGAGCAAGAAGATGCTCGGCCTGCCCGAACTTCACGTCAGCGTCACGGCCGTACGCGTGCCGGTGCGCACGGCGCATAGTGAGGCGATTTTTGTCGAGACGCAGCGCGAGACCGGCTGCTCCGAGCTGGCGTCGGCGTTCGAAGGCTCGCCGGGCATCGTCTTTCATCGTGACGGGATCGTGACGCCGCGCGACGTTGAGGGAACCGACGACGTGCACGTGGCCCGGCTACGGGTGGAGAATGTCATCCCGAGCGCAGCCGAAGGACGACACTTTGCGTTGTGGTGCGTGGGCGACCAGCTGCGCAAAGGCGCCGCGACCAACGCCGTGCAGATTCTCGAGCTGCTCCTCGAGAAAGGTTACGTCGCGGCATGAACGTCACGTCCCAAAAAGTAGCGGTATTAAAGTTCGGCGGAACCTCCGTTGGCACGCGCGAGCAGCGGCAGATCGCCTATCAGCGCGTGCGCGATGCGCGAGCGGCCGGCTTTGCGACCGTTGCGGTCGTCTCCGCGATGGGCCGTTTTCCCGAGCCGTATGCTACCGACTCGTTGCTCTCGCTGGTCGACGGCCGCAGCGGAACCGCCAATACCGATCTGCTGCTCTCCGCCGGAGAGCTCGTTGCGGCGGCCGTCTTTGCCGACGAACTCAGCGCTGAAGGCGTACATGCCGTGGCGCTTTCGGGCGGCCAGGCGGGTATCGTAACCAACGAACGCCCCGGCGATGCAACGATTCTCCGCGTCGAGCCCCATGCGATCCGCGAACTGTTGGAACGGGGAATGGTCCCCGTGATCGCCGGCTTTCAAGGGGTCGCGCAAGATGGTACGGTGACGACGCTGGGCCGCGGCGGCACGGATCTTTCGGCCATCGCGATCGGACATGCACTCGAAGCGCAGCGCGTCGACATCTACACCGACGTAAGCGGCGCGATGACGGCCGATCCGCGGCGCATTCCGGCGGCGCGAACGATCGAGCGCGCCTCGTTGGCGGAGATGACCGAGTTGGCCAACCATGGCGCGAAGGTCATGCATTCGAAGGCCGCGCAATACGCCAGCCGCACTGGGACCCGCTATGCCGTGAAGGGTCTGCACAGCGACGAAGGGACGGTAGTGGACGAAAACGTCGACCATCACCGGCCCGTAACCGGTGTAACGTCGTCGGAACGCGTGACCTGGGTTCGAATCATTCGCGGCGACATCGAATCGCCGAGCCGCCGAATGGAGACCGAGCTGGAGATGTTTCGACGAGTCGCCGAAGCCGAAATTTCGATCGACCAAGTGACGATTAATCAAGCGGGCGTGGCGTTTGTCGTAGAAGGCGATCGAGGCGGCGATATTCGCCGTCTCCTGAGCGATTTGAATCTGGCAGTGCGCGTGCGCGAAGGTTGTTCGAAGCTTTCCGTCGTCGGTACCGGAATGCGCGACGCGCCCGGCGTCGTGCATCAAGTGGCCCAAGCGCTCTCGCAAGCCGACGTCGAGATCATCCACTGCACCGACAGCAACGTGACGATTTCAATTCTCGTCCCCGCCGCAGAGGCCGAACGCGCGGAGATCGCGGTCCACGCGCAGTTTTGCCTCGACCGAGGAGATCCCGTCCTATGAACGCACAACTCGGAGTCATTCTCACGGCGATGGTGACGCCGTTCGACGCACGAGGCGAGCTTGACCTAAACGAAGCCGGCCGTCTGGCGCGCTGGCTGGTCGATCGCGAAAACGATGGTCTGGTCGTTGCCGGCTCGACCGGCGAAGGCCAGACGCTCGAATCCGCGGAGCGCGTCGCGCTCTACAAAGCGGTGAAAAAGGCGGTCGGCGGCGACGCATTCGTGATCGCAAACGCCGGAACGAACGCGACCCGCGAGTCGGTCCGCGCGACGCAGGAGGCGACGGGGGCCGGTGTCGACGCCATCCTAGCGGTCGTACCCTATTACAACAAGCCAACGCAGAGCGGAATGCTGGGCCATTTCGGCGCGATCGCACAGGCAACGCATCTTCCCGTGGTCATCTACAATATTCCGGGGCGCACGGCTGCCAACATGCTGCCCGAAACGCTGCTGGAGCTTGCGCGCCGGCACCCGAACATCGTGGGCGTGAAAGAGTCGAGTGGCGATCTCAAACAGATTGGTATGATTCTGCGCGACCGCGCCGAGGGTTTCATCGTCTGGTCGGGCGACGACCATCTCTTCCTTCCCTGCTTAGCGCTGGGCGCCGACGGCGTCGTCGGCGTTGCGTCGCACCTCTGTTCTCGCGAGTACCGTGCGATGCTGGACGCCTATCAGAACGGCCGCGCGGAAGAGGCCGCACAAATTCACGCGTCGCTCCTGCCGCTGATCAATGCGCTCTTTGCCACGACGAGCCCGATTCCGGTGAAATGGGCGATGCGGCAACTGGGCTTCAACGTCGGATCGTGCCGTCTTCCGCTCGACGAGATACCGCAAAGCGTCGCGGATCGGTTGGCGCCGTACCTAGCGGCGTACGCGTCGCACGCCGTCGAGTCGCGGTGACGTCGCTGCAAATTCTTGATTGTAGGCTCGATGTGGTCGATGCCGGCGAGGCAACGCGTCGCATTCTTGAGGAGGCACGCGAGGGAAGCGGCGCGCAGATCGTCACGCTCGGTACCGAGATGGTCGTCTACGCTCAAGATGACGCGCGTTTTCGCGCGGTCGTCAACGCCTGCGCCCTTTCGCTCTGCGATACCGTCGGTTTGCTGACGGTGGCTCGCCGCCGAGGCGCGCCGCTTCGCGAGCGCGTTACGGGTGTCGAACTCTTGGAACATCTCTGCGAAGGTGCGGCTGCGGCGGGCCTCCCGGTCTATTTTCTAGGCGGCTCGCCCGGCGTCGCAGCCGATGCGGCTGCGATCTTGGAAGTGCGCTATCCCGGATTGCAGATTGCCGGCACGCACGACGGATTTTTCACCGGCGACCAGACGCCCGCGATCGTGCGCGACATCGCCGCCGGCGGGGCGCGCTTGCTCTTCGTCGGCATGGGATCTCCACGCCAAGAGTTTTGGCTCGCCGAGCATCTCCGCGAAACGGGCTGCGGCGCGGGCGTCGGAGTCGGAGGTTCGTTCGACGTGATCTCCGGACGCGTCACGCGCGCGCCGCGTATCGCGCGCCGGCTCGGCCTCGAGTGGCTCTACCGGCTTATCACGGAACCGCGGCGCTGGCGGCGACAGCTCGCGCTGCCGCGCTTCGCCTGGCTGATTCTGCTCGAGGAGCTTCGGTGAAAGCGATGATTCTGGCGGGAGGCCTGTCGACCAGGCTCTACCCGCTCACCAAATCGGTCCCCAAGCCGCTCGTGCCGGTTGCCGGCGTGCCGAATGCCGCACATTTGATGCACTATCTCAAGGCCTACGGCTTTGACGAAATTGCGATCAACGTTCACTATCTCGCCGATGCGATCGTCGAGGAACTTGGCGACGGTTCGCGCTACGGCGTGAAGCTGCACTACTCGTACGAAAGCGAACTGCTCGGAAGTGCCGGCGGCCTCAAGAAGGTACAAGAGTTTTTCAACGACGAGCCGTTTGCCGTGATCGGCTGCGACGAAGTTACCGATATTCGACTGGACAAGTTGCTCGACTTTCATCGCGATCGAGCCGCGATTGCGACGATCGGTCTCGTCGAATGCGACGTCGTCGATCAGTACGGCGTTGTGGTCCTCGACGAGCGCGCGAAGATCGTCGGCTTTCAAGAGAAGCCCGCGCGGGGAACGGAACGGAGCAAGCTGGCCAACACCGGCGTCTACGTCTTTTCGCCCGGCATTTTCGACCATATCCCGCCGGCCGAGTTCTACGATTTCGGCAAGCAGGTCTTTCCTGCACTGCAGAGCGCGGGTGAGCCTTTCTATGGATTTCACGCGCGCGGCGCGTACTGGGCCGATATCGGCACGCCCGGCGAATACCGGCGCGCGAGTTACGCCGTGCTCGAGGGCGTCGTGCAGATTCCCAAGACCAGTCCAAATGGCATCGACTCCTCCGCGCGGCTCGGCAGCAACGTCCGCATCGCGGGTCCCGTGCGGATCGGCGCGTCGGCGACGATCGCCGACGGCGTGTCGATCGTGGGCCCGAGTATCATCGGCGATCGCGTGCGCGTCGATGCCGCGGCCACGCTCGAGCGGAGCATCCTTTGGAACGGCGCCACGATCGGTGCGCGAGCGAATCTGCGCGATACGATTGTGGGGACCGGTTACGCCGTTGCGCCCGAGAGCGTGCTCGACGACGCACTCGTTGCAACCGAGACCTCCAGCTAGGACTAGACGTCCCATCGCTATGGCGTGATCGAGCGGCATGGACTGGCGCGCGCTGCTCGACTTCGTCTTTCCGGCGCAATGCGCGAGCTGCAACGCCATCGGTGCGGGCCTCTGCAACGCATGCCGGCCAGACGGTAAAGCGGTCGCAGTTTATCTTCCGTCGTTGCGGGTCGCGGCCGTTGCCGCGTACGAAGGCAGCCTTCGCGCGGCGGTGCTCGCGCTGAAGGATGGGCGCCGAGACGTCGCCGAAGCGCTAGGACGCATAACGGCGCCCTTGGTTCCCTCCGGTGCGACCCTCGTTCCGGTCCCGACGACCGTAAAACGCCGGCGCGTGCGCGGTCTCGACGGCGTCGCGCTCGTGGCTCGTTGCGCGGCAGCGATTGCGGGCGCCCGCGTGGTCGTGGCCTTAGACCAGCGATCTGGCGACGCGCAGCGCGGACGGTCGCGAGTGCAACGCCTTGCCGCCCAGGGACGATTTGCGTGTAATGCGGCTGGCGTTGCGGGCCGGCGCGTGACGCTCTTCGACGACGTTTGCACGACCGGATCGACGCTTCGAGATTGTGCCGATGCGATTCGCGAAGCCGGCGGCGTCGTGGACGATGCGATAGTGGTCGCGGTGGCGAAGAGGCCCAACCCGTGGAGCAATTCCATCGCCCGCTGACGCCGCTCGACGAGCTCTACTTGCAACGTGCCTACGAGCTCGCGGCCCGCGGTATTGGCAGCACCTCGCCGAATCCGCCCGTCGGCGCAGTGGTGGTGCGCGAGAATCGAATCGTCGGCGAAGGTTACCATCATCGTGCGGGCGACGCACACGCAGAGGCTAGCGCTTTGCGTCAAGCCGCGCGCGATGCCCACGGCGCAACGCTCTATGTATCGCTCGAACCCTGCCGGCATGTCGGCCGCACGCCGCCCTGCACGCTCGCGGTCATCGAAGCCGGTGTCGTTCGAGTCGTCGCCGGGACCCTCGACCCGACGCACGGCGGCGGCGCCGAGTTACGAGAGCGCGGTGTGGATGTTACGGTCGCGCACGATGCGATCGCTCGCGACTTGATCGAACCGTTCGTCCGCGCGGGCGCGCTGCAACGCCCGTACGTAGCGCTGAAAATGGCGATGTCGCTCGACGGGGCCATTGGGAGCCGGCCCGGCGTCGAGCAGCGACTGACCTCGGAAGAGGCGCGAAACTACGTGCGCGATCTGCGCGTGGCGTACGACGCGGTCATGGTCGGCGCGGGCACGGTACGCGTTGACGATCCGCAGCTCACGGTCCGCCCGGCGCATCATCGCCTCCGTCCCTACGTGCGCGTCGTTCTCTGCCAAACCGAGGGCGTCAGTGCCCGCAGCCGAATCTTTGGCATCGAAGAAGGCTACGCAAAAAGCGTCGTCCTCGCACCAAGCGGCCTGGCCAATCGTTTGGATGAACTCCGCGGCGTCGCTGATGTGATCGGAGTTGGGCGGGCGGAAAATCTCCGCCTCGACTTGCCGCAAGCCCTCGAAGCATTGCGCGAGCGCGGCATTTACAGCGTCTTGTGTGAGGGTGGTCCCACCCTGGCAGCGCGATTGATCGCCGCCGGGCAGGTGGATCGTTTCTACTGGGCGATCGCGCCCCTCTTCATGCAAAGCGCGAGCGCGGTGCCGGTGCTCGCGCGTGGGGATTTGATTCGCGACGACGTACCGTTGCAGTTCGACCGCATCGAGCGGACCGGCAAGGATATTATGCTCAGCGGAACGTTTGCGAATGTTTAGCGGATTGATTCGCTATCACGGTAATGTCGTCGAGGTACGACCCGCTGCCGGTTTTGGGGGTGCGACGTTGGTCGTGCGGTGCGAGGGCGTAGAAGTGGAACGACCGTTGCCCGGCGACTCCATCGCGATCGACGGCGTCTGCCTTACCGCAACCGCCCTCGACGGAGATGCTGTTGCGTTCGACGTGGTTCCTGAAACGCTCGCGTGCAGCACCCTGGGAGAGCGCAAAGTGGGCGACGCCGTCAACGTGGAGTACGCGTTGCGTGTCGGCGACCGCGTCGGTGGCCACTTTGTCTACGGTCACGTGGATGCCGCCGCGCTCGTACTCTCCCGCACTCCAGAGGGGCAAGGCGAACGCATGCGCGTCGAGTCACCGCCGGCGATCGCGACTATGATTGCGCCGAAGGCTTTCATCGCGGTGGACGGCGTTAGCCTGACCGTCGCCGCGACCGGCGATGGCTGGTTCGAGGTGGCGCTCATCCCTGAAACGATCGAACGCACGACGCTGCGCGCCCGCCCGCCCGGCAGTCGCGTGAACCTCGAAGTCGACCCTATCGCGCGATATATCTCCCAGTGTCATCCTGAGCCTGTCGAAGGAAATGTCATCCGGAGCCTGTCGAAGGATGAGCAGAAGTGACTAAATTTAAAGACACCCTTCCCGCCGGAGCCCGCACGTTCGAAGCTCGCCAGCAGGTGCAATGGGCCGACGTCGACATCGTCGGCATCATGTACTTCGCGGCCTATCCCCGCTTTGCCGAGTATGCGGAAATGCAGCTCTTCGCCGAGCTGGGCTTTCCATACGAGACCGTGTTCACGCAGTACGGTTTTTGGCTGCCGCGCGTTCGAGTCGAGGCAGAGTATCACGCACCGGCGACAATGAGCGACTGGCTGCGGATGCGAACGCATATCGAGCGAGTCGGCTCGTCGAGCGTTCGATGGAAGACCGTTCTGTTCAACGAGCGGACGGGCGAGGCCGGCGCGGCGTTGACGTTCATCGTGGCGGCCATCGACGGCGAGACGAAGAAGAGCCGCCCGCTGCCGGAACCAATTCGCTCGGCGTTGCTGGCCTGCGTCGCAGCGCCAATCGCGTGATCGCATCGGATCGTTCGCGCGTCGCGATGCTGGTCTCGCCCAAGGCAATCGAGTTGCGTGAAGAACCGGTACCGGCGGCGCCGCCCGGCGGGGTCGTCGTGCGCGTGCGTGCCGCTTTGACCGACGGAACGGATCTGAAGACGTATCGTCGCGGCCATCCGAAAATGCCGATGCCGACGCGCTTCGGCCACGAGTTTGCAGGCGACGTCGCATCCCTCGCGCCCGGCGTGACGGCTTTTGCCGTCGGCGATCCGGTGATGTGCGTCCACACCGCGCCGTGCGGTCAATGCAGTTGGTGCCGGAACGGACAAGAAGAGCTCTGCGAGTATCTTTTGTCGACGATGATTTTGGGCGCCTACTCGGATACGATCGCGGTTCCGCAGCGCGTCGTCGAGCGCAACTGTTTTCACAAACCTCTCGACGTCGGTTACGCACAGGCCGCATTTCTCGAGCCGCTTTCCTGCGTCGTTCACTCGATCGAGCTCCTCGCGCCGGCCCCCGGGTCGACCGTTGCCGTCATCGGCAACGGCGGCTTTGGAATTCTGCATGCTCTGTTGCTGCAGCGGCGGGGTGTCGAGGCGCTCCTCTTCGGCCGCCGGCCGCAGCGCGTAGCCCTGGCACGCGAACTTGGGCTGCAAAGCATCGATGCAACGGCGTCGCCGATCGACAACGTCATCGCCGAGCGAACCGGCGACCGCGGCGTAGATGCGGCGATCGAGTGTACCGGAAGCATCGAGATGTGGGAGCGCGCGCCCTCGCTCGTGCGGCGCGGAGGGCGCGTTTCATTTTTCGCCGGGCTACCCGCAGAGGCTCGCGTTTCCTTCGATGCCGCACGGCTGCACTACGACGAAGTTCAGCTTATCGCGCCGTTTCACTTCACGCCGCGTGACGTGCGTAGCGCCTACGAGCTTATCGCGAGCCACGCGCTACCGCTGAGCGGTTTGATTTCGGACACCTATTCACTCGATCGAATCGCCGATGCTTTCCATCGGCTCGATACGGGTGATGCTCTGAAGTTATTGATCGAGCCATGACGCCCCCAACGATGCGAGCCGCGGTGCTTTACGATGTCAACGACGTGCGCATCGAAGAACGAGCGGTGCCGGAGCTGCGCGACGGGGAACTGCTCGTGCGAACGATGGCGAGCGGAATCTGTAGCGGCGACGTCATGGGTTGGTACATCGCGCGAAAGGCGCCGCTGGTACTCGGCCACGAACCGGCCGGCATCGTGGCGGCGGTCGCCGGCGAGTGCGCGCTTTCCGTCGGGGATCGCGTATTCGTTCACCATCATGCGCCGTGCTTTGAGTGTCGCGCCTGCACGCGCGGTGATTACGTGCAATGTGCGACCTGGCGCGCCACCAAGATCGAGCCTGGCGGCATCGCGGAGTACTTTCGCGTTTCGCGGGAAAACCAGCGCGACACGCTGCCGTTGCCGGCGAGCGTGCCGTTTCGCGATGCTTCGCTGGTCGAGCCGCTCGCCTGTGTCGTCAAGTCGCTGCGCCGTAGCGGCGTGCGAAAGAGCGACCGGCTTTACGTGATCGGCTTGGGCGTCATGGGGTTGTTGCACGTTCTGGCCGCCCGAGCGCTTGGTGCCGAGGTTTTCGGAAGCGATTTTATCGAGCAGCGCCGCGCGATCGCGCAGCGCAACGGTGCGACGGTCTTTGCTCCAGACGACGTTGAGCGCGTTCTCCCCACCGGCGCCGACGTCGTAATCTGCGGTCCGGGAACTTCTCCCGCGATGCAGGCCGCATGCGCCGCGGCGGCGGGCGGGGGCACCGTAGTAATGTTCACCCCGTTCCCGCCCGACGTTCCCGTAACTGTGGACCCAACGCGCTTTTACTTCGGCGACCTGCGGCTCGTCGCCAGCTATTCGTGCGGTCCAAACGACACGCGCGAGGCTCTGGCCTTGATCGAGCGTGGCGTGGTCACCGCCGAAAAGGTCGGCGCGGCGCTGATCTCTCTCGACGACGTCCCGCGCGCCTATCGGGAACTAGCCGAAGCGCGGATCGTCAAACCGATCGTCGTTTTCGACTAACTAGCTTTCGGCGTATTGCGGGGGCAGCGGCTCGACCGGAAGCACGATGTCGTCGGCGCGGGACGTGATTTTCCACGCGACGCAGAACGCAATGCCGTAGAGCCCCGCCGCCAAGTACCACGGTGCGCCGATGAGCCCCAAGCCGCGCCAAGGGCCCGCGAACTGTGCGAAGGTGAGCGTAAAGACGGCCGGTCCGATCAGCATGGAGAGGCCGCGCACCGAGCCCAAGGCACCTTGGAGCTCGCCTTGTTCGGACGCCTTGACGTGCCGGGTCATCAGCGCTTGTGACGAAGCTTGATACATCGGTAGCGAGATGATAACCGCGGCGATCAGAAATACCAGGCCATTGTTGGTTCCCATCAGCGCGAGGCCGAGAGCGGCGACGACTAGGCTGGCGAGTAACGTCCGGCGTTCCCCCAGCCGCGCGACGACCGGTCGAATCATCGTAGCCTGGTTGATCGCCGCAATCGTGCCGACCAACGCGAGCGTCAGGCCGATGCTGCCGGTGCTCCAGCCGAATGCCGCGATGCAATAGATCACCCACACGTTCGGCAAGACTTCGTGCCCGATGTAGGTGATGAGATTCACCCAAGTTAGGCCCCACAGCTCGTGATGCGAGCGAAGCAGCCGGAGCGAGCCGATCGGATTCGCGCGCTTCCACTCCAGCCGTTTCGTGCGGCGTTCGCGCGGGAGTGATTCGGGCAAGACGAAGATTCCGTAGAGCGTGTTGATCAACGCGAAAGCCGCCGCTGCCCAGAACGCCAGACGCGGATTGATCATCCCGACTAAACCGCCGATTGCCGGCCCGAGTACGAACCCCAACCCGAACGCGCTGCCGATCAGGCCGAAGGCGGAAGCCCGTTTCTCTGCCGGGGTAACGTCCGCGATATAGGCGCCGGCGGTCGCCATGTTGGCCGTAGCAATGCCGGAGAGTACGCGACCGGCGAAGAGCCACCAGAGATTCGGCGCCAGTGCCATGATGGCGTAATCCACCACCCCTACCGCGTTCGAAATCAGGATGACGGGACGCCGGCCGACGCGGTCGGAGAGCATGCCCAAGAGTGGCGAGCAGAAGAACTGCATCAACGCCCAGACCGTTGCGAAGAGTCCGATGATCTCTGCTGCAAAAGCGTAGTTGTTGCCGACAAAGCTCGCGATCAGCTTGGGCAGCACCGGCCCGATCATCCCGAACGTCATCATATCGATTAGGACGGTGACGAAGATGAAGATCGTCGCGCCGCTGCGCGGGCTCTTAGCTTGTCGCATAGACCAGCGAAATCCAGCGTTCGACCGCGCGGTCGATGCGGGCGCGGTCGCGTGTCGCGACGAGGTCCAGCAAGAAGCCGCGGAATCCGGCGACCAATAGCGTTGCATGCGAACGGGCGTCGCTGCGGCTGCGGCCCGGTGCTTGCGCGCACTTTTCGAGCGCGCGCAGCCATTCGTTCACGGAGCGGTCGAGGTAGCCGGGAAAACGCGAGCGATCTTGCAGCGCCAGCGCGTAGATTTCAAAGGAGAGGCGCGTCAGCGCTTCCCACTCCGGTTTGCTCCACTCCCGCCAGAGCTTTCGCACGACGTCTCGCGGAGCGAGATCGGTCAGTTTGAGCCGCGCCATCATCGCTTGCTGGCGGGCTCGGCCATGGAGGACGATCTCAACGACAAGGTTCTCCTTTGACTCAAAGTAGTGAAGCAGGACGCGGGGACTCGATCCCACGGCCTTCGCGAGCGGGCGCAGCGAAAGATCGGCCAACCCGTGCCGGCAAACGTAATCGACGCAAGCCTCGAGCAGTTCCCTGCGCCGGCCCTCGTCCGGAGTTCTCGACACGCGTTATCCTAGCATACTTGAAACAGTCGTTTCAAGTATGCGCGACTAAATGTTTGCGGGCGCCTTAGTTTGGTAGCGTATTGGGGATCGTCGTGAAGCCGCCCGTGTAGGTGCTGTAGCCGTCGCCATACGGGCCGCCGCCCGTCGCGTCGGGATACGTGCGCGAATCGACGAACGGAAACCCGCTAACCGTCGCGTCGGAGAAGTAGATGTTCTTCGAGCTGGCGTCCAAGCGGAAGATCCCGGCACAATACTCCGCGCCGAGATTCTGCATGGTAAACGTGTTCTTACGGTAGGGCGGCGGATAGATCAGCATGATCCCCTCATAGCCGCCCGCGCAGAGGTCGGGGTTGTCGACGACGATGAGATCGTCGGTCTTCGGGTCGACGCCCACGCCCCCGATATAACCTTGCTCCGGCTGGAGGTTTAACCGCTTGCAGTGGCCGCCCGTGGCCGAATATTTGACGATGCCCATGGAGTTGTTCGGCCCGTAGCCGTCGACGAAGACGTCGCCCTCGTTGTTGACGGCGATCGCCTCAGCCGTGGTGATGCCGGCACAGGTCATCTCTTTCTCCGTGTACGAACCCGCCGCATAGATCGTGACGCTAGCCTCGTTCATCGCGTAGATGTTGCCCTTCGTGTCGATGGCGACGTCGTATGGGCTGCCGTAGGTGTCGGCGTAGCTCTGCTCGCTGCGAGTCTTCACATCGTAGGTGACGATCTCCGCGGGCATCGCGTTCGCGATGACGATGACGTCGCCGTTGGCGGCCATCGCGTAGGCTTGATAGACGTCCAGCGGTCCGCTAAACGCGATCGGATTCTCACTTGGGCCCTTCTTCGTTGGCCAGTAGATGAGGTCGCTGGTCGTTTGGTTGATGGAGATCAACGCGGGTTTTTTGATTCGCACGTTACGCTGAGCTTGCCCGAGCAAAACGCGCGCCTCGGTTCCGGCTGGAATTGGTGGCGACGCGTTCCCTCCGTTGCACGACGCGGCAAACACAACGCCGAGCACCGTCATAAGGCGCCCGGGACTCGAGCTACTGCGCATGAAGGGAAGCCCTCCTTGAGGTGACGTGGTTTGATGCGCTCAGTCAATTTCCTGGAGGGCTTCACGCGCAAAATTCCCCTAGCGAGTGAAGTATATCGGGTCTTGACATTTGTAAAGTTCCGCCTAGGCTTGAGGGGTGGGGCACTTTGCGGATCTCTTGAACTCAGCGATCGATGAGGCGCGGCTCACGGCTGCCGAGGTAGCCGAGAGCTCTGGCTTGACGGAGTCGGCGATCTCATTGCTCCGGGCCGGCCGGCGGGAGCCCTCGTACCGTACGCTGCAGCGCCTCGCCAACGTCTTTCCTTCCTTGGGCGAGCAGCTGGGCCGGGTTGGCAGCCCCTTCGATTCGATCGAGGGCGCGATCGCTGAGATTCGGGCTGGGAAGATGGTCGTCGTCCTCGACGACGAGGACCGCGAGAACGAAGGCGACCTCGTGATGGCGGCGACGATGGTCACGCCCGACGCGATCAACTTCATGCGCAAGCACGCCGGAGGATTGATCTGCGTGCCGCTGCCCGGCGCGCGGCTCGACGAGCTTCATATTCCGCAGATGGTGCGCGACAACACGGCCGTCCACGAAACGGCGTTCACCGTCTCCGTCGAGGCCCGCGGGATGACGACGACGGGCATTTCGGCGCACGACCGCGCCGCTACCATCAAACGCTTACTCGACCCGGATGCGAAGCCGGCAGACTTCCTGCGGCCCGGGCACACGTTTCCCTTGCGCGCCCGTGAAGGCGGCGTCTTGGTCCGCGCCGGACAGACGGAAGCCGCCGTCGACTTGGCGCGGCTCGCGGGGCTCTACCCCGCCGGCGTCATCTGCGAGATTATGGCCGACGACGGAACGATGGAACGCTTAGAGGGCCTGCGCAACTACGCCGACCGGCACGAGCTCAAACTGATCACCGTAAAGGATCTTATCGCGTACCGCATGCGCACGGAGAAACTCGTTAGGAAAATCGCCGAGTTCGATCTGCCCACGGCGTTCGGAGACTTCAAGGGCATCGCGTATGGCACGGCCATCGACGAGAACACGCACGTCGCGTTGCTTATGGGCGACGTTGGCGACGGGAGGGACATTCTCGTCCGCGTACACTCCGAATGCATGACCGGCGACGCCTTGCACTCGATCCGCTGCGATTGCGCGGCGCAACGCGATGCCGCGATGCAGCTAATCGCGCAGCAGGGCCGCGGCGTCTTTCTCTATCTGCGACAGGAAGGCCGCGGCATCGGGCTTGCCGATAAGCTGCGAGCCTACGAACTTCAAGACCGCGGCGCCGACACCGTCGAAGCGAATCTCGCTCTTGGTTTGCCGATCGATAAGCGCGATTACGGAATCGGCTCCCAGGTTCTCGCCGACCTCGGGGTCAAAGAGATGCGCCTGATCACGAACAACCCCAAGAAAATCTTCGGCCTCGAGGGGTACGGGCTCAAGATCGTGGGACGAATGCCGTTGCAGACGACGCCTACGGCACACAACAAACATTACATCGACACGAAGCGCGCCAAGCTTGGCCACATGCTCGACGAAGTCGTCGCCTCGTGAAGCCCAACGGTGCGCGGGAACCGGCAAAACCCGATTGTACGGGGCGACGCTTTGCGATCGTCTCAGCGCGCTTCTATCCCGACATCGCCGATTCGCTCGTGGATGGCGCGCGGCGAGCGCTGCGCGACTGCGGCGTCAGCGACGATAACGTAAGCCTCTTCGAGGTTCCCGGTTGTTTCGAGCTGCCGCTCGCGTGCCTAAACCTGATCGAAACCGATCGCTTCGACGGGTTGGTCGCGCTGGGGGCCGTCGTTCGCGGGGAGACGCCGCACTTCGACTTTGTGGCGGGCGAGTGCGCGCGCGGCATCATGGACGTTCAATTGACGAGCGCGGTCCCGATCGGCTTCGGCGTGCTGACGACCGATACGCTCTTGCAAGCGGAAGAGCGCGCCAACCCCAACGGCGGTGATAAGGGCTATTCGGCGGGCTTGGCGGCGGCCTCGCTGCTAACGCTGACGGTCGGGATGCCGCGCGCCGGCTTTCGGAGCTAGCATGAACGAATTCATCCCCGTCGCATGGGATGGCGATGGCGTGCGCTATCTCGATCAACGCCGGTTGCCGCACGAAGTACGCTACGAACGCGCTCGCACGGTCGCCGAGATCGAAGGCGCGATCAAGACTCTCGCCATCCGGGGTGCACCCTGCATCGGCGTCTTCGCGGCGTACGGCGTGGCGCTGCTTCGCAGGACGATCGCCGATGAGGCCCGCTTTCTCGAGGCAGCCCGGCGCGTACGCCAGGCGCGTCCCACTGCCGTCAATCTCACATGGGCGGTCGACCGCGTTCTCGGCGCAGACGACCCGCTCAAAGAAGCGCAGACGATCCACGAGGAACAGATCGCCATCGATGAAGCGATTGCGGAAAACGGCTTCGAGCTGATTTCAAAGAATGCACGAATCGTGACGATCTGCAACACGGGGCCGCTCGCGACCGCCGGCGGCGGCACGGCGCTCGGCGTCATCATCG
>Ga0070762_10000190_pt1 | contig 23360 bp, 18 predicted proteins | sample HubBroMetageREF2_FD_66726 | JGI IMG/M metagenome (GOLD analysis project Ga0070762, IMG submission 66726) | Reference soil microbial communities from the Hubbard Brook experimental Forest, New Hampshire, USA - Hubbard Brook CCASE Soil... | ecosystem: Environmental > Terrestrial > Soil >...
GAGCAATCCAAGTCACCCAAGGACGCCGAAAGGGCCTAAGAATCGAGGTTCCCGGCGCCCAATTGGACCGAATGATCAACTAGCAACTACGGAGGTGCAGTGTGAACCAAGACCGCGCAGCCCCGTGACCCGCAGGTTGCGCCGCTTCTCGGGGTAGTCCTCCAGCAGACGCTGGAAGCGATGGATCTGCTGCTCGCGACCTGCCAGGTAGGGCGGTCTCGTCCCAACGCCGGGGCTATAGGGATTCCGCGCCATCACAGGAAGTTAGCATACCTCACAGATCTCTGTAACTTCCTATAACTTGCTGTTGACTATGGAGGCACAGCGTTTGGAGTCGCGCAACCCTCAAGGCTTGCGCGTTATATCCCTGGAGAAACCCCTGCTGTACCTTCACCGAACGCGAGTCGGGATCAGTGATGATGTTGACCCTCTTGGCCCCTGAGGCCAGAGGCGACAGGCTCACTCGACAAGCGCACCCGTCTAGGCTAGTTCGAGACGAAGATCACCACCAAATGCGGCTAGAGGGTCGGCTTCGTCGGGTCGGGAGACTGAGCGTCGGCTCGCGCCCGGAGCGGCGCGCCAAGCCGGCGCGCCGCAAGTTTCACCCACGGCCATTGATCCACGGATGGCAGCTTCAAGCGCTTGGCGAGCGGTACGTCGGGGGTGCTTCCCACCAAGAAGCTAGGGTTCCAGCAATCGCGTGCTAGGGGCACACTCGCCAAGTCCTCCTGGAGGCCACCTCGGACATGACCAGTAGAGATGCAGTGATATGTCAGCCATTGCGCACCCCAGTGGGGCGCTTTGGCGGCGTGTTTCGCGACGTGAGCGCAGCGGTGCTGGCCTCGACGGTGATCCGCGAGCTCCTTGCCCGCACCGGGCTGCGCGGCGAGTACATCGACGACGTGATCATGGGCCAGTGCTACGCAAGCGGTGAGGCTCCCGCGATCGGCCGCGTGGCGGCACTCGACGCGGGGCTGGGAGTGGACGTTCCCGGCCTGCAGATCGACCGGCGCTGCGGCTCGGGTCTGCAGGCGGTGATCTACGGCTGCATGCAGGTGCAGACGGGCGCTGCTGAGCTCGTGTTGGCGGGCGGTGCCGACAGCATGAGCCAGGCCGAGTTCTATTCCACGAGGCCGCGGTGGGGTGTCAAGGGCGGCGCGATCAGGCTGGAGGACCGCTTGGAACGCGCGCGCGTGAACGCCGGCGGCGTCAACCACCCGGTGCCGGGCGGCATGCTCGAGACGGCTGAGAACGTCAGGCGCCAGTACGCCATTCGCAGAGACGAGCAGGACGAGCTGGCGCTGCGCTCGCACCAGCGCGCGGTGGCCGCCCAGCAGAGCGGCACCTTCGCTGAGGAGATCGTGCCCGTCGCGGTCGCCACTCGCGGCGGTGAGGTGCTGGTTGAGCTCGACGAGCACCCGCGTGCGGATACCACCCTGGAGGCGCTAGGCAAGCTGCGCGCGATCATGGGCCGGGAGGACCCCGACGCAACGGTCACCGCAGGCAACAGCAGCGGCCAGAACGACGGCGCGGCGATCTGCGTGGTAACCCACCCCGACAAGGCCGCGGAGCTCGGTCTGCAGCCGCTGGCGCGCTTGCGCTCGTGGGCGGTGGCGGGCGTGCCACCGGAGACGATGGGCATCGGCCCGGTCCCGGCAACGGCGCTGGCGCTCGGGCGCGCGGGCTTGACGCTGAAAGACCTCGACCTGATCGAGCTCAACGAGGCGTTTGCTTCACAGGTGCTGGCGGTACTGGGCGAGTGGGATCTTCACGACGGTCTCGAGCGCGTCAACGTCAACGGCTCTGGCATCTCGCTCGGTCACCCCGTCGGCGCCACCGGCGCCAGGATCCTTGCCACGCTCCTACGTGAGATGCGCAGGCGCGACGCGCGGCTCGGCCTTGAGACAATGTGTATCGGCGGCGGTCAGGGCCTGGCTGCGATCTTCGAGAGCGTGGACGCATAGCGCTTCTACACCGCTGCGCTGACGTTTTGGGCGAACGACCGCTCCGCTCGAGCGGCGCTGTGCCTGGGGCAGTACACGCCCCGCACGCTGCCGTCGCCCAGGCCGAACGCAAACCACACGCCTCCACGCCAAGCGAAGCGGAAGAAGCGGTCGTCGTGCGCGCCGAGCAGCTCTAGCTCGCGCGACCACGCGGTGGTGACCACGTTGCTGGGGATCGTTGCCTGGCAGGAGCAGCCATCGGCGAGATAGCCGGAGGAGACGCAGCGCATCAGGCCTTCGGCGTGGCGTCCGTGCGCGGCCGTGCGATCGGCCACAAACGTCGAGCCTGCTCGGCGTCCTGGATGTGAAGCGATTCGCATTGGCGGTGATTGAGTGGGCATTGGGGACCTGGTTGGCTTTGGAAGGGTTCGGCAAGGACGACACCGGTCTGCCCGAATCGGGCAATCTCTGTCGTCCCTTTCGGGCAGTTTGAGCTCGCGCCGCTTCAAAATCCAGCGATCTGGACGCGTGTACTACGGGCCCTAATGCCCCTACAAGGAGGGCCCCGGTGCCCTCGCGGGCGCAGACGCGGGTCCTGGCGGCGAGCCTAGGACTGGGTTGTGGCGGCGGATCTACGCGTGCTCGTACGCCGCACGGCGCGACTTCTAAGCCGCTGCAGCAGGTCGCGCTCGGCTTCAGCGCCCTTGCGTGTCATGGCGCCTGCCAGATGAACCGTCCCACGCTGGACGCTCCAGTAGCCAGTGCGTGTCTGCCTGATGGTGAGCTGCTCTGCTCTCTGCATGCTCGACCTCCGCTGGTGGGAAAGCAAGTCTGCCGGACGCGCTTCAAGCGGGGGTAACTTTTTGGTTAGTAAGCGCTCACCAATACCTCTCGCGTCGCAGGCGGGAGCGCGCTGTGCGGGCGCTCAGCCGCGCCCGCGGGAGCTGCCGCGTCGCATGCGATGCACGCGACGCAGTTCCTCTACGGCTTCGTCGCGGCCGCCGAGCGCCGCGTGCGGACCGTCTCCGAGGAGCTCCACGTCAAGGCGCTTGCGCAGCAGCTCGCCGGCGATCGCATCGGCACGTTGCGCCTCCGCGCCGGGGCGCGAGCTGACGGTGCGATCCAAGCGCTGGCCACGGAACAGCAGCCCGACGCCATCGTCGAGCGCCCAGCCGCCGGGCAGCGTGCCGTCGCGCACGCTGGCAAGCCATACGGGCAGGCGCTCCGGCTCGCCGTCGGCGTGCACGCTGAGCGAGCCCTCGAGCACGCCCAGCCCGGCGATTGGCTCTGGAGGCCCGCTGGAGCGCGTCACCCCTGCCTGGAACCAGCACATCGCTCCAGCACTGAGCCCAGCGAGGACAGTGCCTTTCTGCCACGCCTGCACCAGCAGCTCATCGACGCCGTGCGCCTGCCACAGTGCGAGCAGGTTGCGCATGGAGCCGCCACCCACGTACACGATGTCCTGTTCGAGCACGATGTCAGCCAGCGAGCGTGTGGTGTTGCGCAGGTTGAACAGCGACACGTACTCAGGTACGCACGCGCGCTCGCCAAAGCGCGCTTTGAAGGCGTTGATCAGCGACGTCGTGTCGCCTGACGCGGTTGGCATGAACAGGATGCGCGGTTCGCCCACGTCAGCCAGCGACAGCACGAAGTCGTCGAGCAGCGGGTTGCTCGGCTCCATCGTGAAGCCGCCCCCGCCCATCGCGAAGATCTGTCGCGTCTCGATTGGGACGGCAGCGCGAGCGCTCACGGAACCACCGGTTTCATGCCGCTACCGCCGCCGCCGCGAGCGGAGCGCTCGAACTACCGAGGAACGATGCCTGCAGGCGCGTCTCGCGCACGCGCTTGCCGTCGTGCTCGACCAGGAACGCGTTGCCGTCAGGGCGCGAGCTGACGACCCGCTCGAGCTGCGTGCCTCGGAAGTGCAGCGCCACGCCGTCCTCTGCGGCGAATCCCGGGCGCATGCCGTCGGCCACAAAGCGGTGGTACTCGGCGCGTCGCTGCGGCTCGGCGTCATAGTGCACGCAGTTGGAGTAAGGCAGCAGGCCCAGCCCGCGCACGACCCGCGGTGGGCCATGGAAGGCGCTGAGTGCCTGCTCGAACCAGCACAGCGAGCCGGCCGATGGTCCGCACAGGACGATGCCCCGCCGCCATGCTTTGCGCAGGATGGCGTCCAGCCCATGCGCTCGCCACGCGCCGAGCATGCTGAGCATGTTGCCGCCACCCACGTAGATCAGATCCTGGCTGAGCAGGTGCGTGGCGAGGTCGTCCTCCACGCCGTCCGTGCCCTGATCGCGTCGGAACAGCGACAGGTGGCTAGCGTCGCAGCTGGGGGAGAAGCGCCGATAGAAGCGCACCACGTAGTGGTCGGCGTCGCCTGACGCGGTCGGCAGGAAGCACACCCGCGGCGTCACTGCCCCGGTGAGCGTCAGCACGTAGTCGTCCAGTAGGGAGCTGTCTCTCTCCATAGAGAATCCGCCGCCCCCAAGGGCGACGATTTGGGGAGCTCTGTTTGGCATGACCCTCTTCCTCGGCTGGGATGCGATTCGAACAGCCTGAGCCAGCATGCAGCAGCGCCTGTGCTGGGGATATGGACCGGCGTCCCATTCGGTCGTCCCGACAATCGACAATCGCCCAGGTCGGTGGGGGATTGCACCCGACTCGAGCGTATAGCGATAGTTAGCGGTCGACGCAGGAGAACGTATGCTCGCTGCTCCTATGCCCGCCGGTTGCCACTGGTGAGACGCATAGAGTGTCTGCGATGGCGGTGGCGATCTCTCTCCAGGGTGTGTCCAAGCGCTTCGGCGAGATCAATGCGGTGAACGGTCTCGACCTGGAGGTTTCCACTGGCGTGTGCTTCGGGCTTCTCGGGCCGAACGGCGCGGGCAAGTCGACGACGATGCGGATGCTGACGGCGCAGACACTTGCGGACGAGGGCAGCATCTCGGTGTTGGGCTTCCAGCTGCCGCGGGAGTCCAAGCAGTCGCGCTTGGAGATGGGGGTGGTGCCGCAGCTGGACAACCTCGACACGGAGCTCACGTGCAGGCAGATCTTGACGGTGTTCGCGCGCCTATACCGGGTCCCGCGTACGGAGCGCACGGCGGCGGTGGAGCGGGCGCTCGAGATCGCCAACCTCCAGCCGCGGGCGGACACGATCGTGAAGGAGCTCTCGGGTGGGATGCGACGCAGGCTGCTGGTGGCGCGCGGGCTGATCCATCGTCCTCGCCTGGTGTTGCTGGACGAGCCGACGGTGGGCCTCGATCCGCAAGTGCGCCAGGAGCTGTGGACGCTGATCGACGGGCTGCGCGCGAGCGGGGTGACGGTGCTGATGAGCACGCACTACATCGAGGAGGCAGAGCGCCTGGCGGACACCGTGGCGGTGATGTCCAGTGGGCGGATCATCGCCCAGGGCACACCGGCGGAGCTGGTGAGCGCGCACGCGGGCGAGCAGGTGCTGGAGGTGTACGGCCCGCCTGAGCGCCTTGCGGAGGTGGGCGAGCTGGCGGCCAGCAATGGCTGGTCGAGCAGGCGCAGTGGCCCGGCGGTGGCGATCATGCGCGCGGAGAGCCTCGACAGCCTGGCGCCGGAGGGCATTCGTCGCCCGGCGAACTTGGAGGACGCGTTCGTGGCGTTGACGGGGGAGGAGATCGAATGAGTTGGAGTTCGCAGCCCGAGACCGCGGTGGTGGGCCGGCCGCCCGCGAGCGTCCGGCGCGTGGGCCGCCTGGAACCCGCGGCGCTGGCGGGCGTGATGAGCCGTGATGTGGCCATCTTCGGGCGCTACTGGAAGGCGACGACGTTCTCCTCGATCGTGCAGCCGACGATCTACCTGCTGGCGTTTGGGCTGGGCTTCGGCACGCTGGTGAAAACGATCGGGCATGTGAAGACGATCGAGTACATCGGGACGGGCACGGTGGCGACGGCGGTGCTGTTCTCCTCGGCGTTCCCGGGGATGTTCAACACGTTCATTCGCTGGCAGTTCCAGCGCACCTACGACGCGATGCTGGCGGCGCCGGTGGACGTGGAAGAGCTGATCACCGCCGAGGTGCTGTGGATCTCGCTGCGCGCGGGCGTGTATGGGATGGCGCCGATCCTGGTGGCGTTCGCGTTCGGCCTGCAGCCGGAATGGGGGATGCTGCTGGTGCCGCTGATCGGCTTTGTGACGGGCTTCGGCTTCGCGGCGTTCGGCGTGACGGTGGCGGCGATCGCGAAGACGATCGACAACTTCAACTACATAACGAGCGCGGTGCTGACGCCGATGTTCCTCGTCGCGGGCACCTTCTTCCCGGTCTCCTCGTTGCCGGAGGGTGTGCGCCAGGTCGCGCAGGTGAACCCGCTTTATCACTGCGTGCAGCTCGTACGGGACGCGTCGCTGGGCACGCTCGGCACGGCCGACCTCGGCCATGCGGCAGTGCTGCTGGCGTTCGCGCTGCTCATGTGGCGCCTCGCCATTTCGCAGCTGGGCAAACGCCTAATCGACTAGGACGGCCGCTGGCCGGCGCGATGCTGCGTCCTCAGTCGCTCGCGTGCCAAGCACGCCACGCTCCTTGCGTCCTTGCGTCCTTGCCTCGCTTGGCCAGCGACCGTCCTAGCGGCGTTGTGGCGCTTATGAAGCTTTGAGGTTTCTCACACACTGTTCCTACACGCGCAGGCGATGCTGGTCGCGTGAGCTTCTCGTGGAAGACAAGTTCGGTCGCAGCTCCGGCAGCGTCTGCGCCGCCGATCGGGCGAGCGCCGCAGAGCGGTGGGTCGTCTGCTGGCGTCGCGGAGGCACCTCGTTCCCGCGCCGGTGCACGCGCTCTCGCCGCCCGCATCCCCCGTCCTGAGCTGCTCGCGTTGATGGCCCTCGCGGGGGTGCTCAACCTGTGGGCGCTCAGCCGCAACGGCTGGGCTAACGAATACTACGCAGCGGCTGTGAGGTCGATGAGCGGAAGTTGGCACGACTTCCTGTTCGCGTCGCTGGACAAGGGTGGCGTGATGACCGTTGATAAGCCGCCGCTGGCGCTGTGGGTAGAGGCGCTGTCGGTGCGGGTGTTCGGTTACCACTCGCTGAGCATTCTCGTGCCGGAGGCGCTGATGGGCATGGCGAGCGTGGCGCTGATCTATGACCTCGTGCGTCGTCGCTTCGGCCGCGTGGGCGGCTTCGTGGCCGGCGCGGCGCTTGCGCTGACGCCGATCACGGTTGCGATCTCCCGCCACAACAACCCCGACGCGCTGCTCGTGCTGTGCTGCGTGGCCGCGCTGTGGTGCACCGTCCGTGCGTTTGACTCAGCGCCCGCACGCTCAGGCACACGCTGGCTCGTTGCCGCGGGAGTGCTCGTGGGCCTGGGCTTTGAGACGAAGATGCTCGTCGCGTTGGTTGTCGTTCCCGGCATCGCTGCAGCGTGGCTGTGGGTCGCCCCCGCTGCACGCGGGCGACTGCACGCGCTGCGCCAGTTGCTGGCGGGCGGCGGTGCGATGGCGCTCGTGGGCGGTGCGTGGCCGCTGCTCGTGGAACTCACGCCCGCGGCAGATCGCCCGTGGGTGTCCGGCACGAGCGACAACCGCATCCTGTCGCTGATCTTCGAATACAACGGTCTTGGGCGCGTAGACGGCCAGGCGGGTGGCCCCGCCGGTACAGCCGGCCCGGGCGGCGGTGGAAGCGGCAACGTGTTCGGCGGCGCATCCGGCCCGCTGCGCCTGCTGAACTCCGCGCTCGGCGGCCAAGCCGGCTGGCTGCTCGGCTTCGCGCTCGTCAGCGTTCTGGGCATCTTGATCGCCGGACGCCTGCGCCGCACGGATGCTCGCAGCGGCTGGCTGTTGGCGGTTGGCGGTGCGTTCGTGACGAGCGCCGTCCTGTTCAGTGCCGCCAGCGGCATCTTTCACCCCTACTACGTGTCGCTGCTTGCTCCGTTCGCCGCCGCCCTGGTTGGTGCAGGGGCCGCGCAGCTGATCAGCGGTGCCGTTGCCACCCGCATCGTCGGCCCGCTGGCGATCGTGGCGGGCGTAGTCACAGAGCTGGTCGTCGTGGGCGACTATCCCGGACAGCTGCCCTGGCTCGAGTCCGTGCTGATCGTTGTCGGTGCGCTGGCTGTGGTCACGCTCGTGGTGTTCAGCTCGCGCATTGTGCGGATGGCGGCGGTTGGCGGAGCCGTGGCGGCGCTGCTCGCAGCACCGTCCGTGTGGGCGTTCGACACGCTCGGACACGCCACCAGCGGCACGTTCCCCGCCGGCGGACCCACCTCTGCGGAGAGCGTCGGCTTCGGCGGTCCAGGCGGCGGACGCGGCGGCTTCAGTGCACGCGGTGGCTTTGGTGGGGCCGGCGGTCCAGGTACTCGCACCGGACGTCTCCGAGCAGGCAGCGCCGGCGCGGTGCCGCTGTTCGGGGCAGGCCCGGCGACAGGAGCGCAAGGCGCGCCGCAGGCAGGCACTCCTGCGGTGGGCGCCGGTGGCATCCCGGGCGCGGCTGGTGGCGGCTTCGGCGGTGGCGGCTCGCTGACGAGCGCGCTGTCCTACATCTCAACGCATGGCGGCGGTACGCTGGCGGTCTCCAGCCAGTCGACAGCCGCCGCCGCGATCATTGCTGGCCACGCGAACGTGGCGGGCATCGGTGGCTTCTCGGGCCGCGAGAGCGACCCCAGCGTTTCGTGGCTGGCGCAAGAGGTTCGCGATGGACAGATCCGCTGGGTGCTCGACGAACAGAGCGGCGCAGGTCCCGGCGCGGGACGCATCGGCGGCGGCTTGCCAGGTGAAACGCGTGTGGGCTCGAAACCGGCAATGGCCGCCGCCGCGAAGGCCTGTCAGGCGGTGACGCTCTCTACGGCCACGACAGGCGCGCCGGGCGTCGCTGGTACGACTGGCACTACAGGCGCTGTGGGCACGACTGGCACTACAGGCGCTGTGGGCACGACTGGCACTGTAGGCGCCGTGGGCCCATCGGCTGCGAGCTCAGCGGGCACGTTGTATGACTGCCAGGGCGATGCGGCGGCGGTGGCGAGCCTTGGCACGCAACAATCAGACTGATGAGGGTCCTGGTCGTTGACGATGACCGCGCGGTGCGCGAAGCGCTGCGCCGCACGCTGACGCTTGCGGGCTACGAGGTGCAGTTGGCCGAGGACGGAGAGCGCGCGCTGGAGCAGATCGTGCAGGCGGTGCCGGACGCGGTGGTGCTAGATGTGGGGCTGCCGGGGATCGATGGCCTGGAGGTGTGTCAGCGTGTGCGCCGCCTGGGTAATCGCGTGCCAATCCTGATCCTGACGGCGCGCGACGAGGTGAACGACCGCATCGATGGGTTGGACGTGGGCGCGGATGACTACATGATCAAGCCGTTTGACGTGGGCGAGCTGAAGGCGCGGCTGCGGGCGCTGCTGCGCCGCGCAAAACCGAAACCCGATGCAGACGTTCCCGGTGGGCTGTCGTTCGAGGAGTTGCATTTGGATCCCGCCCGTCACGGCGCGCAGGTGGGTGAGAGCTTCGTGGAGCTGACGCGCACGGAGTACCAGTTGCTGGAGCTGTTGATGCTCAACCCGCGCATGGTGTTGTCGCACAGCGTGATCTACGACCGCGTGTGGGGCTATGACTTCGGCCCGACGTCCAACGCGCTGCGCGTGTACGTGGGCTACCTGCGCCGCAAGCTGGAGGAGGCTGGCGCACGCAACCTGATCCACACGGTGCGCGGCGTGGGTTACGCGCTGCGCGAGCCGTGAGACCCGCCGGCCGACGATCGGCCAGCCAACGATGACGCTGCGCACGCGGATCGCTGCAGTGGCAAGCGTGTCAGTGGCGCTGGCGGTGCTGGCGGCGGCGATCGGGTTGTATGTGGCCGTGCGCTCGGATCTGCGCGGCGAAATCGACAGCGACCTGCGTTCGCGCGCGCAGGCGCTTGTCGGTCCACCCGGCCTAGCGGGTGGACTCGGCGGCCCGGGCGGTCCTGGTGGATTCCCTGGGCACATCGAGCCGGAGCCATTCGGGGCGGCGTCGGGCTACGTGCAGTTCATCTCACCGCGTGGCGAAATATTCGTCCCGGGCGGCCAAGGCGCGGCACCGGCGGAGATTGCGCTGAGCGCGGAGGACCGAACGATTGCAGCGCATGGCAGCGGTGTGAGCTACACGGGCAGGACCATCAAGGGGACGAAGCTGCGTGTGCTCACGCTCGGCTCGGGCGCGGCGGGAGCTGTGCTGGTGGCCCAGCCACTGACGGAGGTCGAACACGAGTTGAGCCGGCTGCTGCTGATCCTGGCGCTGATCGGCGCGGGCGGGGTGGTGCTGGCGGCGCTTTTGGGAGCGCTGGTTGCGCGCACGGCGCTGGCGCCGATCGCGCGTTTCACGCAGCGCACCGAGTCGCTCACCGGCAACCTCGACCTCTCTCGGCGGCTGGAGGTGGAGGGTCGCGACGAGCTGACGCGTCTGGCGGAGAGCTTCAACGGCACGCTGGACGCACTCGAGCGCTCCATACAGGCGCAGCGCCATCTGATCGCGGACGCCAGCCACGAGTTGCGCACGCCGATCTCTTCACTGCGCGCGAACATCCAGATCCTGGGCGAAGCCGACCGGCTGGTGCCGGCAGAGCAGGCGAGCCTGCGCGCGGACATCGTGGCGGAGCTCGACGAGCTGACGGCGCTGGTGGGCGACGTCGTCGAGCTGGCGCGCGGCGCCGCTCCCGACGGCTCCCCCGAAGATGTGAGGCTTGACGAGATCGTGCAGGGGACTGTGGCGAATGCCCGCCGGCGCGGCGATCTTCGCTTCGAGCTGAGCCTCGAGCCGACGATGGTCCTGGGGCAGGCCGACCGGATCGGCCGGGCGGTGTCGAACTTGGTAGACAACGCGCGCAAGTGGAGTCCCGCGGGTGCGGCCGTGGAGGTCGCGCTGAAGGACGGCGTGCTCAGCGTGCGCGATCGTGGTCCCGGCTTCCAGGAGTCCGACCTGCCGTTCGTATTCGATCGCTTCTACCGCGCGGATGACGCGCGCAAGCTCCCCGGCTCAGGTCTCGGCCTGGCGATCGTGCGCCAGGCGGCGGAGGCATGCGGGGGCTTCGCCCAAGCCCACAACGCCCCCGGCGGTGGCGCGCTCTTGCGCGTGAGCTTCGGGGCGCCGGTGCCGTTCGCGGCGGCTGACGCCTCTGGTGGCTGAGGGCTCCGGTGGCTGAGGGCTCCGGTGGCTGAGGGCTCCGGTAGCCGACGGCTCTGGTGGCTGACGACTCTGGTAGCCGACGGCTCCGGCGGCCGAGGGAGGTGCCACCCGCCGCGGATCGGACCGTCGAGCCGGCAGATCGTTCCGTACGGTCATGTCTCTAGAGTGCAACACATGCAGATGCCGACGATGGCATGGCGTGGGAGGATATTCGTGTAGGGCGTCTAATACGAATGTGGAGAAGCCGCAACTTTACGGTTCTCTGGGAGTCGATGAGGGTAGATGGCTAGTGGTTAGGTCCTAACGGGAGGTTGGTATGACGTCGCACGCTCGGGTTTGGTTCTTGGCACTGCTTACGGGCGTGCTCGTGTCGTTGGTGGCGTCTGCGGCGGCGCAGGCCTTCGAAGTGGAAAGGTTCATCGCTAGTAACTGCAAGTTCGGCGTCGGCTTCGAACAGTGCGGCAGCGAAGAATTCCCTGGGCCGATCGAAACCCCCTACTCGATCCCCAAGGCGGAAGTCACCGTCGCCGAAGCTGAAGAACAGGGCTTCAGGCAAGCGGGCGGCCGTGTCCCATATGGCGTCACGGACTTCAAGGTGGCGACGACGGGTGCATACCCTGACGCTGTGCCCGACGGGGTCGTCAACCACGTCAGGGTCGACGTCGCGACGGGCCTGGCCACGGCTCCGGTGGCCGTGCCACTGTGCTCGTTGGAAGACTTCGGCGCCAAAGAAGCACTCCCGGGAACTGGTTTCTACGCGGCGCCCAATTGCGACGCGAAAACCGAAATCGGCACCGAACAGGTGACGCTGTATCTCGGCCCCAACGCACTCGCGCCGGGGGTATCCGATCTGCCTGTGGCGGGCAAGGTCTACAACCTCGAACAGCCGACAGGGCTGGCGTCGTACTACGGCGTCGCGCTCAAATTTCCCATACCGGTGAGCAAAGGATCGCTCGAAAAAGCGTTCGCCGAACACCCGCTCACAGAACCAGCTACCGAACCGGCGAAAAAAGACACCGAAGAAGCTCTTGAGAAAGCGCAGTACTACGTGCACTCGTTTGTCAAAGGCAACGTCGAATGGGGCAAGCAGGTCGCGGGAACGGACCAGGGCGACTATCACGACTACTTCGAAGTCGAAGTCAACCCCTCACTGCCGCTGGTCAGCTCCAGGCAGGTCCTGTACGGGACCAGCGGCGATGGCGGCTTCATCACGAACGCAACCAGCTGTCCGGGTGACAACACGACCTATGTGACGCTCAAGGACACCGCCGGCGAAACGACGCGCAAGTCGTTCAAAACCCCGCTCGGGCTCGCTGGCTGTCACGGCGAAGCGGGCTTCGAAACCCTTCCCTTCGAACCGGAATTCGCACTTCACACCGGCTCGACGCTCTCCGACAAGCCCGACCAGATCACCACTGAAGTCTTCGAGGAACACCATCCGAAAGCCGTCGACCAGTCACAGGTCAAGACGGCGTCGATCACGTTGCCGGAAGGCATGACGCTCAACCCGTCCGCCGCGGCTGGGCTTGAAGCTTGCACGGTAGCCGAGGCGCGGATCCACAGCGAAGTATTCGGTGTGGAATGTCCGGCGGGCTCGGAACTCGGCACGGTGAGCCTCGACGTCCCGACGCTGCCCGATGGCTCGCTGACCGGCAGCGTGTATCTGGGTGGTCCGGTCACGGGACCGGAAACGGGTCCCATCGCTGGTCCCCCATACATCATCTACGTCGTCGCCAACTCCAAACGGTACGGCGTATCGGTCCGTATCAAAGGCGAAGTCATACCGAATGAAGTGACCGGCCAGCTCACGGCGGTCTTCAACGAAAATCCGGAACAGCCGTTCAGCAACCTGACCATCAACTTCGACAGGGGGGCGCTCACATCGATCGCCAACCCGCTGATCTGCGGTACTCCCATCGGCTCGGCGAACTTCACGCCGGTGACGGGTACAGCGTCGGCGATAGAACCGTTCGGCGTCTCCATCACCGGCTGCGCTGCGTCGCTGCCGTTCTCGCTCAGCCAGAGCACGGAAGGTGATACTGCGACTGGCGGTGCACACACCTCCTACACGCTCAACCTGACGCGCCCCGAAGGCCAGCAGTATCTGCAGAAGGTAAAGACGACGCTGCCGTCGGGTCTCGTCGGCGAGATCCCCGCGATCGCCCTCTGCGGCGAACCTGGTGCGTCCAAAGGAGAATGCCCGGCGTCGAGCAAGATCGGCACCGCGACCGTGACAGATGGGTCCGGCAACTTCCCGTACTCGTTCTCCGGGCCGGTGTACATGACCGGTCCCTACAACGGAGCGCCGTTCGGCTTGTCGATCAACGTGCCTGCCGTCGCCGGCCCATTCAACCTCGGGCCGGTCATCACCCGCTCGACGATCAACATCAACCAGACGACCGCACGCGTCACAGCGGAAACCACGCTGCCGACGATCATCAAGGGCATACCGCTGCGGCTGCGGTCGATCAGCGTGAACGTCAGCAAGCAGGGATTCCTGCTGAACCCCACCAACTGCTCGGCGGAGGCGACCGAAACAAGCCTCACATCGACGTTCGGGACGGTCCAGGCAGGGCTGTCGACGCCATTCCAGGCAGAAAGCTGTGGCTCGCTTGCCTTCAAGCCAGCGTTCGCCGTGTCGACGAGCAGCAAGCACTCGAAAACCAATGGTGCGAGCCTCGTGACAACGATCACGCAGGCACCCGGCCAGGCGAACATCAAGTCAGTGCTCGTGACTCTGCCGAAAGCGCTGCCGTCGCGTCTGACGACGCTGCAGAAAGCGTGTCTGGCCAAGACGTTCGAAGAAAACCCGCTCAGCTGCGCGAAAGTCGCTCCGGGATCTGAAGTGGGTAGCGCCACGGCGGTCACGCCGACGCTTCCGGTGGCGATGAAAGGGCCGGCGTTCCTCGTCTCGCACGGGGGCGAAGAATTCCCCGCGCTCGAGCTCGTGCTCGAAGGCGACGGCGTGCGCATCATCGTCGAAGGCAAGACGAACATCAAAAACGGCATTACCACGACGGACTTCCAGACGACCCCTGATGTGCCGGTCTCGAGCATCACCGTCAACCTGCCTGTCGGCCCGCACTCCGCGCTGACGACGGAACAGATCAACACGAACCTGTGCACGGCCAAGCTCGTGATGCCGACGGTCATCACCGGTCAGAACGGCAAGCAGGTCAAACAGAACACCGTGATCGCTCCTACCGGCTGTGGTGTGCAGGTAGTCGGTCACAAGATCGTCGGCAACACGGCGTATCTGACCGTCAGGACGTTCGCTGCCGGGCGCATAAGCGGCAGCGGCAGCGGCCTGTCGACCACCTATCGCACGCTCGGCGGTGCGAGCAAAGCGACGACGCTCAAGGTCCCGCTCTCGCGCTCCGGTCGTAATAGGGGACGTCCGTTCAAGGTGAAGGTCCGCGTTGGCTTCGTGCCCAAGAAGAAGGGTGCGCACTCCTCCGCGACCGTGACCGTCACGTTCCGGCGCTGAAGTCAGCCGGAAGGCTCTGAGTCCAGCCTCGAAGGGGCTCAGGGCCAAACGGGGGCGGCCGCACAGGTCGCTCCCGTCTACGTTGATCGCGGCTGCCTCGCATGTCGTACATTGTCGGTATGGATGTCGTTACGGGTATGGATACCTCAGCATGGTCCGCCGGAGTTGACCGGCTGCTGGCGGGTATCCGCCACCTGACCGCGCTGGCCGACGGTGCCAGTGACGCTGAGACGATGTTCCGCGCCCTTGCCGGCGAGCTCCTGGCGGTCCCCGGCGCCGACGAGGTCCACGTGCACCACCTCCTCGACGGCGGCGACGAGCAGGAGCTGGTCGCCGTGTACATGTGCGAGGGCAGCGGGCGGCTGAGCTATCGACTGCCGCAGGCCGAGCGCCCGCCGGGTGTGAGCTGGGTAGCCAACACCCGGCGTAGCTTTCTCGCCGCCGACCCCGACGAGCTCGCGGCCAGCGTCCCGCGCTTGGCGGCGACCGGGCCCGTGAGCAGCGCTTTGCTCCTGCCGCTCGTCGAGCGCGGCGAGGTCGAAGCGGTCGTCGTGCTCGTGCGCAGGGGGGGTGCTGAGCAGTTCGCCGCAGCGGCCGTGGAGCTGGCCGTGGCGCTCGTCGACCAAGCGGCTACAGCGCTCGCGCTGACACGAGCGCGCGCCGAGGCAGGTACCGATGCCGTCACCGGCTGCATGAACCATCGCGCCATGCGTAGGCGTCTGGACGAGGAGATCGGCCGTGCCACCCGTACCGGCGGTCCATTGTCCTGCTTGCTGATCGACCTCGACGATTTCAAGCTGGTCAACGACCGCCATGGCCACCAGGCGGGTGACGCGATGCTCCGCGCCGTGGTGCATGCGCTGGTAGGTGAGTTCCGTGCGTTCGACCGCGTCGCGCGCTACGGCGGCGACGAGTTCGTCGTGATCCTGCCCAATGCGGAGCTCGAAAGCGCAGCCGCCGCGGCGAGCAGGGCGCTAGAGCGGCTGCGGGCGATCCCCGCACACGACGGGGTCGGCGCTGGTGTCTCGGCGTCGATCGGCGTCTCGCAGTGGCAGGCACCGATGAACACCGACGAGTTGCTCGAAGCCTGCGACGCGGCGCTGCTGCGCTCCAAGCGCCAGGGCAAGGGGCGCGTTACGCGCGCCTCGTAAACTGCAGGGTATGACCGAGAACAGCTTTGGCGCCAAGGACACGCTCGCGGTCGGTGACCGCCGCTATGAGATCTTTCGCCTGGATGCCTTGCAGCAGCGCTTCGACATCGCGCGCCTGCCGTTCTCGCTGAAGGTGCTGCTCGAGAACCTGCTGCGCACCGAGGGCTCGGGCTCGGTCAACGCCGCTGACATCGAAGCGCTTGCCAGCTGGGACGCGAACGCGCAGCCCAGCAAGGAGATCGCCTTCACGCCCGCGCGTGTGCTGATGCAGGACCTCACAGGAGTGCCCGCTGTCGTCGATCTTGCCGCCATGCGCGACGCGATGGCGAACATGGGTGGCGACGCAGCCAAGATCAACCCCTTGGTGCCTGCCGAGCTCGTGATCGACCACTCGGTGCAGGTCGACGCGTTCGGCACGCGCGAGGCCTTTCGCGTGAACGCCGAGCGCGAGTTCGAGCGCAACCAGGAGCGCTACGTGTTCCTGCGCTGGGGCCAGGGCGCGTTCGACGACTTCGCGGTCGTGCCGCCAGACACCGGCATCGTCCACCAGGTCAACCTCGAGTACCTCGCGCGCGTGATCTTCCCCAACGAGAAGACCGGACAGGCCTACCCGGACACGCTCGTGGGCACCGACTCGCATACGACGATGGTCAATGGCCTCGGTGTGCTCGGCTGGGGCGTGGGAGGCATCGAGGCCGAGGCCGCGATGCTCGGTCAACCGATGTCGATGCTGATTCCCCAGGTGCTTGGCTTTCGCCTGCATGGCCAGTTGCCCGAGGGCGCCACTGCCACCGACCTCGTGCTCACCGTCACGCAGATGCTGCGCGAACGCGGCGTGGTGGGCATGTTCGTGGAGTTCTACGGCGCCGGTCTCGCCGGGCTACCAATCGCCGACCGTGCGACCATTGGCAACATGTCGCCCGAGTTCGGCTCCACCTGCGCGATCTTCCCAATCGACGCCGAGACGCTCACCTACCTCGAGCTATCCGGTCGCGACAGCGAGCAGATCGCACTGGTGGAGGCCTACGCCAAGGAGCAGGGCCTGTGGCACGACGAGAGCTCAGAAGAGCCCACGTTCAGCGACACCATCGAGCTTGACCTCGCCACCGTCGAGCCCAGCATCGCAGGCCCCAAGCGCCCGCAGGATCGGATCGCGCTCAGCGATGCGCGGGACTCCTTCCGCAACGCGCTCGGCGGCTATGTCGAGCGCTATGACGCGCGCGACGAGGCCGACGCCGAGAGCTTCCCCACGAGCGACCCGCCTGCCAACGGCAACGACCACACGCGCCCGAACGATGGTGGTCCAAGCTACGTCGAAGGGGGAGACGGCGGCGCTGTCACGGTGCACTCCGCGAGCGCAGCACGCTGCACACTCGCCGACGGCACCGAGGTGGAGCTCGACCACGGGCACGTGGTGATCGCGGCGATCACCAGCTGCACCAACACGTCAAACCCGTCAGTGATGATCGGCGCGGGCATCCTCGCTCGCAACGCGCTCGCGCGCGGCCTGCGTTCCAAGCCGTGGGTCAAGACCTCGCTCGCGCCCGGTTCCAAGGTCGTCACCGAGTATCTCGACCGCGCCGGTCTCACCGAGCCGCTGGAGCAGCTCGGCTTCAACCTCGTTGGCTATGGCTGCACCACGTGCATAGGCAACTCCGGCCCGCTGCCCGAGGAGGTCTCGCAGGCGGTGAACGAGGCCGATCTAGCGGTCGTGTCGGTGCTGTCAGGCAACCGCAACTTCGAGGGGCGCATCAACCCGGACGTGAAGATGAACTACCTCGCCTCGCCGCCGCTATGTGTCGCCTACGCGCTCGCCGGCACGATGAACATCGACATCGTCAGCGATCCGCTGGGGCAGGACGAGCGCGGTCAGAACGTCTATCTCAAGGACATCTGGCCCTCCGCGCATGAGGTCGCACAGACGATCGGCGAGGCTGTACGCGCTGAGATGTTCCGCAAGAGCTACGGCGAGGTGTTCGTGGGCGACGAGCACTGGAACGGCCTGCCGGTGCCCGCGGGCGAGCGCTTCGCGTGGGATCCCGACTCGACCTATGTGCGTCTGCCGCCGTACTTCGACGGCATGCCCGCGGAGCCCGAGCCGGTATGCGATGTGGAGGGCGCACGCGTGCTGGCGCTGCTCGGTGACAGCGTCACCACCGACCACATCTCACCCGCGGGCTCGATCAAGCGCGAGGGCCCCGCCGGCATCTATCTCCAGCAGCAGGGCGTCCAGCCGCGCGACTTCAACTCGTATGGCGCGCGCCGTGGCAACCACGAGGTGATGATGCGCAGCACGTTCGCGAACATCCGCCTGCGCAACCTGCTCAGCCACGATGTGGCCGGGCTGGACCCGCTCCCGGAGGGCGGCTACACGTACTACCTCGCCGATGGCTCGCACGAGCAGATGTCGATCTACGACGCCGCTATGCGCTACATCGATCAGGGCATCGACCTGGTCGTGCTCGCGGGCAAGGAGTACGGCACTGGCTCCTCGCGCGACTGGGCGGCCAAGGGCACCAAGCTGCTCGGCGTACGTGCGGTGATCGCGCAGAGCTTCGAGCGCATCCATCGCTCGAATCTGATCGGCATGGGCGTGCTGCCGCTGCAGTTCCCGGACGGTCAGAGCGCAGGCTCGTTGGGGCTCATAGGCGAGGAGGCGTTCTCGATCACAGGTCTCGCGGAGGCGATGGCCGACGGCGGACCGCCGCCGCGCACGGTGCGCGTGCGGGCCGAGCGGCAGGGGGCGGATCTGCTCGAGTTCGACGCGACGGTGCGGATCGACACGCCGCGCGAGGCCGACTACTTCCGCCACGGTGGCATCCTCCAGTACGTACTGCGGGCGCTGCTGGGACAGACGGCGTGAGCCCGGCCGCGCGCAGAGCGCCGCGGCGCTCTGCCACAGCCAAATCTTCTAAGACGTCAGCCGGCTTCACGCCGCTGCTGCGCGACTTGCTCAGCGCGCGCGGCCCATCCGGTTATGAGAGCGCCCCCGCGGACGTGTGGCTCGATGCGGCGAGTAAGTTCGCGAAGGTCAGTACAGACGTCCTCGGTACGCCGCTGGCGCTCGTCGCGCCCAAGCACGGCCATGAGAAGGCGCCGCGGCGACTGCTCGTGATGGGCCACATCGACGAGATCGGGTTGATCGTCACGCACATCGACGACGACGGCTACCTGTGGTTCCGGGAGGTCGGCGGTTGGGACGCACAGATCCTCGTCGGCCAGCGCGTGGTGCTCGACACGAGCGACGGCGTGGTGGCGGGCGTCGTCGGCAAGAAGCCGATTCACCTCCTGCGCGATGAGGAGCGCAAGAAGGTCGCTGCGATCCGCGACCTGCATATCGACATCGGTGCGCGCGACGGCGAGCAGGCGCGCAAGCTCGTGCGCATCGGCGATGTCGGGGTGATTGACGTGCAGCCAGTCGAGTTGCCCAACGGGCGCCTGACCTCGCGCGCCCTCGATAACCGGCTCGGCTCGTTCGTCGCGCTCGAGGCCGCACGCCTGATCGCGAAAGCCGGCGGTGCGCAGTGGGAGATCGCCGCGGTCGCAGCCGCACAGGAGGAGACCACCTTCGGCGGCTCGCGCACGAGCGCGTTCTCGCTCGAGCCCGACGCGGCGATCGTCGTCGACGTCACCCACGCGACCGACGCGCCAGGGATCGACGTCAAGGAGGCGGGCAAGCACGAGCTCGGCTCAGGGCCTGTGATCACCCGCGGCTCGACGCTCAACAACGCGGTCTTCGAGCTGCTCGTGAGTGCCGGTGAGGCGGAGGAGATCTCGTTCACCGTCGAGGCATCCGGGCGCGCCACAGGCACCGATGCCGATGCCGTTCACCTCAGCCGCGGTGGCGTGCCCACGGGCCTTGTGTCGATCCCCATCCGCTACATGCACTCGCCCGTCGAGCTCGTGCAACTCGACGACGTGCACGCCAGCGCCCGCCTGATCGCCGCGGCCGCATTGCGGCTGACGCGCGAGACGTCATTCGCTAGGTAAGAATCTGCCGCAGCGCCGACGGTGTACTGCCAGTCTCCTGGTGCAGCACGCGGCATAGATGGCTCTGGTCGGCAAAGCCCAGATCTGCGGCCAACCGAGCGAGGCTTTGCTCGCCATCGGCTATGCGACTCAGCGCGGCACGTGTACGCAGGCGCATGCGGTGGCGGGAAACCGTGTGCCCCGTCGTTGCGCGAAAGACACGGCTGAGATGGTGGGAGGAGACAGCCAGCTCGCGAGCCAGCTCCGGCAGCGAGCGCTCCGGGTTCGCCGCCAGGATCTCGCGCACGCCATCGGAAACAGCGCGCCGCGCACGCGCGCCCGCCGGTCGGCCAGCCGCGACCCGTCGCGGTTCGACCTGCTCGAGTGCCAGCGCGCTCAACGCGATCGCTCGCTCGAGCAGATCGTCGGGGTCCGCGCCGCGGCGGGCGCCGCTCAGCAGTTGCCGATGCTCGAGGTCGATCCTCGGCGAGGTGGGCAGTGGCGCGCACGGCAGCATCGGATCCCCGCCCCATATCGAGGCAACCAGTTCCGGATCGATGAACAGCGACGTGCAGTCGTCGCCGTGATCGTGTGGATGGTCGTAGCGCTGCTCTTCTCCGGGGTTCATGCAGTAGGCGAGCGTCGGATCGAGGATGCTCTCCACGCCGTCGCTACTGCGCACAAAGCAGCCGCGGCGCACGAACACCAGGGCATGTCCGCTCGCCTGCTCGTCCGGGAGACCGCGACCGCGTCGATGCCTGCAGGCAACGTCGCAGATCTCGATGCCCGCCTCGTGGTGCAACGTCGTCGCGCTCAGCATGCTCGCCACGAGTCTCTCAGACGAGCACGAATATCCAAGCCAGCCGGTGGTGGTTCGTGCGAGGCTCGTTGCCGATGCGCAGCTGTTGAAAGCGCACGCCAGCTAACCCGGCAGACAGGAGAGCATGAGATGGCTTGCATCCGCAAGGAGATCTTGATCGACGCGAGCCCCGAGGATGTATGGGCTGCCGTTCGCGACTGGGGTGCGTTGCACGAACGCCTCGTGCCCGGCTTCGTCACCGACACGCGCCTGGACGGAGATGACCGCATCGTGACCTTCTTCAACGGCACCGTCCTGCGCGAGCTGCTGGTAGACCTCGACGACGAGGCACGTCGGCTCGCGTGGTCAATCGTCGAAGGCCCATACACCCATCACAACGCCTCCGCGCAGGTCTTCTCTGAAGGCGATGGCGCCAGTCGCTTCGTGTGGACGGCCGACCTGCTCCCGAACGACCTGGCCGATCGCACCGCTGAGTTCATGCTGCAAGGCACGAACGTCGTCAAGCAGACGCTCGAGGCGCAGGCAGTGCGCGGTTAGTCGCCAAGCGGCCAACCGCGCACCGGCGCGTCGCGCTAAGCCGCAGCGGTGAGCTCGGTGCCCGCCGGCGCCTTGTATGGCTCGCCGGGGCAGCCGCCGATGACGAGCATGCGCAGACCCTCCGCACCCGCGTGGACCTTGCGCTTCGGGTCTGGAGCGACACGCACAAATGTCTCGCTGTCCAAATCCACGCGCTCACCCTCGACGTCCATCCATCCCGAGCCGCCGATCGTCACGTAGACCTCCTCCTGGCCGCTCTCCGCGTGATCGTGTTCGGGATAATCGCTGTAGTCAGGCGGAAGTTGGATCACCTGAAATCCGAAGGCCGTCACGCCCAGCGCGGCTCTTGCCTTGACGAAGCCGCCGCCGTGAGCTGCCTCCATCTCGCTGATCTTCTTTGCGGTGTAGTCAGCCATTACATTCACGCCTAACTGTTGGGAGCCTGTTGGGTCTTCGAGCCTAACGGCTCGAGGATGGAATCACAATCGCGAGCTGGCGCGAGTGTGCCAGAAGCGTTCCGTCGGCGGCCCAGATCAGCCCATCCTCGATGAAGAAGCCGTCGTGGATGAGCTCAGTCGTCGTCTGTGCCAGGCACAGCTCGTGTGGGTCGGCGTCGGCCGCCGGGCGCAGACGCCCGCGGAAGTGCACGGTCAGGTCGACCGTCGGCACGGCAGCGGGCTCGGACATGCGCATGTACGGAGCTGGGATCAGCGCGTCGCTGAAGAACGCCAGCGACAGCGCGTCGATCGGCCGAGGCTCGGCGAGCCCGATCCAGCCGCGGATTTGCATCGGCTGCTCGCCCTCCGCGAAGACACTGCCCTCCATGCGCGGCTGCAGGACGATGTGGTGTGCGAACTCGGGGCCGCCGCGCTCGATCAGCTTGATGCCCTCGCGCGAGGCGTCAGCGGGCTCGACGTCTGGCATCTGCACGTCCGATATCTCCGGTCCGCCCCACGGCCTCGAGAACGCGGCCAGCACGATCGCAATCAACTCGCCGTCCTGTTGCATCCGCGCCGAGAGCGTGCTCAACGAGCGTCCATGTCGCTCGATCGCCGTGCTAATCCGAACGGGGCCCGGCTCAGGCGCGCGTGCGTAGTGGATCGTCAGCGAGCGTGGCGCGCGGTCTGTGTCAGCGACCGCGTCGAGCAGTGCGCGCAGCAGCATCGCTGCGAGATAGCCGCCGTGCGGTCCGCGTCCCGCGCGCCAGTCTGGCGCGACCTCAGCGCCGAAGACCGTCCCTGTTCCCGACTGCGCTTCACGCCACACAGCTGTGTCGCGGTCGAACTTCGTGGTCGGGGCTCCTGGCGCGTCCGCGACCGATGTGCCACTCGAGTCCGCTGATGCGTCGTCGGACGGCGATTCAGCCACGTACGAGGCGCTTGTAGGTGATGCGGTGCGGGCGGTCGGCAGCGGCGCCGAGCACGGCATGGCGGTGCTCCTCGTAGGCCTCGAAGTTGCCCTCGAACCAAGTGACTTGCGAGTCGCCCTCGAACGCGAGCACGTGCGTGGCGACTCGGTCCAGGAACCAGCGGTCGTGGGAGATTACGATCGCGCATCCGGGGAACGCCAGCAGTGCGTTCTCGAGCGCGCGCAGCGTGTCCACGTCGAGGTCGTTCGTGGGCTCGTCCAGCAGTAGCAGGTTGCCGCCGCTGCGCAGCAGCTTGGCCAGATGCACGCGGTTGCGCTCGCCGCCGGAGAGCTTGCCGATGCGCGCCTGCTGGGAGCTGCCCTTGAAGTTGAAGCCAGCGGTGTACTGGCGCGAGTTGACCTCGCGCTCACCCACCTTGATGTGCTCGTAGCCTTCGGAGATCTCCTCCCACACGGTCTTCTCGGGGTTCAGCGAGTCGCGCGACTGGTCGACGTAGGCGAGCTGAACGGTATCGCCGAGCGCGAGCTTGCCGCTGTCGGGGCTCTCCTCACCGGTGATCATCCTGAACAGCGTCGTCTTACCTGCGCCGTTGGCACCGATCACGCCCACAATGCCAGCGCGGGGCAGGTCGAACGACAGCGACTCGATCAGCAGGCGATCGCCGAAGCCCTTTGACACGTCGGTTGCCGTCAGCACCTTGTCACCCAGGCGCGGGCCCGGCGGGATGTGGATCTGAACCTCGTCGAGCTTGATGTTGCGGTCCTCGGCGATCAGCTCCTCATAGCGCGCCAGCCGCGCCTTGGACTTCGTGCGTTTGCCCTTGGGGTTCGTGCGCACCCATTCGAGCTCCGCTGCGATCGTGCGCTCGCGACCCTTTTCCGAGCGCTCTTCCTGGGCCATGCGGGCCTGCTTCTGCTCCAGCCAGCTCGAGTAGTTGCCCTGGTAGGGGATGCCCTTGCCGCGGTCGAGCTCGAGAA
>Ga0070762_10000191_pt1 | contig 23283 bp, 21 predicted proteins | sample HubBroMetageREF2_FD_66726 | JGI IMG/M metagenome (GOLD analysis project Ga0070762, IMG submission 66726) | Reference soil microbial communities from the Hubbard Brook experimental Forest, New Hampshire, USA - Hubbard Brook CCASE Soil... | ecosystem: Environmental > Terrestrial > Soil >...
TGCGGAGCAATCGCCACGCACGCCGGCGATCCGGATTTCGCGCGCGAGCTTGCCCGGCGCAACATCGCCGCTTTCGAACAAAGCGGGGCCGATGTCTACGTGGTGAATGCCGCCGGTTGCGGCAGCGCGCTCAAGCACTATGGCGAACTGCTTGCCGAAGATCAGCTGTGGGCGCCGCGGGCTCGTGAATTCTCAAAGCGGGTGCGTGATATCACCGAGGTTCTCGACGCGATGGACCTCGGACCGGCGCCGCGCGCGATCGATGCCGTCGTTACGTACCAGGAGCCGTGCCATCTCGTGCACGCGCAGCGGATCTCGGCCGCTCCGCGCCGGCTGCTGGCACTGATCTCGGGACTGCGATTTGTCGAAATGGACGAGAGCGCGGTCTGTTGCGGAAGCGCCGGAATCTACAATCTAACCGAGCCGGAAATGGCGGGGCGGTTACAGCGGCGCAAGGTGGCGGCCATCATACGCACTGGAGCGACGATTGTGGTCACGGCGAATCCGGGCTGTGCGATGCAAGTGACTGCAGGTTTGCGGGAAGCAGACTACCGGGCGACGGTCAAACATGTCGTCGAGCTGCTCGACGAAGCGTACCGAGTAGACTAAACCTTAAAGCGCGGCGGTAAGGCGATCGCTGCCGCGGCGGGCGTCTTCCATGGAGCGATAAACGGAGAACACGACAATCAGGCCTGTGATGTTCAGCAGGCGCAAGATCGGTCCGTCGTTGACGATCAGGCGCAGGGTCTTGCTGCGCTCGGTCGTCCGGCGATGCACGCCGATCAGCACGCCCAACCCGGTCGAGTCGAGAAACTCGAGGTGTGTCAAATCCACGATCATATTGTGGCTGCCCCGATCGGTTGCGTCGGTCAGCGCGGCCCGAACCGCAGGCGCGGTCGCGAGATCGAGACTTCCCCGCAGCCGAAAAACCAGCGTCTCTCCGCCATCTTCGGTCTTGAGGTCGATGCTCAACTCGTCATGCGACATCTTGGCGGGCGCCTTTCGCGCCCCGAATAACCTTCGCCTTGCATCGCCGCGGCCATATTGCGGTGCCATTCATACAAAGCGTGTGGCGTCTTCGTCCCAGCGGGTGAGACTCTCCGGCCTTAGGTGGACCCCGCCGATCCAGCGATCGATACGGTGGTCGTCGAGCCAATCTGCGTCGCCGGCCAAAACCCGGCGCCCGAGGGGCGTCAAAATATAGCGGTCCTGCTCGCCTTCAATAAGCGCCCCATCGTTCGCGCGCAACTCGGCGAGCATGACGCCAAATGCACGGCTGCCTAGAAAGGAGGCTTCTTCTCGCGCTTGCGTGCGCGTGAAGAGTTCGTCTTCGGGCGCCGCACCCTGCGCGACGGCCAGGAGCGCCTGTCGCTGCGAGCGTGAAAGACCGTCGCGCGTCGATGGATACTCCTCACACAAGCGCTGCAGCGCGGCGCGCAAGAACGGTAAACCGATGGCATCTTCCCCTGCCGCGGCGTAGAGGTCGTTGGGAGTCGGGGACGTGAAGCGTTCCCAGTTGCGCCGCGCGGATTTAAAAATCGCCGCCGTAGCCGTCCGCCGTTTTGGAAACAGCGGGAGAATCTCGTCGACGGTCATGCTCGCTAGGTATTCGTCGCTCTGAATGGTCGCCACGCGCCCCGGATCCAGATTCAACTCCTCCACTGAGGTCAGCGTCTGCAAAAGCTGCAACTGATCGAACAGGTCGTGCTCGAACCAGAGCACGACCTCGTCAAACTCCGCCGCTCGCCGAAGCTGTGCGTCTCGCCGCTCGAAGTCGTGAATCAATTTGATCGGACTGCCTAAGCCGTGCGCCGCAAGATAATGGGCGCGCGTCTCGCTCGTTTTCTCGAGCGAAAAGCCGAACGGGACCGGACCCTCATTGAGCGCATCGCGCCATGCAAGGTGCGTTCCTAAGATGCCTGCCTTGCCCAAAAGGTAGACCGCTCCGTCGCCGTTGGTAATGTGCAGCGCAGCAGTGCTCCGCGCCATCAGCCCTCCGCGGCAACCAAGGCTGGGTGGCTGTCATCCTGAGCCCTTCGACTTCGCTTGCGACGGGCTCCGTCGAAAAACGAACCAACGCATGGCAAAACTGGGGTGGCTGGATTCGAACCAACGCATGGCGGAGTCAAAGTCCGCTGCCTTACCGCTTGGCGACACCCCATCGCTGCGCTTTAGCTTCCCAGATGGGACGGCAAACGGCAACCCCGATTATCGCCTTCGCGACCAGGCCACTTTCGAGAGCGAAGGACGGTCCGCTGCTCTAGCGACTGGCGATCAGCCGCTTGGCCCCCACGTAGCGCGCCGCCCAGTAGGAGTCCGAAAGGTGGCTCACCATCACTCCGTGGCTGGAGCTCGCGTGGACGAACTGGCCCTTTCCGAGATAGATGCCGACGTGCGAGACGCCGCCATACGTATCGAAGAAGACCAGGTCTCCCGGATGGGGACCGCCTACCGCGGGCCTACCGGCGTCATACTGCGCGTCGGCCGTGCGAGGAAGGCCGATGCCCAGCATCGCGAAGACGTGCTGGACGAAACCCGAGCAATCGAATCCAGAAGTACTGGTGCCGCCGAACACATAGGGCACCCCCAAGAAGCGCAGGGCGCTACTGGTGAGGGCGCGCGCCATCCGGGAGGTTCTGGCAAGGATGCCACCGGCGAAGCGCCCGATACCGCTGCGGTGGCGGGTCGGCGTGGCCATGATCAGGCTCGAGGTCCACTCCGCGACGTCTGGGCTGACGGCCGGCGTGTTGACCGAACTTGAGACTCCGGAGTATTGAAGACTGGGCGTTACGGTATGGGCTTGCGCGACAGAACTTAAGCCCGAAACGACTAGGGCAAAGGCCCCAATGGCTAACGCATGACGCAAGAAATCGCTCCTCTTCCACGACACTTGCGGGGTTAGTTGACGGGTTCGGGCGGGAAAGAATCGCCCTAGGGCCGACCGGCCCACTCACCCCTACCGGGAATATCCCCCGCTCGGGAACTTCGTCCCGACTCAGTGACCTTTTTTTAGGCAAGAGAGCCCCGACTACACTTCTTACTCTGTCGGGAAACCCTCGATGCGAGGCGCTTCGGCGTTGTGCCGCCGCGCCCTCCCGCGCCTATCCGTTTTCGAGTTTTTGAGCTTCTACGGCGAGGCTAACCGCACGATCTCCTGCTCGATTCGCGAAGCAACCCGACATGCGATGCGCTCGATCAGCTCTCGGTCCTCGCCCTCCGCCATCACGCGAATGAGCGGTTCGGTTCCGGACGCCCGAATCAACAGCCGCCCCGATGCGCCAAGATCCGCCTGCGCTGCAGCGATTGCATCTCGGACCGATTGCGACGCTAAGACGCCGTCGCCGTTGCTGCGAACGTTTACGAGGATCTGAGGCGCAACCTGAACCTCTGCGACGAGTTCGCTTAATCGGCTCTGCGTGCTCGCGAGGATGCTCAAGAGCGTAATGGCGGTTCTTGCACCATCGCCGGTCGTGTTGTACCGAAAGTCGATTAGGTGCCCCGATTGTTCGCCGCCTAACGTATATCCGTCTTCCCGCATTCGTTCCAGCACGAAGCGGTCGCCGACGGCAGTTCGGACCAGCGCGATGCCGTGGTTTCGCAGCGCGCGCTCGAAGCCAATGTTGCTCATAACCGTTGCGACGATCGTATCGCCCGCCAACTCGTGGCGCGCGTGCATCGCGCACCCAATCGCAAACAGTACGTGGTCGCCGCTAACGATCTTTCCCGTCTCGTCAACGAAGAGCGCTCGATCGGCATCGCCGTCGAAAGCGACGCCCACGGCGCGTCCGTGGCCGCTCGAGTTGCTGCTGAGTACCGCTGCTTGCAATTGCCGAAGGTCCGTCGCGCCGCACTCGACGTTTATTCGAGATCCGTCATTTTCGCAGTTGAGCTCGACGACGTCAGCGCCGAGTTTACGCAGCACGTAAGGAGCGATCGCGTAGGCCGCCCCAAAGCCGGCGTCGACGATAACCGGCAACCCGCGCAGGTCCGGCTCCCCGGCGTAGAGCTCCTGGTAATAGTGGCGCGCCAGATTCTGCGCCGGCCGGGCAACGCCCACGGCGGTTCCTACCGGTCGTGGAAGGTCCGCCGAGTCCATCGCCGCCTCGATTTGCTGCTCGACGTCGTCCGACAGTTTGAAGCCGTCGCTTGCGAAAAACTTGATGCCGTTATCGGCGACGGGATTGTGCGATGCGCTGATTACGACGCCTGCCGCCGCACCGGCGCAACGCGTGACGCATGCCACCGCGGGTGTGGGAACGACGCCGATCAATAACGCGTCGCTGCCAACCGAAGTAATGCCCGCGACGATTGCGGCCTCCAGCATGCTCCCCGACACTCGAGTGTCGCGCCCTACGATGATGGGGCGTACCGTATTTCCGCCGTCGTGCAGTACCGTCGCCGCGGCGCGACCGATGCGAAATGCCAGCTCGGGTGTCAGCTCGCTGTTTGCCACCCCGCGCACGCCGTCGGTTCCAAAGAGAGGACTCACTGTGCAGCGGCGCTTACGAAGCGCATTTGGACGCGTACCAGATTGGGCGAAACCAAAGCGCCTGCAATTTCGCCACCCGAAGCATCGACCGCGATTGGCCTGGCCATCTCATCGACCGTCTCCGGCTCGCTGGGCAGCTCAACGTCGACGTGAACGCCCGAGATCAGTGCCGAGGTCGCTGCGCGCACCGTCGCAACGCTGGGACGAACCCGCACGGCATTTACGACGACGCCGCGAGACGGGGAGCCCACGTAGTGCACGACGATCGGAAATGCGTGCTCCTCGAGCCGCTCGATCGTCAGCGTGACGGAGGCCGGACTCAGGCTTTGCACGGCAACTTCGGGCGCCACCAACTGCACCGGCACGTTATAAATTCCCTCACCTTTATTCGAAAGGTCCAGCACCGCCTTGATCTCGTCTGGCTTAATGCCGGGCTCTCCACGTTTGGTCGCCACGGTGACGACGGCCTCGCGGTCGGTAAAATGGGCAACGTAGCCCGTCGGCAAGTTTGCGGAAACGATCGGGACCGAAAGCTGCTGGTCCACTTGACCGCTCGCGAGAAGCGGATTGGTTGCGAAGCGAAAATAGGCCCAGCCCACGATCGCAAGCGCCACGGCCAAGAGCTTGAGCCCGAAGTTCTTTCGAAGAACGTCCATCAGGGTTGGAGATCGGTCCAGGAAACGCGCTGTTTCGAGCGTTCCCGGGGCGCTCGCAACCGCGCTCGCAGATGCGCGATCAAATCATTCGGCCGAATCCGTTCGCGGCGAGGCGGCCGCGTCACCGCGAGAAGCATCTTGACCAGACGTTGCTCGTCGTCCACAGGCCGGGAGAGTTTTCCGGCGCGCGCGATTCGTATCGTTGCGCTCTCCTCGGAAACGACGAGCACCACGGCATCGGTCTGTTCGCTCAAACCGAGTGCCGCTCGATGCCGCGTTCCCAACCGCACGCCCGTCAGCGCACGTTCGGCCAACGGGAGCAGGCACCCAGCCGCTTCAAGACGACTCTCGTGCACGATGACGGCGCCGTCGTGCAGCGGAGAGGCCGGGGTGAAAATCGTCAGCAGCAGTTCTTCGGAAATCTCTGCATGCAAGAACGTACCGGTTTCGCAAATCTCTCTCAGGCCGCTCTGCTGCTCGATCACGATCAAAGCGCCGCGTCGATTCTCGCTCAGAAAGAACGCGGCTCGCGCGAGTGCGACGATGGTTCGGTCTTCGGGGCGGCCGGGCCACGGCTCCGTTTCGTCGCCCGTCATTCGAAAGAGCCCTCCCCGCCCGATCTGCTCCAACGCCCGTCGAAGCTCCGGTTGGAAAACGATCGGGATCGCGACGAGCACGCCCACGACGAGAAGGCGCAAGATCGTCCCGAGGAGATTGAGATGAAAGAGCGTCGCGATGCCGAGCAATCCCACCAGCACCAGAATTCCGATGAGTATTTGCACCGCTCGAGTTCCGCGAATGAGCAAAAGCACGTAATAGATCAGGATGCTCGTGGCGATGACGTCCACGACGTCGGAGATGGTAACGTACTGCGATATGCTGCTAAGCATCGATCAACAGCTCTAGAATGCGATCCACGGCGATTTCCGGTGCGCTCATGCCGGAAGCGGCAATCTTGGCCGATAGCCTCGGCGTGAGGGGCGACAGCAGCTCGGCCCGCCGTCCGCTGCAAAAGCGGCGCAGCTCGACATCGACCAATCTCATGATGATCTCAATACCACCCGAGTCCGGATCCCATTCGATGATCGCGCCTTGCGGACACGGCCGGCACGCGAGTACCCCTACCGGGCGCCCCGGGCCTCCGAGCGCGGCGCAGAGGTTCGGCAAGGCTTCGGGAACCGTAGGGAAAACTGCCCAGGCAATGACTGCCGTTTCGTACGCGACTTCGGTCGGCGCGATTGAAGCCTCGGAAAGGTCGACGCCATCGGGTAACTCGAGCAGGGCGTACGCACGTCCTGCAGACGGATTGAAGCGCCACATCGCGCGGCCGCCTTGGGCTTGCGCGAAGGCTTCGATTGCATCTCGTCGCGAATCGTCCGGATTCCCCGCAATGCTGATGGTAAGGTAGGCCACGTTACATCGAGCGTTCGTCGTCTCCACCGGAAAGAACTCCGCATGGATATCGATCGACGGCGAAACGCTGCCGCGAATCGCGCAGCTGCGACGCATGACGGGACGACGCTCGATGCCGGTTCCGGGCGACGTCGTGCACGTGAGGATTCTCGAGGATGGACAAGCGCTCGTCGAACGCATCGACCCGCGCATCGGCACGCTCGAGCGACGCAGCTCGAGTGGGCGCGCGAAAACCATTGCCGCCAACGTCGATTTGATGGTCGCCGTAACCGCGCTCGCCAACCCGGCCCCCCGGCTGGCGACGCTCGACCAGCTTCTCGCATTCGCCGAGCTGGAAGAGATTGAGGCCGCCGTCGTCTTTACCAAGCCGGACCTTGCCGAGCCCGCGCAGTCGCGCGACATGGTCGAGCTCTACGCGGGTTTGAGGTATCCAAGCATTTCGATCAACCCCAAGAGCGGCGAAATCGATCCTCTTCGGCAGGTTTTGCGCGACCGGCGCGCGTTGCTCGTGGGGAACTCCGGCGTTGGTAAGAGCACGATCTTCCGGGCGCTTGGCGGAGATACGGTCGTGGGCGAGGTCTCCCGCCACGGGCTCGGCCGGCAAACCACGACCGCCGCGCGGCTCTATCGAACCCCAAACGGCTTCTTGATCGATAGCCCGGGCATCAACGAGTTTGGCCTCGGTCGCGTCGACCCGAGCCTGTTGGCCCAGAGCTTCAGGGAGATGCGACCGCTCGTCGGAACCTGCCGTTTCACGGATTGCACCCATCTCCAGGAGCCCGATTGCGCCATCAAGGAGGCAGCCGCAGCCGGCCGGATCGCCAAAAGCCGCTACGAAAGTTATTGCCGAATCCTGCTCGCTTCGCTGGACACCCGTCGCGAGACCCTGCTATGATACACGCCGTTCCGCCACCACCGCTTATGCGAGGAGTCTTCTTGCCGAATATCAAGGCCGCCGAAAAATGGGCGCTGCAATCGGAAAAACGCGAAACGCGCAATAAGAGCGCAAAGAATCGTCTCAAGACGCTTTTCAAACGGGCCGTCGACTCGACCGAGAACGCCGCGGCGCTCCTGGCCGAAAGCGCCTACGACAAGGCGGCCGGCAAGGGCATCATTCATCCGAATAAGGCGGCGCGCAAGAAATCACGCTTGGCCAAGGCGATGAAGCGCGCCGCCATCGCACCGGTTAAGGCTGCGAAGAAGTCCAGCAAAACGAAAAGTAAAAAATAGGAAGCTCGAAGCCTCCTCTACGGGTCTACGTTGATCGCTAGGCGAGTCTTGCCGTCGAGGCGAGCTGCTGGGAGAACCCGTTCCCGAATAAACGCTCTCAACGGTTTGGGCGCCGCGGTCTTCAACGCTATTCGGTAGCGCCATTCGTCGTTCACTCGCGCGATCGGATACGGAGCAGGCCCGAGGACTTCGGCGAGACCGCCTTCTCGAAGGATCTTGGCGTAGCGCGCGGCGGCGCTAATTACGCGCCCTTGGTCGCGTCCGATAACGCCAACGTAGACCAGCCGGCGGCTCGGCGGAAAGTTCAGGCCCGTACGTTCCCGCAGTTCGAGCGCGGCGAATCCGTCGTAATCGTGTTGTGCCGCGAATGCAATCGCCGGATGCTCCGGAGAGTATGTTTGAACGATCGCCTCTCCACGGCGGCCGCGGCCGCTGCGGCCGCTGCGGCCGCACACTTGCGCGATCAATGCGAAGCTGCGCTCGGCGGCGCGGAAATCCGGAAGATTCAAACCTAGATCGGCGGCAACGACCGCGGCCAGCGTTACGGTCGGAAAATCGAGGCCCTTCGCGACCATCTGAGTGCCGACCAATACGTCGCCCGCGATTTCGAAGGCCGACAGGATCCGCGCATGATCGCCGATCCGCGTGGTCGTATCCGAGTCCATCCGCAACACTCGTGCTTGAGGAAACAGTCGCGCGACCTCATCTGCCACTCGCTGCGTGCCGATGCCGAGCGCCGCGATGCTGTTAGAGCCGCACGTCGGACACTCCGTCACGATCGGCGTTTGAAGATCGCAATAGTGACAACGTAGGAGCCCTTCGGCGCGGTGTACGGAGAGCGCTATGCTGCAGCGCCGGCACTGCGGAGCCGTTCCGCAGGTACGGCAGATCAGCGAACCCGCGCTGCCGCGACGATTGACGAAGAGAATGCTCTTCTCGTCGCGCGCTAACCGTTCGGCCAGCGCTTGCACGAGCGCATCGCTAAAGATCGCGCGATTGCCGCTTTCAAACTCCGCTCGCAAGTCAACGATCGTAACGTCGGGCATCGGCTGCGCGCCGGCGCGCTTACGCAGCTCCAGCAGTGCTATTCGCCCTTGCTTGGCGGCCGCGTAACTCTCGAGCGAAGGCGTGGCACTTCCGAGCAGTAGCATTCCGCCCTCTCGGCGCATTCTCGCCGACGCAACGGCTACTGCGTTGTAGCGGGGCACGACTTCCTGCTTGTACGACGGATCGTGCGACTCATCGACGATGGTCAGACGCACGTCTTGCAGCGGCGCGAAGACGGCGCTGCGCGCTCCGACCACTACGTCCACGGCTCCGCGCGCGCACGCCACCCACGCATCGAATCGTTCTCGCTCGGAGAGCCCCGAATGCAGCACCGCCACCCGGTCGCCGAAGGCCGCTTCGAAGCGTGCCGCTGTTTGCGGGGTGAGCGATATCTCAGGAACCAAAACGATCGCGCGCCCACCATCGCGCAGCACGCGCGCAATGGCCTCGACGTACACGTACGTCTTGCCGCTGCCCGTAACGCCATACAGGAGCGCCGTTTCGAAACGGCGCCGCTGTAGCGCCTCCTCGATGTATTGCAGCGCGACGCTTTGCTCGGAGGTTGGAAGCAGCACGGGTTCCGGCGGCTCGCTGGGCGAGCGCGTGGGATCGGCTCGGAGCGTGACCTCACACACGGCGCCTGCCTTGATGGCCCTCGCAATCACGCCGTTGCTAAATCCGGCCAGGAGCGCTTCGGCGCGTCCGACGCTTCGCCGGTCTCGCACGAAGGCCGCCAATGCCTGAGCCTTTTTCCCTTCCACGCGACCCTCTGCCGGCTCGAGCGCTCGCCTGCGGCGCTCGCTGGTCCGCGGTTCCACGACCTGGCGAACGCGGCGCAGGCTGCCGGCACGCACCAGCGTTCTCACGTGCGCGAGCAGGGCCGTTCGGTCGGCGGCGCGGCGGGCTTCGGGATGACGCAGTAGATATTCGAGCGGAAAACTTTCGTCGAACTCTTCCCAAATTAGATCGAGCAATTTTTGGGGCACGGACGGATATCGCGCCGGCGTCGCCTCCACCTCACTGCGAACGAGTGAGTCGCGCATGCGCGGGATGGCCCCGCCGAGCACCACGGCCCCAATTGCTTCGCCCAGCGTGCAAAGATACTGCTCGGCTACGAATCGCGCGAGATGTAGGCCCATTTCGTCGAAAGCCCGCGGCACCGCCAAGCGCTCGCGCACTGCTTTGAGCGGGCCTTGCGAGTCATCGGCCTCGCGCACCGGGGAAATGATGAAGCCCAGAACGTCGCGTCCGCCGAGCGGAATGCGCACGACGTCCCCCACGACCAGCTCCAAACTGCCCGCATCGTACGTAAGCGGCAGATCGAATCGGGACGAGCGAATGGCCGGCAGCGCATCAACGGCGCGCACGGAAGTTCTCAGGCGGCTGTTGCATCCGTTCGAGCACGGCCCGCACCGTGCGGTCCGCGCATTCGACGCCATACTCGACGTCGCCGATCGCTCTGGGCAGAACGAAACGCAAGCGCCCTCCGCGCTTCTTCTTATCGCTGCGCATCGCCGCCAAGATCGCGTTGGGCGCGAGCGACGTCTGCATCGGCAGCCCAAAAAGCGCCAGCAACGTCAGCACGCGGAGATGCTCGTCGCGGCTGAAGCGATCGGTTCGCAGCGCCAACAGTCCTGCGGCCCTTAAGCCCAAGGCGACGGCCTTGCCATGCGCGACCGAATAGTTTGACGCGCGCTCGATCGCATGGGCAAACGTGTGCCCGAGATTCAACGTCGCGCGCGCTCCCGTTTCCAATCGGTCGTCGGCGACCGCCATGGTCTTGACCTTAATCGCGGCGGGAATCACCTCGAGCCATGGCCATTGCGCAACGGGATGGGGCGCGAGCTCCTCCAAGAGATCGAAAAGGTCGCCGCCTTCGATGATTGCGGCTTTGACGATCTCGGCGAGGCCCTCTCGAATCGCGCCGGCGGGGAGTGTCTCGAGCGTGTCCGTGCTGCAAAAAACGGCGATGGGATCGCGAAAACAACCCGCGAGGTTCTTGCCTCGGCGTAAGTCAACGCCGGTTTTACCCCCGATCGCGGCGTCCACCATTGCGACCAGCGACGTCGCGACGTGCGCGTAACGAATGCCGCGCATGTAGATCGCGCAGGTAAAACCGAAGAGATCGCTCGCAACGCCCCCGCCGACGCCCATCACCAGCGCGCCGCGCTCGACTCCGGCAGCCGCAAGGGCGTCGAGTACGCGCTCGACGGTGGACAAGCGCTTGCGCGACTCCCCCAATGCAAAATGCAAGACCGGAATGCGGCCGGTCGCCCGGGCGATTCCCTCCGCTATGGCGCGAACGTGCCGGTTGGCATCGCACAAGATCGCGCTGGGTAGACCGTTCGTTCGAAGGAATGCCAGAAGCTCGTCGCGAGCGTTCTGCGCGACGAATATGGGATAGCCGAGATCGTCGTTACGCTCTAGAATGCGATGTTCTCTTCGCTTAGCCACTGCAAAATATCGTCGAGTACCGCCCTATCGCTCAATCGCTCCGCTTCAACGACGTGATCTGCGTCGGCGTAGTGCGCCAAACGCTCCTCGTAGAGTTTCTGAATGTTCGCGAGGGTCGGACGGTTGCCCAGGAGCGGGCGGCGCTGCCTGCTTCGCCGGACACGTCGAAGAATCTGCTCGGGAGAGGAACGTAGAAAGACGCGATACGCGCGTTCCTTCAGGAGCGCTCGGTTTTCGGCGACCGTCAATGCCCCGCCGCCCAGCGCCACAACGCCCGCTTGACCGGTTCTCAACACGTGCTCGATCGTCTCTCGCTCGTATTGGCGAAATACCGCCTCGCCTTGCCTGGCAAAGATCTCTGCTATCGCTCCATGGGCACGAACGATGAGATTGTCGGTGTCGACGAACTCGCAGCCGAGTTCGCGCGCGAGCCTACGGCCGATCGTAGATTTTCCCGTACCCATGAAACCAACGAGCGCCAGGTGGCGCTTCACTGCGCGTGTCGGCCGAGATTTCGGGCAAAAAGGTCCGCTGCAGCTTGCGTGCTCCGCGCGAGATTATCAAGAGTTTCTTCAACCGAATCGCCGCCGTATTTTTCCAGGACCGGTCCCATCAGCGCGAGACGGACCATCGCCTCGGCCACGATTGCCGCCGCCGGCACGACGCAGACGTCGCTGCGCACGATCGTCGCGGGCGCGTCGGTCTTCTCGTGCAGATTGACCGAAGGAAGCGCCTTCATCAAGGTCGGAATTGGTTTCACGGAAACGCGCACGACAATCGGCTCGCCATTGCTCATCCCACCCTCGATGCCGCCCGCGCGATTGGTGCGCCGCACGACGCTGTCGCCGTCGAGTCCGAACGCGTCGTGAGCGCGCGAACCTGGGATCGCGGCGACGTCGGCGCCAAGCCCGATCTCCACTGCTCGCACCGTCTGCATGCCCATGAGCGCGCCCGCAAGGATGCCGTCGAGCCTTTGAGCCGGTTGCCGATTGCTGCCGACGCCGACCGGCATGCCGTCGATGCGAACGAGAAACTGACCTCCCAGGGTATCGCCCGCGCGTTTGGCTTCGTCGATCGCTTCGATCATTCGACTCGTTGCGTCGCGGTCGGGACAGCGCACCTCGCTCTCTTCTACCTCGTCCGCATTCCAGTCGTCGAGCTCGGCAGCTTCGACGGCGCCGATGCGCACGACGCAACTGCGCGTCACGATTCCGAGAACGCCGAGCAACTGCGCGCAAATCGCTCCTAGGCAAACGCGCATCGCGGTTTCCCTCGCGCTCGCGCGCTCGAGGACGTTTCGCAGGTCGCGCTGGCGATATTTCAACGCGCCGGCGTAGTCGGCGTGGCCCGGCCGTGGATTCGTCAGTGGATCGCCGCCGCCGAGCAGCGGATCCATCAACGCGCGGACCTTTGGCGTCAGATAGTCGCGATTGCGAACGACCACGGCAATTGGCGATCCCAGCGTCTCGCCGCCGCGAACCCCAGCCAGAAACTCGACCTGATCTCGTTCGATCTTCATTCGGGCGCTGCGGCCATATCCGCCCTGCCGGCGCGCGAGCGTTTCGTCGATCGCCGCAACGTCGAGACGCAAATGCGCGGGAATTCCGTCGAGAATCCCCACGAGCGCGGGACCGTGGGATTCGCCCGCCGTCAGGTACGCAAACATCAGGCAGCCTGCCTTCGGCGAAGGCCGCGGCCGCTACTTCAGTTCGCCGGTCACTAGCCGCAGCACGAGCTTTTCAAGCGGTCGATGGCCGCGCGATGTAACCGCGTGACGTGTCGACGTGAGTAGCCGAGCCGCCGCGCCAGGTCCACGACGGTCACGCCGTCGAGATGAATCGATCGCACGATCTGCCGTTCCAAGGGCGAGAGCGTGGCCAGGATGCGCTCGACCGTCAAACGATCTAACACATCGTCGATACCGCACGGCGGCGTTCGCTGCTCGGAGTTACGCAGGACTTCGAAGGAGATCATATGATTAGTCGCTCGATACGACCGTATTTCGCGCACGTCGGCCGGCGTCGCATTCAAGAGCCGTACCACGTCACTTTCCTTGGGTTCGCGACCAAGCAACGGCCAAAGCTCGCGTTCCGCGGCCGCCCATCGCCGCTCCAGTTCGCGGACGGTGCGAGGTGCTCGCAAGAACCGCTCGCTGTCTCGAACGTAGTGCATGAGTTCCCCCACCACCAGAAGCCAAGCGTAGGCCTCAAACGGCGCGGTCTGCGTGCAGTCGTAGCGATCGATCGCCTTGATCAGCCCGATCGCCGCAACTTGCTCGAGATCCGCCCGATCGAGTCCGCGGCGCATGAAGCGTCGCGCCGCTCGCCGGCAGAGGTACCAATATGCAACGACCGTACCTTCACGGTCGACGAACGTTTGCGGCGTCGGCGATGACCGCGAACAGGCGCGCGCAATAGGAACGACCCGCCGAAAAGGCGTTGTACGAAAGAGAGCCACACCCAACCTCAGCTTCGTTTGGAAGATACCGATCGGCAGTCGGAGGAATGCGACAACCGATGTGAACGGTTATATACCGAAGCTCCGTAAAGCGCAATACATTCGGAACACGATGCGCGCAGATGTCCTAGCCTCCGGCAATCTGGGCACTACCCGGACGCTCGTTGCGAGTAAACGCGCCGTCGCGCGTCGAACCGGCCGCCAGAATGACGGCGCGGAAGATCGTTCTGATCTTTGCATTCGGTTTGCTCGGAATCGCAGCGTTGCGCGATCTAGCCCGACTGGGCGATGCCCTTCCTTGGCACCGCCTCTACGACTTCCAGGACTTTTACTGCGCAGGCGAGGCCGTCGACCAGCACGCCGATCCATACCGCTACGAGCCACTTCATGGGTGCGAACACCGCGTCAATACGAGCGAGGCCTATCGTCTCGATCGCAACCGGATCGTTCCGGCGCCGATTCCCCCGTACGACCTGCCGCCATTTGAGCTGGCTGCGCGGACCGGTTTTCCGGCCGCGCGAACGATCGACGCGATCGCCATAACGGTCGCAGTCGTCGCGGCGACCGCCGGCTTGGCTCTCATCGGCATTCCACTCGACGTCGCCGCCCTGGCCCTCGTGCTGCCTGCAGGCTACCTCTTGCTCGATGCCGGCCAGATCGTTCCCTTTGCACTCGTCGCCCTGGTCTTTTGCGGCGTCGCGCTCGCGCAACGGCGCGATGCCATTGCCGGCGTTCTCGCAGCTCTAACGATGATCGAGCCGCATCTGGGTCTGCCGGTTTGCATCTCGGTGCTGCTGCTCGTTCCGCGAAGCCGCCTCCCCCTGCTCCTTCTCGGAGTTCTCATGGCGTTTGCCGGTGTGCTGATCGTGGGTCCCGCGGGCGCGATCGAATACGTTGCGCGCGTGCTGCCGGCGCAAGGTGCGGCCGAGGCCGGATATCCGTATCAGTACAGCCTCACCTATCTCCTCGTTACGGCCGGTGCGCCGTCGGGCGGCGCGCTAATCGCCGGACAGGTCTCGTATGCGGCGCTGCTCGCCCTTGGGATCTGGCTCGGATCGAGGCTTGCAAACACGTTGCAGCAGCGTGAGCTCGTGGCCTATTTGCCTGCGGCGTGTGGCGTCATCGGCGGAGCGTACGTCCACATGATAGATCTTGCGATGGCCGTGCCCGCAGCGCTGGTCCTGGCGACCTACTCTCGCGCCGCGTCGCGAACGATCGCAACGCTCGCACTTTGCCTGCTCGCCGTTCCGTGGATCGACGTGTGGATCACCAAGAAGCTTTTTCTCTCAAGCCTCTTCGTCGTAGCGGCGATTCTTTTTCGCCAGGGACTTATGCCCGCACTCTCCATCGGAGCCTTCACCGCGATTGCCGCGGCGATCTATTGCTTCGAACTTCGTCCTCCGGCACCGTTTACAGTTCTGACCGTAATGGCGCCTGCGCGCCCAAGCGATCTCGCGCAGCAGGCCTGGCGCGCGTACGTCCTCGGTCTGCGCATCGCGCCGATGCCATGGCTCGCGATCAAGATACCGACATGGGCGGCCTTGTGCGGTCTGCTCGTTGCCGGGTTTCGCGCTCTTGGGCGCCCAGGCGTGAAGCCGCCCTCATGATCCCGCAACGGCATCGCCGGCTCGTCCTCGTGCTGATTCTGCTCGCACTCGGATTCGCTGCTTTGCGCGATTTCAGTCGTCTCGGCCCAGCACTGCCGTGGCGGACGATGGACGAGTTTGCAGACTTCTATTGTGCCGGGCTAGCGTTCGATCGCGGCGCGAGCCCGTATACCTACGAACCGTTGCATGCCTGCGAGCACCGGCTCAATAAGGGTCAAAGCTTCCGCGGCCAACTCTTTGCCGCCAATCCTGGCGTCGCCGTTCCTGCACCGCAGCCGCCGTACGACTTCGTACCGTTTATGGCACTCGGCCGCGCGAACTTTTCCGTCGCGCGAGCGATCGACGCGACCGCGATCGTTCTCGCCGTGGCGTTATCCGCGATCGCCTTGGCCGCAATCGGCGTTCCGCTCGCGCTTACGGTTGCGGTTTTCGCCCTTTCGACCGGCTATGTCGAGCTCAATACCGCTCAAATCGTCCCATTTGCTTTGCTCGCTCTGGTCCTCTGTGGGCTGACGCTCGAGCGGGGCCGAGACCGGCTAGCCGGCATCCTCGCGGCGCTCACCCTAATCGAACCAACGCTCGGGCTTCCCGTCGTCGTGGCGACGTTTCTCTTCGCCCCGCGAGCCCGCTGGAGTCTTGCCGCCGGGCTTGCGGGTTTGCTCGCACTCGCGTGCGCGATCGCCGGCCCCACAGGCTTCCTCGCGTATCTCATCTCGGTGCTGCCGGCGCACTCACGGTCGGAACTGTTCTTTCCGTTTCAATATAGCCTCACGTCTGCGTTGGCCATCCTGGGTGTATGGCCGCCCGTCGCCCGAGTCCTCGGGCTTTCCTCATATGTTCTTCTCTTAGCGGCAGCGCTGATGATTGCGCCACGTACGAGCACGCAATTGCAACGGCGCGCTTTCTTCGTTTTTATTCCGGCGCTTTGCTGCGTGATCGGCGGCGCGTTTCTCCACCAGGAGGAGCTGTGCTTTGCCATCCCGGCCGTTACGCTCTTGGCATGGGAAACGACGGGAAAGCAACGCGCGGCTGCGACGGTTGCCCTTTGCCTCTTGGCCGTTCCGTGGATTCCGGCGTGGGGATCGAAGCAGCTCTTTCTCGCAAACGTGCTGGTCGTCGCGACGATCCTCGTGCAGCTGCGCTTGGAGCTGCGGACGAGCCTCATAACGCTCGGCGCGATTGCGGCGGCACTCTATTGTTTCGAACTTGTGCCGCCCAGACTGCCCGCGCCAACGGGAATGCCGGCCGTCTATGCCGCAAGTCAGCTCGTATCGCTGGAGTGGCGCGATTACACCGTGCTGCGCAGCACTCACAACCCCTTATGGTTTGCGATCAAGCTGCCCACGTGGGGAGCGTTGCTGGCGTCGTTAGCGATCGCCGTTTCAATATCACGGCGCATCTGAATCCAACCGCGGAAGTTTGCCTGAAACGCACCATCGGGCGCGGGCGTCGCCACGTGCTCGAACGGACTCAAATGACGATCGGCGCGCAGGCGCTCGTACAGCTCGAGGTCGCGTTCGATCTCGCGCACACCCTGATGCGTGAGGTACGAGACGCGCGCGCAGCGCGCGGCCGAGACGCGCCGTCGAGTCTCCAGGTCCAGCACGCTCTCGTCGGGCTGCAAGAGCGGCGTGTGCCACTCCCCGTAATCGAGCGTTTGCGGAACGCTCGCCTTCATGGCCTCGAGCATCAACAGCGCTGCCGCCCGAATCTCCGGCTGCGCGTTAGGCGCGCAGCGCAGCTCGAAAAAGTTCTCCCATTCGGTTGCGCTTACGATTACGGTGTGCCACAGAAACGGCTCCAAGAGGCGGTTCAGCTCCTGTTTATGCACGTCGAGATCTAACAAGCGTTGCGCGTGCGCAACGGCAGCGTCGCGCGCGCCCAGCCAGACCCGCTCCGCCTCTCGTGCGAGATCAGCAGATAGCACGTCGCTGGCCGACATTCCGGCCTTGTTCTTTCCCCACTCCAACGGAACCGCGGGATCTCTGAGAACGCGCTCGATCAGTTTCGACGTCGGGATTGCGCGAGAACTCGCGCTGTTTCTTGAGTTATGAACGATAAAGCCGTTCGCTACAAAATTATGGTACGGGCCCTCCACTTCGATATCGTACGTCTCCCGCATCCCCACGTACTCGATGGACTTGACAGCAACGAAATGGCGCACCATGGCCCGTTTCTTCTTGGGCGCGTACGGCTTGCGCAGACAAATGTCCCCGACTGTGGGCCAAAACGAGCCGTATGGTTTGCCCTCCTCGAAATGCTTTAAAAGCGCTAACTCCAGGTTTCGTTGATGCAACCCGCCGTGGCACTCCTTGCACAGGCTCGTCAGGTTGGAGGGATCGTACGCGCGGGATAGATTGTGGGCAACAGGGTCGATGTGGTGCGCGTGCAACTGCACCCCGGAGCCACACAAGACACATTTGAAGCCATTTGCTCGGTGCGTACAGAATGCGTGCTGCATTGTCCACGCGCCGATGCGCTTACGTTCCGGTGTAATCCCACCGCGCCAAAGATGCGATTCTGCTCCTCGTCGTACCCGCGCCTTGCCAGGCCGCCCTTTGGTCTTAATATTACCGTAACGCCGGCCTTTGTTCCACGGTTCTTCGATGTGTGAGACGATCCAAACGGCCTTCGGATTCGTCGCCCGAAGGCCATGCTTCCGGAACTGGTACTTGACCTGGTCAATCGTGACACCGGCATACTTTGCGATCAGCGCAGCGGAAAGCCCAGCGTCACGTAAACCGGCGAGCCACTGCGGATCCCTATAGGCTTCAATTCCATTAACCGCAAGCTCTGCGCCCCGGCTCCACGTTGCAATGTTTCCTGGACTCATGGAGAGGCCTACCGCGTCCTCAATCCTCTGCCAGCCGTCCTTGGTCAGAAAGCGGTGGTCTTTCGAGGATAAGATTTGCTGTCCGTTCGTCAGTGTTATGCGAAACACGGGTTTTTGGCCAGAGTACGTAACGTCGCGCACATGGGTATGGTAGATTTCACCCGTGTCCTCGTTGCACGAGCGCAGCTCCATTGCTGCGAGCCGGCCTTGTATCGGCTGGCGGTTCGCACCGGCGATTTCCATCCAAGCGATGAAATCCGCGCCCAGGATACGATACGGCGCACCCGGCGAAATGATCCGCGGCATGGCAACACGTCGCGTCAGTAAGTCGATCCCGGTATAGCCCGCATAACCGGCAACGGCCGCTAACTCTTTAGCGGTATATTCGCGTTTGGGATCAATGTTTGCTGCGGTCTTCGTTCTGCGACGGTTGACTCGCGGTGCAGCGCCACGATGCCACTTCTCAAAAAACTCGCGAATCGTCATCGAGAACCGCCGCGTGCTCGCCTTGTGCCTTGAGGGAAGGTCGAAGTAGAGCTTCGTGTCGCCGTCGAGGCAGAACTGGCGATGCGTATTAAACTCGGCGAGAACGAAGCGCGGAAACGTAACCTCTAGCGTGGTCAGACGTATTCCGGCCGGACTCGTCGAGTCCAGCAACACGCGCGCGTTATAGGCCACCGCCGAGAGCCGACCGGCTGCTTTTAGGCCTTAGCCGCGATACCGCAGAAAGGCGGGAACGTCGATATCGTCCATGCTGACGGGGGCGACGGTGTCCAGCTTACCCGTTTCAAAGGCGAAACTCTGTGTGCTCTTGCCGCGCCGCGGCCCAAAGCCCGCGGCGAGCACGGTCACGCGAACTTTTCCGGTCATCGTCGGATCGATCGAGGCGCCGAAAATGATTTGTGCGTCGGAATCGACGGCGCGGCTGATCATCTCGGCCGCCTCGTTGACTTCGTACATGGCCATGTCGGGGCCGCCCGTGATGTTGAAGATCACGCCATGTGCGCCTTCGACGGTCGTTTCGAGCAACGGCGACGCGATCGCTTTCTGCGCGGCGTCGGCGGCACGATGTTCGCCCGTGCCCTCTCCGATGCCCATCATCGCCGAGCCCGCGTCAGTCATAATCGTCTTGACGTCGGCGAAATCCAAGTTGATCAGACCCGGCTGCGTGATCAAATCGGTGATGCCGGCAATTCCTTGACGCAGAATGTCGTCGGCATACGAGAACGCCTCGTTGAGCGGTGTCTTCTTTTCGATCACTTGCAAGATGCGCTCGTTGGGGATCGTGATCAACGTGTCGACCTTGCTTTCGAGCTCGGCGATGCCGTTCTCGGCGGCCTGCATGCGCTTTCTGCCCTCAAAGGCAAATGGCTTGGTAACTACCGCAATCGTCAGCGCACCCGACTCCCGCGCGAGTTCGGCAATAACGGGCGATGCGCCGGTTCCCGTGCCCCCGCCCATGCCTGCGGTCAGAAAGACTAAGTCGGCGCCCTCCAGGATCAGGGAGAGATCCTCTCGGGACGCTTCGGCCGCTTCACGTCCGAGCGACGGGTTTGCTCCCGCACCCAAGCCGCGCGTCTGCCCGCCTCCGATATGAACGCGATTTTCGGTCAAAGAGCCGCGCAGCGCCTGCACGTCGGAGTTAACCGCAAAGAAGTCTACGCCGGCCAAGCCGGCGGTCAGCATGCGATTGACGGCATTACAACCACCGCCGCCAACGCCGATCACTTTGATCGTTGCCGCGTGCGTAGGCTCCGAGATAGAACGTCGTACGTCAGCCATTTCTTTGGGTTCCTCCGTCGAAAAGAAGTTTAAGTCCATAAATCCGCCAACCACCGTTGAATTCGAGGAAACGTTCCGCTGCGCCGTCTCACGTGCGATGCATCGTCACCCGCTCCATTAGTGCCAAAGACGACGAGTCCTATTGCCGTTGCGTATTGCGGCGACGTCATGGCATCCGTCAAGCCGCCGATCGAATTTGCCATTCCGATGCGAACGGGCAGATTAAAGACTTCTTCGGCGAGTGGTTCGATACCGGGCAAGAGCGCGCCGCCGCCCGTAAGAACGACTTCGCCGAGAACTAAATCGCGCGGCACGTTCTCGACGATTTTTTGGCGAGCCATCCGCAGGGTCTCCAAGACGCGCGGCACGACGATCTTCCGGAGCTCAGCCGTCGCGTGCTCGCGCGTTGAGCGGCCGTCGAGCGTACGGACGGCGAAGACGCCTGCGTCCTCCCCGGCGCCCAAGCGCTTCTTGACGTCTTCGGCTTCGGCGAGCGTCGTTTTCAGCCCCAGTGAGATATCGCTCGTGAGCACGTTGCCGCCAACCGGTATCGTAGCCGTGTAGATTGCACTGCCTAGCGAGTAGACGGCAATGTCCGTCGTACCCCCTCCGATATCCAGAAGAACGACGCCGACCTGCTTCTCTTCCTGGAGCAGCGTCGCGGCGGAGCTTGCGAGAGGCTCAAAAACAACGCCCTGCGTCTCCAAGCCCGCACGCTCGACGCACTTGAGGACGTTGGTGATGAAGCTCGTGCTGCCCGTGACGATGTGCGTGTCGACTTCCAGACGGCCGCCGGACATGCCGACCGGATCGCTGACGCCCTCTTGGCCGTCAACGGTGAAGTAGCGCGGAAGGGCGTGGATAATCTGCCGGTCGCGGGGCAGATTGATGATCTTACTGGCATCGATGACCCGCCGCACGTCCCCCGGCGTGACTTCCCGATCTTCGCCGGAGACGGCAACGACCGCACGGTTATTCGTGCTGCGAATGTGGTCGCCCGTGATGCCGACGACGGCCTCGCTGAAGTGGATCCCCGCCATTCGCTCGGCCCGCTCTGTCGCCGCTTCGATAGACTTGATCGTCTCGTCGAGGTCAACGACGACGCCTTTGCGCATTCCGAGGGTCGGAGCTTCGCCGAACCCGACGATCTCGAGACCGTTGGGGCCATTCGTCGCGACGACCATACACGTCTTGGTCGTCCCGATGTCGAGCCCGCAAAGGGTCTCGTGCTTCATGCGCTCCGTCACCTATCCTAGAAATCTCGGTTGCCCACGATATATTGTGGTCCTAACGGCCTTCTCCTACTAGGGATAGCAGGAGAAGGGCCGATTGCCAAGCCTTAGCGTACCCGGCGTCTTCTCCTTGAGGACAAACGGAGCAAAGATGTGGAGAGGCTGTGCACAAAACAATTCCGAAGCCGCGCCATCCCCCTAGAACCCCGGCTTAAGTTCGGGTATTATCCTTTCTTAATCGCACTACTCATCTCTTTAACTGCACTACTCATCTTTGGGAGTTCGCTTTTGAAACGCTCGCTTTCTTTAATCGTCGTCGCCCTTGGGTTGCTCGGTCCGGCCGCCGCCGGTGCAGCGACCGTTAGCCCAACGGCAATTCCCGACGGCACCTACACCGTAAAGGTAGAAAAGATCGTTGATTCCAAACACGTCCAAGTGGTTATGGACAACGGCTCGGAGACGACGTTGGCTGCCGGACGGTCGACGGTCGATTTTTCAAAAGTACAGCCGGCGGACCAGATCAAGGTTTCGCTCATCCAGGGGACGGTGATGGTCTACCTCGATCTCACGAGCCATTAGTATCGCCGCGACATCCTAACGATAAACGACAACCGGTGTCGCCGGTGCGCGCACGTCGATGGCCGAAACGGTTTGTCGATGGCGCACGACCTGCCCGAGAATAGCGTTTATCAAGCGCACTTTCCGTACGACGTCCTCCGGTTGGCCCAGAAGCAGACGCGGGCCACCGGAGATAGCGGCGGCGATGTCGCCATAGCGATCGAAGGTGAGCATTGCGGGCGTCAGGCCACCCGACGCCATCGTCGTGTAGACGTCGCGCAAGACGAAGGCGTCATGGTTAGTGACGAACGTGCCCGGTGCCAGACTGCCATGCACCGGCAGGACGAACGCCGGCAATAGTTCGTCGCCGGTAGCGGGCGAAAGGACTCGCAAGTCGCGATCGACGACGGCGCTCTGTCCGTCGCTCGTTAAAACCGCGAAGGGCACCCGCTCGCTGACCGCAATTGTCAGCGATGCCGGCGGCAGCCGGTGAATCGAGGCTACTCCCACGTACGGAATCGTGCGAATGCGCGCAGCGATCGCCTTCGTGTTTTCCAGCCATATGCTTCGGTTCGCCGGGATATCGGCGACTCGTAGAATCTCGCTGCTCGAGACGCGCCGGTTGCCGGTAACTGCGACGTGGCTCGGATCGAAGCCCGACCACATCGCAAAAAAAGCGCCGGCCGCCACCGATAGTATTCCCGCCAGCGCAAACATAATCCAAAAGGGTCGGATGCGCTCGGCCGCGGAGCGCTTAACCCTTTTCGCTTTACGTTGGCGCCCGCTCACGGCATCACGTAGCGGTCGATCGCCTCCGCTACGCCGTCGTGTTCCAGATCCGAAACGACGGCATCGGCAACGGCTCGAAGCTCGCTGGGCGCCGAACCCATTGCGATCCCAAAACCTGCAGCCTCGAGCAGCGGAGCGTCGTTCCAGGAATCGCCGATCGCCGCCGTCTGCTCGATCGGTACGCCGAGGCGCGCGGCAACAAATCGGAACGCGACGCCCTTATCTACGGCCGGATCGAGAACTTCGACGAACTCGGGTAGGCTGCGCGTGACATAGGCGCGCGCGCCCAGCGCGGCATGCAGTTTTTCCGCGTACACCGCGGCCACGGGCGCATCGGCAACGATGACGGCCTTCGTGGCGGCACTAAAAGCGAACGCTTCGCGCAATGAGGGCACGACGACCGGCTCGCTCATGGCCAGAGATGCGTACAAGTCGGAGAAGCGGTTACGCGCCTCGCAGTAGTATTCGTCGTTGCGGTAGAGCTGCAGGTGCATGCCGTCCCTTTGCGCCATTACGGCGAGCTCTTGCACGATCTCGTTGTTGAGCGCGCGATGCTGCAGCACGTCGTCGGAGGCCGGATCGACGATCGCCGCGCCCTGGTAGCAGATCAAGGGTGCGTCGAAACCAAGGTCGCGCGCGAAAGGGAGCGTGGCGCGGTACATGCGTCCCGTGACGAGGCATCCCGCAACTCCGGCCTGCGTCATGCGTTCGATCGACTCGCGGACCGGCTGCGCGA
>Ga0070762_10000193_pt1 | contig 23270 bp, 19 predicted proteins | sample HubBroMetageREF2_FD_66726 | JGI IMG/M metagenome (GOLD analysis project Ga0070762, IMG submission 66726) | Reference soil microbial communities from the Hubbard Brook experimental Forest, New Hampshire, USA - Hubbard Brook CCASE Soil... | ecosystem: Environmental > Terrestrial > Soil >...
CAACCAGCGCATGGGATTCCTGCATTCGCTCGTAAGTACGGCCTTCCCTGTTCCGCTTGTCACGAGGCTTGGCCCATGCTGAATAACTTCGGGCAGACTTTCAAAGATAATGGATATCAACTAGGCAACGATCGCGATTCTCCCATCTATCACGAGCCGGCTTATTGGCCGATCATGTTTCGAGTGACGCCACAATGGCATCGGGAAAGCAACGATCGCGTGGCGGTGGACAAGATTCCGGGAGACGCCAGCAGCGGCTTGGTGGAATCGAGCATCTCCAAGTCGGGGTTCGATCTGTCAAGTATCGATATTGTGGCAGCCGGTACGCTCTCTAAGAACATCTCGTTTTTCGTCCAGCCCTTTATTAACAGCGGCAGTACCTCCATAGCGCAGACTTGGGTGCGGCTCGACAATCTGGCAGGATCGCGCTGGCTGAATCTCAAGATGGGCAAGTTTGAATTGGATGAACCGATTTCGCAGGAACGCACTCTGACGCTGAACAATACTGGAGGTAGCTACTACAACTATTTCTTCACCCCACCAGGGGACAACAATTTTTTCACAGGTATTGGCGGCACTCAGCTTGGTGTTGAACTGCTGGGGCACTCCGACAACGACTATACCCGCTACTCCGTCGCCGTGCTCAGCAGTAATAATGGCCAGACCGGCTTGCCATCCAACCAAACTTACGACGTTTACACAAACTACACGCAAGGATTTGAGGTTCCTGCGCTGGGCTTGCAACGCGTCGGAGTGTACGGGTATTTTGGGAAATCTCCGACCTACTTTCAGACCAGTGACGGCAACCCCATCCCAGGGAGCGGCACGGGTAATCGCAGCTTCTATCGTGCTGGCGCATATGGGCTGTGGTATGTGGGGAAGTTCGACTTCAGTACCTTTTACATGCACGGGCAGGACAATGTATTCCTGGGCAATTCTGTTCCGGCTAATCAGCCCTCGAAGTTGCCGGCAGGGGCGGCCGGTCCGGCATGGAACGGCGGTTTTGTGGAGGGCCATTACGACTACAACCCCCGACTTATCTTGATTAGCCGATACGAATTGATTCGAATGTCACGGCAGGCGAATCCCAGCATTCGCGGTAACTCAGGGAATCTCGACACCTGGACGGTCGGCTATCGCTGGTATCCGATCATGAACCCTCGAGCCGGCCTCGCTTGGGTGCAGGAGTATTCGCGTATCGTGAATGCGGGAACGGCACCGCTTTCCGGCAAGGACGACATTAACAACAGCTTTCTTATGGGATTCGACTTCGACTTTTGAGGAAGAAAGAAGAGCATTGTTCATGAGCTTAAGAATGAGTTTCGCGGTGACCTTTTTTCTCCTCTCATTTAGTTTGAGCAGTCTTGCCCAAGAAGCCCACGTCGGGAACCTAACGGGCAATGTTAAGAGAGGAAAGGCTCTCTATCAGCGCTACTGCATCTTCTGTCATGGTACATACGGCGATGGGAGGGGGGAAAGCGCGCCCTATCTTGATCCCAAGCCTCGCGATTTCACAAAGGCTACATTCAAATGCAGATCGACGCCGAGTGGAAGTCTGCCATTGGATAGCGACCTGTACGATACGATCAGCCGTGGCATTCACGCCACTGGCATGCCATCGTGGAAACCCTTGACGCGCCAGGAGCGGGTTGATCTTGTCGCATACATAAAGAGTTTTTCTCCGCGATTTCAGGAAGAGAAACCGGCTACTCCGGTGGTGATTCCTCCCGAGCCAACCACCTCGCCGGAGAGCGTGAAGCGTGGCGCAGAACTCTTTCAGACCATGAACTGCTGGCTCTGCCATGGAAAAGAAGGGCGAGGAAATGGTCCGTCCGCTTCTTCGCTCACTGACAGTAAGGGCAATCCGATCACGCCCTTTGACTTGAGCAGCGGAGCGCATTTCAAGTGCGGCGATACAGACCAGGGGCTGTTTCGCGACTTGACAACCGGCATCGACGGTACTCCAATGCCTTCGTTTTCCGACGCGCTAAAGCCGGACCAGATCTGGGACGTCGTGCATTACATACACACCCTTCGTGCGAGCAACAAGAGTAAGCCCGGGCAAACGCAGGCCGAGCCCAAGGCGGAGTGATAGCGTGCGAAATCGAACTCCAATCGTTCGCGTCTAATGAAAGCTCTTTTTCCAACAACAAGCGAAAGGAAGGTGTTGCATGGCAACAAGATACATTCTAGGTGTGATAACCGCTGCACTCGTCTTGTCGTTAGCCGCTTATGTTCCCGTGGGCGCTGCAGGGTCGGCAGACGCAGGTGCTGCGGGATCGCTGAGCGGTACTGCGAAAATTGAAGGCGCAACGCTCAAACCAACTCGCATCGATATGTCGTCTGATCCTAATTGTTCCAAGGCACACTCGACGCCCGCAACCACCGAGGAGGTGGTGATCGGCCCGAACAATGGGCTGGCAAATGTCATCATTTATGTTGCTGATGGCTTGGGCGATCGCACCTTCGAACCGCCGCAGCAACCCGCCGTCATCGAACAGAAAGGCTGCCAGTACAAACCGCACGTCGTTGCTCTTCAAACGAACCAGAAGCTTAATGTGGTGAATAGCGACGATACCACGCACAATATCCATCCTATGCCGAACAACAATCGCGAATGGAATAAGACGCAGCCGCACGGCATGCCCGTCGAAGAATCCTTTGCCCGGGAAGAGATCGCAATCCCAGTGAAGTGTAACGTGCACCCCTGGATGCGGGGCTACATCGCAGTGTTCAAGCATCCGTATTTCGTGGTGACGGACAAAGACGGTAACTTCGACCTGAAGGATCTTCCGCCAGGTACCTACACGATCAAGGCGTGGCAGGAGAAGTTCGGTACCCTGAGCCAAAAAGTTACGGTCGGCACGGGCGAAAGCAAGACATTGGAATTCGTGTTTAAGGCAGGCTCTTGAGCTTCAGCGCTGGCTGATCTTGCCGCTGAATGTGAAGGGAGCAAACGCATCTGCGGCAAACAGGGTTTCCGGCAATGTCGAGGTTTGCCCGAAACTGCAACGCATCTGGACTATTCACGATCTCGTGCAAGCTCTGACGATGAATATTGCCCAGCGCAGGATGGAAAAAGCAGGGGCGGACGTCACCGGACGCTTCGATCACAGCGGAAACCCAAGGTGCATTGCAGCGTGGAGCCCTGGGTTGCGCCAGACCCAGGTGAGCGCGGAAGTGAAGCACGAGTCGCCTCAATTTGTCCGCAGATTCAGCTACAAACCCAGCATCCGAATCGAGGCCGTGCTTGCAAATCAGCTGCTCGATCTCTGCCTGCAGTATTTTGATTTCGTCAACAGTCAGAGCGACCCGATCTTGGCGATCGGGTTGCCAGCCTTGGGGACGGTTGAAGGCATCCGACGTGAGATCAGCCGCCAGAAAAGAAATCGAGTTTAAGCCCATCTCTACCGCTGATTGAACTACCGCGCAGAGTGAGTGGTGGTTGGCTTTCTGGACAGTACAGCGACCTCGAACCACGATTTCGGGACGGATCTGTCGCAAGGCTTTGATGCCGGTGGCCAGTTGCTCAAAGGCGCCAGGAACGCGCCGTATGCGGTTGTGCACGGCCGGTGGGCCGTCGAGTGAGACGATCACGTCGTCCATAGTTGCAGCAACGGATTCCGCGTGAGACTCTAATAACAATCCCGCGGTTAGCATAGTGACGCGAATACCCTCGGCGCGAAGTACAAGCGCCAAGGCACCCAGTTGATCGTTCAATTGCGGTTCGCCACCCGTGAACACCACCCAGCGGACGCCGAGTTCCCGTAACGAGGCCAGTTGCCGCTCAAGGTCGGCAACCTTGATTTCCTGCGACGCGCGAATCCGCCAGATATCGCACATCACGCAACGGCAGTTGCACTGATTGTGAGGTGAAATCACCACCACGGGCATGGTGCGGATTTGGTGCGCGGCAGCATCATTGCCGGCCGATTCGCGGGGCGATATGGATACGAGAGCACTCATCGGCAACAATCTCGCAGATCCTTCCGTCGAAATTCCAGCAAGACATGATCGGCCAGCGAGCGGAATCCAAAACATCGCCCCAAGACCAGATCGGCTCGAACGGATAACCTGAACAAGTGTGGAAACCGATTCGCCCAGGGTTCGAGATAGCTAGGGGGTACCGAGACACCGATCCCTTTGATGGACTTAAGCTGAAACTCTGGGGAAAATATGCGCGCAAGCGAACGTACAGAAGGGTAATGCACGCGAATGGAGGTTCCCTCCGCCAGGCGCGCGGTTACGCCTCCACGGCGGAAGCGTCGAAGAGCTTTGTGCGGATCTCCGCGACCGAGATACCACATGACTTCCCACAAACAGCACGGGCCCATCCAGCACAGCAAAGCCGTCGCACCGGGTTTGAGCAAGCTCGCCAGGTTCCTGGCGAGCTGCTGAAAATCTTGAAGACAATTGAGCGCGCCAAAGTTGGAAAATACACCGTCGAAGACCCCTTCCGACAGGTTGCGGATGTCCTCGGCCGCCAACAAATACGTCTCGACCAGGCTGTGTTTTTCAGTTTCAGCGATTCGCCGAGTGGCAACTTTGATCATCTGAGGCGAATTGTCGCAAGCAACAACTCTTACGCCGCGATCCGCCAGAAAGCACGCGTCAACTCCAGTTCCACAGCCAAGCTCAAGAACACAATCCCCGGGGTGAAATACCTTCTCAAGTTCCTTCCACACCGATGCACGCTGGGCTTGCCCGATTTTCGAGCAGGTGAATGTCTCGTCATAGCGCTGGGCAATCGCATCGAATGGGGCTGCGCAGAATTGTGCCGGAGCGATCGCCATCGACTCAGGCCTCCACCTCTTGAGCGGTCGCGGTCAGGCCAGCGCGGAAATCAGAGACTTTGGTTTGCAAGTCCGCGATGGCGGGCGCGTCAACAACCGGTTCGTTGCGCAAGCGTTCCAGCTCAACCTCGCTGCGAAGTAACTTATCGGCAAAACTGTAAAACTGGCGTGAATGGCGTCCGCGGATGCCCACTTCCCGGTCTGAGCCAATGGCCCACGGCTTGGAGCTCTCTACGCGGTCTGCAACCTGGGTGAAGTAGGGTGTTCCCTTGATCGGGTAGGCAACTGTAGTAAAAAAGATATCTGGAGAAGTGTTCTTCACATGCTCGATCGTTGCTTCAATATCGCTGAGCTCCTCGCCCTCGTATCCCCACATCAGAAACATTCCCGTCTTGATGCCGTGCGACTTGCACATAGCGACCGCGTCGCGCACTTCGCGAGCGGTGACGCCCCGCTCCATCGCATCCAGAATGCGCTGCGAGCCGCTCTCGGACCCAATCCAGATACGAAAGCAACCCATTGCGGCGAGCGTTTCGACGACTTTGGGATTAAGCCGGTCGGCTCGGGAAATGCACTCGAAGGGTAACTTGATGCCGCGCCGCTTGAGCTCGTCCGCGTATTGAAAGAGCCAACCGTGGTGGATGGTGAAAACATCGTCGGCCATCCACGCCATGTCGGGTTGGTATCGATCGATCAACCATTCAAGTTCCTGCGCGACGGACACCGGTTTTCTACGGCGGTGAGTTTTGCCAAACACTTCGTGGCTGCACCAGCGGCAATGGTAAGGGCATCCGCGAGCTGTGATGAGAGACACCGACCCCATGCCGTGGTGCTCGCGCCAGACCGCCAAATAGCGCGCCGAGTCGATTGCCTCGCGTGCCGGCCAAGGTTGGGTATCGATGTCTCGGATCTGATCTCGCGGTGGAGTATGTACTGCACTCCCGTCCGCAGCCCGGAAAGCGATGCCCTTCACGCGTTCCAGGGCATCGATCGAATTCGAACGCAGGGCTGGGACCAATTCCTCCAGCGTGATTTCTCCCTCGCCGATCACGACGATGTCCGCCCCGGCATCCAGGTATTCGCCGATGTACGCTCCGGGCTCGGGTCCGCCGACCACCGTCTGCCAACCCGCCTCTTTTGCGACACGCAGGATCTCAATGACGTTGGAACGAGTCATCAGATTTGCGTAGACGCCGACCACTGAAGGTGGACCTTGCCGTAGCATTTCAAACAGCTGCTGACGAGAAGAGAACGTAGAGTCGAATACCTCAACATCTACCCCTTTGCGTCGCAAATGAGCGCAGATATACAGGATCCCCAAGGGCGGATAGGGCTTCATGATCTGAAGTTCCTTCGGATCCTCGTAAAGAAAATAACCGTGAGTGAGAAGCAGGTCCATATCTTTCTAGTTCGGATGACCGACCTAATCGTCGCCCGATGTCATGTCCGAGGGCGTTTGCAACTGCACCAGTCGTTGGCTGCTAAAACCATCAAGCATTGTCGGGTGAGCGTTGCGACAGGTGGTTTCCAGCCGAAGTACTCTCTGCCACAGTTCTTCCGGGTTGAGATCGTTCGCGGCGCTCTGTCCGCCATGCGAATTCCACGAGTCGACCTGGGCGTGCAGCGCATCGTGCAATCCACGATAGAACTCATTGGTATACGCGCCCCGGAACATCATCGCAAGGTCTTCGCTGTCCGACCAATTGGTTTTCTCACCCAACTGGGCGTGCACTCGCTCAAAGAACTTAGTTCCGGGCAGCGGATAGGAAACCGAAACGCCAATATCGTCGGGCCGTGTGTCTCGAACCAGTTCAACAGTCTTCTGAATGTCCTGCCAGGTCTCTCCCGGGTATCCAAACTGCAGAAAATAGCAAGCTCGAATCCCTTCCTGACGCAGGTTTTCGCGAGCCTTCGCGATCTGATCCACCCGCGTTCCCTTGTCCATTGCGTCCAAAATATTTTGTGATCCCGACTCGGCGCCCATCCAGACCTCGGCGCAGCCAGTCCGTCGCAATGCGCGTACATTGTCCACGGTCATCAGATCCACGCGGGACTGCATTTTGAAAGGTACAGCTGCGTCTAACTTCTCGACCTCGACGGCAAGTTCGCGGACCCACTTTGCCCGGAGGCCGAAGATGTCATCGGCAAACCACAGGTGATCGGCGCCGAAGTCGTACTTCAGTCGTCGCATCTCCTCGGCGACGCTGCACGCCGACCGAACGGCAAATGAGTCACCGTAGATAGGCTTTGCGCACCAATTGCAACGATAAGGGCAGCCGCGGCTGGCGACGATATTCAGCGAGAAATAGCCATGAGCGGTTTTCCAAGCGGAACGGTATTGATCTGCATCGATCAGATCGCGGGCAGGGACGGGCAATAGGTCGAGGTTCCTCATCAGAGTCTGACGGGCCGTGTGGACCAACTCTCCGGTTTCGTTATCCAGGAATGCGACCCCAGGAATGCGTTCTAATGCGTGGCCATTTCCTTTTGAAAGATGCCGAACGACCTCCAACAACGTCCATTCTGCTTCGCCTAACAGAACGCAGCGGAAGCCTCTGTTCAGGTAATCCAAGGCATGATCTGAAGCATCAGAACCATGTACGAGGACCACGGCCCCCGCCCTCTGCGAAACCTCAAGAATCTGGTAGGCCACCTCCCGCATCCGCGTGAGGCACATTTTCGTCAGGAAATTGAAGTTGTCCTCGTAGACCACGACGATCCTAGGACGGTGCTCAGCGAGAGCAGCTTGAAACCCATCCTCGGGATCATTGAGCATAGTGTCGAACAGTGCAACTGAAAGACCTGCGCTTCGAAGCAGAGCGGCGGCATAGAGTGTGCCGAGCGGAGGATAGGGCTGCATTTTCCGCGACTGTTTGCGATCGTAATAAAGATGATAAGAATGCGTTAGCAGAACGTCGGTCACCCTAATCACCCTCGCTTGTTGGAAGTAACATCAGCACACTTCCTGCGCGCGCTCGGTCAGAGCCTGGCCCGTCAAAAGAGATCGCCGAGTAACCACTTTCTCGACAGTGCGCAAGGCCAACAGCTCCCACGGAAAGGAGTAGCGGTTCTTGCGAATGCGCCAGCGTATGGGCGCTCCGAGCGCCCGCCGGAAACCTCTTCGGAGCCAAGGAACATTCTTCGTCGCTTTTCTGATTTGGTTATTCAGTAGGAAGTAGTCGAGACTTCGCCGTAACCGTCGCAGTTCTTCTTGCGGTAGCCAAGGGAGGACATTGGTACCCAGCGCAAGCGTCTCCCACTCCTCAAGAGATTGTGGCTCGCGGACTCCCATATCCTTCAGTTGCGGCCAGATCGGAATTCCGGGATACGGAGTAAAAATGTTGGGTGAAAAACTAACGTTGGAATATTCCCTGGCGATGTCGCTCATAATCCGAAAAGTCTGTTGGCGATGCGCCTCGGTTTCCCCGGGATACGCGAGAATAATGTTGAACACCACGTGAATGCCCGCCAGATCAGTTTTGCGAGCGGTTTCCACCATTTGTTCAACATGCTGAAAACGCTTGTTCATCAGGTTCAGTACTTCCTGCGAAGCCGACTCGGTGCCAAAGCCGATATGGTGCACGCCACTTTCAGCGAGAGCGCGCACGTCCTCTTCGCTCATGGTGGCCAGGAAATCCGTGGACGTCTGGAAATCCCACTGAAACTTAGTTCGACTATCAATGATTCCCCGCGCGATCGCCACGGCACGTTTTCGATCCACGAGGAAATTGGAATCGAAGAAAGGTACATGCTCAATGTTGTAGCGGGGTACGAGTTCGGCGAGGTCGTTGACCACTCGTTCGACCCGATAGGCGTTAAAACGTCGTTTATAAAACACCTGATCAGTACAGTAGTTACATTGATAGGGGCAACCCACGCTGCTGGTGTAAGCCAGTTGCCGAATCCCGGACGCGGCAGCATAGATCCCTGGATCGGATAAGTGATATGCGGGCGGGGGCAGTTCGTTGATGTTTGTTACCGGACGCTCGGGTTCGTGATGAATCGTTCCGCCGTCCCTAAACGATAAACCCATGACCCGATGCCAATCCTTTCCCTCGGCGATTCGCTGCACGAGTTCGAGGAGCGTCAGTTCACCTTGGCCTCTCACAATTGCATCCACGAAGGGTTCACGCAGAGTCTGTTCTGTAGCCAGACTGGCGTGCCATCCTCCAAATACAACGGGCAATTCCGGTCGGGCTTTTTTCACCGCTCGTGCCACTCGGACGGCGGCTCCGATGTGTGGCCCTGTCAGCACGGAAATTCCGAGGCATAGAGCGTCCTCTGTTTCGCGCAAAATGGTTTGCTCGTAGTCGGGAGCAATCAGGTTGTCCACGAGTTTGACCTTAAATCCAGCTCGCAACAGGGGAGAAGCCAGGCAAAGCAGGGAAAGAGGTGCTCCCAATGGAGGCCCGTCATAGGGGGGGTAGAACAACACGACTTTGTGCTTTGAGGTCACTTTACCCGGCGGCACCGTGAAAGAAGGTATCGAAGCTATATCCGTATGTATCGCTGGCTACTCCAACCGTATCCATTCCGCAAGAAGCCGCGCGCGTGCAATTGTGCGAGCGGTATCTCAGATTGTTTCGCGTAAGGTACGACCCAGTTGTCAACACTGTGTCAAATCTCTGTCAAGTTTTACTTATGCGAAATATGGCTCCGCAATCACGGGATTGGCGATCGTTCGAAATTTACACAATCATTACAATTTGGAGACAATCGCTCATCGGCCCACGAGTATTTTTCTGTTTTAAACCTAATGAAACCTGACGACTTGTATAGAGACAATGCACATCCGGCGTCGAGCAGGGTGAAATTCGGATCAAGTGTTGAGAGGTGAATTCCGTGAGGTCATCCAAGAAAATCGTTTTTTTTGTAGCCTCTTTTTCCAGTATCGAAGCCACGGCACCGCTGGGTATTCTCGCGATTTCCACACCCCTCCTGCGTGCCGGCTATGAGGTCTGCATCGTCGATTCCACGATTACGCTTGATTACAAGAAGCGAATTCTGCATGAAGTAAAGGATGCTCTGTGTCTGGGTATTTCAGTCGTAACCGGACCGATGATTCGCGAGACGGTAGAGGTAGCCAAAGCCGTTAAGAAATGGGACCCGGAATTCCCCGTGGTTCTTGGCGGATGGCACCCATCTCTTCTCCCAAAACAGACGCTGGAAGCTGCATACGTCGACATTATCGTTCGCGCCCAGGGCGAAGACAGCATGCTTGAGGTTGCCGAGCGTCTTCGGGATGACGCCCCGCTCGACGATGTTCTTGGCATCGGGTTCAAGCGTGACGGCAAACTTCACCTTACCCCAGAGCGTCCTCTGAAGACGCTCGACAAAATGCCTGCCAAGGCTTATCAATTGGCCGATTTCGATGGTTATGAAAGAGTATGCGGCCGACGCTGGGCGATGTACGTTTCGAGTCTCGCTTGCCCGTTCAATTGCTTTTATTGCACCAACGCCGGCGTTTACGGACGCAAATGGAATGCGCTGCCAGTCGAGCAAGTCGTCCAAGAAACAATTGACCTCACACGACGTTACAACCTTGACCTGCTATGGATGGCTGACGACAACTTTCTCGTGGATCTCAAACGGGCGTTGGAGATCGCAGAGGGACTGGTGCGTGCTGGTGCCAGGTTCAAGTGGAGTGTGCAGGCGACCACGAATCTGACGGCCCGACTCAGCATCGAGGAATTGTCTCTCCTGCGGAGGTCGGGGCTTCACCAAATATGTCAGGGGATTGAGACAGCATCTCCCACTGTGATGAAGTTAATGAACAAGGACTTCCAAATTTTGGGGGACATCTATGAGTCGACCGAGCGCTGCATTAACTCCGGCGTCATCCCTTCGTTCAACATAATTTTTGGCTATCCAGGAGAAGGTGCGAAGGAGCGGCGTGAGACCGTCAATTTCATGATGGACGTGTGCCGTCGTTACCCCGGGGCTGAATTCTGGACCAACATCTTTACACCTTACCCGGGCTCTCCTATTTTTCACCAGGCGGAAAAGCTTGGGATTGAGGTTCCCGATTCGCTCGAGGGCTGGGTCGATTATTTTCCACGGTACACCGTGCTGCCCTGGCTCAAAGGCCGGGATCATCAGCAGGTGCAGACCATGCGGGACTATCTCCGAATCGCCTTTGATCGTGCTCCTATCGCGCTAAAAGGTCCCGGTGCGTTCGCAAAGGCAGTTCAACATTTGACTGCCTATCCCGCGCGCTGGAGATTAGACCACGACTTCTATCGCCTCCCAGTCGAACTGTGGCTGAACCGGACCTTGAAGAACATCGTAAAGCTGCCTAAACCCAGCGTAGACGCCAAGCTGATGGGTCCGGAGCAGGCGCCAAGTTGCACCTGAGGGGATACATGATCCTTTTCTACAACCCGAAAGCTACGAGATTCCGCAACCGTCGTTTACCGCTGTCGATCCTGGCAATTGCGGCAGTTGTGGAAGGAAAGGAGGAGTACGCCATTGTCGATGGCAATCTCGATCCCCATCCCACCGAAAGCCTGATTGCTCTAATTCAAGAGCGTTCGGTGGAACTGTTGGCAGTAACGGTCATGCCTGGGCCGCAGACGGTTGGTGCCGTCGCTAGTTGCCGTGAAATTCGAGCACGCTTTCCCCATCTCCCCATCGTTTGGGGAGGCTACTTCGCTTCAAACTACACTCGAGCCACCCTCAACGCTGGCTACGTGGATTATGCAGTTCGCGGTCAGGGAGAACTGACTCTGCTGGAGTTGCTGGAGGCGATTCGCGGACGTCGCGACCTGAACAGTATTGCCGGACTCTCATACAAAGGTACCGACGGAGTTCCGCGGCACAATCCCGAGCGTCCGATGCGAAGTCCAGACGATTTTTCGTGGTATCCCTACCATCGTGTCCCGATTGAAGAGTATCTTTTGCCAACTTTTCTCGGCCGCCGCACCGCAGTTCACCAAGCCAGTATTGGTTGCCCCTTTCACTGTAATTTCTGCGGTGTGGTCAATTTCTCAGGCAGCCGCGAAAAAATGGAATCGCCGGCCAGGACGTCCGATATTCTGCGTCATTTGGCCAAAACTTACGGAGTCGACGCAGTCCAGTTTTACGACAACAATTTTTTCTTGCGTGAAGATCACACACGCGAACTGGCTGACCGCATTGCGCCGCTCAATCTGCGTTGGTGGTGCGAAGGCCGAACCGACATCATGATGGGGTACTCCGACGCTACCTTCGAAGCTATTCGCCGCGCCGGTTGCACCATGATCTTCTTTGGCGCTGAGTCCGGTTCGAACGAAGTTCTAAGGGAAATGAAGAAAGATCTTTGCGCCGAAGATACGCTCGCCCTGGCATCGCGGATAGGCCAGTTCGGCATTATTCCCGAATTTTCCATCATCTTCGGAAATCCCAAGGACCCGGAGGGTGACACACGCGACTGCATCCGATTCATCCGGCAGTTGAAGCGGCTGAATCCGGACGCTGAGATTATTGTTGAGCATTACACACCAGTGCCACAGCGAACGCGAATGTATGGCGGCGTCGAGGATCAGATTCAGTTTCCCACCACGCCGGATGAGTGGGCCACGGACCGCTGGCAACGATTCGCCACTCAGAAGGATCCCAGTTCACCCTGGATCAGGCCTCGCACCAAGCAATTGATCGACAACTTCGAGTTGGTCGTGTCCTCTCGTTGGCCGACCGTTCAGGATCTACGACTGCCTAACTGGGGACGCTGGGTGCTCAAAATTTTAAGCAGTTGGCGGTACAAGCTGGGTGTTTATGCGGCGCCGCTGGAACTGAAATGGACGCAGCAGTTCATCGCCCTTCGCAAGCCAAAGGAGGAGAGTTTGTGAACGTACTCCGGAACGTTGGCCCAAATTTGGGGGATGCGCTGGGACAAGAGCCGACGATAGCCGCTTTGCAACTTCCTATTGTGGTTGGCCCAACAGAGGGCTACAAACGTTGGGCCGCGACATACGATCAGTTTCCCAATCCTCTGTTGGCTCGCGAAGAACGCTATCTCATGCCTTTACTTCCGGATCTGACTGGGAAAAATGTTCTCGACGTCGCCTGCGGCACAGGGCGCTGGTTGCAACAACTCCTAGAGCGTGGAGCACGATCAGGAGTCGGAATCGATTCCTCAACCGCGATGTTGCGAGTCGCCAGCCGAAAAGCCGGGATCCGAAGTCAACTGGCAGGTGCTGATTGCCTTAGACTCCCTTTTCGCGCGGCGGTCTTTGATTTTGCCGTCTGTTCCTTTGCCCTTAGCCACATCCGAGACTTAAAGCGAATGGCGCGCGAGTTAGGGCGCGTGATGAAGCCGAATGGCACCGTCTTCGTTAGCGATCTGCATCCGGAAGCTTACGCTCGAGGATGGCGAACCGGCTTCCGCGATGGTAGCGGCGCTTGCCAAATCGAGACGCTACCTCCGTCGGCTGAGAAGGTCGTCCGGGCGTTCCATTCGGGCGGCTTCGAGTGCCTGACCCACGTCGCCCTTTGTCTTGGTGAGGCCGAGAGGCATATCCTCGTGGAAGCCGGAAGAAGGGATACATTTGAGCTGTTTCGTGTTCCTGCAGTCCTCTCATGCCAGTTCGCACTTATGCGGTTGAATGGCCAATAAGCAAGAGGATAGTAATTCCATCAAATTGGGAATGCGATCGAACAATCTTGAGACCTCGTCCAGGACGGTCGCTGCCGTTGGCGGGTTTTGAAGTAATCACCGAGGCCGGAGGGAAATCTGACTGATGCAAGCAACCTCGACCTTACGCTCGGCCGCGTCGTCGCTGATTCGCAAACATCGTTGGGTTCCCGCGACAACGGTCGCGTTGTGCGCGGCCTCATTTTGGGCAGTCGCGATGCAAGGCCCACATTTGTACTGGGCACTGGGAAGTTGCGCAGCGCTCGTACTCGCCTCTTATGTTTGCGGATATGCGGTAAGGGCGCTCGCAGTGATTAACTATCCTTCGTTACTGCACCTGCCGCGACGACAGTATGATGAGGTCTGGGATGCTCTCGCTCCCACTCCAGAATTAGCCAGGGCTGCCGCTTGCGGTCACGAGGATGAGAGTGCTGTTCGCCGTTCGGCGCAGACCCCGCTGAAGAATCTGATCGAGTTGGCCGGAGTCCGGCGGGAAGACGATGTTCTTGAATTTGGCTGCGGCGTAGCGCGAATCGGATTGGAACTCACGCCCTGCTGCCGCTCCTGGACTGGCGCAGATCGGTCGGCGAACATGTTGGCCACTGCTGCAGAACGTCTCCAGGGCGTGAACAATGTCCGCCTGGTCAAATTGCGGCAGGCTGGACTGGATCAGATGGAGAGCAACTCGTTTGATCTGGTCTATTCAACCAACATGTTGGCCCATCTGGATGAGATGGATCGCTGGCGCTATGTGAAAGATGCCTTCCGCGTGCTTCGTCCAGGCGGCCGGCTGTGCATCGACAATGTCGATCTCGAATCGGACGAAGGATGGGCAGCATTCGCCCGTGGGGCTGAGTCGTCGCAGGAATTGGAACGTCCGCCCTACATCCCAACCCCATCGACAGCTGCGGAGTTAACCACCTATGCGTTGCGAGCGGGCTTCGTCCAGATTCAAGCGCACAAGAGGTCTCCGCTCGTCGTCGTAACGGCTTTCAAACCCAGTGCCGAAAGATAGACGTTGGGCCCGGGCCGGAGATCGCGGTGTCCGAAACAAGGCAGTGATGAATTTGCTGGAATTTGACAGGTCGCTGAAGCGTCGCGAGCGGGTTTCGATGCGCTTCCTTCGATCCAGTTATTGGTCACTCTGAGATGAGAACTTACGACTCTGAAAGGGCGGTTCAGCGGCCGGATAAGTTGGATTTTCTCCCACCGGCGCAATACCTGGCCGCGGGCTCGGTCTGGCGCGTCTCCTGCAGTTCGCTCGAAATCCTGCAAGTCATGGGCGAAGCTTTTCAGCCGCTTGATCCCGGTAGCTCTCACGTTGATCTTGATGTCACCTTCTGCGTTGACCCCGCGCTTTGCGAGGCGCCACCTTGGCCACAGCCCTATTTCCGGGGTCTCGAACATATGGTTTACGCTGCCTACGGTCCCGGCAGTTCCATGCTGATTGACCTGCTGACGCCCCGCGTAATCGGTCTGTTTTCTACGGCCATGGCGCAAGACTCGGGCTACTGGAGGCGAGTTCTGCTGCCGGTTTTGTTGGGCGTTGTCGGTCATGCGATATCGGTGACACCGCTGCACTGCGGTTGTTTGGTCAAGAACGGTCATGGACTGCTTCTGGCCGGCGCTTCGGGGGTTGGGAAGTCAACCTTGGCCCTGCGCTTGTCATTGAACGGGTTTGCATATCTCTCGGACGATTGCACGTATTTCTCGCGTTCGGGCCCGCGTCTGCATGCCTGGGGCTTGCCCGTTCCAATGAAGTTGCTTCCCGATTCCGTCAAACACTTCCCTCAGCTATCGGACATGGAGGCGGTTCCGTCGTTGAACGGCGAAGTGGCCATCCATGTAGATCCAGAAACTATCGGAGTCAGGAGGTCTCCTTCCTGCGAACCTCGTTGGCTGGTTTTTATTGAAAGAACTGACGAGTCCGGTATAGCGCTTAACCAGATCACTTCCCAGGAGGCCGCTTCGCGGTTTATTTCAGGCCTGGAAACGTTGCCGTCATGCATTTCTGGCCAACGTGACCATCAACTGGCGACGATCGACGCCGTCGTGAATCGAGAATGTTGGGTTCTTCGTCACGGGGTGGCACCTGACGTCTTGGCCCATCGACTACAGGAGTTCTGTGAGACACGAGGCTGATGTGCGGGAGGCCCTGTCTTCGCCGGAGGAAGTTGCAATTCCAATCGACTTGCTTAAGAGGTTTACTCGAACGCCGTTCGAAGTTACCTTCGAGCTTTCAGGCACAACGATCCTCTTGGCAACAAATAGCGAGGTGATGAGAGATCGACTGCGCATGTTTCTGCCCTCGGCCGAGGCGGAAGGTCAGTGCAAGGCTGGTTCGTTCTGGAGAATTGTCGTGGAACCAGAACGTGAAGCTTGCGATGAATCGCCACGCGTGCATCATTTGAGCAACGGCGGACTCGCCTTCGTCAGGGTTGGGAACGGGAGCTTTCTGGCATACGATGGGCAGGCTCGCCAGGGAATCTCGTTCATCGCTGAGAACCTCCTCCGGAATGAAAAAATGTTTAGCCGGTACTTCCTGCCAGCGCTTATGTCGCTGCTGAACCAATCCATTGAGGCGTCGCTGTGAATGCGATTCCGGCGGAAACTAAGGCGGCAACTCTGGGCTATGGTCGGTCACAACTCGGGCCGCGATACTCCCAATCCGTAGCTATCGCTGAGTGGACCCTGCTGGCCATTCTCCTGGCAATCTTTGCGGGGGGCGGCTTCGTACCTGCATGGCGGACTCTGAACACTGATTTCCCCAACTATTACCTCGCGGCTTCCCTCTACCATCGCGGCATTCCGCTCGACCGCGCATACGAGTGGGTCTGGTTCCAACGTCAGAAGGATTATCTCAACATCTCTCAGCCACTGGTGGGCTTTGTTCCCAATCCTCCGCTGTGTGCTTTACCGATTTTGCCGCTTAGCGGGCTATCACCGTTGGCTGCGAAGCGCGCGTGGCTCGTCCTCAACCTCGGCTTCTTCGTTCTTGCTTTGGAGCTGCTCCGTCGTGTGAGCAGACTGCCCTGGCGCCGGGTTGCGCTCATCTCTCTGCTGTGCGTCGTTCCGCTTCGTGCGAACTTTTTGGTCGGCCAATATTACATTCTCATTCTGCTGTTGATCTGCGCCGCATACTACGCTTCGTGCCTGGGACATCGCCTCACGTCGGGGATGTTCCTGGCAGCGGGCGCGTCGTTGAAGCTCTTTCCGGCTTTCTTCTTACTCCTGTTTGTGTGGAGGCGGGATTGGCGTTCTGCGGCAGGTCTAATTCTTGGAGTTGCGGTATTCGCCGCGATTTCGGTCGCTTTGTTTGGAGCGCCGGTTCATTGGGTGTTTCTATTCGAGGTGCTCCCCAGAGCGCTCCATGGCGATATGGTTGGACCTTACAGCCTTCAGTGGAATTCGTTTAGCGCCCTCTGGCATCACTTGTTTCTTTTCGAACCCGAGTTAAATCCCTCGCCTCTTCTGAACTCGCCGGCACTGTATGCGCTCGCACAGGCGACGACTGCTGTAATGCTGTTATTGAGTTTCTTACTGGTAACGTCCGACAATCGTGCAAAACGCACCGTGGCATTGGAGTGGGCGGCTCTGGTTTCGCTACTTCTCCTTATTTCGTCTATGCCCTCGTCATATCACTACTGCGTGCTGATCTTTACTGGCGTAATTGCTGTTGATGAACTCCTAAAGATTGACGACAAACGCAAGGCGCTCGTCTTCATTCTGCTCTTTGCGTTTGCGTGCGTCCCGATGCCGGGTCGGATCGCGAGGCTGCTTTTGCCCCGATTGTGCGGGACACTTGCTCTCTACGCATTACTTTTACTTGCCCTCTCTTCTGGCAAGAGCTTTCGTATTCGAGGAAAATGGCTGGCACCTGCCGTGGTCGTGATCGCCGTGCTTGCGATCTCTAATCTCAGCTCAGTCAGGAACCGCGCCGAAGATTTTGGCCGCCGTCTATCGAATGTTTCGACCGGCTACAGCGCCAGCGATCCAGTCGCGATAGGAGATCGAGTCGTTTTTACAGAAATGTTGGACGAGAAGTACGCGGCCATGTCTTGGCAAGATGGTGAAGTGCGAGAGGTCCCCTTTTCCGGCGATGTACTTTCAATTGGAGGCAACGAAAACAGTCCCGTCGGCTACTTCGAACAGGTGACCGGACAATCGTCCATCATGCGGCTTTCGCTCACGTCTTCAAATGCGATTCCGGAGCATCTGTTCGCAGGCCAGCGGCCTGCGGTCTCATCGGATGGCAGATGGCTTGCGTTCATTCGGGAAGAACATGGCAGGGCCGCGGTTTGGCTTATGGACCCAGAGTCTCAACGGACCGCGCAATTGATCGGGAACGGCGCGCCGAATATCTTGGATGTTAGCGTTACTTCGGAAGGCGATTTGTTCGCCGCCGTAGGTCCGGTGAGCGAGCCGCATTTGGCTCTGGTAAGACGTTCGACCGGTATGGTTGAACCTCTGACTGGGATTGCCGGTCCAGCGAGATACCCGGCGATCTCTAACGACGGGAAACGACTCGCGTTTAGCCGACGGAAATGGGGGTCATGGCAGCTCGTTGTCCGCGATCTGGCGACTGGAGCAGAGCAGCAATTGACGCACACAGCATGCAACGCAACCTTGCCATCCTGGGAAGGCGCCAACACATTGTTGTACGCAACCGATTGTGGGAGAGGGCTTGGCCTCAGTGCCATCGCTCGAGTCGCTGTGCAGAACTAAGCCACCGCGTTTGACCTAGGCGGTTTACGGCGGGTGGCGCATGTGGTCTTTTGCACCTCGGCTCAGGCCAATGACGGTCATTCGAAAGATCGGAGCTGGGACGAGAATCATGCTAGCTAGGGATACCGGAGTGCGTAGCGGCGAGTCCGCGCAAACTACGCCGGAACTCTTATGGCTGGCCTTTGCCGGTGCGGCACTTACCTCTTTTGTCTGCTACTTTCAGGAGTTTGTTTTTCCCAACACGCCTTTCCTGCCTTGGTCGGATGCGGTAGGTTTTCTGAGCAACGGAACGCGGATCGCGGCGGGTAGACTGCCTTATCGCGACTACTTCGCGTTTCTTGCACCGGGAACGGAATTGACATACGCGTTCCTGGTCAGGGAATTTGGCGCGCGTGCGTGGATTCCGAGCTTAATGATGGTGTCCTTGGCAGCACTGACCGTGTTTCTGATGACGTTGGTGGCGGGGCGAGTGATGCGTGGGCCAGAAGTCCTTTTACCGGGATTGCTGTTGGTTGGTTTTGTCCTGCCTGGCGCGATGGATGCCACCCACCATTGGTTCAGCACCGTCGCAGTGTTGGCGGCCAGTTTGATTTTGCTGGGCGGCACTACATGGCCGCGTATCGCTGCTGTCGGAATATTGTGTGGAATCGCCGCGTGCTATACGCAGAATAAAGGGGCAATGGCGGTCCTGGGATTCATCGCCTATCTGGCTTGGAAGAAGCCCGAGGAACTTGCCCCACGCCGTGACTGGTGGCGTAAATGTGTGGTTTTGTCTAGTCTGGCGGTTGCCGTGTTCATCGCTGTGAATGCATACTTCATCAAAGCCTCAGGCCTGCATCGCTGGCTGTATTGCATGATTGTCTTTCCTGTCCGTTATTACCCGTCTGTTCCTCTCAACAGCTGGCGCATCTACGGGGACGGTTTAGGGAAGCTCCGCTTCGGAATGATCCCGTTTCTTTTTGTTCACGCCACAGTCCCTCTGGTGTACATCATTTCTCTTGTTGCCATACACCATGAACGTAAGAAAGAACCTAGCCAACCTTGGGACCAGCTTTTGCTGATTAGTTTGACCGGCATCGCGATGTTCCTTGCAATCGCATCTGCGCCCTCATGGAAGAGACTGTCAACGGTTAGTCCGCCGGCGCTGATCCTCATCGTCTGGTTCCTGAGCCGGCCAGGCAAAGTACGATCCTACTGCCGAATAGGCCTAGGGGCAGCAGCCGTCGTCTTGGCATTGGCGGCAGCGGTTAGGACTCAGACCCGCTGGCACGCTTACCTTGATCTCCCCGTGGGTCGAACCGCGTTCGACAATTCCGAGCGCCATGAAGAGTACGGCTACATCCTTGGGCGAACGCACCCTGGGCAGTTGGTTTTCGGAACGCCGCCGGTCCTGTTTGCATTCGGAGTGCAAAACCCTGCCCCCATCGACGTTTTCGTACCCGCCGAGTACACTCGCCCAGAGCAGGTCAGCGCAACAATCCAATCGCTTGAGAGATACCATGTACCTATGCTGGTGCTGAACCGGCAAATGTACGTGCAGTTTTCCGCGCTGTCCGCCTCTGATCACTTGGATCCTCTGCGAGCTTATCTGCAGGAGAACTATCGCTTGACGAAGCATTTCCAAACCGAGGATGAACTTTGGGAAAGATATTGAGCTAAGAGTCGAATGATCACTCCGCCCCATGACTGCCTGAATTGTTCGTTACCCGGATTGCGGCACGCGTCAGCGCGCTGTTGTGGGTTACTCGACGCCGACGCCGGTTCTGCCGCCGGTTATGCGGCAGTTGGATGAGAAAACCCATGGAGACATTATCGTGAATCGAGCACTGGCAGAAGCCGTCGTTAGATGTTTAAGCTTGTCCGGAGATCCGCCCGACGTAAATGTACTCGGGACTTTCCGATTGCATGATTGGGAGCGCACCGTTCACTGGCTCGACGGCTCTGGCCTGACTCTCTATTTATTAGAGCGAATGAGGAGCATCGGTGCTACCGAGTTGCTCCCGGCCCCGGTGTTGGCACGGTTTGAGAAAAACCTCGGCGATAACCGACGTCGCCTTGATTACATGGCCGCCGAATTTGGTTCGCTAAATGAAAAATTTGCCCGAGCCGGCGTGAACTATGCGGCGATCAAGGGTTTTTCTCTTGTGCCGGCGTATTGCCCCGATGCAGTTCTGCGCGCGCCAAGCGATCTAGATTACTTAGTTGACAAACCGTCTTTGCCGGTAGCGCAATGTGTACTTGAGGAAGCGGGCTACCAACTGCAGCGGTTCTCCGATATGGAATTCAAGTTTGGCAGACCGTCGTCACGAATTCCGACTGTTTCTGATGATCCATATTTGCGTGAGACTGAGCCTCTAGTCGAGCTGCATCTGGCATTCTGGAACAGGAAGGCAAACCGAGTGCAGTTGAACGAGCCAGAATTTCGGCTGGATCAGGTGATAGAACATGACTGGAAGGAGTTGTGCTTCCCAGTTCTGAAACCGGAGGATGCATTCCTATTGCAAATCCTCCATGTCTTTCAACACACGTTGGAAGGGTGGGTAAAACTGTGTTGGCTCTTGGAAATCGGCTACTTCCTGAGAGCACGGTTGTGCGATGACCAATTCTGGGATCGAGTCGATGTTCGCATGTGGGAGGTCCCCTACCTTGCCGAATTCGCGGCGACTGTTACGGGATTGGCGGAAAGAGTATTTGCTGCTTCTATGCCGCCAACTGCCGCGAAATGGACACAGTGTATTCGTCCTGCTACCAGACTGTGGCTCGAGAATTACGGGCGGCGGTGGGCAATAGAGGATCATCCGTACGATAGCTTGAGCTTGTTTTCAGCTAGTAAACTTGCCCTCTTCCTCCACCGGGAGTTCGTCTCGGATCCCCATGTTCGAAAAGAAATCACCCAACTGCGTCTGTTTCCCTGGAAGCGGCCCGAACGGATTGCGGCTCCGGCCGACGAAACCGCTGCGAGCTTTTTGACGGCGGGTCGGCTGCAATGGCAGTTTATACTGCAGAGGCTGATATTCCATCTCGGATCGAGTTCGCAATATTTGTTGGAAATGCCACGTTGGCAAGAACTGAACAGACGCTCCAAGTCGCACAAATCGTTCACCGCCTGATGTTCCACCAGCAGAGAATCCTTCGAACCAATGAAACCGCTACCAACTTTCTTCCAGTATCTCAGCTTATTGTCTGAATGTATCGACGCATTTAACTGCAGCCTGCAACGGCTCGAGAGCGTCCGTCAAAAGGGTTGGGCTCCGCCACAATTTCGCTGAATCTCTTCACCCGATTCGGCGTAACGTTGTCGGAGCCCAAACGTTAGAGTCGCCAGGAATATCTACTTGAAGTTAATTACGCCGAACAGGCCGTTCGCATATCCGTTCGGACCCGCAGTGAAAAATAGTTGGTCGGGGTTGCCGTTCATTCCGCCGCCTTGGCCAAAAGCAAGAGCCCATAGGCCGCTGATGCTGAGGACCTTGTTGTTCGTGCCCTTGAGTTGGCTCATGAACTCCCCGGTCTTGGCATTGAACGCGTTGATACGGCCGTCGCCCACGTTTCCTACCAGCAAGGCGTTGCTCGCCGGACCAAAGTTCTTTGGCGCCAGCGCCACGCCCCATGGTGCCTTCAGGTTTGCACTCTTGGTAAGCGTTTTGATCAGTTTTCCGCTGGTGCTGAAGATGTCCACTGCGCCCTTGCTGAAATTACTGTCTGAGAAAGTCACGTACAGTTTGCCGTTGATGTTCTGAACACCGTAGACGACCAGGCCCGTCAGTTTCGAATCGGTGAACGAGCCAACCAGCTTGAAGGTGCCGTCATAGATATCGACCTTGTTGTTCAGATTGTCGGCGCCAAAAAGGAAGTTGGCTCCGTTGTTTACGCCCGTCGCCAAGCCTGTATACCAGGCATTTGCGCCGTTGACCACCACCACGGCCGACTTCGGGTTCACGGACGGATTCCAACCGCTGATCGTGCCGGGTTCGAAGGTGGCGAAAATGAATGCCGCGGGGCCAGACTTTCCGCCTTGCGAAACTACGAAATCCGTTGTGCTGTTGGCGACCTGGCCTGTAACGCAATCTGGTGCCATCTTGCAGGCCGGAGGGACCGCGACTTGCCCCACCTTAACGCCCTTGCCGCTATAGAAAGTAGTGACCCCAGTGCCATTGTCGCTGATCCAGAACGGCCCGCCGGAGAAGAAAGACATTCCCCATGCATTGACCAGAGCTTTGTCCTGATGCGTGGCTTTGCCTTTCTGGTTCGACACTAGATTGGTGACGGCATATTGAGCGGCGGCGGGGCTTGGAATCAACCCCACGATGATGACGAGTGAAGCCAGACATGCGAGTGTGCGGCGCGACCAATTCTGAGAACGCATTTGTTTTCTCCTTATAAGTATCGAAAGTTTACGTTAGTGGCTGCTGCGCTGGTGGGCGGAAATCGAGTGGCACCCAAAGCGAATCCACTCACCCCGGATGAGAGGCATCTTCGTCGATCTGGCAAGTCCTTATGTCAAGGGAGTGTCACCGAATTGTAAAATTTGAGAAGTCGCCGTCGGCGATGCAATCCCGACATGCAAGTTGTTGCTGGAGCCCGCAGCGAAGAATGGTTCTGTTTCGCTTCACCGCAATTCTCTTCGAAAGAGACCCGTGCGTGCAGGACAGTGCCGTCCTGGAAAAGATGAATACTCACCTGCAACTGCGACGCAAGCCGGAGAGGATCCCTTACGTCCGATTCGTCAAGGATCTGACCTTTTCTAAATCACTGGCTGATAGAGCTTTCCAACATTCGGAAAGTGACGCTGAATGCCTCGCGTCAGAACCCTCCTAAATCACTTCGCGCCTTTGTGACGCGTTGTCTTTGATAGCTTAGGCCGTCGCAAACGAACGACGAGCGTGACATGTACAAACCGCTTAGATGGAACGGTTGGATCTTGTGGTGGCTATGCATTCGTGGACACGCGGTTGAGTTCGATCCTACTGCTGACTGTGGTTGGCCCTCTGGAATGGGCGCTTTCGGTTTCCATGAATAAGGCATAAGTTGTATTCTTTATGCTCGGTCGCAGCCTGTTAAAGGCCCTCGACACTGGTGGTTTATCGCGAATCTCCCGATGCGGTTAGAGTTGTCAGAAATGTTATGCCCAGAAAGCACTC
>Ga0070762_10000194_pt1 | contig 23267 bp, 16 predicted proteins | sample HubBroMetageREF2_FD_66726 | JGI IMG/M metagenome (GOLD analysis project Ga0070762, IMG submission 66726) | Reference soil microbial communities from the Hubbard Brook experimental Forest, New Hampshire, USA - Hubbard Brook CCASE Soil... | ecosystem: Environmental > Terrestrial > Soil >...
CGACGATGTTGTTGCAGCCATTTCGCTCGCTCGTCAATACGGCGCGCCCATCCTCTGCCGAGGTGGTGGAACTTCGCTCGCCGGACAGTGCTGCAACGTAGCCGTGATCCTCGATTTCACCAAGTACATGGCCGAAATTCTTGAGATCGACCCCGCGCGGCGGATTGCACGAGTTCAGCCCGGAGTCGTTCTCGATCGTCTGCGTAACGCCGCCGAGAAGCATCATCTGACCTTCGGCCCAGATCCGGCAAGTCACGACCGATGCACCTTGGGCGGCATGATCGGTAACAACTCCTGTGGCGTGCATTCGGTGATGGCTGGCAAGACCGATGACAACATCGAGGAACTGGAAATCCTCACCTACGATGGCCTGCGCATGAAGGTGGGCCGGACCAACGACGGAGAAATTAAGAAGATCGTCGGCGAAGGTGGCCGTCGTGGCGAGATCTACACAGGGTTGAAGCGGCTGCGTGACGCATACTCCGATCTGATCCGAAAATGCTACCCCGATATTCCGCGCCGGGTCTCGGGCTACAACCTGAATTACCTGCTGCCTGAAAATGGCTTCCACGTGGCGCGCGCTTTGGTTGGAACAGAAGGGACCTGCGTTACCGTGCTTGAAGCCGTGTGCCGGCTGGTAGAAAGTCCGCCGGAACGCGTGCTGCTTGCAATCGCCTATCCCGATATCTTGCAATGTGCCGATCGCGTGCCGGAGGTAATGGCACATCATCCCATCGGTCTCGAAGGCATCGATGAGTTGCTGGTCGAGTTCTCCCGGCGAAAACAGCTGAATCCCGAAGGGCTCGCGCTTCTGCCTCCGGGCGGAGGTTGGCTGTTGGCTGAGTTTGGAGCGGCAACGGCTGCCCAAGCCGAGGCTCAGGCACGCGCGGTCATGCAATCTCTTAGCCAGAGCGCACAGCCGCCCTCCATGCGACTGTTCACCAACAAGCGGCAGGCAAGGCAAGTCTGGGATGTGCGCGAATCCGCTCTCGGAGCCACTTCTCACGTGCCCGGCGAGCCTCCGGGTTGGGAGGGTTGGGAAGATGCCGCCGTGGCTCCCGACAAACTCGGCGCCTATCTGCGTGATCTGCACAAGCTGATGCAGGGCTACGGTTATCGTAGCGCTCTCTACGGACACTTCGGGCACGCCTGCGTACACATGCGGATCAACTTCGATCTCGAATCCACGGAGGGCATCGCGAAATATCGCAAGTTCGTGGAAGAAGCCGCCGATCTGGTCATTAGTTATGGCGGATCGCTTTCCGGCGAACACGGCGACGGTCAATCACGCGCGGAATTGCTGCCGAAAATGTTTGGCCCGGAACTGGTGCAGGCTTTCCGAGAATTTAAAACGTTGTGGGATCCGGATTGGAAGATGAATCCAGGTAAGGTGGTTGAACCATACAAACTGGATGAAAATCTTCGTCTGGGCGCTGACTACAAGCCCTGGCAGCCACAAACGCACTTTCAGTTTCCCGAAGATCACGGAAGTCTGGCGAGTGCTACATTACGCTGCGTGGGCGTGGGCAAATGCCGCCGCGACGAAGGCGGAGTGATGTGTCCAAGTTTCCGCGTGACTCGGGAAGAGGAACATTCCACCCGCGGCCGCGCTCACTTGCTTTGGGAAATGACCAAGGGCGACGTAATTAAAGACGGATGGCGCGACCAGCACGTGAAAGACTCACTCGATCTGTGTCTCGCCTGCAAGGGATGCAAAAGCGATTGCCCGGTCGGCGTCGATGTGGCTACGTACAAAGCTGAGTTTCTCTCGCACTACTACAAAGGCAGGCTCCGTCCGCGTAGCGCTTATGCCTTCGGAAATATCGATATCTGGGCGCGGCTGGCCTCGGTGGCGCCTGGCTTGGTCAATCTGACAACGCAACTTCCCTTCCTGCGCGATATTGCGAAGTTGGTCGCAGGTATCCCGCGGGAACGCAGCATTCCTGCGTTCGCGCCCCAAACATTCCGCCATTGGTTCAATCGACGAGAGCCCAAAAATATTAATGGCGAACCCGTTCTGCTTTGGCCGGACACATTCAATAACTATTTTATCCCCGACACCGCCAAGGCCGCCGTTGAGGTGCTCGAATCCGCTGGCCACCGCGTGGTGCTGCCTAAAGCCAATCTGTGTTGCGGGCGCCCGCTCTACGACTGGGGCATGTTAGACCGCGCCAAGAAACTTCTTCTCACGATTTTCGGAGCGCTTGAAACCGAAATCAAACAGGACATTTCAATCGTTGTCCTGGAACCAAGCTGTGCCGCAGTGTTTCGCGATGAACTTCTGAGTCTGTTCCCCAAAGACGACCGCGCCCGCGCGCTTTCGCAGCAGACCTTTTTGTTGAGCGAGTTTCTCGAGCAAAAGGCAAAACATTTTCAGTTGCCGAAATTAGCACGCAAAGCTCTCGTCCATGGACATTGCCATCACAAATCGGTGATGAGAATGACCGACGAAGAATCGGTTCTTCGCAAGATGGAAATCGACTTCCACGCTCCCGCTCCAGGCTGCTGTGGTATGGCCGGATCATTCGGCTTCGAGGCGGACAAATACGAAACTTCGATCGCGATCGGCGAGCTGGAACTCCTGCCCGCAGTTCGCAAAGCCGACCCTGATTGTCTAGTTATCGCCAACGGCTTCAGTTGCCGCGAACAGATCCGGCAATGCAACGGTCGGCAAGCCTTGCACCTGGCGGACGTGATTCAAATGGCAGCGAGAAACCGTCAATAGTGACCTACTTTCAAATTCCACGCCTCGATTTTTGCATCTGGTCTGTGGCATCATGTAGCCATGAATTTCAAGCGAGGCTGGGTAGCGATTACGGTTCTTGCTGCGCTGATTTGGGCCTGCCTGTGTGTGCAAGCTAACTATTTGGCGTACTATCTCTTCGCGCCCCGGTAGACCAAGGGGCAGATGAGCGCGGATTTCGATGTGCGTCTGGCCAATTCAGCAAAGCTCTAAGTTGTTGATATTGCGGCTACATCTTCTACACATCTCGCCAGACCGCCGCAATTCTGGGAAAATACGAACAGCGCGAAGACCCTGCCAGCTTTCGATTGTGCGGGCCAGTTGCCTAACTATGATCCGGGATAGCGAATCCGCCCTCACCATCGCCGACTCTGCGGAGCGGACGAAACTCACTCCTGCAGTCGATGCCTCGCTGCACGGCTCCGTCCTGGTGCTGATTCAATTCGACGTCTGTGAAGAAATCCGTCTCGACAAGCTGCGTGAAATCTTTGGGGCGCGCACGCTGGAACAGCCTACGCTGAAGCATCCGGCCCCTGGGTATGTCCGTTATCAGCGGCCTCCGGTGGTTGAGCCAATTGAGTCATTGGTGCTGGAGAGCGGCGAACGGCTTGAGGGCCAGATCAAGTTCTACGATTACGGCGTCGTGAGTGTCGTGCTAGAACTGCCATTCTCGGGCGACTGGGATACCTTGGTTCGACTGGGCAGCCGCTGGGTGTGGGACGTGGATTTTGCCGGCCACGCATCGCGCATCGCGCACCAGAAACTGGAGCGCGCGACTCCGGCGCTGGTAAAACCGTATCCGGATTGGCTCAGCGAAGACTACTTCATTTTTCACGTTCGCGAGATCAGTGGTTGTCCTTCAGCCAATGAACTGGTGTCCGCTCACGGACCACGTATCGCTCAGATTGTTCGTGGAGAAACGGCACAGCTTTCCGAGGGTGAACAGAACGAAATCCTGCAGTCGCGAATTTCGTACTATCCGAACGATCTGACGGTAATCAGTTGGAACGCGGCTTTTCTCTATGACAGCGCAGCGGGCGCGGAGACCGCGATTCAGCTGCTTGAGTACGCCAACTCGCAGTTGCTCGAGTTCCGTCACTACGACGACTTCCTCACCCGCGAACTGGAGAGCGTTTACGACTCCTTTGACGAGGGCACAGGAATGCTGGCGCGCTGGCGTTTGGCGCGCGCCGCTACGAAGCTGCATACGGTCTTGCTTGACGTGAACGAACTTACCGAGCACGCCGACAACGCCATCAAGTTTCTCAGCGACATGTTTTCCGCACGTCTCTACAAGCTGGCTGCGTCGAAAGTTGGCGTTCCTGACTACAAAGATCTGGTCACCCAGAAGGTGCAAACCGCCGAAGAGCTTTATCGCTTCATGGTCGACCAGTTCAATCAGAGTCGTGCCTTCGTGCTCGAACTCATGGTCGTCATCATTCTGATCATCGAACTGGTTTACTTCTTTCGCGGAAAACCTATCTGAGAACTGTAAGCTAGAATTTCATATCATCCTGAAAAACTATGCGAGGACTTGAGGGCAAACGCGTCCTGATCACCGGCGGCGCCAGTGGCATTGGCGCGGCGACCGCTGCGCGTTTCCTGGAGGAAGGTTCCTCGGTCTGCGTGCTTGACCGCGATGCTAAAGGCCGCGAGCAGATCCGGCAGCAGTTGCCGGACCTGGCTGGAACCGTCGACGCGGATGTTTCGAATCTGCAGCAAGTGCAGGCCGCGTTCGATGACGCGGTGCGCATCATGGGCGGTGTCGATGTGCTGATCAACAACGCAGGCATCAGCATTCGCCACGATTTTCTCAAGATCACTCCGGAAGAATGGGATAAGGTCATCGCAGTCAATCTGACTGGCGTGTTCTACGTGGCGCAAACTGCCGCGCGACATATGTGGGACCGCGATGGCGGCGTCATCCTGCAAACTGCTTCGACCAACGGGATCGTCGGCCAACCCTATTACGCCGATTACAACGCGACCAAGGCCGGAGTCATAGAGCTGACTCGAACCATGGCCTTGGAACTTGCGCCCAAGGTGCGAGTGTGCGCGGTCGCTCCTGGCTACGTGCTCACGCCCATGCAACGCGCCGAATACTCCGATGCGATGCTCGACGAAGTGAACGGCAAGATTCCCTTGCGGCGGCACGCGAAGCCGGAAGAGATCGCGGCCCTGTTCGCATTTCTGGCATCGGACGATGCAGCCTATATCACAGGTCAGGTGTACACAATCGACGGGGCTGAGACTGCGGGCGGGTTAGCTAGCCGATAAATTGGTTCCGTTTTGGGCTTGAGTTTACTCTTCGGTACCGGTACCCCCCCTCCCCCTCAATCGCGTGCAAAATATAGAAAACAAACGATCTTGGTGGGCGACCATGTGCTAGATCTTTGAGTTTAAAGGAGTTACAGGCAAAATCTAGAGAACATGGGAGTTACGAGAGAGTACCGACGATTTAAACGCCCCGTTTTGGAACTGGGCGTGCGGGAGTCTCGACGCAGCATCGCTGGTCCAAGTTGTCAAAGAGCGATGATTATCTTGGAGATAATCATGTTGCCTACAGGTTATCTAACTTGAGACACCGAGTCAAGGAATTAGTGGCCGCTGATCCTCGGGGAACTTGGGACGCTACCGGCGCCGCAAAGAAATTCCTTGAGCGCCAAGGGCCAGCACGCCGAGCGACCGCGGCTGGGTGGCGTTATCCGTTTTGTCCGATGCGGAAAAGCTGGCCCTGCCGCTTGAGGTCGTAGAATCAGGGGCATTGGATTCGGCGATCGCCGAACAGGACCCCGCGTGAATCGGTGTATCGGGAGCGGATTCGTATCCATACTCCATGATATTGGTGTCAATCGAGGGCGTGCGACCACCCCTGACGATGGTCGACTCTAGCCGAACCCATCCGTAGTGGGCCTGTCCCGAGATGAGAAAGCGGAAGCCAAAATAATTGGTTTGGCCGAAGCGCAGGTTTCCACGATGGTGATTGGAGGTAGCGCCAGAAGAGGGAGTAAAAGTAAAAATGAGACCGTAGGATCGCCCCTTGCCGAACCGTCCACCAGGGCCGATTCGCTGACCTGATGGCAGATTAGCCACGAGCCCTTTTGATGACACTGCTACCTCCGCGCCGGGAAGGTTGCGGGTAAAGAAACCACGGTTTACGCCGGAACTAGTATGCGTGGAAAATGTATGGTACGACTGCGCAATATTGAAGGGCGCAATTGCCTGGCTGGCGGGATCGAAAGCAAACGTCGCAGTGTAGGTGAGTTTTACCGAGAGAGTCTTGCAGACCGGCACCGCCGTAGCTGGCGTGACGAGGGCAAGGGTCGTCACGCCTGCCGCACCTGCTGCCAGAGCATACGCGGCCATAATGTTTTCCAACGGCGCGGACAACTTCGCCGGAGTTGTGGCTTTCTTCGTGTGCGCCATGTTACCTCCTGAAGTTCGGGGCTTCCACAAAACCACTTCTCCGCCCTGCATTAATGCTTCACGAAGACAAAGGCAGCGCCCACATACTTACCTAATTTGGGCGCGCCCGCGACAACAACGTCGCTGTCGATAGCGACGGCCGAGCCCGTCAGATCGTCATTGTGGGCATCGGATCCATTCAAAACCTGGACCGACGCATGGGTCCAGCTTGAGTCGGATTTGGTGAACATATAGGCCCCGCCCGCCTGCCACCAAGCGGGAAAACCTTGGGAGTTCCGCCAGCCCGGGCTGCGCTGCGGTGCGCCGCTTACTACCGTGTTCATAGAAATGGCGACGGCCGATCCGAACGCATCGTATTGCTGCCCGTCGGGCGCGGTGAGTTTGGCGGTCTGGGTCATATTCTTCCAGCCGCCTGCCGGTTCGACGAAGACGTACGCAGCGCCGGATCTGGCGGCGTGCGCCTCAGCATAAGGAGCGCCGGCCACGAAAGTCTTACCATCGACCGCAACGGCTAGGCCGAACTGATCAGACGAATTCGGGTCGGATGCTGTGAGCGTGGCGGTCTGCGTCATATTTGTCCAGCCGCCAGCCGGTTCGGTGAAGACATAAGCAGCGCCAGCGGGCGGGGCGATGCCGTCGTAGGGCGCCCCGACGCCAATTGTGCTGTCGCTAATCGAAACCGACAAGCCAAACTGATTGCCCGGCGCGCCTTTGGAAGCGGTAAGCTTTGCAGTCTGGGTCATGCTCACCCAACCGCTCGCGGGCTTGACGAATACGTAAGCCGCGCCCGGCATTTCTCCCGGAGCTCCTGCGACTACAGTGTCACTCGATATGAAGACTGACGAGCCGACCGCCGCGCCGGTAATTGCGTCCGAGGCTGTTAATTCGGCTGTTTCCGTTAGTGTTCCCGACCATCCTCCGGCGGGTTCGACGTAGACGTAGGCTCTGCCTGGACCGCAACCGTTACAGGCTTCATAAGGAGGCGAGCCCACAACGATGGTGTTCCCAGAAATCGCCACCGATGAAGCGAATAAGTCATCGTTCGTTCCGTCGGAGGGTACGAGCACCGCCGACTGGGTCCAATTATTCAGGTCTCCCGTTTTCGGGCGAACGAACACAAGAGCTTCACCGATACCGGTGAAGGTGTAAAGCTCCCCGATCACCATGACGTTGCCACTGACCGCGACGGAGGTACCGAAATACAATCCGGATTGGTCGCGAGTCGCGACGGGCTGGGCGAGTTGTGCCCAAGGGCCTTCGGTGGGCGCAGCTCCCGGGTTGCACGTTGGGCTCGCAGGAAGCTCGCGCATATTGCGGTTGGCTCCCCGAATACTTGCTTGCGATTCTTGAGGCAGATCAGGGATTGCCGGTGCAGAGTTCTCCGATGCCGCCACGCATGACACCGACAACAGCAGAACGAGGCTAAGAGCGGAGGGTAAGCGAGTATCGCGCATGAAGAACTCCTCGACGATGAACCGCTTGGGGAAGAGCCACGCGTCCGCGCAGCCGAACCGGGTAATTATGCTTTTTCGGGCCAGGCGAGTCAATACGACTTTAGGAAATCGACGATAACCTTTTGGTAAGGCGTGCGAGGCGGACTAAGCGGTAGAGCGGGTGCAGCGGTTTTGGGAGGGGGATTGTCGACCATTCGCTGACGCTTGGGGTTGAGGCTAGACGCCACAGGAAGCGGGCTTGATCCAGCCGGCGTCCTCTCAGGCTCATCATCAGCCGGAAGTAGGGGATGGATTCGGTGTCGTAGTGGCCACTGCGCTTGATGATCTGCAGAATCTGATCGGCAAGGATGATCGTTTGCTGATCGTCTCTTAATCGACCGCGCGGCAACGGCGCGGCCAGCAGTTTTTGGGTGAGAAACAAATTCAGGTTCAGGATAAGTTCGATTCCCAGACGGTGGGCTTCGTCTTGAACGGCATTCCAATCCATGTGCTCGGACCTCACGAGTTGGGTGATGTCGCACAGCCAGGAAAGCTGAACCCAGGCGTGTTTGGCGGCGTGAACGCAGAGCACGAGCAGGAGATCTTCGGGGCGCAGGGTTCGCATGGAGCGTACGCCAAACTTGATCTCGTCGGCTCGGTCGAAAAAGTCTGCTACATCGAAGTCGATGGAATAAAAACGGGGGACGATTCGCCACTGCAACTCCAGCAGGTTCTGGCCGTTCGTGGCGTTGAAGGAATATTCGTATCCGGTTTCGATGTATGCGGTTTCAATTTGCGGCGCAAGATCGAGGGTTGGTTTGTATCCCAGACTCTGCAAGGCGGCTTTCGCCTTGGGCACGTCTTCGGGAAGAATCAGAATATCGAGGTCGCCGAACTGGCGGTGCGTGACCTCGCCATATAAGGTCTGCGCCAGCAGCGGGCCTTTATAGGGGAGAGCCTTGATTCCCGCGGATTCGAAATAGCTTACTATGCGAACCAGTTCACCTGTAAACCAGAGGGCGTTGCGCGCATTGTCTCGATAGCGCAAGCGGAGGGCATCGAAATGCTGCGGAGGGATTAGATGGGAGGATGCCGACAGCGCGCTGTAGACTTGTGGGACTACGCGATGGTGATCGACCTGGCTGAGCAGTCGTCCCCAGTTGAGCCGATGGGAGAGAATTGCGTGGATGCGTTCGCGGGGTGGCTCACCGCTGGACGGATCGGCACAGCAGGCGAGGAGCAGGTCGAACTCGGGGTTGCCTCGCGGCCCGGGCGTGTCCTCCGCCTCGGATCGAAGCAGTTCTATCTCTGCAACAGCGGTCATGCTGGAGAGAACGATAGTCTTTGGGTCTGAACAAAACCAGAGGCGAGCTTAGGGGTGAGCCGAAGCAGTAAACTGCCGGGAGCGCCAGCGGCTGAAGGCTCCGCTGTTCTATCGAGCTTCGCTCGATAGCGCGGTGGTTACTTTGGTTTTGATTGTGCACGCCAGCTGACCGATGAAGACTGCGTGTGGGACGTACAATTAAATGTTGGTCCACATTATGAGTTCGGGCGTGAAATCCTACGAACCAGAGCGGCGCAGTACCCGAATTCGGGCGCAGATCCCTTTTCGTCTGGCCAGCCTAGATCCTGCGATTTCATTCAGCGAGCAATGCCACACACTGGTGGTAAACACCGAGGGATGCGGCGTGCGCTTGAGCAGGCCTCTGGAGCCGGGGCTGCCGGTTCTGCTTGATGAACTCCCGGGAGGAACGAGCGCGCCGGCGCGGGTGGCGAACTGCGTGCCGCTCGGAACCGGGGGGAAATACTGGCTGGTGGGAATCGCGCTCGAAGAGCCTGCGAATATATGGTGCATCCAGCCGGCGCCCGCCGACTGGGGAGTCGAGGCGAAGCCCATAGTTGCCGCTGTGCCTCCGCCGAAGAAAGAGAACGAGTGGCCCTATTCGGTTTTTTCGATCAAGGGCGAGGCGCATCCGGGAAGAAAGTAGTGAATCTTCAGAGGCTGTGCCCTTCCGGCGGCAGCGCCCGGAAAAGACCTTAGTGTTCTCTCGTTGAGGTTCTCCACCTGCACATAAATTCCAGCGGGATTCGCACGGGTAGGGACGCCCGCGCCTACATTGATTTGGCGGTTGAGTTTTTGATTTAGCGGTTGAGTTTTTCGTAGTAGCGGTTGTCGTAGAGGGCGGTCGAGTTCTGGACGAATTCCAGGATGCGATGCATTCTGACTTTGTCTTCGCGATTTAATTCCTTGAACTGCACCGCAATGCCAGACCCGGGATGCATTCTGGCCACCGTGCCATCGGCATGCAGCTTGCCATCATCAATCGAGAACACCAGCTTGAGAGTTGTGCCCGGGGTAAGAATGGCGCTGGTTTCGACGTAGCATCCGCCCATACTGATGTCGATCAGATTTCCGAAGATCGGAGCGCCGTCGTTCTCTGGATGCAGCTCAATCGTTATGCGGCATTTCATCCGGGCGTACAGCCTGCGGTTCTTGCGCGATGGCTGCTGCTGCTTCTCCACGTACATGCGGCGGTCGGCTTCGGCGAGAAGCTCTTCCGCGTCTTTGCCATCCTCGGGATACATGGCTTGGCCTACGCTGAGGGAAAGGATTTCTTCGGCGCAGACTTCAAATCCTGCCTGCTTGGCCAGTTCGCGAAGTTGATAGGCTTTCTTGGCCGATGCGTCCGCAGGCAGGCCGGGAGCGATGACCACAAATTCGTCTCCGCCCATGCGCGCCACGTAGTCGTATTCTCGGCAACTTTCTTTTAAAGCCTGGGCAAAGAGGCGCAGGACGCGGTTGCCCTCGAGGTGACCGAAGCGGTCGTTGATCTGTTTGAAGCCATCCATGTCCCCGACCATGACAGTTAGTGTGGAATTGTCGCGCTTGCAACGGGCGAGTTCGCGGTCGAGTTGCAGGAACAGCGATCGGGCATTGGGCAGGCCGGTGAGGTAGTCGGTGGTGGCGGAGTTTTCCGCTTGCTGGTATTTTTCCGCGTTCTCAATGGCCAGCGCCATCTTTGAACTGATGGCCAGAAGGATGCGCAGGTTATCGGAGGTGAACGCGTCGCGTTCGCCGCGATAGAGAGCGAGCACTCCGATGACGCCGGCTACTCCTTCGAGCGGAATGGCTAAAGCCGAGCGCAGAGTGCTGAACTTTGTAGGATCGTTCAAGTATCCGGGCTCAACCGACGGATTGCCGTTGATAATGGGTTTTTTGTTATGTGCCACCCATCCCGAAAGCCCTTGGCCAACGGGAATGCGCAACGACGAGAACAGGCGGAAGTTGTCGCCATTCACGTAGCCGGGAATCAATTCGTCGTTTCGCCGAACGTAAATCGCGATGGCGTCGTACGGAACCAGGGATCTCAGCTTCACTGAGAATACCGAAAGGGTTTCAACCAGGCTGAGCGATGCGCCCAAGTCCTGGCTGAGCTCAAAAAGCGTCTGGGCTTCTTGGCGAGCCGCGGCAATCGAGGAGAGGAAGTTGGCTTCGTGGCCCAGGCCATCTTTGACCGAAATGTTCTCGAATCCCGCAGCTGGCGCCGAACCTCGTTCGACCTTGACCTCGGTTGAGAGCAAGGGATTCGCCTCGCCCCCGAACTGAGCCAGAGCCATCTTTTCCAGACTAAGGTATCGTTTCTTGAGAATGTCGACGACTTTCGGATCGAAGGATTTCCCCGACTCTGCGCCCAGCCGCTGCATGACCTCATTCAGCGGTAAAGCTCGCCGATACTGGCGGTCGGAAGCTAAAGCGTCCAGATAATCGACGGCGGAGAGAATGCGGGCGCCGATGGGAATGTCCTGGCCTTTGAGGCCCATCGGGTATCCGGAACCGTCCCACTTCTCGTGATGGGCACGGACGATGGGCACGACCGGATACGGGAACCGAACCCGCTCCAGAATTTCGGCTCCGACTACCGGGTGAATCTTCATCTTCTCGAATTCCTCAAGCGTTAGTCGCCCAGGTTTCGAGATGATGTGCTCAGGGACAGCCAGCTTGCCGATATCGTGCAAGAGGGCGGCGGCGTGGACGGCTTGCATCTCATCGTCGGTGACACCCAATTCCTTGGCCACCTCGACCGCGTAAACGCGCACTCGTTGCAAGTGGTCGTGAGTGGTTTGATCTTTGGCTTCGATGGCCAGAGCCAACGCCTCGATGGTTCGCAAGTGCAGGCTCGCCATCTCCTCGACGTGCCGTTTTTCGTCCTCCAACTTGCCCAGATATAACCGGTAGGAGCGATAGATCACGTAGATGGCGGGCACCAGCAGCAGCGACGTTTCCCAGTAGAAGGTCTCGTTGAACCAGCCAATCACGCCGGCGATTCCCGCACCCACGAGGTAATAGGGGAACGACCAGAAATAACAGTCGACGATTATCTTCTTGAGCTGTTTTCCTTCGGTCAGCGAGATGACGGTCGCGATCGATCCGGTGTTCGCTACGAAGTAGGTGCAAGCGGCGACTCCCAACAACAACGGCCGGCTATCGACCATCAGATTGAAGAATGGGTGGTGGTAGACCAGGTAGGCCAGCGCGGTCGAAAGCGCACCCGCGCATACGTTGAAGGTGACCTGGATCGCGTTGGGCCGGTCCGGGTACAAAGACTGGACCAGGATGGAGACACAGCCGAGAATCAGAGTCTCCGAGAAGCTCAGTTCGAGGACGCCCAACAGGACAAACAGGAAATTCACCGACATCGTGCCCGTAATGCCGGGCAGATTCACCTTCATTCGGGAGGCAAGGACGGCAATTCCCAGATAACAAATGAATTGGGCAATGTTCTTACTGCTCTGGTGGATAGCTCCGAAAAGAAGGACACCAGTGCCGACAGTCACGACCAGGCCAATAAACAGCTTGGCGGGTACGGTCAGGTTTCTCCACGACTGTGACTGAGCAGCCATTCGGGTTCTGTTGTTCTGGGGGGAGCAGAGCAGAATCTCTCCATAGGAATAGCATCTAACTGTGTTTAGGAACAATGATTTACGGATTTCGTTCTAAACTTCGGTAACTGCCGAACGTGACTGCGGAAGAGCCGATTGTCGCGCGCGGAATGTGCTCCAATGATTCAGTAATTTACGTTTGGCGGTTCGCGCCAACTTTATCTCGTTCCGTTTTTTTCAGCTGGATTCTCTGATCTATTTCGTGTCATTGCTGACAAAAGAATGCGATTTGAAAACCAACCAATCGAACCCTCTTCCCCGTGGCAAATTTGATTTACCCTCCGGGGGAACCTAGTTTCTATCAGGTTACGTTAGTAACTCAGCCCTTTGACTGAAGTGCCTTCCGTGATATAAGGGCGAATAAGTAGAAATCAGAAGAACCCTGAAGTTGGTCAGGAGATGCCACTGTGGATTTGGCTTTTGCACGCAAAGAAGGCCAGGAGCTAGGAGGACTTGTGTCCGAAGCGCGGACGGGGAAACGGTTCCCCCTGGAGCTGCCGATCAAGATTCACAAGGCAGACGAGGGCGAACAAGCTAGTGGAGTAACCGGAAATCTGAGCGCTGCCGGAGTTTACATTCGGGCGGATGCGGCGCTGGAAGTGGGCTCCAATGTGGAGTTCGAGATCGTCCTGCCGCCCGAAGTCACCGGGGCCAAGGAAAACGTTACGGTGCAGTGCAAGGGACGGGTGGTACGCACCGACGAACCCGCCACCGGCGGCAGCAGTAGCCCTGCGGAGGCCCGAGGCGTGGCCTGCGTGATTGATTCGTACGATTTTGTTCGCCACCCGTAAACTCGTCACTCGAGTCGTGACTCGTAATGAGGAACTGAAGCAATGCTTAAATTGATTCTGGCCGACAATCAGGCAATCTTCCGCGCAGGAATCGCCAAAGTGCTGGCGGTTGAAGACGAGATGCGCATTGTGGCGCAAGCGCAAAACCAGGAGCAGATGTTCATGGCGCTCGACAAGTTTCGAGCCGCCGTGCTGGTCATCGCTGGCGGATTCCATGGTGACTTTCTAGCCGTGCTGCAGGCGGCGAACAAAGCCAAGACCCGAGTTGTGGTGCTGGCCGACACCGGCGAAAGCACGCAACGCTACATGGCGGCGGGCGCACACGGAGTCATCTACCGCAACGTGACCAGCGCAGCGCTGGTGGACTGCGTGCGCAAAGTGGCTCGCGGCGAAACCTGGGTGCAGGACATTGCTGTCCCCAGCGAGCTGACCGAAAACGATATGGTTGGCGTCCGGGTCCGTGATCGATTGACCGCGAAGGAATTGCGGATTGTCGCGCTGATTGTGCAAGGGTACAAGAATAAAGAGATCGCCACTCAGCTCGGAACCACCGAGCAGGTGATCAAGAACTATCTGCGCAACGTGTACGACAAGATCGGCGTGTCTGACCGGCTGGAGCTGGCGCTGTTCACCATTCACCACCGGATTTTGAATGAAGCCGCCGCGGCCACGGCTGCAGCTGCGCCGCAACAAGGGCAAGCGGTGCCGTCGTAATTTTGCGATGAGCATGAAGAGCGGACACCCTTGTCCGCTCTTTTCTTTTTGGTTGTCTAAGAGTCGAAACCCAAGATCAAGAGCGGCAGACGAGGTGTCCGCCCCTCACGTTTTGCTACCTGATCTTCTCCGCTACCGACTTTGCTTGCGTGAACAAGTACAAATAATCCGGCCCGCCGGCTTTTGAATCGGTGCCCGACATGTTGAATCCGCCGAAGGGATGCGCTCCGACCATCGCGCCCGTGCATTTGCGATTGATATACAGGTTGCCGACGTGGAATTCTTGAACGGCGCGATCGATTTTGTCTTGCGAACTTGTGTACACCGCGCCGGTTAAGCCGAACTCGGTGTCGTTGGCGATTTCGAGAGCGTGATCGAAGTTCTTCGACTTAATCACCGCCAGCACCGGCCCAAAGATCTCTTCCTGCTCGAGTTTTGATTTAGGTTTGATGTCGGCGATCACCGTGGGCTGGATGAAATAGCCTTCGCCCGCGTTCTTGGCTGGGCCGCCACCAGTAATCAGGCGTCCGTCTTTCTTGCCATATTCAATGTAGTCGAGGATCGACTTCATCGATCCTTCGTTGATCACCGCGCCCATGTTTGGATTCTCAGCGGGATCGCCGATAGTGATTTTTTCTACGCGAGCTTTGAGTTGGTCCAAAAATTTGTCGTAGATACGCTCGTCAACGATGGCGCGCGAGCAAGCCGAGCACTTCTGTCCCTGGAAGCCGAACGCGGCTTGAGCCACGCCTTCGACGGCGGCGTCAAAGTCAGCGTCGGCATCAACAATGATCGCGTCTTTGCCGCCCATTTCGAGGACGGTGCGTTTGATCCAGATCTGGCCGGGAACGGCATCGGCGGCGCGCTTATGAATGTCGAGTCCAACCTCGCGTGAGCCAGTGAAAGCGATGTAACGCGTCTTAGGATGGGCCACCACAGCATTGCCAAATGTAGCGCCGGCACCGGGACAAAAATTGACTACGCCGTCAGGGATGCCAGCCTCTTCGACAAGTTCAATAAACTTCGCAGCGATAGTTGGTGAATCGCTGGAAGGCTTCAAAATGACGGTGTTGCCTGCGACGACGGAGGCCATGGTCATGCCAGCCATGATAGCGCAGGGAAAATTCCACGGTGGAATAACGGCGCCGACTCCGAGCGGAATATAGCGCAGAGAATCGTGCTCGCCCGGCATTTGCACGTCGGGCCTCACTTTAGCGAGGCGCAACGCTTCGCGGGCATAGTATTCGCAGAAGTCGATGGTCTCGGCGATGTCGGCATCGGCCTCCGCCCAGTTCTTGCTGACTTCGAAAACCAGCCAGGCGCAGAACTCGAACTTGCGCTCCCGCAACAGATCGGCAACGTGGAAGAGGAGGCTGGCGCGCTCCTCGACCGAGGTCCGGCTCCAATGTTCAAAAGCGCTGAGTGCGGCTTGCATGGCCGGTTCCACTTGGTCCTTGCCGGCCTTCTGGTGTAGCCCGACCACTTGCGACGGCTTCGCAGGGTTTAACGATTTGATCTTGCCCTCGGTTTTGATGTGCTTGCCGCCGATCACGAGGTCGTACTCGCGGCCGAGCTGGCCGCGAACTTTGTCGATCGCGGCGCGCATCTTGCGCGCATTCTCTTCCTTGCTGAAATCAGTTAGCGGCTCATTGACGAACGGGCCTTGATGAAGGCGAATTTGGGGACGTACGGGAGCTTCAACGGTTGCCATGGATGCACCTCGAAAGCTATATAGATGCTGCGCGGAAGGGCGCGGAACTATTGATTGTAGCACCGGGGAAAGGGCACAGTCGTGGTCGCCCCAGCCGAATTTCTCCGGCTCTCTGCGTTTCAAGATTTTGATCGAGTTTCGGCAAGTACAAACCTTGAATCGCAGAGGTCGCTGAGAACATCCGCAGAGAGCGCGGAAATGGCAAATCGCTTTCCCCGCTTGATGAGCAAAAAGGCCTGATTTGACTGAACACCTGGGGCGGCTGTCCCTGGCGTATCGCTACTGGATTTTTCGGTTGGTTAGAGCTTTTAGTTCCTCGACGATTTGTTCCAACCGGCCGCGACGCTGGGCGTGATTCTGCTGCGCGGGCAAGGTTCGTCTCTGCTGGACATATTGCTCGTTGAGCCTCTGAATGTCACTGATCTCGGCCTTCAGCAGGTGGACACGACTAAGAATCGCTTCTCTTCCATTTAGCAGCATGTCTCTAGCATACCCTAGTTCCCGAAGATTGGCTCGGTCTTATTGTGTGACTTTGGGCATCTGCAGCCTGATTTGGGTACATTGCTGCTCAGCTCTTTGGGTCAGGTCAAGGAATGACAAATTACGGGACCTTCACCGAATCATGACTCTCGGTTGTTCGGAAACTCATTTTGGCGGTGCGTTCCAGCTTGTCCCAGGCAAAGCGCTGGCCTTCGATGGCGCGCTTCACGGTCTTGAACAGGACGACTGAGAATAACTGGCGGTAAGCGAAGCGTTGCAGCCACACCTGGCTGAGCAGCCAGGCGTCTTCGCGGGCTTCGGGCTGGCGGCGCTCGAGGGCAAACGCGATTGCGGAGGTGATGAAATCAATGACCAGAAAAGCCGCAAAGAAAAGGATGAGGCGCTGGAAACTGGCGGGATCGGTTGAATCCGGGTGGAAATGTTTTTGAATGAAATACCAGATTGCGCCCACGGCGAACATCAGATCGATAAACGGCGAGACCAGCGGCAGCAGGATTTGGAAGATGACAATGTTGGGCAAAGCGACCCAACCGAGCGCTCCTTTGCGGGCGAACACGGCACGATGTTTCCACACTGATTGCAGGATCCCGAACGACCAGCGGAAGCGCTGACGCATGAGGCCGTTGGCGCTCACCGGAGCCTCCGTGTAGGCAAGCGCCAGGTCTTCATACTGCACGCGGTAGCCAAGCCGCAGCAGAGCCATAGTCAGGTCGGCATCTTCAGCCACGGTGTCGGTGTGATATCCGCCAGCTTCGCGGACCGCGGATGTTCGCCACGCACCGATCGCACCTGGCACTACGCTCACGGCCCCAAGAACGTTCAACGCCCGGCGCTCGAAGTTTTGGCTGGTGATGTACTCGAGCGCTTGCCAGCGAGTCCACAAGTTCACACGATTGCCTACTTTGGCGTTTCCCGCGACGGCAGCGACTTTAGGATTGAGGAAATGCGGAACCAAGCGTGAAATTGCATTGCGGGCGATCACTGTGTCCGCGTCGATGCCAACGAAGATTTCTTCGTCCCGCAGATGTTCGAGCCCGAAATTGAGCGCCTCAGCTTTGCCAGAGTTCGGCTTGGTCAAAATAAGCACCCGGCCCGAGGCTTCTTCATACGCAAATGCCCGGCGGGCAACTTCCAGAGTGTTGTCGCTCGATCCGTCATCGATCACGATCACGTGCAGGCCGGGATAATCCGACGCGAGCACAGCGCGCACCGTTCGCTCGATCACTTTTTCTTCGTTGTAAGCGGGAATCAGCACTGCGACAGCTGGTTTGTACGACGCTACCTCAGCCGGACTGCCACAAGGTTTCTGACGCAAGCGATCGAAAAGCGCGAAAGCTCCGACAAACAGCAAGCGGCCAGTCATCAGTAAGTCGCCGAGAAAAAAGATCCACGTGATGGCGTGGGTGCTGAAGTCCCAAATCGCAAACCCCATCCAATCCAGTCGGGCCGCCCAGCGTTCGTTATAGGGAATCGGAGGCATGACCTCGGCCCTGGTCTTGCCGATTAAATCGCTTAGAGCGACGATTTCGTCCCCCTTCGCGCGAACGCCATCGATGATCATCGGCAAGGCGCGGACGGTTTCGCTGCGATCGCCGCCGCCATCGTGCAGCAGAATCACGCTGCCGCACAGCCGGTCTTTAGGATCACAGGGTGGGATGTGGGCCAGCACATCGCGGGAAATTTGCTCGGCCGAGTGCCGCGGATTGTCCTTCCAGTCATTGGGATCGATCTTGTTACCCACGCTGATGTAGCCCATGTCCTGAACCACTTCGAGCGGCCGGACCTGGTCTGCAGTGTCGGGCTCCTGATCGATGGAATACGGAGGGCGGAAAAGGATGGTATGAATTCCCAGCCGGCTGGCAAATAGCTGCTCGGTGAGACTCAACTCCACCTTCATGTAGCTGAGCGAAATGTTGCTGATGTCAGGGTGAGTGAAGGTATGATTTCCAATCTCATTCCCCTCGCGGTAAATTCGAGAAGTAACGCTGCCGAAATCCTTGGCCTCAAGCCCGATAAGAAAAAACGTCGCACTCGCGTTTTCTTTTTTCAGCACGTCCAGGATCTTCGGTGTCCACTCTGGATCAGGACCGTCGTCAAAGGTAATGGCAACCGATTTCGGATTGTAGCCATAGCGAGCCACGCGATAAGGTTGCGGCAAAGGATCAATATTTTCGTCGGTGATGATTCCATCGGAATCCACCGTGATCTCCCGCTTACCGTTGGCCGGACGGTCTTCGATGCGCAGAATTTCGCCTTGGCCTTCCATGTCCACATCCTGGCCGGGGAGAACGTCTTTCAACTTGTCAGGAGCCGCGGGATCGCCGGGAACGTCCCAAACCCGCCACAGGGAGCGATCTTCAGCTCCCAAACGCCAGAGCGCGAAAGTCTCAATCCCGAGCCGCTGGGCCGCGCGCATTTGGTTGAGCGCGGTGACTGCGTCCAGGTACCAGATGTCATGCCGACGATTCTGTTCGTCCATGTAGCTGAAGTGGGGATTGCTGCTGTCACCGTCAAAGTCGATGTCTTCTTCGGAATCGCGCGCCCCCAGCCACGCCTCCTGCACCGAGACGTTCGTATCCCGCACATCGGGCGGCAGTTTGCCGTGCTTCGGCTTACGCACCCAGTCATAACCGTAATTGCCAATAGCACAGATCAGTTTGTCCGGCGGAACCGCTTTGCGGGCGAATTCCAGGTTCGCCACAAACCAGTCCTGCGACGCGACCGGCCCCGGCGTTCCTTCGGGATAGTGCTCGTCATAATTCATGAGCACCACGCCATCCACGCGGCTGGCTACGGCCGAATAGTTGAAGTCCTCATTGTGTGGAGGCACGCTCACGTACAGCTTCATGCCTTTCTCATGGAGGTCGTCGGAGATTTCCTGCAGCAACGCCATGTAACCCGGCTGAGCTGTGGGATCAATCTCTTCGAAGTCAATCATCAGGCCACGGTACTTGTCAGTGGCGAGAAACGCGTCCACTTGCTGCCGGAAGCGCGCTCGTCCATCCGCGTCGTTAAGGAATGATGTGATATCGACCCAGTTCACGCCATCGGAATTGTTCACCATGGGGAACACTTCCATGCCGGTGTCTTCGGACTTCAGAAACTTCATCACCTTGTCGTCCACCGGATGGATGCTGGCCCCCTGAATCACATCGAAGTACACATTGGTCTGGTCGTCGACTCCCTGCAAGTGGCCGTCAGGAGTCAAAACGTGAAGCCAGTCGGGATAGAGCAGGTCAACCTGGCGGGCGTATTCACGCAGCGACGAGAAGCTGGCCGCGTCCCACGGGGCATAGAAACCGGCGCGAACGCCTTCATTGGAATTGAACTTAACTAGTGACGCATTGGCTTGGTTCTTATGGCTCCCGCGTAGTGCGGCCTGCTTGCGCCGGCGTTCTTTGGCCTTGTCTTTTTCGTTTTCTTTCAGAGAATGGTATGGCTTCTTCTGGGCCGGCCATATCAACTCGGGCAATTGCTCGCCCTGCAAGGCGTTATAGATAAAGAAGACAACCAGCAGCATGACGCTGATGCCAAGAACGTCAAACAGCCCTCGCAATCGCTTCCAGCGGGCTTGTCGGGGATCGTAAAAAACCGGTTGCGCCATGGGTGAGTTAGTCAGTCCATCCTAAGCCGTGGAGAAAATCGGGTCAAACTTTGAAGGGCAGTTTTGGGCCATTAGCTGTTGGCTTTTAGCTTGGAGCCAGAATGGTGGTGCAAGAGGTGAAGGCTGAGAGCCAAGAGCTGTTATATTTCCTCCGTGCGCGAACTGTTGCGCAAACATCTTCGATTCTTTTTGTTGGCGACCCTCGCGGGCGTGGCGCTGCGCCTTCTGTTCATCTTCCGGGTTCCTGGCGTCACCACCGACTCATTCGTCTACGGCGACATCGCCAAGAACTGGCTACAGCACGGGGTTTACGGCCTGAGCGGCATAAATGATATCTCCCCAACGTCCATTCGCCTCCCGGGATATCCCGCCTTCCTGGCCGCGGTGTTCGCGATCTTCGGCATGGAACACTACCGGGCTGTGCTGGTCGTGCAAATGTTCGTGGACATCGGCACATGCTTCCTGATCGCCGACCTTGCACGCCGTTTGATTTCTCTTCGTGCGGCACAGGTTGCCTTTCTATTAGCGGCGCTTTGCCCGTTTCTGGCCAACTATGCTGCCAACGCGCTTACTGAAACCCTGGAAGTATTTCTCACCGTGGTGGCTCTGGACCTGGCCATCGTGGGACTCGACACACTCCATGACTCGTCGATTCGTGAACCATCGATAAAACCGTGGGTGGGATGCGGGTTGGCGATCGGCGCAGCCATCCTTCTGCGTCCTGATGGTGGATTGCTTCTGGTCGCTATTGAAGCATATCTTTTCATGCCTTTGGTGCGGAGCCGGATGCACAAGTCGCAGACGGATGTGTCCGCGCCACACGTTCTTCGCGCCGGCTTGATTCTGGCGGTGGTCTCGCTTGCGACGCTGGTTCCCTGGACGGTGCGCAATTTGCACACATTCCACGAGTTTCAGCCGCTCGCGCCGCGCTACGCCAACGAAGAAAGCGCTTTTGTGCCACTGGGATTCAATCGCTGGGTGAGAACCTGGATCGCAGACTACGCTTCCGTCGAAGAGATTTACTGGGCAGTACCCGGCAACAAAATTGATGCCGAGAAACTTCCTGCACGCGCCTTTGATTCACCCGAGCAGCAGGAGCAGACGCTGCAATTGCTGGAAGATTACAACGACACGCTGCATGCGACTCCTGATCTCGACGCAAGGTTTGCCACGCTCGCGGTCGAGCGCGTGCATCATTCTCTTTTGCGCTATTACGTTGAACTGCCGTTGCTGCGCATCGCCGATATGTGGCTGCGGCCGCGAACGGAGACGTTGCCTTCGGACACGCGATGGTGGGAATTCGACGACGATCCGGAATGGCTGGCGCTGGCGGTTACCTTGGGGGTTGTTAATCTTTTTTATGTGGGCGCGGCCTTCGCAGGGCTCCTGCGCGGACGATTTGCGCCTCACCTGGGCTTGTTGCTCACATTTGTAATTCTGCGATCAGCGTTCCTCGGCACTCTGGAAAATCCGGAGCCGCGCTACACCCTGGAGTGTTATCCGCTGGTAATCATTCTCGCGGCCGCGTTGTTCCAGCACGAAAAACAGCCTACTGACGCCTGACTATCCGTTGCACGATCATTTCTGGAGTAGAGCGGAAAATTCTTAACCCAAGGGAGAATCGGTCATGCGGAAGCGGGTGCGCACATGCTCGGAAAGAAGTTCGATCGCCTCGCGGTTCGATACCGGATCCGCTTGCGCCAGGTATCTCATGGCTTCGACCAATTGCCTCTGCCCGTCAACATAGCGAGGATCGGAGGTGCGTTCGCGTCGCTTGCGCCCTATCTGAGGAGGGACCGGAATGGTGAAAACCTTGGCCATAAAAGAGTGTCACTACAATTCAGAGTCTTTTTGCCCTGTCCTCTCTTCTCTACGAGTCGCTTGCTGGCAGTATACCGTCCCGCCCGCGGTTTTTCAGCCTTAATCTTTCCACAGGCGAAATGAAGTGGTCGGACAACCATACATTTCCTCTCACCAGAATTTCAACCGGGCTTCCGATCCCACGCTACCCCTGCGGTGATACAAACTTCGTCTTCCCCGTGGTCTTAAGCTTAAAGACCGAGTCCGGGATCTTTTGATTCAATTGAATATCGGAATATTTCGCCAGACGGTAATCACCAGAAGGACTGAAGAGTTGTTGCTGAACTGAGACGCCGCGGGAGATGTCGACCCACATCCAGATGTGATCGAACATGTCTCGACCTTTGGCGGATTTCGGCACCAGTTCCAGCTTCGCAGTGTCGACCCCATTCAACTTCTCGGCGGAGAGATACTTTACATCAAAGGACTTGAGCATATCCTTCCCGCTACCACCGAAACCCAACACCAGGAAACTCTCAACCGCGGCACGATCCTTGCTCGTATTAAACGTGGTCACTTGATCTATGCTCGGTTGGTAAAACTGCACCTTGCCGTCGATGAAGACAACATACTTCAGCGCGGGCTCGCGGATGTCGGCGGCCATTTGAATTTCATTCCCGGCGCGGCGAAAATACACCGTGCCTTTCTGTATGTCGTGGTCATCGACGATTTTCGTATATTGATCCCAGACGAACGCGGCTTGAGCGGCGCGGAAGCTTGCCGCGGTCTGATCCATCTGTGTGAGAACGCGTTGCAGTGCGTCGGAATCTTGCGTCTGGGCTGACGCGACTAGCAGCGAAATAAGAAGTGCGAAACTCAAGCTCATTTGGCGGCGCCATCGCACTTTCAGCAGAGGATTCATTTCAGTTCCACCAAGCCGCTACTCTCGCGCCACCCAAACGCGATAGCTGAGCAGGCGTCCCGAGCTGTCGCGTACCGGCTCAATCTTCGTGATGCTGACTTCGCCAGAAATGGGCTCGATGATTTCGAGCAACTGGTCGTGAATCGCATCATCGTCTTTGCCCGCAACCGCGGCCGCTTCGATCTGGTAAATCAGGCCGCCATTGCCGTCGGGCACCACGGAGACTCCCGTACGATGCGGATTATGCTCAACCGGTTTGTCCTTGAAATTAATCAGCTTGGGGGAAAGAAAGACAAAGAGCAAGATCAGCGTGACCATCACATCGTACTGGATGGTGCCGCGCTCGTAAGACCAGAAAATGTAATCGCGGATTGTTCGCCAGATCCCACTCATCGGAACGGTGGGAGCGGCCATAACCGTCGCATTCGCTTTTGCCCTGTCCAAGTCTATTTTCTACTCCCCGTCTTTGCAATCGTGTACCGCCGCTTACATCTTCCTGGGCGTAAGCCGGTCGGTTCCCATGTACCGCCGCAGAATTTCCGGAATGACCACACTGCCATCGGCCTGCTGATAGTTCTCGACAATCGCGACCCAGGTGCGGCCGACCGCCAGGCCGCTGCCGTTCAGGGTGTGCAGAAATTCCGTTTTGTTCTTGCCCGTGGGACGATAGCGAATGTTCGC